>Ga0208979_100106_pt1 | contig 159218 bp, 159 predicted proteins | sample HotLakConsUCCSLE_FD_184738 | JGI IMG/M metagenome (GOLD analysis project Ga0208979, IMG submission 184738) | Hypersaline microbial mat communities from Hot Lake, Washington, USA - Hot Lake Consortium UCC-SLE (SPAdes) | ecosystem: Environmental > Aquatic > Non-marine Saline and Alkaline >... | reverse complement strand
TTACAGATTGCCTCGCAGCAGCACGTCACAGGGGTGGGCGGATACCCCGGAATCGGTGGGCGGATGAAATCGGAATGGGTGGGCGCATCAAATCGGAAGTGGTGGGCGCATCACCCCGGAATACGCAACAATGATCTCCCAGAAGCGGTCGACTCTGGCATCTTCAAAAATCGTGGGGTCACTTTCAAGACCGTAGACGCGCATGACATCGGTCCGCTTGAACACGGTATCAACGTGCTTGCCGCCCTTCACGAACTTCACGACAGGCTGGACACCCTCACGCTGCATTCTCCAGGTCACGGCATGGCCCGAGATACCCATGCCGTGTCCGAAATCCGACGCTTTGGCATGGCCGACCGCGAAAGCCTCGACAGCAGCACGGGAAACCAAAACCTGCCTTGGGCTGCGATCGACCTCACCCATATGGCCATCCTTCACCAAGATGAACACGGTCTCATAGGTCATATTCAACAGTGCCTGGGCCTCGCCCATGGTCACCGTGTCATCCGATCGTGAGAACGACTGCCGCTTACGCTTTGCATCTGTCTGCACCATCAACCGCTTGAAGCCAGGCACATTGTCCCTCTTCTCGCAGATGACGACCTCGCCTTTGAGGCATGCGACGGCAACTTCACCAGGGAGCAGCTTGTTTCGTACACGGTAGGTGTGAAGCGTGAGGCCATATGCTGGCGACCCTGTGACGGGCAACTCTTCGATAAGCTTGAGGACCGCATCCACCTGCTCGGGCGAGTACCTTCCCCCTGCCCGCCGACCTGGATTCAGGCCCTTGAAGATAGTCAGGTGTCCGGCATGCACTAGATGGCGGATAGCATCCTGGTGAATGCCCAGGCGCTTGGCCGCCTCACCGATAGTGATCAGGGTTTCCTTGTATTCCGCGATCGTCTCAACCGAATCCGCCGCAACCGTGCGTCGTTCTCGCGTCTTCTGGAGTACTCCGATGTGGCGCGCCAGCAGTTCGACTGCGCGCGGTTCGATGTTCAGCTTTTCCGCGATATCTCTTCGGGGCATGAACTCGACGTCGAAGTCCTCGTCCCTGACGCGCCTTTCAAATCCCTCGGCCTCGAATACCGCAGCTTCGTGGAACGCACGCCTCACGGTAGCCTTCAAGCTGTCAGGCAGGAAAAACAATTTGGGATAGCCCCAGCTAAAATGCGCTGCAACGCCCCGCGCCTTGTGGCCACGCCTGTGTGTGCGGTGCCAATGTCGGAACGCCTCGGCCAGGTCTCCCCTGTCTCCAGCCAAGGCTCGAAAGCCCACGTCAGCCGAATTCTGGCCGATGGCTGGATGCTTCCTGGTCGGCGGGTTCTCCAGAAAGCGCCCAACGAATTCACAGTAGTCGATGACGTCGGGGATGCTGATATCGTCCAAAAGCGGCGCGCTTGTCGGTTCCAGCCAGCCGAAGCGGCCGAGAAGGTATCGGGCGAATGGCGCGCCGTCGTCGCGGCGGGGCAACGATTGGCCGAGAGCGAAGCCCTCGCGAGAATAGCCGAAGCCGAGCCAGGTCCACGGTACGAGCATGCCGCCCTCGTCGCGACTTTCCAGTTCGACGCAATGGATCGGGCAATGGCGGATGGACTCGACCTCCCACCAACTACGGTGATGGGGAGACTCGTGAATACATCCTGGGCACCAGCGCCGCGGCTCGAAGCGGATATGATGGTAAGGCAGACTATGGCCACGGAGCAAGTATCCGTCGCCCTCGCGCAACGGCGTATTAAGGCGGAGGCGATCAAACCACTCAGACGGCATGGGGTGACGCTCAAGTGTCTCCATGAGCTCGTTGGTGGCGACCCGGTTGACCTCCAGGTCGTTCCATTGTCCGAAAGTCCTCATGGTGACGGAGCCTTCCAGCTCTGCAAGGCGCATGAAGTATCCGTGTGCGGGTTCATCGAACGTCGGGGCAATGTCCCAGCGGGAGAAGACGAGGGTCTGGATGAAACTCATGTCACGCCCCCTTCTTAAAGTTCTGAAAAGGATACGTGGCCGAGCCGGAGCGTTTGCGCATGAAGCAGGCTTCAGAGAGATGCTTGCCTTGGATGCGCGGCGCGTCGTCGCGAACCGCGCGACGGGCGGCATCCTTCACGATGTTCATCGTCAGACCGACTGAACCGCCCGCCGCGAGCTTCCACTCCTCGATCCACTCGTCGCGGTCGAGACCGGAGTCTTCCGCAAACGGGAGACGTTCGGAAACGCCCGACAGGAACTCGAGGTAATGATCGAGTTCTTCATCCATCGAAGTGTCGTGTTCGACAAGATGGGCTGCAGGAAAGGCCGCTCGATTGAAAATCTGCTTGTGGTCCTCCATCCCGGCTTCGACTGAGTTCAAACCAGCCAGAAGGATAGAGCAGGCCCCGCTGTCAGCTAAGGCCTTGATGAGCGAGATCATGCCCTTCCGCTTCGCGGGCGGAGCCTCGAAGATGTAGTGTGCATCGTCCATGATGACGAACACGGTGCCATGGCTGGCGACGCGCCTAACACACTTATGCTCGAGCGACTTGCCGCCAATATATGGAACCGAAGAGGCCCCGGTGGCGAGATAGAGCGCTGTGGCGAGGTCGGGAGCGCCCCACCTGTCCATGATCTCCACATAGGCAAACGGATACGTGAAACTGCTTTCGGGCGTCAGCTGATATGGCTTGTTGTCCCGCAGGAGCGCTTTCAGAAGCCATGACTTGCCAGCGCGCGAGTTGCCCAGGAATCCGACAATCTCGCCTGTGATCGGGTCGCCGTCCTCCCCCTGCTTATGAAGGCCAAAGACCTCCTCGTAGGCCTTGTTGAAGCGAGGGTAGCGAACAAGGAGGTTTTTTACCTTCGACTGCCTTTCGGCAGGAGAAAGCCTGAGCATCTCGAGACGGGCAACTTCGTCTTTGACGTAGGAAACCTCATGGAAATTGGGAAGGATAATCATTGAGCTTCTCCCTTTCTGGCCAGGCGTGCGCGGCGCGCGGCACGGGCATCTTCGATGGTGGTCTCGATCATGGGAGACGCAGAATTTACCGCGGGCAAGGCGGATGGCGTTTCCCGGACGGGGCCGGATTTCGCGGTGCGGGGCGTTCCCCGACGCTTGTGTTCCTTGACGGCGTCTTCGAGCGGATCGCGGGTTGTCACGGTGCCGTCGGCGTTCATGACGACGAGGTTTTCGGGCGTGCCGTCACGGTCGTTGCCCGGATTGCTCAGGGACTGCGACCGCTTCGCTTTCGATACCAGGGGAGCCGTAAAATCGATGTGGCCGGCGCTCGCGGCGGCGCTGGTCGTTGCCGTGACGATGGCGCTGCGCTTGAGCTTCTTGGAGACCTGGGTCCGGAATTTGAGGAGCGCCTGGGCGTTACGCTGAAGGCCCTTCTTGTCGTAGACTTCGGCCAACTCTTTCGAAAGGGTCCGCTTGGCCACGACGAGGTCATCGATCGTGACGCGCTTGCCCCGGGTCAGCTTATTGTGATGCTCCACTGTTTTCCGGTGCTGGTACATGGTCGTCCCCTCGGCGTATGCGAGACAGCGGCCGTTGGCACGCAGGCGGATGACACGGTCACGACGATAAGGATTGACAACGAAGGCGTTGGAGACGTCTCCCCACTCGATGGTAAGCTTGTACTTGGTGCCAGGCCGATGGTCGGAATGAGCGCTAATCTCCAGCAGGTCGGCGGAGATGTAGGTAAGATGCTCGGAAGTCATGCCGTCATTCTGGACGGTCACCTCGACGGTGTGACCGCCGAGCGCCATGAAGATTTCGGGATCAAGGGGATCGCGGGGCGGCATGTTCGCCTGCCCCTCGACCCACACATCCTCGGGGATGGCCTTGAGCCTCGGCAGCTTGCCGATCCCGCGCCGCGGGGTTTTATGGTAATCCGCGATCCATAGAATAATGAAGTCTTCCAGCTGCCGCATGCTGAGCAATGGAAGGCCAAGTCCTTTACTGTCGTCGAACAGCTTGCGGCGCTCTGGATTCGACATCGTCGTTCCAGGCAGCTTGTGGAAGAGTTGGTGCATGAGGACGCCCAGCATACGCTCGACAAGCCCCTTACCGGTCGGCTCCCCGGGTACGTTCTCCACGAGTTCGAAGCCGAGTTCCTCGGATGCTCCGACAATCTTTTGACCGCGCAAAAAGGACGCCGCGTCGGTCACAAGCGCCATGAAGTCCCCATACATGTTCCATTCGACGCCGGGAAACCTGCTCATGTCCTTAGGGTACATAGCGAGGCGCATCCCGTGCAGAAACGCCTCGAAGCACTCGTCCTCGAAGTGGATGGAGAAGCCGATGATGCAGCCGCTCTTCTTGCAGATAAAAAGAAGGATATGCGGACGTCCGAACAGAAACTGGAACTCGTCGTCGCACACGACCATGTCGCCAAGGGTGTAGTCAGCCTCGACGACACCGAGGATATGATCGGGAAGCGCCCGTGATGTGTAAAGAGTATGCTTGCGGCGCGCGTATTCGGGTCCCAAACGCCAGAGGTCCTTGGAAAACCAATCGGGAGCCGCGAACCGTCTCTGGATGGTACGCCGCATTGGCACAAAGAGGGTGCCGTCGGGTTGGACGAGGTCTTTGACGAGTTGCCTATGCTCCGGCTTTGCAAGCTCGACCGTGATCTGCTTCTCAACGTCAAGCGCGGTGCCCTTGGGCAGCTCCCACGCCCATTGGACGCACTCGTCGATGATGTCCTCTAGCCTGGGGTCGAACTTCCTGACGGTATTGCCGCTGGATGTTTCGAACGCCAAGGCAAGCAGGCGATTGAAGGGGTTTGCCTCATAAGTCTTGAGCCAGCGCATCAACGAATTGTAGGCTGGCGGCTTCTTGTGGCCCTTGCTCTCCGCGTGTCGAGCCGCCACTTCCAGAATCAGCTTTTTAGTGAGCAGAACTTCGCCGCCCTGACGGGCTTCAACGAGCTTGCGCGCATACCACCATCGCTTGACCGCGGCGGTACGTGCCTTCTCATCGAGCGCAATATAGCTCTTGATTACGGGCTGCCTGACTTGCTTCGTCGCACGTTTTGCCTTGGAATTGATCGGGACAAACCGAAATTCACGTTCAAGAATACTGATTTGCCAATCGGACACGAACATCGTCTCGTTTGTGTCCGTGTTCTGGACCATGAACTTTTCGCCACCGACGCCGTACTGCGCTCTCGAGAGAACGGAGCAGTACGCAACCTTGGACCGTTCAAGATTGAAAGCGGCAAACTGCGAACCAGGTCCCATATTGTAGCGTTGCGGTTGGAATTTTCCGCCACCAACCGGGTGAGGCGGGATATCGAGTTCGGCAAAACTCGATGCTGGGATAAGAGCGCCGCTCGTCAGGAACGTACTCTTGTTGTGCATGAAGCTCATCAGGCGGCCCTTTCTTCGTTGTTGGCCAGCAGGGTAGATTTCCGAGTGACCGTGGTGGCGAACGAGATGACGGCCGACATGTCGATGGCGATCTCGCCCTCGTTGACCAGCCACATCACCGCCGAGAAGGCGCGTTTAATTTCGGGAAGCTCGCGGTACTGCGCGACGGTGCCGTCCTCGTTGAAAAAGACGTGCGCCCGGTTGGCGAGTGCTGCGGCGAGAGTGATTGCCGAAATATCGGTGGCGACGGGAAGCGAGGACATGGCGCGCCGTACCGCCATGATCGCTTCCTTGTCCGGCCGCCAGGCGTGGTAGCGGATAGTTTGGTAGTTCATCCACCTCGGCTGGAGATGTAACTCTGTCTCGTCGAGTACCCTGTAGGTCGCACGATAATCTTCCCAGAATGCGCGCTTCAACCTGTTCGTGCGGGCCTCCAGCCAAGGCATGTCGCGTTGCCTGGCTACTGGAATGATGTCGAAGTAGGAGGCTTGTTGCTGACGGCTCCAGATGCCCAGCATTGGCACGTGTTTCAGGCTGCCGATGACGCTGTAGCGATCCTCGATCTCATATTCGAGCTGGATCGGGAAATCGCTGATGCGGACGACTTCGGGATTGCACTCGAAGTGGATGATGGCATCGCGGGTGAGCGTGTTTCGCGCCCGCATGGATTTCCAAGCGCCCTTTTTCAGTGGGACGTTGACCGGAATTTCCCGGTTCTTCTGGCGCTTGGCGATTTTCACGATTGGTACGTGATCGTCGCCGAATCCCATCAACTCCATAGCTGACTTTTTCATTTCAGTGTCCTTTGGTCATAGCTCGGCCGCCGCTGAAAGCGCGCTCAGGCCAGGGCTCATCGTGATCAGGGAAATCTAGATGTGAATGAGGCCATCATCTTCGTCCGAAAATGGCTCAAATTCGTCCAGGAGCTCGCGAATAGAGATGCATTCAACGCCCATGGCGTCGATTTCGAGAACGCTGATGGGTCGGGATGCGAAAAGAGTATGCATTGGAATGAACATGACACAGGTCTCCATTGCCGCTGCCGTTGACGCAGCGAATTACGATGAACAGGATGGAAGGCGTGCGCAGCCGAAAGGCCGCGAACCGCTGCGTGTGGACGTCCGGAAAAGTTGGAAGAGAACCCTGCCCGTAGTGGGCTACCAGAGGAACGAGCGAGCGGAAACAAATGGCAAACTGCCATTCATATTCGGTTCGGTATGGTCCAAATCTTGGTCATAAAGGTCATTTTCCTTGCGAAACGGTATAACTCATCGCTTCTGTTCACGGTATGTACCGGACAAATCGCGCAAGTCAACCGGGCTCCCTAACCGGACTGCAGATTTTTCCGCGGAAATCGGTGATCGGCTCAGGAATCCGTTGACTCAACTTGGAGAACCGGCAACATTCAAGTTTCCGACGCTTGGATGTTGCCGGTTGTCTGGGAATGTGTCTTCGGACCTTTGTGGATCGATCAACGACTACCAATTCAGAACGGGTTGTCTCAGGGCAACCCGTTTCTGATTCCAAGAGTGTGTGACTTTGCCTTCATAGCTCGGTTCCTTCTGGTTTTTCGACCAACCCCTCGTCAGCCGTCTTCTAATAGGCAACAGAGTTATTTGGTTTGCGCAAGCCCGTTGTAAAATCGCTGAAGCGGGTCGCGTCATAGGAAATTATTGGGTACACGCGTCAAGGTAGTATGCGTCCCAATCCTCCTCACCTGTCGGTTTCCAACCCACGATTTGGCTCGCCTACGCACATCCGGCTTTCGACATCGATCCGGAGGTCTTCAATTGTTTGGCCTCGGCTTGAATTATTTTTTCGATCGGGCCCCTAGACAAGTTCACTTTTTGTTCTATATTCCGTCATCATGGAAACACCGACCTCACGCAACGCATTGCGAATAGCCTGATCGTCACTCCGCCGCAAAGGCGGACCGTCGAATCTTGCCTATGAGGTCTTTGTAAATGCGTTTTTCAAACAATGGTGTGGGCAGCGATACCCATCGGGAACCTGCGGCCCAGAACCCTTTCTTTCCACTCGCTACTCTCAAATCATTTGGTGCTGTGATCTTCCGTTCACAGCCGTCGCGTGATGTCGCGTGTTTGCTCGACGTCGATGTGGCGGTTTCTTCATGGGTTTGCGCGCCCAAACCCCTGGTCCTGGCGAGTGAACATTACATTTGCGATTTTCTCGTCACAGACGTCGAAGGTGTTCAAACGCTAATGGACGCACATGACCGGCACGATGGCCCAGACCAAAAAGAACTGACTGCCGCCGCTGCGAGCATGGACCTTCAATACAAGCGTTGGGACCATGCAACGGTCCATTTGGGGTTTCGCCTGCGGAACTCCAAAGACCTCATTCGATATGCAAATTATAACACAGCCCTTGGAGATAGGGTCAGACTTCTCGCTGCGCTCGACGAACACGGGACATTGACAGTCTCCGAATGCCTCTCGGCATTCCAGGAAACCAAACCGATCGCGGGCCTGGCTTCAATGATCCTGCGCGGCTTTATTGAAATTGACTTGGACGAGGCGTTGATCGGGCCAGAGAGCGTGGTCAAGCGAATAGCGTGCTGAACTCAGCCGCCTCGCTCTTCCGATTTCATAAGGTCTCCAAATTATGAGAACTAAACCATCACATTACGCGCCTGTGTCACTCGATCTGGCGCTGACGACGCAAGTCGCATTGGTGACTTTGTCCAGAAGCCTCAGGCCTTATTTGCGGAAAGGAAAGGCATTCGTGGCCGCTCTCTTGGTTCCAAGTAATTCGAACATCAATCACTATTCCGAGGCCGCGCAGTGGCTTTTGGACGCACCGCGCCGAGAACGCATGATCGGCGGGTACGATCATGCAGTCATCGTGATTGACGCTGAGAGATCACGAGATTCCACAGCTGACCGCCTCGAGGGACTCCACAAAAAAATGCGCGTAGTTGTTTTGGTTTCATCGCTCGACCAACTGAGCGACGAACTCAAAATCATGGCCGACGTAATTGGCACCCTTCCGCCCCCGACTTCGGCAGACATTCGAATCGCAGCGAAACGAATGGGATTTGGTAACATTCGAAATGAGGACGCCAGTTTTCTTGCTGCCCAAGATATGTCCAGGCTCTCGCTCGCCATGCGACGTGGGCGGCCAATCGAAACGGTTGTCGATCGGCTACAACAGTATCCTTCCATTGAAAAGCAGGCCTCTGCGATCCATGGCCAGACGGCGGGTCCAAGACTCGAAGATTTGTCGGGCTACGGAGATGCGAAGTCGTGGGGCCTTGAACTTGCCAAAGACCTCGCGGACCTCCGAGATGGAAAGGTGAACTGGGAAGATATCGACCGTGGTATCCTTTTGTCCGGGCCGCCTGGCTCCGGAAAAACATCATTCGCGTCTGCTCTCGCGAGGTCATGCAATGTTCCGTTGGTCGTCGGCTCTGCTGCCAGCTGGCAGGCTGCCGGTCATCTCGGCGATATGCTCAAAGCGATGAGGAGAGCTTTCTCAGAAGCCGAAAAACACGCGCCAGCAATCTTTGTTCATTGATGAATTTGACAGCTTTGGCGACCGTGCTACCACCACTGGCGATAATTCTTCCTACTCCCGCCAAGTCATCAATGCGCTGTTGGAATCCTTGGACGGCATGAAAAAACGTGAGGGCGTCGTGGTCGTGGGAGCGACGAATTTTCCCCAACTCATTGATGCTGCACTTTTGCGTCCGGGAAGACTTGAACGCCATTTTGTCATCGCCATGCCAGACGACCAGACGCGAGATGATATCTTCAGATTTTTTCTGGGAACCGAATTCCAAGGTCAGGATTTGAGACTGGCAGTGGGCAGGTCGCGGGGATGGTCGGGGGCCGCAATTGAGAGCTGTGTACGAGATGCGAGACGTGTCGCGCGGCGGGAACAGCGGGAAATGAGGGTCGCGGACCTCTTGTCCGCAATGCCCCCGCGAATCCCCATTCCTCCTGATATGCTCAGGTCCAATGCAGTCCACGAAATGGGCCACGCCATTCTGGGCGTTTTGGTTGAAGCCGATCGCCTTTTGTATGTCTCTATCCAAGAGAGCTACGCCGATACCAACCAAGTGCAAATGCTGGGTAGCGCCGTTTTCGAAGTAGGCCCGATCGTCCGTAAGACCTCGACGTATTTCGAGAACAGGATCGCCATTTTGTTGGCCGGGGTGGCTGCCGAACGTATCGTATACGGTGATCATTCTGATGGGGCCGGTGGTCATCAGTCAGCCGATCTCAATTTGGCAACGGACCTCGCGACGATGCTCGAAGTCAAATGGGGTTTTGGACAGAGCCTGATCTCGGTTGCCTCGGATTACCCTGAGTACCGTGAAGTCATGAGATCGAGACAGCCACAGTTGACGAAGCATGTTGAGACCACGTTGCGAACCCAAATGGAGCGGGCTTCCAGAATGCTCGAGGAACACCGTGAAGTCTTGGAATTCCTGGCCGAGCAATTGGTCTTGCGTGGGCGGCTGGAAGCAATCGAAGTCCAGGAGGCAGTATTGTCAAATCGGCGGACCAACATGACATCACAGGCGAAGGCTGGATAACGAATCCACTCGAGTGAAATCTGAGCGCGGATACAAGTACGCCAAGAACTCAGGTCTTGTATTGTCTGGCTTCGAAATTTGGGGGCGAGTATCGGTGGGCTTCCTGAGTGTTTTACAGTCACCCTGCTCTACTGGACGGATAGCGATCACAAAATCCCAGAATTTAGTCGGACGATTTCCGTCGAAATGCAAATAGTACAGCCTCTGGTAGCCGGAAAAATAGTCTAAAAAAATGCAAAAAAGTGGGCCGATCACGCAACCGTGATCGGCCCACTTCCGTTTTAGCCTGATTTTTCGCCGTCCTGATCAATTCCGCCCAACGAAAATTCGACTTCCCAGATAGGCACTCAGTTCAGACGTAGGTGGCGTGGAGTTCAGACGTATGTGGCGGCCGACAAGAAGGTGGTGGGCCCGGCAGGATTCGAACCTGCAACCAAGCGGTTATGAGCCGCCGGCTCTACCATTGAGCTACAGGCCCGGAGTTTCCCGATGGCGGCGCGCAGGCTGCGGGCAAGATCCCCGGCCGGACGGTCTGTCCGGATCGTCGCGGTTTAGACCAAATTGAAAGCCATCACAAGAGTTTGCGGCGCCATGCCGGCAATCATCCCGGCTGCGGCCGACAGGCGCGTGCGGACGCCCGGCCGGCTGGCTGTGGGCGCCGATGCCCGTGGCGTTCAGACCGAGTCGGTTGAGCAATACCGGCATGCAGTGATTCAAGATGGTAGAGCGACATTTGGCATCCGGTTGGATGTGCGGCGCTGCAAAGGCCGGGCCTTGCCGGACGCGCTGAATCCGGGCATGGCCATGAGATCGTGGCTCGCGGCGGGAGACCCAAGGCGCCGCCGCAATGCGTCCACAATCCCCCGCCAAACAGATGGGCGACGGGACAATTGCATCAGATCGGAGACTTTTCATGACCTCACTTTCTCCCACAACAGGCAACCGGATCGTGCTCGCGGCCGCGCTCGCCGCCATATTGCTGTCAGCCGCGCCATCGGCCTCTGCCCAGGACGCCACGACGCCCGCGCCGGGGATTGTCTCGGTGTCCGGCGAAGGCGTGGCCGCCATCGCGCCGGACATGGCCGTGGTGGCGCTCACGGTGTTGCGCGAGGCGGAAACCGCGCGCGCGGCGCTCGACGCCAACAACGAGGCGATGGCCGCGGTGCTGGCCGCGATGAAGGAAGAAGGCATCGCCGAGCGCGATCTGCAGACCGGCGCCTTCTCGATCCAGCCGCGCTGGGTCTATCCGCAGAACCAGAACGGCACCACCGAGCAGCCCAGGATCACCGGCTACAGCGTCAACAACACCCTGACCGTGCGCATCCGCGATCTCGACCGGCTCGGCGCCATTCTCGACAGCTCCGTCAGCCTCGGCGTCAACCAGGGCGGCGACGTGATCTTCACCAATGACGACCAGGACACGGTGCGCGAAACCGCCCGGCTCGACGCCATCGCCAAGGCAAAGGCAAAGGCGGAAGCGATGGTCGAGGCGCTCGGCGTCTCGCTCGGCCGCATCACGCAGATTTCCGAGAACGCCTATTCGGCGCCGCCGATGCCGATGATGCGCGCCGAAATGGCGGGCGCCTCCGCCAAGGCCGATTCGGCGGTGCCGGTGGCCTCGGGCGAGAACGAGTACCGCGTCACCGTCAGCGTCAGCTGGGAAATCAACCAGTAGGCTGCAAACGCCGGCTGCTCTGGGCAGCGGGAACCGCTCAGCACAAAGCCCCGGGAACCATGTTCCCGGGGCTTTGTCATTCAGTGCTCCGAACGACGGGCTTGTCGTGATCCGGCCGGCTTAGCGGCGGAAGCCGATGACGGGGCAATGGCGTTCATTGGCGAAGATCACGCGGGCCGGACGGTGATGGCGGATGCCGCTGACGACGACGCGGTTGCGGTTGCCACGGACGATTTCGGCGCGGCGCAATCCCATGTGACGGGCCTTGTCAACAGCCCGATGCGGGCTGCAGAAGCTGCGGCCGCGATCCCAGCCGTGGCCCCGGTCCCGACCATGGCCGCGGCCACGGTCCCAGCCGCCGCGACGGTCATGGTCACGGACGACGATGCTGCCGCCGGGGCCGCCGATCGACAGTTCGAAACCGATGCCGCCGGCGGTGGCGGCAGGTGCGGAAGCGGCGATGCCGGCGGTGGCGACGACGAGGGCGGCGAGGGCATTGCGGATGAAAGCGTTCATGACTGTTCTCCTGGTGTGAGGGCGCTTGCGCCTTGGGGGTGTCCCGGGTTTCGATCCTGTCTCAACCGGTTGTCCCGATCGATTGACCCCACACTAGTCCCGCCCGCCTGAACCGAACCGGAACCGCCCGTTCATGATGCATTCAGCTTGCAGGAGCAGACCGCGCCGCGATCCTGTGCCCATTGCCGGCGGAGGGCGGCTGCCCTCGCCTGCCCTTCTTTTCTTCACAAGAAACAGGAACAGTCGTAAGGCAGGCGTCGCACATCCGACCGGACGCGCCGCGCTGTAACATCTTGAATCAATGGACGTGGTTATCGTTCAAGCGAATCCGTTTGAACGCGACTGGCTTTAGAAGCCTGCCGGGACCAGGAGCAGGATCTCCAGGTCGCGTTCGGGATAGAAATCCGTCTTTTTCATCTCGAAGGTCGTGGGCCCTGTCTTGGTGACGCCTTCGCCGCAGAAGCTGACCACGTTCCTGGTATCGCCCTTGTCGATGGTCAGCGTGAACGCGCCGATCGGCCCGGCCCAGTTGTTGCCGGTCATCAGGATGTAGGAAATCCAGTTCTCGACATAGAGCGGCCTTCCCGTCGCAAGCGTCGCCTTGCGGTTCTTCTGCGCGATCCGCACCATGGCGTCGTCAAGACAATATCGCTTCTCGTACTCAGCGAAGCGCTCGCCGTGCGGCTCGCCGTTCTCGTCGAGATAGGTGACATCCACCGTGCCGCCGACGCTGGTGGCGTAGCGGTGCTTGACGCTCACCTCGCTGTTGGCCGGGTAGACGGCCTTCCACCAGTAGACCGATTTCAGCGTCCACAGCGGCACGAGATTTTCCTTCATGCCGCTGCCGTCATCCCATTGCTCGATGCCGATGAGGCCAAGCCCCTGGAACCGCTCGACCGCTTGCGGGCCAAGTCTCGACAGCGCGGCAGCGGTCGCCTCCGCACCCGGCATCAGCGGAATGTTTTCAGCCTTGAGCTCCGCGCTCAGGTCGACATCGTGGACGACAGCCTGCTGCTGCAGTTCCGCATCGATCGGCACTCCATCCTGGCTCGCCTCGAAGCCGAGGAAATTGTCCCCTGCATCGGGGTCAAGCGCGACCATCCGGTCGTAGCCGCCCTCAATGTCGGGAACCGGGAAGGCCACCAGCGCCTCGACATCCCTGTCGGTGATGTTGCGGAAGAGGTACTCGACCCGAACCTCGCTGGGCGAAATATGGAGCTTTTCCTCCACCATGGAGATCGCGTCGGTCTGGACGAAAACCAGGCCGCCGGTCTTCAGTTCGGCGGTGGTGTCATTGGCTAATGCTGCTTGCGCCACGGAAAACAGCATCACGATTGCGAGTGCAGTGAACTTCATAGACGCCATGACCGGTCCTCCTGACAGGGTGGTCGGAGGTAATCAGCCGCCGCACCATTGCGCAACAGAATTCGCCGGCGTCACCACTTGGCGCGTCGCGCGCTGCTTGCGCCTCACAACATCCTGCCCCAGACCTGCAACGGCTTGACGCTTTCCGCCGCCGCGCCGATGTCGCGCCAGGAGAAGTCCGCCACGAGACCCTCGAACGGGAGGTAGCCGAGCCGGCGCCAGAAGGCGTCGAGCGGCACATAGTCGGACGGTCTGGCCGGATGATCGGAGGGCCGCATGACCGAAGCGAAGACGCTGCGCGAAAAGCCCTGGGCGCGGGCGGCCGCCTCGCGCAGCTCGAAGAAGCGTCGTCCCGCACCCTGGCCGCGGTATTCGGGCAGCAGCACCGATTCGGCCAGGTAGAAGAAGTCGCGCGGATCGAGCCCAGCCCTGGCGAAGGGCGCCGCGAATTCGTCGGCGTGATCGGCGAGCGGCGCCGCCGTCGCAGCACCCGCCATGCGCCCCGCGCCATCACGCGCGGCGATGATCACGGCGCCCGGCGAGGCGGCGAAGCGGGCGAGATAGCGCCGCTCATAGGCCGCATCGCCCTCGTAGAGATAGGGCCAGGCGGCAAACACCGCGATCCTGAGCCGCGCCAGATCCTCGAGCGCGGCGCCGATCTCGTCCGCGCCCAGCACCGAGAAGGTGAGCTCTGTCGTGGCCGCCACTTGCCTGCGCCTCAGCCGGCCTTGACCTGGGCGATCCAGGCGGGAAGATTGTAGCTCATCGTCACCCGGCTGATCAGTCCGTCATCGATTTCGAAGAAGATCCCCGCGGGCAGCGAGTAGCGCTGGCCATTGGCTTCGGGCAGGCCCTCGTCGGTCGCCAGATAGGTGCCGCGCACGGTGAATTCGGCCGCCGCGCGGCCGCCGCCCTCGTCCACCATGATGGCGATGTCGCCAAGCTCCTCGTCATAATGCCGGCTCATCTTGGCGTTGAACCAGCGGAATTTCTCCTTGCCGATCTCGCGCTCGCCCTGGTTGATGTCGTGGGCCACGTCATCGGTGAGGCAATCGAGCATGCCGTCGGAATCCTTGGCGTTGAACGCGTCGAGATAGCGGCGGATCAGGGCTGTGGTGTCGTCTGGGCTCATGGCGGGGCTCCCTTGTGAAAATGGTTGCGCACAGGTGCCACAGGCGAAGGGCGCGATGCAAGGGCAAAGGCGGAGCGCGGCAGGTTGGGGGCTGGGCCGGGGGACTGGTTTGCGCGGCCGCGTTCCGGGCCATGGGCGAGGTGTCACCGGCCTCGGTGTCGTCATGGAGTGCCGCGCCGTCGCGGCCCTTGCCGTCGGCACCGCGGGACACCTCGCCACCCTCTTCCCCGCCAGGGCCATCGTGAGGCCGCCGCCCCGCCATCGTCATCCTCGGCCGTCGTGCCGAGGAGATCTGCCGGCCCCTCGGGTTTTCGGCTGGACCAACTGTGGCGCGGCGGGCTGCGGCAGATACTCGGGACAGGCCCGAGTATGACGACCGAGGGGGGCGCCCGGGGCCAAGGATGACGAAACGAGGGGCCGGCATTCGGGGGCTCCGACGTTGTTCGCCCGAAAGTCAACCGTCCCCAGCCAGGCAGCCGGGCGCATTGCCGCGCGGGAATGCCGCCGGGGTTTGCTGGAAGGACAGTCCGGAGGGCCGCGCGGGGCAGTGCCTTCGGTTTGGTGTATGTTCTGCCCATGCCGGGTGTCAGCCGGCATGGGCATGGGGGTGGCGCTGACAGCGCGCGGCCCGGAACTCGCCGGATGGCGTCCCCATCCGACAGGCGCTGGCCTCGCACACACGCGGAAGTCGGCTTATCCACCCGCCCCTCTTCAGGGCCTTCCGCCCGGGTTGCCCCGGCCGCGGTCCGGACAGACCACGGGAGATGCTTTGGGCGCGAATTCCGGCACGGACCCTGCGCGCGCTCCTGGATGATGCGTGTTACTCAGGGCGGGATCGCCCGGGGGATCGCATCGAGCACGGCATGTCCGCCACAGGCCCGGACCGCCGGCCCCTCGCCCGCTTGCACAGGCGGATCGGGACCCGGCCCGGTGGCTGGCTTTGCACGGCGCTTGAGAGCGCCGCCCGCCAGCGGAACCGCGTTGGCCATCGCCTCCCCGATAGCTGCGTCTTACGTTGAGACGCGGCCCTCCGGGGCATTCCCTCCCGCCTGGCCCGAAACGCTCGCGAGACCATCCGGCAGCGGAAGTGGGGACAAGTCTGGCACGGGTGCGGAATGTGGGGACAAAGTCGGCGGGATCTTCGGGTAAGTGACTGGAATTGTTGGAGCGGCGGTGTAGGCTTGTCCCCGTTTTAGGGACGTTTCTTGCACGTCGTGACAGGTGCGCTGCGGCTTGGCACGCCCTCTGCGTCGTCCCCCGCCCGCGCCATCATCATGCTCGGCCCACCCTCACCGCCGTCATCCTCGGCCGTCGTGCCGAGGTTCTGCTGGCCCCTCAGGTTTTCCGCTGGACCAACCGTGGCGCGGCGGGCGGCGGCAGATACTCGGGACAGGCCCGAGTTGATGACCGCGGAGGGGTGGTTCCCGGGGCCAAGGATAACGAAACGAGGGGGTGGCGGGGTGGGCTGGCCGCTGGCGCGACGTGGGCTTGTCACTCATCCGGCCCCAGCATCCCCCGCTCAGAAACTCGGAAACCCCCTTGCCGACCACTGGTCGCGCGGGATCGGGGCGCCGACCTTGTGGGCGAAGCCCGTGACCTGGAGGGCGTCGTCGTCGACGGTGCAGCGGAAGCTGAGATCGTACCAGGCGCCATCGGCGCGGAAGGCGGCGTCAGGGACCGCCAGCACATTGCCCTCGTCGAGCTGGTAGGACGGCAGCAGCTCGACGCCGTAGCGGCCGGGATCGGTGCGCAGCTGCTCGCGCAGTTCGGTGGTGCAGAGCTGGCTGGCCCGCAAGCCACGCGGCAGGCTGCCCATCGCGGTCATTGCCGCCCGGTCCTCGGTGAGGACCGGCGAGAACAATTTTCCCGCCTCGACGAGTTCGGGGTCGGCGGGGTCGGGGCCGGCGGCATCGGCGGCGCCAGGGTCAGGGGCGGCGGCATCTGCGGCGTCGGGGTCGGCCTGCGGCAGCTCGGGGTCGGGCGCCCCCGGGTCCGGGGACGGCGCGGCGGAGGTCTCTGCGGGCGGACCGGAAAGTTCCACGGGCGCCGCGGATCGGGCTCCGGGAGCGCCCCGTCGGGCAGCGGCGCCTCTGACAACGCGATCTCCGGCAGGGCGATGCCGGGGGGCGGCGGCGTTTCGGGCGTCTCGGGGGCGGCGGTTTCCGGCGCGGCGATACCGGGCGGCTCCGGCGTCGGGATCTCGGTCTCGGTCTCGATCTCGACCTCGAGGCTCGGCGCATCGGATTGTTCGGGCTGTAGCGGCTCGCTCTCCGCCGGATCGGCTGCCTCACTGTCCGAACTCTCCGGCCGGGCCGGTTCTTCGGCGCTGTCGCCATCGGGCGCCAGGCGCGGGCCGCTGTCTTCCTCGCCGAACCGGAACACCGGCCTGAGCACCGGAATCGGCGCGGCCTCGCCCGCCCCGGCGGCATCGGGCGCTTGCGACTGTTCCGTTTCGGGCGCGGTCTCCGGTTCGGTGGCGGCCTCCTCGGATTGCGGCTGATCGGGCGCGGCCTCTGGTTCAGGCTCCGGCTCGAGTTCGGACTCTGCTTCGGGCTCCGGTTCTGGCTCTGGCTGCGCTTCAGGCTCGGGCGGCAGGTCCGGGGCTTCGGGGGCCTCGGGCGGCTCGACCATGGTCACCTCGACCACCTGTTCCTCCGGCTCCGTCTCGGCTTCCGGCTCCGGCAGGGTGATCAACAGCCCGAGCAGAATGAGCCCGTGCAGAATGACCGAGAGCGCCAGCCCGCTGCTCACTCCCCTCCATCTGAATTCACGCCATGAGATCATGCCGCGATCCATAGCAGAAAATGCGGACAAAGAAGGACCGGAGCGGACACTGCACCGGTCATATTGCCGTGAGCGGGGACCCTCCCAGGGTCGGCCCGGCGCCGGGCCATGCCGCACGGACCCGGACGCAGGCCGCGAACGTCATGGCCTGCCCTTGCTCCGGCCCGCCGGTGATGTCATGACAGGCGGGCGATCGAGGGAGAGGCACATGGCGGGATACAGGCTTTACTGGCGACCGGGGACGGGCTCGATGGTGGTCGAGGCGGCGTTGCGGATGATCGGCGCGGAGTTCGAGCGGATCCAGATCGACAAGGAGGCGGCGCTCTCGACGCCACGGTTCCTGGCGCTCAACCCGGCCGGCAAGGTGCCTGTGCTGGCGCTGCCCTCTGGCCAGGTGATCGCCGAGAGCGTGGCGATCCTTCTGGCGCTCGACGAGACCTTTCCCGAGGCGCGGCTGCTGCCACAGCACGGCTCGCCTGCCCGCAATGTCGCGGTGCAGTGGCTCGTCTTCATGACCGCCAACATCTATCCCGACGCGCTCAGGTTCTACCATCCCGAACGCTATGGCGACGCCACATCGGAAGCCGCCATCAAGCTGCAGGCGGGCCGCGACATGGACCGCGGTTTCGGGCAATTTGCCGCCGCCATCAGGGGCCCGTTCCTGCTCGGCGCGCGGATGACCATCACCGATGTCTATGCCGCGATGCTGGCCGACTGGCACGCCCCCGCGCGTGCCCTGCCGAAGATCGCGGCGCTCACCGCCGCGGTGCTCGAAAACGCGTGCGTGGCCGAGGCCTGGCGCAATCATGAATTTGGGGGGTGAGGCCGCTATTTCGCCGACAGACCCGCCACCGCGAGCTTCAGCCCGGCGATGAGGAACGGGGCCGCGTGCATCAGCAGATCGAAGATGTCGATCGGCTTCACCAGCGTTCCGGCGGCAAGCATCTTGAGCTTCTCCCAGAGATGCGGCTCCGGCACGAAGGGCGCGAGTCCCAGCGTCAGGCAGGCAAGCAGGACAAGGCTCCAGGGCAACTGGTCGAGGATCTGGGTCAACTGGTCCATCAAGGCTCCGGCAGGGTGCGGCGGCGGTGAGATGCATATCATGCGGCTCGGCCGGGAGTTCCAGCGGGAAACATGCGATTGTGCGCATATGTCGCGGACGGGCAAGGCGTAGGCACATTGCGGTCGAAAGTGGAGGAAGCCCGCCCTCGCGCCTTCGTGATCCTCGGCTCGGGGGCCGGACGGGAGGTGGTGAGCCGGTGCCCCAATAGCGAGAAGCGTACGACAAAAAACCCGACACAATGGCCGGGTTCTTCAATCGGGGCCTGCCCCCTCACTTGCGATTTCCAACGTTTAGCCGACCCTGCGGGCCGGCTAAAGCGTTGAAACAGCCTTCGCGCGCTGAAATCAATTTCATTGATTTCCGGCCTGCGGCATTTCCCCCTCACTTGCGAAAACCAAGGACTTGGCTGCGCCAAGCCCAGGTTTTCGCTTTCTCTCCCTCAAGGGGAGAGAGGGGTCCTAGCTGTCCAGAAAGCTCCTGAGCTTCCGTGACCGGCTCGGATGCTTCAGCTTCCTGAGCGCCTTGGCCTCGATCTGGCGGATGCGTTCGCGGGTGACCGAGAACTGCTGGCCAACTTCCTCGAGCGTGTGGTCGGTGTTCATGCCGATGCCGAAGCGCATGCGCAAGACGCGTTCTTCACGCGGCGTGAGCGATGCCAGCACGCGGGTGGTGGTTTCGCGCAAATTCGCCTGGATGGCGGCGTCGATCGGCAGGATGGCGTTCTTGTCCTCGATGAAGTCGCCCAGATGGCTGTCTTCCTCGTCGCCCACGGGGGTTTCGAGCGAGATCGGCTCCTTGGCGATCTTCAAGACCTTGCGCACCTTTTCGAGCGGCATGGCGAGTTTTTCGGCCAGTTCCTCCGGCGTCGGCTCGCGGCCGATCTCGTGCAGCATCTGCCGGCTCGTCCGCACGATCTTGTTGATGGTCTCGATCATGTGGACGGGAATGCGGATGGTGCGGGCCTGGTCGGCGATCGAACGGGTGATCGCCTGCCTGATCCACCACGTGGCGTAGGTCGAGAACTTGTAGCCGCGCCGGTATTCGAACTTGTCCACCGCCTTCATAAGGCCAATATTGCCTTCCTGGATCAGGTCCAGGAACTGCAGGCCGCGATTGGTGTATTTCTTGGCGATCGAGATGACGAGGCGAAGATTGGCCTCGACCATTTCCTTCTTGGCGATGCGCGCCTCGCGCTCGCCCTTCTGCACCATCTGCACGATGCGGCGGAATTCCGAGATCGAGATCCCGGTTTCGGTCGCCAGATACTGGATCTCGGCGCGGATGTCGCGGATGTTGGTGGATTCGGACCTGGCGAATTCCTTCCAGCCCTTGGCCGACAGGTTGGCGATCGACTTCATCCAGTTGGGATCGAGCTCGGCGCCGGAATACTGCACCAGGAAATCGTCGCGCTTGACGCCGTAGCTTTCGGCGAGCCTCAGCAGGCGGCCCTCATTGGCGACCAGGCGCTTGTTGATGTCGTAGAGCTGCTCGACCAGGCTGTCGATGCGGTTCTGGTTGAGCGACAGCGACTTGACCGCAGTGATCAGCGCGTCCTTGAGTTCCTTGTAGCGGCGTTCCTGCGCCGGCGACAGGGTGCCGGTGGCGGCAAGGCGCGCTTCGACCTGCTGGTCCTGCAGCTTGCGCAGCTTCTTGTAGGTCTCGGCGATGGTGTCGAGCGTCTCCATCACCTGCGGACGCAGTTCGGCCTCCATGGCGGCGAGCGAGAGATTGTTCTCGTCGTCGTCCTCGTCGTCCTCTTCGAAATTCTGGCCTTCGCCGCCGACATTGGTGACGTCGTCCGAGGCCGCCTTCTCGGCGCGAACCTTTTCCTTCTCCTCGGCCACCTTGCGGTCGGCCTCGATCTTTTCGGGGCTCTGGAACTGGGGGGCCGCCTTCGCCTCGGGACCCGAATAGGTGGTCTCGAGATCGATGATCTCGCGCAGCAGCGTCGCGCCCTCGTTCAACTCCTCGCGCCAGATGATGATCGCCTGGAAGGTCAGCGGGCTTTCGCACAGGCCGGCGATCATGGTCTCGCGGCCGGCCTCGATGCGCTTGGCGATCGCGATCTCGCCCTCGCGGGAGAGAAGCTCCACCGAGCCCATTTCGCGCAGATACATGCGCACCGGATCATCGGTGCGGTCGGTCGGCTCTTTCTTCTTGGCCGAAGCCACGGCGGTGCCGGACGCAGGCGCGATTTCGCCGCCTTCGCTGGCTTCCTCGTTCTCCGAATCGTCCTCGGCTTCCTTGTCCTCGCCGGCCTCGTCTTCCTCGACCACGTTGATGCCCATGTCGGAGAGCATCGACAGGATGTCCTCGATCTGCTCGGAGGTCACTTCCTCCGAGGGCAGCACCGCGTTGAGCTCGTCCATGGTCACATAACCCCGTTTTTTCGAGGTCTTGATCATTTTCTTGACGGCGTCATCCGACAGGTCGAGCAACGGCCCGTCGGGACCGCTGGCGTCGCGCTCGTTCTCTGTCTCGTCGGTCGCTTCTTTTACCTTGCTTGCCATGGGCAGTCACTTTCCCCGGATTTCATTCGGTTGACATCTGCTCGGCGCCAGACCCTGGCGCTCCACACCCGCCCTTGCTCCAGGCGGCTTTTGCGAATCATCCGGATTGTTGTGGCGTATGGATGCCTAATTCCCTGTTAACCATGCCGATCAAAAGCCTCGCGGGTTTTCCGGTCCCGGAAAACCGCGCCTCCAGCGCCCGCCCCCGGACCCCGTGATCGCGCATCTATTATAACAAACAGGTGATTCCCACAAAAACCCTATCCGTCAAGGCTTATCGGGCAAAAACCACGCATATCCGGTAAATAGCGTGCCTTTGCCTGCATCGTCGGTTTTGTTCGCTCAATCACCCTATGTAGGAGCGGCCAGCGCCTTCACAAGTGCCCGAGGCTCAAATCGCTGTGGCGTGACCGGATCAGCCGGTGCTGCGGCCGCCCTTGATGCGCCCAGAAAGAACACCGAAGCCATCGATGATCGCCTCCTGGTTCTCGAGCCGCGCGACTTCGAGCTGCACCTCCTGAAGCGCCAGCATCAGGCCGGGAATGGCCTCGCCGTCGCCGGCCTCGGTGGCCTCGGCGATGTCGCGCTCGAGTTCGGCCTTCTGCCATTTGAGCGCGCGGGTGCGCTTGTGCAGCGCCAGCGCCTGGGTGTAGCCCTCCCGCGCATCCTCCGCCGCCGCCTCCACCGTCGCCGTCCAGATCCGCGAATTGCGCACCTGGCTCTCGAGCCGGGCGATGAAGGCGCCCTGCCCGTCCGCTTCCAGCGCCGCAAACAGCCGCTCGCGGTCGAACCGGCCGCCGGCCGAGGCCGCATCGAGCATCACCTGCATCACCCGCATCAGCCCCTTGTCGTCGAATTCGAGCGCGGCCAGTTCGTCGAACTCGTCATGCAGCATCTGCGGGTGATTGGCGACCGTCATCACCAGCACGGTCTCGCGCAGCGACGGCAGGTCGGCGTGCCCGCGCACCAGGCCCGACCGTGTGAGCCGCTCCGACACCGCCATCGCCCGCCCGGCCTGCGGACCAGCCCGGCCCGGCCCGCGGCCGCCGTCACGATCCCCGCCGCGCTCGAAGCCGCTGCCGCCGTAGCCCGACTGCCCGTATCCACCCTGGCCGTAGCTGCCGCGGCCGGACTTGCCCTGGCCGCGATTGCCGTAGCCGGTGCCGAAGAACGCCTGCATCCGGTCGCGCATGTCCTGCTGGTAATGGCGGCGCAGGCCCTCGTCGGTGATCAGCGAGACCGCCTGCTTCAGCCTGGCCTCGAGTTCGGCGCGGCTTTCGGGCGTCTCGAACACGCCTGCGCCCGCCTCGCGCGACCAGACCACGTCGGCAAGCGGTCGCGCGGCAGCCACCAACTGGTCGAACGGCTCGCGCCCGTCCTGGCGCACCAGGTCGTCGGGATCCTTGCCCGGCGGCAGCACCGCGATCCGGAGCGACCGGCCGGCGCCGATCAGCGGCAGCGCCAGGTCGACCGTCCGGTTGGCGGCGCGCTGGCCGGCCTCGTCGCCGTCAAAACACAGGACCGGCTGCGGCGTCACCCGCCAGGTCAGCTTGAGCTGGTTTTCGGTGAGCGCGGTGCCGAGCGGCGCAATGACATTGTCGATGCCGGCCTGGGCCAGCCCGATCACATCCATGTAGCCCTCGACCACGATCAGCGTGCCATCCTGGCCGCAGGCGCGCCGGGCACGGGCGAAATTGTAAAGCACATTGCCCTTGTGGAAGAGCTCGGTCTCGTTGGAATTGAGATACTTGGCCGGCGCGCCCGGCGCCAGCGCCCGGCCGCCGAAGGCGATGACGCGTTCGCGCGACGACAGGATCGGGAACATGATGCGGTCTCGGAACCGGTCGTAGGAGACCGCGATCTCGGGTCCGTGCACCACCAGCCCGCAGGCCTCGATCTGGTCCTTGTCGACGCCGCGCGACGCCAGATGCTCCTTGAGCGCGCTGCGGCTGTCTGGGCTGTAGCCGAGCCGGAAGGCGGCAATGGTGCGGCCCGACAGGCCGCGGTCGCGCAAGTACGCGCGGGCCTTGGCGCCGCGCGCGCCCTGCAGCTCCTCCTCGAAGAACGACGCCGCCATTTCCATGACGTCCTCGAGGCTCGCGCGCGTCCGCTCGCGCGCGGCGGCCTGCGGATCGGGCGCGGGCATGGAGATGCCGGCCATATCGGCGACCCGCTCAACGGCCTCGGGAAAATTCAGGTTTTCGAGCTCGGTGAGAAACTTGAAATGGTCGCCCGACACGCCGCAGCCGAAGCAATGGTAGCGGCCCTTGCGATCCTCGCAGTGAAAGCTCGGCGATTTCTCGCCATGGAACGGGCAGCAGGCCCACCAGTCGCCGCGCGAGGTGTTGGTCTTCTTGCGGTCCCAGGTGACATGACGGCCGATCACGTCCGAGATCGGAACCCGGTCGCGAATTTCATCAAGAAAGGACGGTGAGAACCGCAAGATCGGCGCGCCTCCGGCGCTGGGCTGGGATGGATGATGGACACATCTATATAGGAGCTGCGCGCAGCGCTGGCAAAGACCTTGATGCGGCTCTCCCGGTTATGCACACAGGCGGGTCCTGGGGTCTGCTGGATGTGACGCCATGCGCGACGCAGCCCGCCCCCGAACGGCTCGATTTGAACGATAATGTACCTGCATCTATTCCATGGCCGCAGCGCCAATCGCCCCCGATCGTTAAAATTCTAGGCATTTTTCGCAACGGGTATTCATAAACTACTGTTAGTTATCGAACCGTCGCAATGGAAAACACTCCCCGCAGGCATGATGCCGCGGTCTGTTGCATGGCCGCCGCAACGGCATGTCGAGATCACTTCCATCATCAAATCGGATCCGCCCCCAAGATCCGGCGTCCGGAGCGGCGAACATGCGCAAGAAAGAAACAATCTACGGCAAGGGCTTCAACGGAATCGGAGTACGGTTCACGCTGGTCTATGTGGTGCTGGCGGCCCTCTGCCTGGTCCTGGTCATGCAGCCATTCACAGGACGGCTCAGCGCTTTGGACATGGCGATGCATGTCGGCCTGGCCGTCTTTGGCCTTTGCGCTACAGCTGGCCTGATGCTCCTGCTGAGCCGGAATTTGAGCCAGCCCATCCGCCATCTGACCGAAATTGCCGGGCGCATCGCCGAAGGCGACCTCGATGTGAAGATCCCGCTGCTGTGCAATTGCGAAATCGGCGGGCTGGCAGCCAGCATGCGCCTGATGGTCAAGCGCTTGCGCAGCTCCACCGCCGAAAACCGCCAACTCGCCAACCATGATCTCATCACCGGACTTCCCAACCGATACCGGCTTCAGACCCTTTTGGAGCGACGGGTGGGTTCGGTTGACACCGAGGGGCAACCGGCCCGCGGAGCGGTGTTCTTCATCGACGTTCTGGAATTGCGCAAGGTCAATGACCGGTTCGGCCACGAGGCGTCGGACAGCCTGCTCAACAGCATCGCCCAGTTGCTCATCGCGGCGTCGCCCTGCAGAAACCATGACGAGAACCTGCGCAATGCCGCGAGCGAGCGGTTTGACAAACCCGTGCTGGCGCGGTTCGGCGGAACTGAACTGGTCTTGACCGTACCGGATCTGATCAACCCCATCGAAATCGGCGCGCTCGCAGACCGACTGCATATGGCGGTGGCCGGCATTGTCGAAGAGGCCGGACGGCAGTTCCGCCCGAAGATCGCCATCGGCGTCGCCATCTATCCCGACCATTCGAACTCGGCGATCAAGGTCAAGCAATATGCGGCGCTGGCCTGCAACCATTCCCTGGCCCTGCCCATCTTGAACAAAACCGCTCTGTTTGAAACAGACATGATGCAGGCCATCAAGAACCGCGAAACCATCGAGCGCTATCTGCGCACGGCCATCACCGAACGCCAGTTCGAGGTCTATTACCAGCCCAAGGTCAGTGCTCGCGACTGGGCCGTTACCGGCGTCGAGGCGCTGGTGCGCCTGAACCATCCCGAACGCGGCGTCATCGGCCCCGGCGAGTTCATTCCGGTCGCGGAGATGACCGGGCTGATCGGCGACATCGGCCTGATCGTGCTCGACGAAGCCATTGCGCAGTGCGCCGCCTGGAACCGCGCGCGCCACACGACCGAGGTCTCGATCAACGTGTCGGTCGAGCAGTTCCAGAACGCGGACTTCTCCGAGACCGTGATCGCGCTCCTGAAAAGGCACGCCTGCCCGGCGCGCCTGATCACCATCGAAATCACCGAAACGCTCGCCACCACGGACGTGGCCGGCGTGGGTAGCCAGATCGCCGCGCTGCGCGCTGCCGGCCTGTGCATCGCCATCGACGATTTCGGCACCGGCTACTCCAACCTGGTGCAACTGACCGGATTGAAATTCGACATCCTGAAGGTCGACCGGTCCTTCGTCCTGGGCATCGACTTCGACGGCACCTCGAGAGAGGTTTCCCGGGCGATCATCCAGCTGGGCAAGAACCTGGGTTGCCGGGTGGTGGTCGAAGGCACGGAAACCCCGGGCCAGGTTGCCGCCGCGGCCCAACTCGGGTGTGACGAGATCCAGGGGTTCTATTTCTCCAAGCCGATGAAGGGCTGCGATTTCGAAACCTGGCGTGACCTGAGATCCAAGAACACCGGCTGCGCCAGCCTCGACGCTCTCGTGGCGAACAACAGCGTTTTCCAGGCCTGCGCCTGAGCCCTGCCGGCCCTATTTGAACAGCCCGAGACGCAGGGCGTAGACCACGGCCTGGGTGCGGTTGGAGCAGCCGAGTTTCTGCGTCGCGATCGTGGCGTAGTGATTGACCGTATGTTCCGAAAGCCCGGTGATGCTGGCGATCTCGGAACTGGTCTTGCCTTCGGCGGTCCATTGCAGGATCTCGACTTCCCGGGCGTTGAGCACGGATTTGGCCGCATGATCGGCAATGGTGACTTTCGTGATCTGTTCGATCAGCATGGTCGAGAACATCGCCAGCGTCGACAGGTCCTCGGCCGTCAGCGGCGCCCGGTCGCCCATGAAGGACACGGCATGCCGCACGCTGCGATAATCATGCACCGGGAAATAGACCCCCATGGTCAGGCCAAACCGCCCGAACAGCACGTCGGCGCTGGCCGGCTCCTCACCCGGACGGAGATGGTTGATGGTCGCGACCTCGAACACCAGCGGCGTGATCTGCTTGCGCAACTGTTTGAGAATCGGGCTGTTGCGGGCCAGTTGCAGGCGGTCATAATCCGCGATCATCTCCGGCGGCCAGCTGGAAATCGTGGCCAGTCCGGAAAGGCTGCTGTCGCCGCCGGATATGTTGGAGGGAAGCGCGATTACCTTGAAATAGCGGAAGCCATAGCCGAGGCAGGTCTTGCGCAGCACCTGCATGGCGTCGAAAATGGTCCTGATTGTCGGAATCTGGTCGAATGGCTCTGTCTGGAAGACGGGAGGGGACGCGGATGCCATCATGGCTCAGGCCTCCGTTCGAACGTCGGAGCGGCCCATGCCCCCAAGCTCGTGGTGACGGGCAATCAAATCGGCGCCGTTGCAATGGGCGGCGCGATCACCACCGGCCGATGCAAGCGGCCGCAAGCCGGTGGCATCGCGCAGACGATTGACATGGTGGCTACGGGTATTCCGAGTGGTCACAGTCCGGGGCATGACGTGTCCTCTGAATGGCTTCGGGCGAAACTGCGGCGAATCACCGGCTGTACAGCACCCCCCGTCATACGAGACAAACGCAGAGAGCGTCACAAGGGTTGCCTGGTTTTTCCGAAAATGAGCAAAAAACGTCCTGATAATCACTTTTTTCGTTGAAACGGACCCGTATTCTCGCCAAACGGGCCGAGACCGGTGGAACTCGGGCGCGATGGTCGTCGCAACGAACCGAGCGGGACCTTACCGCAACAGCCCCTTGACCATGCCGCAGGCCTTGGAAAAGTCCATCTGGCCGGGATAGCGCTCCTTGAGCACGTTCATGCACTTGCCCATGTCGCGAAGCCCGGAAGCGCCGGTTTCCGAGACCACGGATTCGCAGGCTTCACGCACCTTCTCCTCCGGCATCTGCTGGGGAAGGAACTGGCGGATGATGGCGATTTCATCCTTTTCCTGCTGGGCCAGTTCGAGCCGGGCATTCTCCTCGTAGACGGCGGCCGATTCCTCGCGCTGCTTGATCATCTTGGTCAGGATCTGAAGAATCTCGTCATCGCTGACCGGATCCTTGCCGGCGCCGCGATTGGCGATGTCGCGATCCTTGATCGCGGCCTGAATCAGCCGCAGCGTCGACATGCGCCGCGGATCCTTGGCGAGAATGGCTTCCTTGAGCGTTTCGGCAAAACGTTCACGCATCATCAGACTTTCTCCGGCAGTTCCATTGTTGGCCTCTCGGGTCCACACAGGCGGAAGCAGAGGATTACCCCCTTGGCCGCGTCCTGTTCAAGCAAATTATTGGCGTGCCCACCCCACCGGGCTGATTGACCACAGCGTGCGGCTTCTCTATTTACCAGCCGATGTATGACCGGATCGAAGTCGCGCTCGTGGTCTGACAGATGGAAACCATCTGCCGGGACCGCACCGGTCGGCGCGGGAACTGCTTTCCGCGCCTCGGCTTCAGGCAGGTTAGATGGCGACGCCCCGACAGAACGTCAAGGGGATGTCGGCCGGCGATGAAGCGGCCCTGCGGCCGCCAACGGAGTGGACATGACCCCAAGCCCATGGACTGAGACACGGCCCACCGCCGTTCTGGTATTTGCCGACGGTACGGTGATCGAAGGCCGCGGCATCGGCGCCACCGGCCAGGCGCAGGCGGAAGTCTGCTTCAACACTGCGCTGACCGGCTACCAGGAGATCCTCACCGACCCCTCCTATCTGGGCCAGATCGTCACCTTCACCTTTCCGCATATCGGCAATATCGGCGCCAATGCCGAGGATATCGAGGACCTGACGCCGGCCGGACGCATCGGCGCCGTGGGCGCGATCTTCAAGGCCGACATCACCGAACCGTCGAGCTACCGTTCGGCCGGGCATTTCGACCAGTGGCTCAAGACCCGCGGCATCATCGGCCTGACCGGCGTCGACACCCGCGCGCTCACCGCCTGGATCCGCGAGAACGGCGCGCCCAACGCGGTGATCGCCCATGATCCGGACGGCAAGTTCGACATCCCGGCGCTGAAGGCGCTGGCGGCGGAATGGAGCGGGCTCGAGGGTCTCGACCTCGCAAAGGACGCCTCCTCAGGCCAGTCCTCGAGCTGGACCGAAGGTCCGTGGGTCTGGGATGAGGGCTATGCGGAGGCCGGGGAAGCGACCGCCCACATCGTCGCCATCGATTACGGCATCAAGCGCAACATCCTCAGGCTGTTTTGCGGACTCGGCTGCAAGGTGACCGTGGTTCCGGCCACCACCAGCGCCGAGGACGTGCTGGCGCTCAATCCCGACGGCGTGTTCCTGTCCAACGGTCCCGGCGACCCGGCGGCGACCGGCGAATACGCCGTTCCGGTGATCCGAACACTCATCGACAGCGGCATTCCGCTGTTCGGTATCTGCCTTGGCCACCAGATCCTGGCGCTGGCGCTGGGCGGCGCCACCACTAAGATGCACCAGGGCCATCACGGCGCCAACCATCCGGTCAAGGACTTCACCACCGGCAAGGTCGAGATCGTGTCGATGAACCACGGCTTCGCGGTCGACGGCAAGAGCCTGCCCGATGGCGTCGAGGAAACCCATATCTCGCTGTTTGACGGCACCAATTGCGGCCTGCGCCTGGTCGGCAAGCCGGTGTTTTCGGTGCAGCACCATCCCGAGGCCTCCCCCGGACCGCAGGACAGCCACTATCTCTTCCGCCGCTTCATGAACATGGTCGGCGAGCGCAAGGGGCTCGAGGCGCTGGCCGAGCGGTGAAGTCCAAAGGCCGGCATGGATCCTGATCCCCGGTCAGGATCCATGCGTCGAGCAGGGTGAGGATCACGGCTCCGGGCCGTGACCGGCGGCAACGGCCAACGGAGAGGCACAATGATTGGCTATGTCACGGTCGGCGCAAACGACATCCCGCTCGCCGAAAAATTCTACTCGGCATTCCTGCCAAGCCTCGGCTACGGCCTCGAAGTCTCGTCTGAAGGACTGAGCTACTCGATCCCCGGACCGGCCGGCCAAGGGCCGGAAACACCCGATTTCTACGTCAAGCCGCCCCATGACGGGCAGGCCGCATCCACCGGCAACGGCGCCATGGTGGCGTTCATGGTGCCCACGCAGGCCAAGGTGCGGGAACTGCACGCGGCAGCCCTTGCCGCCGGCGGGCAGGACGAGGGAGCGCCCGGCTTTCGGGCGGCCTACAGCGCGCATTTCTACGTGGGCTATCTCCGCGATCCCCAGGGCAACAAGATCGCGCTTTTCTGCGACAGCAGGGACGAGCCCGAACGGCCGGATTGAAGGCCCGGCTGACCGCTGAAGGCCATGCCGCTGCGGAAGTTCAAGCCGCGGCAGGAGACGCCCGCCGCGGCGATTGGCCCGAGCATCGGGCGGTCAGGCGCGGGCTGCGCGCCGCTGGCCGAAAGCATAGAGAAACAGCGCGACGAAGCCGATATTGCCGATCACATTGAGGGCCGCGCCGGCCGCGATCGAGCCAAGCGAATCGACCGCGAACCAGCTGTAGAGGCCGATCATGGTGATCGACCGCGCGAGCGGCAGGTCGGCCGGCAGCACATGCGCCGCCACGGTCCACAGCGTGACGCCCCAGCCCACCATGACGCCGCCGGCGATGGCCGCGAACAGACGGGTTTCGGGGGCGGCGAGCGTTTCGGCCCCGTCGAGCGGCCAGATGACGAGATCGGCGAGCAGCGCCACCGGGACAGACAGAGGCGGCCAGGCGGCGAGCGCGAGCGCCAGGCCGACGCCGATGACAATCATTGAGGCGGCCTTGACCCAGCCTTGTGTCCTTGTGATTTCCATGTCGAAAACTCCTGTGTTGACCGCCACAGAAAACCCTCGCGCCCGACGCCGCGCAATTACCTCGAAGGTAAGTGACAGGGCGCACCGCCGCCCTATGATGAAACGCTTCACGGTGCGGCTGGAGACGGTGATGACGACACAATTCGGCGATCTTCTCAGACATTGGCGCGAGGCGCGCAAGGTGAGCCAGTTGGACCTCGGGCTCGAGGCCAATGTCTCGGCGCGGCACATCTCGTTTCTCGAAACCGGCCGTGCCCGCCCGAGCCGCGCCATGGTGCTCAACCTGGGGGCCGCACTCGAGGTGCCGCGCGGCTCGCGCAACGCGATGCTGCACGCGGCGGGCTTCGCCCCGAATTTTCGCGCCCGCGACCTCGACGAGGCCGAGATGGCGCCGGTCGCCGCGGCGCTCGACTGGATGCTCGACCGGCACCTGCCCTACCCCGCGCTGGTGCTCGACCGGCGCTGGACGATTGTGCGCGCCAATGCCACAGCCTTGATGATGCTTGCGCAACTGGACCTTCCGGAAAACGTCAACCTCGTCGAGGCGCTGCTCGACGAGAACCGGCTGGGGCGCGTGATCGAGAACTGGGAGGAGACCACGCACCATTTCCTCCACCGCCTGCGCGCCCGCTCCGCCCATCTGGGTGGCGACGCCTGGCTCGACGAGATGGCGGCCCGGCTGGCGGACCGGCTCGGCGCTGCCGCCCCCGACCCCACAGCCGGCGCCCGGGCCGTCATCGCCACCCGCTACCGCATGGGCGAGACAGTGCTGTCACTGTTCTCGACATTGAGCCAGTTCTCCACCGCCGAGGACATCGCGCTCGCCGACTGGCAGATCGAGCACCTGTTTCCGGCGGACGAGGCGACCAGGACAGTGCTGGAAGGGCTGGGCGGCGGGACGCAGTCTCAAGCCCGCCCCTGACACTCGCTCCTTGTCGCGGCGAAGCCACGTCCAACCTGAAAAAGCTATCCTTTCGAGGCCTGCAGAAGCCGCTGCGTCGTGCCGGCTTCTGCTTCGTGTGTTGGGCGATGTCGTTGAAAAACGGCAGCCGGGTGGAACTGCGTGAGGGCCGAAGGCGTATAGACGGAAGGGCGAATGCGTCGTGTCGCATTGTCTTGATCGTCAACGCGTCAAACGTCGGGCGGCGACCGACAGGCGTCCGTCCGGAACGGCCAGGACACCGAACTTGAAAGGATTGCTACATGACTGTCGTGCTTGCCACCGTGTGCAGAGACGGGGTCGTTCTCGGCTCGGATTCCCAGATCACCGACAAGGGGCGAGGCATGACATATCCCGCCGAGAAGCTTCACCCGCTGGGCGAGTCGGCGGCCTGGGGCGGCAGTGGCGCGCGCTCGGTGCTCGCGGATGTGAAGCGAAGCTTCCATGAAAACAGTGCGGCGATCCTGGAAGCGCCCGACATCGGCCGGGCATTGCAGGGGCAGGTCCTGCCGATCCTTCGCCATCACTACGACACCTTCATCGCCGACGTGCCGGGCGAGGAAGGCGGCGGTACGCCGTCGGCCTATGTGATGGCAGCAGGATGGCGCGACGGCGAGCCATGGATCCTGGAAATCACGCCCTCGGGCATGGTCGGACATTACGCCGATATCGGTTTCCACGCCATTGGCAGCGGTGCTGCCATGGCCCAGCAGGCGGGTTCGCTGCTGTCCCACTTCCATTTGGCCGAGCGGTCGGTCCGCTTCGGGTGCGCTGCGGTGCTGCGCGTCCTGCAGGCGCTCGACCTCACCTCCGCCAGCGTCGGCGAGCCGTTCAGCCTGTGCCGGATCGACGCGGAAGGCGCCCACCATTTCAGCCAGGACGAAATCAAGGACGTGAGCGACGTCGTGCGCCAATGGGAGGAGGCCGAACAGGCCGTCATCGCCAAGATGTTCGATTGATTGCCCCCGGTCGCGAGGCGGACAGCGCCCCGCCACCGTGCGCGCGGCGCGCGCCAGCCCTTGATGTCGCCGACAACCTCTCCACACGCTACAGGCCGGGCGAGACGACGAGACCGGTGCGGCTGGATCTGAGGGAGTCTCGACCCTGCAGCGACCTTTGTGCATCCAAATGGGTGCGCAAAGGTCGATGTACGATTTTGAATTAATGCATGTACGTCATCGCTCAAATGATCCATTTGAGCGCGACAAGCACCAGGCTGCCGGAGCTCTGGTCACGCAGCGAAAGAGGAGGTGCGAAGATCCGGCACTTCCGGCGTTTCACGCTCAATGCCGCCGCCGTTCCGCTTCGCGCGGTAGGAGGCCTTGTCCGCGCTGTCCATCATGTGGTCAAGTCTGGCAGAGCCGGAGAGCGCCATCGTGTAGCCCAGGCTGATACCGATGGTGATGTCTTCACCCGCAATCTCATAGGGCGCTGTGAGGACATCGACGATCTTTCTGGCCAGTGCGTCAGCTTCAAGCGGATGCCTGACATCTGGTTGAAGGATCACGAATTCATCGCCGCCAGCGCGGACGGCGATATTCGGCCGGTCCAGGTTCTCCCTGAGCCTGATGGCGATGCCCACCAGCAATTCATCCCCGACTGCGTGCCCAAAGCGGTCATTGACATATTTGAAGCCGTCAAGATCGAAGCAGTGCACGCAGGTGAGCGTGTTGTCAGCGCTGCCAAGCATGTCAAAGGCTTCGCTCAGCGCCATGCGGTTGCGAAGTCCGGTCAACGGATCGTGGCGTGCCTGATGCTCCATCTCAAGGCGCAGGCAGATCTGGCGGGTGGCGGTCCGGTAGACATGCCAGACACTCTGCATCGCCGCCACCAGGAAGGCGACACACATCCCCGCCAGGATCCAGTGGGCCGAATCGCCGTAGAGCATGACGGCGATCGTCGTCGGAAGCCCTGCGATCATGATCGCGGTCGCTGCGATGATGGGCCGAACCGAGACCCGGACGGCCACGCCGGCGGAATAGCCGAAGAGCAGAGCCGCGGCGAGAACCTGCACCGAAAGGTCCCGATGGGTGAACACCACGGTTGCCAGCAGTCCGACAGAACCGGCGATGAGAAAGGTCAGCAGCCCGTGCGCCATTTCCCAGCGGGCGGCATCCTCGACGGTTGCACGCCTGGTCGCGTTGGAACGCCGATGCGCCACCGTCACGACAATCTTTGCGGCCGAGGCAACGCTTCCGGTGATGGTGGCCAGCAGCAGTTCGATGCTGCCAAGGCTTGCATAGGCAAACAGACCGACAGCCAGGATCGTCATGCTCATGATCGTCGTCGGGGCGATCGTCGAGGTCAGCTCCGACACCAGCGTCTTGAACACATCATCGCTCTCTCTGTGACGCACATCAAACCCCTTTTGACAGGCTTCAGGGCCTGCTGAAGGCCCATAGCTTCGGCAATCCTGGATGAGGGAGCTTAATATTTTGTCAGCCCGTACGAAAAACCGGACGCTGCTGTTGCTTGCCGCGAGGTGATGCAGGGAGCAGCACGGACCGCGCCGCCGGTTCTCGCTACCCCTTCACATCCAGGAACAGATGCCGGTTGGCAAACCTGAGATTGAGCAGCACCGCCGCCACGCCCAGCCCCAGCGCCAGGCCGGCCCAGATGCCGGGGCCGCCGAGACCCAGGCCGAAGCCGAGGCCGTAGGCGGCCGACAGGCCGATCGGCCAGTAGCTGATCACGGCGATGAACATCGGGATGCGGGTGTCCTTGATGCCGCGCAACAGGCCCGCGCCGATCGCCTGGATGGCGTCGACCATCTGGAAGGCGGCGGCGACCAGCAGCAGCGGCACCGCCACCGCGAGCAGCTCGGCCGAATCGACATTGGCCTCGTCGAGAAACAGCCCGATCAGTGTCTCCGGCGCGAGCCAGAACAGGCTGGCCGCGGCAAACGAGATCACCACCGCAAGCCCCATCACCGTGTGCGCCGCGCGCGCCAGTTCCGCCATGTTGTTTCGACCATAGGCCTGGCCGACGCGCACAGTGGCGGCGTGCGACAGGCCCAGCGGCACCATGAAGCTGATCGAGGCGAGCTGCAGGGCGATGCCGTGGGCGGCAAGCTGCACGGTGCCGAGCCAGCCCATCATCAGCGACGCCGCCATGAACAGCCCGACCTCGGCCAGGATGGTGAAGCCGATCGGCAGGCCCAGCCGGAACACTTCGAAGAAGGCCGGCCATTCCGGTCGCCAGAAACGCTGGAACAGCCGGTATTCGAGGTGACGCGGATGCAGCACCGCCCAAGCGGCCATGATACCGAAGATGACGGTCGAGCTGATCACCGAGGCCACGGCGGCGCCCTGCACGCCCATCTCCGGCGCACCGAAATAGCCGAAGATCAGGGCATAATTCAGGATGCCGTTGACCACGGTTCCGATCAGCGCCGACCACAGCACGATGCCGGCGCGCGACCGCGCGGCGAAGAAGGATCTCAGCGCCATCATCGCCAGCGCCGGGAACATGCCCCATTGGGCGATGCGGATATAGTCGCTGGCGAGCGCCGCCAGTTCCGGCTTCTGGCCGAGCGCGATCAGCGCCGGTTCGAGAAACCACAGGAACGGCATGACCACGGCTGCGTAGAGGAGCAGGATCCACATCCCCATCCTGACCGAACGGCGCACATGGGTGGGATCGTTGCGCCCCTCCGCTTGCGCCGCCAGCGGCAGGATGGCGCTGGCGAAGCCGACGCCGAAAATATAGACGATGAAGAAGGCCTGCGAGCCGAGCACGGTCGCCGCCAGCTCCTCGGTGCCGTACCAGCCGAGCATGACGACATCGGTGGTGGCGATGGCGATCTGGGCGATCTGGGTGCCGACAAGCGGCAGGCCGAGCGCCAGCGTGGCGCGCACATGCGCCCCCCAGCTCTGCCCGTCCCCTCTATATGTGATTGCCATGCCCGCGACCCGACCCGATAGCCATGATTGGAGAGGCGCTTATGCCCGCGCGCCGCCCGACTGGCAAGCCACGCCGAAGCGCCGCCGCGTTTCCCGTGCCGGAATGATCCATTCCTGCGTGCCGCAAATGCCATTGCGCCGGTCGACCCCGCGGCGGATCGGCGGACCCGGTGTCACATCAGCGCTTCTCAAGCAGCCGCTTCGCTTCCATAATGGCAAAATGGAAACCACCGACATGGACAGCCTTTCGCAATCCGTCCGGGCGCTGCTCGATGCCGGGCAATCCTATCTCGCCCTGCCCTGGACCTACTACCAGATCGCCATCGTGGCGGGCTGCTACCTCGCCGCCTGGCTGATCTCCTTGAGGGTCGAGCCCTGGCTCGAGGCGCGGGCCCGGGCGATCAAGGGCAAGCCGGGGCTGCTCAGGGTGATCATCGCCTTCATGCGGCGGATGAACTGGGTCATCTTCCTGGTGTTTCTCGCCCTTGCGCGGGAGATCGTGCTGGCGCTGAGCTGGCCGTCCCGCACCTATCTGATCGGGCTGGCGCTGGCGCTCGGCTCGGCCTGGCTCGCCATCGCGGTGTCGAGCCGGATCATACACTCGAGGAGTCTCGCCCGGCTGATCGCGCTGGCGGTCTTTACCTATGTGGCGCTCGGCATCCTCGATCTCAGGCCCGAGGCGTCAGCCTTTCTCGACCAGTTGGCGATCCAGGTGGGCGACCTGCGGATTTCCGCGCTTTTCGTGCTGCGCACAGTCCTTGTCACCGCCGGTTTCCTGTGGGTCGCCAATTTGTTCGGCAGTTTTCTCGATGCCCGCATCAATCTGGTCGAGGATCTCTCGCCCTCCTTCAAGGTGCTGGCCGGCAAGGTGGTGAAGTTCGGACTGATCGCTGTGGCTATCATGATGGCGCTGTCGTCGACCGGCATCGACCTGACCGCGCTGACGGTTTTTTCGGGCGCGGTCGGCGTGGGCCTCGGCTTCGGCCTGCAGAAGGTGGTGTCGAACTTCATCTCCGGCGTCATCATCCTGGTCGACCGCTCGATCAAGCCCGGCGACACGATCGAGCTGGGCGAGACCGTCGGCTGGATCCGCGAGCTGCGCGCCCGCTTTGTCTCGGTGATCACCCGCGATGGTCGCGAATACCTGATCCCGAACGAGGATTTCATCACCCAGCAGGTGGTCAACTGGTCGTTTTCCGACAAGCTGGTTCGCCTCGACGTCGATTTCGGCGTCTCCTATGACAGCGATCCGCACGAAGTCACCAAGCTCGCCATCGCCGCCGCGGGCTCCATCGGCCGGGTGCTCGAAGCCCCCGCGCCGGTGTGCTGGATGACCGAGTTCGGCGCTTCCTCGCTGGATTTCCGGCTGCGGTTCTGGATTGCCGATCCGCAAGCCGGGCTCACCAATGTACGCGGCAAGGTGCTGCTGGCGCTGTGGGATGCATTCAAGGAAAACGGCGTCAACATCCCCTTCCCGCACCGCGAGATCATCATGCGCACGCCGGTCGAGGTGGTCAGCCGCGTTGCGCCGGAGGCCGACACCGGATCGGGGCCGGCCCGCAGCAAGCGCCGCGGCAAACCCGGCGCCGGCAAGCCGGACCCGACCTAGTGGTGCGATCCTGACAGATGGGCCCATCCGTCAGGACAAATCGCCCGGCCAGATCAGTAGCTTGCGGGCTGGCTTTGCGAAACAGATGGGAACTGTCTGGTTCGGCCAGACCACTGGTCGGCCTGCGGCGGACGAACGCCGTCCTGCCGTACGAAATCGACAAAGGCGCGCAGCGCCGTCGGCATGTATTTGCGGCTGTGGAAATAGAGAAACGGCCCGGAAAAGTCCTGCATCCAGTCTGGCAGCACCCGCACAAGCCGCCCGGCGGCAAGTGAATCGACCAGAAAATCCTCGAAGGTGAAGAGCAGACCGAGCCCGGCTTCGGCGGCCGCGCGCTCCATCTCGATCGTGTCGGCGACGATGCGGGCCGGCGGATCCACCATGATGGTCTCGCCGTCGCGCTCGAACTCGAGGTTGTAGATTCGGCCGCTGACGAAGCGATGTCTGATCGTCACATGCGCCAGCACCTCGCGCGGATGCGCCGGCGTGCCGTGCCGGGCCAGATAGGCGGGCGCCGCCGCGCAGACAAAGCGCTGCCGCCGCGGCCCGATGGGAATGGCGATCATGTCCTGGTGCAGCGATTCCTCGTAGCGCACGCCGGCGTCGAAGCCTTCCGCCAGCACGTCAACGAAGCTGTCATCCGAGATCACCTCGAGCGTGATGTCGGGATGGAGCGCGAGAAACCGGCAGGCGATGTCGGGCATGATCAGCCGCGCCACGATGCCCGGCACGTTGAGCCGCAAGCGCCCTGCCGGGCGGTCGCGCAGACTGTTGATGTCCTCGATCGCCGCGCCGATGCCGCCCAGCATTGGCTCGAGCCTGTCATAGAGCCGCTGCCCGGCCTCGGTCAGCGTGACGCTGCGGGTTGTGCGGTTGAGCAGCCTGAGCCCGAGCCGCGCCTCCAGTCGCCGCATCGCCTCGCTCAGGGACGATGCCGAGACGCCGCGCACCCGGCCCGCGGCGCGGAAGTTGCGCATCCGGGCAATGGTGGCGAAGGCGTCGAGATCGGCGAGCGGCAAGTCCTGCATTGTACATATTTCCGTACAGCTTGTTTCGATTGAAATGGATTATCGCACAAAGCCAAAGCCATTACACCTCCCCCGTCGCCGCCACGCATCGTGGCGCGCAAGATTGGAGACAGCACGATGAAAACAGTTCAACTCGGCAAGACCGGCCCCATGACCTCAGTCTTCGGCCTCGGATGCATGGGCATGTCGGACATGTACGGCCCCGCCGACCGGGCCGAAAGCATCGCCACCATTCACGCCGCCATCGAGGCCGGGGTGACGCTGCTCGACACCGGCGACTTCTACGGCATGGGCCACAATGAAATGCTGATCAGCGAGGCGCTGAAGGGTCAGGACCGCGACCGGCTCTTGCTGTCGGTCAAGTTCGGCGCGCTGCGCGATCCGCTCGGCAACTGGCTGGGCTACGACGCCCGGCCCAAGGCGCTCAAGACCGCGCTCGCCTATTCGCTGAAGCGGCTGGGCACCGACCATATCGACATCTACCGGCCGTCGCGCGTCGATCCCGACGTGCCGATCGAGGACACGATCGGCGCCATCGCCGAAATGGTCGAGGCCGGGCTCGTCCGTCACATCGGCCTGTCCGAGGTTGGCCCCGACACCATCCGCCGCGCCGCCCAGATCCATCCGATCAGCGATCTGCAGATCGAGTATTCGCTGGTCTCGCGCGGCATCGAGGACGAGATTCTGGCCACCTGCCGCGAGTTGGGCATCGCCGTGACCGCCTATGGCGTGCTCTCGCGCGGGCTGATCAGCGGCCACTGGAAACCGGCGAGCCTCGGGGCCGGCGATTTCCGCAGCCACGGGCCGCGCTTCCAGGGAGACAACGAGACCCGCAACCTGGCGCTCGCCCAGGCCCTCGGCCGGGTGGCTCAGTCCAGGGGCATGACCACGGCGCAGGCGGCGATTGCCTGGGTGGCGGCCCAGGGGCAGGACATCGTGCCTCTGGTCGGCGCCCGCCGCCGCGACCGGCTCGACGAGGCGCTGGGCGCGCTCGAGGTCGCACTCTCCCCGGCCGATCTCGCCGAGATCGAAGCCGCCGTGCCACGGGGCGCGGTCCTGGGCAACCGCTACCCCGATGCGCTGATGGCGCATCTCGACAGCGAGAAGCGCTCCGCCTGACAAGCTTTGGCCCGGGGCCGCTTCACGCCGGCGCCTGATCCGGAAACGCTCTGAAGTCAAAGCGATAGGCCGCGACGCAGCGGAGGCGAGGACGCCAGATACAAAAAGGCCGGGAGCCCTGGGGCTCCCGGCCGCTGTCGCTGGAGACCCGTGGCAAGGGTCAGAATTCGGACCATTCCTGATCGACCGCGGCCGATCCCTGCGTCGCAAACGCCTGGCGGACCTTGTTGACCATCGCCTTGGCCGGCGATGGCCGGGCGGCGGAGCTTGACCCCGCAGCCGCGGGCGCGCTCCTTTGCGCCGGGCGCGCCGGCGCGGACGACCGGTCGGTGACAAAGCGCGCCACCAGCGTGCTCAGCCCGTCGGCCTCGTTTGCAAGGCGGTGGGTGACGGCGGTGGTCTCTTCCACCATGGCCGCGTTCTGCTGGGTCACCTGGTCCATCTGGCTGACGGCGGAGTTGACCTCCTGCAGCCCGGTCGCCTGCTCGCGTGCCGCCGTCGCGATCGACTCGATATGCGTGTTGATATCGACGACATGGGCCGCGATCCTGCTCAGCGCCTCGCCGGTTGCCTTGACCAGCCCGACGCCGCTCTCCACTTCCTCGCTCGACTTGCCGATCAGGTTCTTGATCTCCTTGGCGGCCGTGGCCGAGCGTTGCGCCAGTTCCCGCACTTCCTGCGCGACCACGGCAAAGCCGCGGCCGGCTTCGCCCGCACGTGCCGCCTCGACGCCGGCATTGAGCGCCAGAAGGTTGGTCTGGAAGGCGATCTCGTCGATCACGCCGATGATCTTGGCAATCTCGCCCGAGGCGCTTTCGATACGGCTCATGGCGCCGACGGCATCGGCGACGACCAGGGCCGAGGCCTTGCCAGCCTTGTTGGCTTCCGACGCCTTTTCGCTGGCTTCCTGCGCCCGTTCCGACGAACTCTTGACGGTGGCGGTGATTTCCTCGAGCGAGGCCGAGGTTTCCTCGAGCGCTGCCGCCTGCTGTTCCGTGCGGCGCGACAGGTCTTCCACCGCCGAACGCATCTCGCCGGCATTGGCGTGGATCGTGTTGATGTTGATCTTCACGTCCGACAGCGTCTCGGCGAGCTTTTCGACCGACGTGTTGAAGTCGGTCCGCAGGCGATCGAGGTCTCCTGCAAACGGCGTGTCCAGGCGCACCGTCAGGTTGCCGTTGGACAGGTGCTGCAGGCCGCTTGCCAGCGAATCGATGGCGATGCTGAGGCTCTGTGCCTCGGCGGCCTTCGCGGCCTCGCGCTCAGCGCGCTCCTTTTCGCTCAGGCTGCGGTTGTCGTTGGCTTCACGCTCCATGCGCTCCTTGTCGATGGCCGCATCGCGGAACACGACGATGGTCTTGGCGATCTCGCCGATTTCGTCGCCACGGTCGCGATAGGGGATCTCGACATCGTTCTTGCCGGAGGCGAGCGTCGCCATGACCCGGGTGAGCGACGCCACCGCGCCGCCGATATGACGGGTGAGCAGATAGGCAAGCAGCGGCCCCAGCACCAGAATGGCGGCAATGCCGACAAGGATCGCAGTCTGCGAGAAGCTGATGGCATCGGCACGCGTGGCGCCGCGAATTCCGAGCAGCGCGCTTTCGGCCGCCTCGAATTCTTCGTGAACCGAGCGCAGCTCGTCCATCATGCCCTTGGAGTCACCCGAGCTTGCAATGGCCCACGCCTCTTCGATGGTCGCGGGATCCTTCATCAGGGCGATTTCCCGCTCGGCGATCGTGGTCCGCCACTGGGCGTTCAACTGCTGGATTCGCTTGAGCCGCGCCTGCTGCTCGGCATTGTCCGAGGTCAGAGTCAGCAGCGTGTTCATCGATTCGTCGAACTTCGCGGTCCCTGCAATATAGGGTTCGAGGAAGCTCTCGTTCGCGGATATGAGATATCCCCTCACGCCGGTTTCCTGGTTGATGACCGAGGCGAGCAGTGAGTCGGAGTGCCCAAGCACGTCGTAGGTATGGGTATTCCACTTGCTGGCTGTCTCGATTGTTTGCAGGCTGACATAAGTTGTCCCGGCGACGGCCAGGAACATCCCGATCAGCAGGGCGAAAGTGGCGGCGAACTTGGCGCCGACCTTGAATTGTGTGAATTGCATCGAACATCGATCCCTGGATTCGGTTCAAGGCCCGGCGTCATGCAGGCATTGATGCTGTGTGTGGCCGGACTGTCGTCCGGGCACCGAACCCGATTTTGCTGGCTGCGGACCAATGGTTCATCCCGGCCCCAGTTCACCTCATATTTTTTCGATGTTTCGGAAGACTTAACGGGCACTTACCAAAACCTGCCCGCCCTCGCAGAAAGCTCGTGGAACGGCGCGCATCGGATCGGTTGGCACCGAGCAACAGATTCCTGCCGACCAGTCGTCACACCGGATTGTTGAACGTGTCGCAGGCTTCCAGCAGGCCGCTTTCGAAGCCGCGGGAGAACCATTCCTTGCGCTGCGCTGACGTGCCGTGGTTGAAGCTTTCGGGCACGACATAGCCCTGGGTGCGCCGCTGGATGGTGTCGTCGCCGATCTGCTGGGCGGCGTTCAATGCCTCCTCGAGGTCACCGCGCTCGAGAAGCCCCTTCTGCGCGGTGAAATGGCCCCAGATGCCGGCGAAGCAATCGGCCTGCAGCTCGACCCGGATCGACATCTGGTTCTGCTCGGCCTGGCTCATCGACCGCCGCATCTCGTTGAACTGCGGCAGTACGCCAATGAGGTTCTGCACGTGATGGCCGACCTCGTGGGCGAGCACATAGGCCTGGGCGAAATCGCCCGACGCCTTGAAGCGTTGCGCCAGCTCGTCGAAGAACGTCAGGTCGATATAGACCTTCTGGTCGCCCGGACAGTAGAACGGCCCGGAAGCCGAACTGACATTGCCGCAGGCGGAACTGACCGCGCCTGAAAACAGCACCAGCGTCGGCTCCGGATAGTCGAATCCTTGCGACTGCATGATGCCGTTCCAGACATCCTCGGTTTCGGCGAGCACGGTGGCGACGAAGTCCGTCATCTCGTCCTGGCGCGCGGGCGAAACCTGGCGTTCGCTGGTGAGCTGGCCGCCGGGGTCGCCACCGATGATCTGCAGCGGATCGATGCCGATCAATTTCAGAACCAGATAGATCACGCCGATGATGACGATCGCCTTCAGGCTGAGCCCCGAGCCGCCGCGCATGCCGCCGGTGGGCAGCCGCATGCCGCCGCGGCCGAAGGGATTGCCGCCGCGCGACGGATTTCCGCGCCGGTCCTCGATATTGTCGCTCTTGCGACGGCCCTTCCAATCCATGGCGCAGTTCTCCTGAAGGCAGTTCTGTCCTTAATGCCGCAGCGGCGCTGTTTGTTCAATTCGAATCCGCTGCGACTGCACGTGCGGTCAAACAGGATTGGCGCGCGGAGCCCGGCTGGTGATAAGGTTGTGCAAGGAGAACCTCACCATGCCGAAAATGAAATCCTGCCTTTTGTCCGGTTGCCTGTTGCTGCTCGGCGCGAGCCTGTCGCTGCTGGCGACACCAGCGTTCGCCGACGAGGCGGCGGTCAGGCGCGGCGAGCTTGTGGTCAACGCGTGGTGTCGGGATTGCCATGTGCGCGACGGCGAGGCGCTCGACCCCGACATGGCGCCGCCCTATTCCGACATTGTCGCCGTACCCGGCCGCGACCGCGCCTGGTTCGAGACATTCTTCGAAGACGATCATTTTCCGATGACCACCTTCCGCCTGTTCGACCACGAGAAGGCCGATGTGGTGGAATACCTGCTGTCGCTCAAGCGGCAGTAATGGCGGCGCGCCCCGGCATGCCGGCAGCAATAGCGACCGGCGCCGGTCGGGCAAACGCCCGCCGCGACAGGTGATAGGCGAGCGTCACCACGATGATCGACACATAGCCGTCCACTGCATAATGCCAGCCGAGATAGACCGAGCTCATCAGCACGAAGCCGACATAGACGAAGGCGACCACGCCCAGGCGCTGCGAATAATGTGCGAGAAACAGCGCGTTCATGGTGATCAGCGCCACATGCACGCTGGGGAAGGCCGAGATGCCGCCGCCGATGCCGGGCTGGCCGCGCTCATAGAGCGTCCAGAGATAGGTCTGGATCCGGGCGGCGGAATTGACCGCATCGCTGGTTGCCAGGAAGGCCAGCTGCCCACCAAAACGGGCGTGATCGCCGGTGACATGGCCGTAATATACCGGACCGGCGGACAGGAACATGTTGGCGAGGATGTTGCCGCAAACAATCCAGACAAACAGGAACATCGCCAGGTAATGCATCCGCACCCGGTCGGCGCTGGGCGAGGTCACCACGAAGAACAGCGCGCCAAAGCAGATCAGGTGCCAGAACACATTGTAGTTGATCTCGATGAAGGTCAGCAGCGCAGGGCTCTCGGCCAGGCCATAAAGAAGCTGCCACGGCTCGTGACCGAAATGCGCCAGCCTGTCGGCATCGGCCATGAACAGGTCCCAGGGAAACCCGCCCTGGATATTGGCGAAGGAGATCTTAATCGAAGTGAAGGTGCCCTGGAACAGCGTCACGCCGACCATCACCGCCATGCCGGAAGCCAGCGCTGCCAGGCGGCGGCCGGAAAAGCTGCGCCTGAACGCCAGCCGGCGGCGCCTGTCGAACCGGTGAACGACCCGCACCAGATCGAACAGCACCACGACAGTGGGCATGAAAAAGGCGAAGGTCCATAGCCCGGGTCCGACATAGGCCGAATGCGAGGTGCCCTCGAGCTGGCCGAAGCCCTGGAGATAGACTAGGCCGAAAGCCGTGTAGGCCAGCACCGTGCCATAGAACCACGCGTCGAGGCGCAACCGGGAAAGCACTTCGGAGCGGAAGGTCTGCAGGTAGAGATACATCGGACAACCAGACTTGTTTGGACCAACACGCTGCAGCTCTCACCCTGCCAAAGATGTCCTTACAAAGGGTGAACTCGGACGCGTGTGGTGGGGGGGGGCTGTGCGCGGTCATGAGGCGGCGGTCAAGCGCGGGGAACAGGAGGCTCAGGCCGTCCGGGCGGGTGGCTCGGGTGCAGCCCGCGGGCCGCGCAGCAGCCGGCGGACGGCAAGATGCCCGGCCGTGACCACGGCGATCGATGCAAGACCGTCAATGGCATAATGCCATCCCAGATAGACCGAACTGAACAGAATGAACGCCACATAGGCAAATGCCGCCAGGCCCCAGCGCCGTGAGACCTCGAACACGAACAGCGCATTCATCATCACCAGCGCCACATGCACGCTCGGAAACGCGGAGATGCCGCCGCCGATGCCGAGCCTGCCGCTGTCGTGCAGGCTCCACAGATAGGACTGATAGGCGGCCGCCGAATTGCGCCACTGGCTTTCGGCCAGGAATGCCAGCTGATCGGCAAAGCGCAGATAATCACCGGTGACTTGCCCGTAAAACGCCGGCCCCGCGGAAAGGAACAGGCCGGCGAGGATATTGCCGCAGACAATCCAGGTGAACAGGAACATCGCCAGGTAGCGGGTGCGGATCCCGTCGGCGCGCGGCGATGTGGCCACGAAAAACAGGACGCCATAGCAGGCCGCAAACCACATCACATTGTAGTTGAACTCGACAATGGTGCGCACCACAGCATTGCCGCCCACGGCATGAAACAACCGCCAGGGATCGGTGCCGAAGAACAGCATCGCATCAATGTCGGCCTGCACACGGTCATGGGGAAAACCACCGGAAAGCTGCGGCAAGGCGGTCTTGATGGTGGTGAACGTGCCCTGAAACACCGTGAGCCCGGCCATCAGGATGATCCCCGCCGCAAGGCTTGCAAACCGTTCGGGCGTCAACACCCGGCTGAAGGCAAGCCGCCGCCGCTGGTCGACCCTAAGCACCACCCGTGACGCGTCATAGCCGAGCGCCACCAGCGGCATGAAGATCAGGAAGGCCTTGATTGCCGGCAGGACATAGACCGCATGCGACGAACCGCGCAGATCTCCCGCAGCCAGCAGGAACAGCATGCCGAGCAGCGTATAGCCCAGCACCGCGTAGTACAGCCAGGCATCGCGCTGCAGCCGCGCGCGCACGCCCGACAGCACCGGACTTTCCATTCCAGGACGTGAGATCTGAACAGTCATTGTCGCACCGGCAATCGAGAAACCCGCGCCAACACTGCCGTCACAAGCTTAAGATTGGGTTTCAGAAGAGGGATTTTGCGGGGATGAGAGGATTCCCGCATGGTTGACGAGCAACGGGTTTGCGAACTGGAGCTCCTGGTCAGGACGGCGCGCGCTCGACCAGTCGAGATGTTCGAGAGCACTCTCGCCAGCATCGATCTGACAGTCGAATTCGTCAGCGGTGATTGTCTTCTTGGCTGTCATGAGGCTCCACCTCGTCGTCGCTTCGCTTGTCTCTATCAGGTCCCGCAGGACGGCGTGGCGGGCGACATGCAGAACAGCGGCGCGAGTATCTGTCTCAAGGATCCCACTTTCCCCTGCACAACGGCCGTTTTGGGGTTTCGCCGCACCCAAGATTTCCCTATAAGCCGCGCTTAGCCTCATAGATCGCGCATGGCGTCTCCCGAGCGGTTGATAACCGGCGGGGGCGTTTTGGCGCGAAGCCTGCGCAACAGGGACCCGGACCATGCCAAAACGCACCGATATCAAGTCGATCCTCATCATCGGTGCAGGACCGATTGTCATCGGGCAGGCCTGCGAGTTCGACTATTCCGGCACCCAGGCCGTCAAGGCGCTGAAGGAGGAAGGCTTCCGGGTGATCCTGGTCAATTCCAACCCCGCCACCATCATGACCGACCCGGGTCTCGCCGACGCCACCTATATCGAGCCGATCACGCCGGAAGTGGTGGCCAAGATCATCGCGCGCGAACGTCCCGACGCGCTGCTGCCGACCATGGGCGGCCAGACCGCGCTCAACACGGCATTGTCCTTGAAGCGCATGGGCGTGCTCGAGCGCTACAATGTCGAGATGATCGGCGCCAAGCCCGAAGCCATCGACATGGCCGAGGACCGGGCGCTGTTCCGCGAGGCGATGGCGCGCATCGGGCTCGAGACGCCGCGCTCGTTCCTCGCCAACGCCACCGAGATCAAGGACACCGACCGCAAGCTGCACGAGGCCGAGCGCAAGCAATTGCGCGAAAAGCTCAAGGGCGACGAACTCGACGCCGGCCTCGACGCGCTGGAAAACACCTGGAACCTGGGTGAATCAGATCGCAAGCAGCGATACATGAGCCACGCCATGGCCCAGGCCGCCCGCGCGCTCGACGAGATCGGCCTGCCCGCCATCATCCGCCCCTCGTTTACCATGGGCGGCACCGGCGGCGGCATCGCCTACAACCGGTCCGAATTCTTCGACATCATCGAGAACGGGCTGGACGCCTCGCCGACCACCGAGGTGCTGATCGAGGAATCGGTGCTGGGCTGGAAGGAATACGAGATGGAGGTGGTGCGCGACACCGCCGACAACTGCATCATCATCTGCTCGATCGAGAACATCGACCCGATGGGCGTGCACACGGGTGACTCGATCACCGTAGCCCCGGCGCTGACCTTGACCGACAAGGAATACCAGATCATGCGCAACGCCTCGCTGGCGGTGCTGCGCGAGATCGGCGTCGAGACCGGGGGCTCCAACGTGCAGTTCGCCGTCAACCCGGCCGATGGCCGGCTGGTGGTGATCGAGATGAACCCGCGCGTCTCGCGCTCTTCTGCTCTGGCCTCAAAAGCCACCGGCTTCCCGATCGCCAAGGTCGCCGCAAAGCTCGCCGTCGGCTACACGCTCGACGAGCTCGAGAACGACATCACGCAAGGCGCGACGCCGGCCTCGTTCGAACCCTCTATCGATTATGTCGTCACCAAGATCCCGCGCTTCGCGTTTGAAAAATTTCCCGGCGCCGAGCCGCTTCTGACCACGGCGATGAAATCGGTGGGCGAAGTCATGGCGATCGGCCGCACCTTCGCCGAAAGCCTGCAGAAGGCATTGCGCGGACTTGAAACCGGCCTCACCGGTCTCGACGAGATCGAGATCCCGGGGCTCGGCGAAGGCGACGACGAGAACGCCATCAAGGCCGCCATCGGCACACCGACGCCCGACCGGCTCAGGATGGTGGCGCAGGCGATGCGGCTCGGCATGAGTGCCGAGGACGTGCATGCGATCTGCAAGATCGATCCGTGGTTCCTGGCCCAAATCCAGGACATTCTCACCATGGAAGCCCGCATCCGCGCCCACGGCATTCCGACCGACGCCGAGAACCTGCGGCTGGTCAAGTCGATGGGCTTCTCCGATGCAAGGCTCGGCTCACTCACCGGCAAGCGCGGCACCGAAGTGGCGAAAGCCCGCCATGCGCTGGGCGTGCGGCCGGTCTACAAGCGCATCGACACCTGCGCCGCCGAATTCGCCTCGCCGACCGCCTATATGTATTCGACCTATGAAGTGCCGTTTGCGGGCGCTCCGGCCTGCGAGGCGCGGGTCTCCGACCGCGAGAAGGTGGTGATCCTCGGCGGCGGTCCCAACCGCATCGGCCAGGGCATCGAATTCGACTATTGCTGCTGCCACGCGGCCTTCGCGCTCAAGGACGCGGGCTATGAGGCGATCATGGTCAACTGCAACCCGGAAACCGTGTCGACCGACTACGACACCTCCGACCGGCTCTATTTCGAACCGCTGACCGACGAGGACGTGCTCGAGATCCTCACCAAGGAGAAGGAGGCGGGCACGCTCAAGGGCGTGATCGTGCAGTTCGGCGGCCAGACGCCGCTCAAGCTTGCCGACGCGCTGGAAAAGGCCGGCATCCCGATCCTCGGCACCGCGCCCGACATGATCGATCTGGCCGAGGACCGCGACCGGTTCCAGAAGCTTCTGCACAAGCTCGATCTGGTCCAGCCCAACAACGGCATCGCCTATTCGGTCGAGCAGGCGCGGCTGGTGGCCGCCGAGATCGGCTTTCCGCTGGTCGTCCGCCCGTCCTACGTGCTGGGCGGCCGCGCCATGCAGATCATCCGCGACGAGGCGACCCTGTCGAACTACCTGCTCGGCACCGTGCCGGAGCTTGTGCCCGAGGACATCAAGGCGCGCTACCCCAACGACAAGACCGGCCAGATCAACACGCTTCTGGGAACCAACCCGCTCTTGTTCGACAGCTACCTGACCAACGCCATCGAGGTCGATGTCGACTGCCTGTGCGACGGGGTGAACGTCAATGTCACCGGCATCATGGAGCATATCGAGGAAGCCGGCATCCATTCGGGCGACTCGGCCTGCTCGCTTCCCGTCCACACGCTCTCGGCGGAGATGGTCGACCGGCTCGAGGTGCAGACCATCGCGCTGGCCAAGGCCTTGAATGTCGGCGGATTGATGAATGTGCAGTTCGCCATCAAGGATGACGTGATCCATGTGCTCGAGGTCAATCCGCGCGCCTCGCGCACGGTGCCCTTTGTCGCCAAGACCGTCGGCTCGCCGATCGCCAAGGTGGCCGCCCGGATCATGACCGGCGAAAGCCTGGCCGACGCCTTTGCCGCCTATGGCGCGGTGCCCAACCACCGCACGCTGACCCATATCGCGGTGAAAGAGGCCGTGTTCCCCTTCGCCAAGTTCCCCGGCGTCGACACGCTTCTGGGGCCTGAAATGCGCTCGACCGGAGAGGTCATGGGACTTGACCGCGACTACGCGCTGGCATTCGCCAAGGCGCAGCTTGGCGCCGGCGTCGACCTGCCGCGCTCGGGCACGGTGTTTGTTTCCGTCCGCGACGAGGACAAGCCGCGCGTGCTTGAAGCCATCCGCATCCTGACCGACATCGGCTTCAGGGTGATGGCCACCTCCGGCACCGCCGATTTCCTGAGGGGCAAGGGTTTTGAGGTCGAACACGTCAACAAGGTGCTCGAAGGCCGCCCGCATATCGAGGACGCGATCCGGAACCGCCAGGTGCATCTGGTGATCAACACCACCGAGGGCGCGAAGACCATCTCGGACTCGAAATCGCTCCGCCGTGCCGCGCTGATGCAGAAGGTCCCCTACTTCACCACCATGGCCGGCAGCCTCTCCGCCGCCCAGGCGATCGCCGCGCTGAAGGCGGGGAACCTCGAAGTGCATCCGCTGCAGAGTTATTTCTGAGGGCGGTGTGGCATGACCAAGCCAGTCCGCTACACTCAACATGCGGAAGCGGTTCTGGTCGAGCGCAATCTGGAAAAAACGTGGGTGGAGCGGACCGTCCGTGAACCGGAATGGCGGACCGGTGACCCTGGTTCTTCCGATGCTGAACGGCGCTTCCGAACAATCCCCGTAAGACAGGACCGCGTAATGCGTGTCATCTGTGTGGAAAATCAGCTCGAAATACGTATAGTATCCGCATTCCTGGACCGCCGGGCAAGGAGGCCACAATGACACCGACCGTTAAGTTCGATCCCGCCGCCGATGCCGCCTATATCCGGTTTTCGGGTGAAGCGGTGCTTGAAAGCGAAGAAGTTTCCGAAGGTATCATTCTCGATTTTGATGAGAACGGCCGCATCGTCGGCATGGAAGTCCTTGGCGCGCGCAAGCATCTGCCGCCGGCAATGCTAACGCAAGCGGCTTGAGGTACTGAGACCATGGCCTACTACATCGCCCTCATCCACAAGGAGCCCGGCAGCGGCTACAGCATTTCGTTTCCCGATATTCCGGGTGTGACCGCTGTCGCCAACATGCTGGACGAGGCAATGCGCGAGGCGTCGGTCGCGCTCGACTTTGCCTTCGAGAACTGGAGCGGCGCGTTTCCAAGGCCGCGCACGCTCGACGCCTTGCGGCTCGATCCGGAGTTCCTGGACCACTCCGCCGACGCCGTGGTCGCCGCCGTCACGCCTGCGCCGGGGATGGCGGATGCTGCGTAGACTGACGCGGATGCTGCACCACTGCCGTCACCCCGGCCTTGAGCCGGGGTCTAGCCACCGCGCGTCTGTGCGGTGAATGACTCCTTCGGCATCTGCAGACAGGGTCCTCCGGCTCGCGGACGCTCGCCGCTGGATGCCGGATCAACTCCGGCATGACGGAGGGAAGACCGCTGCTCGGCGCCTAAGCGGCCCGCTCTATGTGGAAAATCCGTTCGAAATACCTATAATTTCAGTGGTCATGGGCCGCCGGGCAAGGCGGCACAATGACGCCGACCATACAATTCGACCCGGCTGCCGACGCGGCCCATATCCGGTTTTCCGGTGAGGCGGTTCTTGAAAGCGAAGAAGTGTCGATGGCATCGTTCCTGATTATGACGAGAACATCCGGATTGTCGGCATGGAAATCCACAAGGCGCGCAAGCACCTGCCGCCGGCAATGCTGACGGACCCGGCTTGACGGGCGGAGTTGTGGGGAGAAGAGTGCTCGCCGGGCAATCCGGAAACGCGCCGTCACGCCCCTATGGGCGAGATGAATTCCACGGTTGCAGCGCGGACGCAGTTGCGCCCGTCTTCCTTGGCGCGATAGAGCGCAACATCGGCGCGACCCAATGCTGCGTCAGGACTGCTGTCGCTTTTCCAAAGTGATGTCACGCCAATACTCGCAGTCAGTTTCAGCTTTCCTTCCCCTGTCTCTGCAGCAGAACTGGCAACGAGCGCGCGGACGCGTTCTGCGACCATGATGGCGCCCCACTCATCGGTGTTGGGCAGCAGGACGGCGAATTCCTCTCCACCGATCCGTGCCAGCAGATCGCCGCGACGGATTCCCCGTTTGAACTGTTCGGCAACGTGGCGCAAGGCCTCGTCGCCAGCTGCGTGGCCATGGGTATCGTTGATTGCCTTGAAGTGATCGAGGTCGATGATGAACATGCTGGCGGGCATGCCCTCACCCTTGAGCCGTTCCAGCACCTTGCCTGCCGTCGCAAGAAACTTTCGGCGGTTCTTGAGCCCCGTCAGTTCGTCGGTTTCGGCGAGCTTCTTGAGCTCGAACTCCAGCAACTTTCGGGCGGTGATGTCCTGATGGGTGATGACCGCCACGCAATCGGTATCGTCATGGGAAACTGCCTCCGTATCCAGCCGCGTGACGCGGGTGAGAAACCAGCGTCGCGTGTCTGGCGAGTGGCACGGATATTCCGTTTCAAACCTTTCGCGCCGGCAGGTAAGCACTTCCTCGATATTGCGCCCGAAACGATGGGCCGCATCAGCGCCTGCTCCGGTTGCACGCCGGCAGACCTCGATATAATTCATGCCAAGGAACGCATCATTGCCCCCATTGTCATCCGAAAAGCGCCGCCAGGCCTCGTTCACAGCCACAATGACCCCGCTGTGGTCAACAACGCAGATGCTGGCCGTCAAGGCGTCAAGCACTGCCCCGGCGAGCCGCCGTTCTGATAACCAATCCATTCGCGCGCCTGCTTCCATATCGTCATGAACCTAGGGCCTAGGTGTGAACAGTGGCTTTCATGTGAGCAGGCAAATCTAATATACGCTGACACCGCCCGCAGGTCTGCCTCATACTCAAGGGCACGCCCCTCCCCTTTGCCCCTCCCCCTTTGATTGCACCCACCCCTGCCTTCGCGTATTCTCCTCCAGGTGGAGGGCCGGGCCATGGCCAGGAACATCGTCATCCTGCTTGACGGCACGTCGAACCAGATTTCGGGCGACCGGACCAATGTCTTGAGACTCTATGGCAGCCTCGAGCGGTCGCGCAGGCAGCTGGTGTTCTACCAGCCGGGCGTCGGCACCTTCGGGCTCTGCGGCTGGTGGCAGCGGCTGAAATCCAAGACCCGCATCGTTCTGGGGCTCGCCACCGGCGCGGGCATCGAAGACAATGTGATGGAGGCCTACCGATTTCTGGTCGAGACCCACGAATTCGGCGACAGGATCTATATTTTCGGGTTTTCCCGCGGCGCCTACACGGCGCGTCTGCTTGCCGGGTTCCTGCGCATCTTCGGGCTGGTGCGGCCCGAGCAATTGCAGCTGGTCCGCTATGCCTGGCGCGCCTATGCGCGGCTCGGCCAGCCCGGCACAAAGGATTTCGCAGCCGAGATCGGCCATTTCCAGAAGGTGCTGGGCGGCTTTGGCGTGCGCATCGAATTCCTCGGCCTGTGGGACACGGTGGCGTCGGTGTTCGACGCCAAGGCGGGCTTTCCCTGGCTCACCACCACGCAGAAGGCCTATACCAACGAGAACAACCGGGTGAAGACCGTCCGTCACGCCGTGGCGATCGACGAGCGGCGCACCTATTTCCAGCCCTCGCTGTGGGAACCGGGCCAGCTTTACGAATTCTGGTCGAGGGACGACCGCCGCTTCGTCACCATCGCCCAGGATTTCGAGGAGGTCTGGTTCGCAGGCTGCCATGGCGATGTCGGCGGCGGCTATCCGGACGCCAAAAGCGGACTTGCGAAAATTCCGTTCGAATGGCTCTACCGCGAGGCCGTGGCGCACGGCGTGCGCGAAAACGAGGAGGTGTTCGAACTTCTCACTCATGGCGCAACCACGCCCGGCAGCCCACGGGCGAGCCAGGAACCGGCCCCGCAGCTTGCCGATGACGAGGCCGACAAGCGGCAGAAGCACTATGGCGCGCCCGACCCGCTGGCCGAGATCAACAATTCCATGAACGCCGGCTGGGCCTTCGTCGAGTTCCTGCCGCGCAAGGTGCCGAAGACCTCGTTCCTGCGGCAATTGCAGATCGGGCGGATCTACTGGCCGGTGTTCGATTACCGCCGGGTGCCCGAGGGCGCGAAGCTGCACGCGGCGGTAATCGAACGGCTGGCCGGACGCACGGACTACAGGCCGCCAAACCTGCCGGATAGATATGAGATGGTGACGACGCGGGCGGCGGAAGGACTTTCAACAGAAGAAAGCCCCCTCCCCAACCCCTCCCCACAAGGGGGAGGGGCTTAACCCGGCGGGGCTCTCACTTATGCCCATCAGCTGCACAATTTGTTGTTGTCATTGAGTGAGGCACAAGGGCAGACCCGCGTGAGCCCCTCCCCCTTGTGGGGAGGGGTTGGGGAGGGGCCTTCCTTCCAGCATTGACTTACTTCCCGGTCTTGGCGATCCAGTCGGCGAAGGCGTTGACCCAGGCCTGCAGGAACTCCCTGGTGCTGTCGTCGGTGACGGCGCCGTCGGCGTCGAAATGCTCCGGCTTGAAGGCGTAGTAGAGTTCCGGCTGTCCCATCACCGCGGTGCCGACGGTGACCATGGTGGTGCGCAAATGATGCTGGGCGATGGCCGAGCCGATGGCGCCCGGGGATGTGCCGGTGATGGCCGCCGGCTTTCCGTTCCAGGAATTCTTGCCCCAGGGGCGCGTGCCCCAGTCGATCGCGTCCTTGATCACGCCGGGATAGGTGCGGTTGTATTCGGGAACGACCATCAGCACGGCGTCCGCCGTGTCGACCGTCGCCTTCAGCGCCTTGACCGAATCCGGGATATTTTCCCACAGATCGTCATTGTAATGCGGCAGTTCGGCGAGATCGGCATAGACGAACTCCATCCGGCCCTCAGCCAGCTTTTCCAGAGCGCCGGCCAGTTTGCGGTTGATCGAATCCTTGCGCAGCGAGCCGACCAGAACAGCGATTTTAGTCATCGGGGTTTCCTTGTATATAAAAGTGACTGACGCTACTTATGAAACCATCTCAATGGCCACAAGACGGCACTTTTTCGAACCTGAGGCACCTCGATGAAACCACCCGAAAAACACCTGCCCGGCCAGTGCCAGGTTGCCAATGACGTGATTTCGCTGGTCGGCGACAAGTGGAGTGTCCTGGTGGTCAGCACGCTCGGCGGCGGCACCATGCGCTTCTCCGAGATCAAGCGCGCGGTCGAGGGCATTTCGCAGAAGATGCTCACCACCACCCTGCGCGGGCTCGAACGCGACGGCTACCTTACCCGCACCGTCTATTCCACGGTGCCGCCGCGCGTCGAATACAAGCTGACTCCGCTGGGCATCGAGCTCTTGGAACCGGTGTCGGCGCTGGGCAACTGGGCGGTCGCCAATCATGCCCGCGTGCTCGCGGCCCGCCGCGCCTATGACGAACGGGTGCCGTGAGACTTACAGATCCATGCCTTCAATCGTCGTCAGCACCGGGGCATGGTCCGACGAACGCTCCCTGGGCGGACCGATCTCGAAATGATCATCGAACACCTCGACCTTTGTCACCGTGCCGCGGCGGCGCGGGTTTTTCGGGTTGAGCCCGTTGGAGACCACGCAGTAGTCGAGCACCGATCCGGCGACGATGTCGCCATGCGTATTGGGCCGCACCAGCCCCTGCATCACCACCAGGTTGAAACTGTCATAGAGCTTGTAGACATGCTTGAGATAGGCCAACTCCTCGGGCACGCCATTGGCCGGTACGCTGCCCCAGGACCAGACCCGGTCGGCCTGGGTGAGGATCGAGATCGTGTGTGACGCAGGATCCTCGTTGAGATCGCCGAGCAGGATGACCGGGGCATCGGGATCGGCGTCAATGGTCTGGCGGAACAGGCGGTAGATGGCGCCGGCCTCGGCGGCGCGCTTGGCCACCTGGTTCACGCCGGCCATGGCGCGCTCCATGTAGGTGGTGCGGATCTTGTCGCCCCAGTCGGCGAGCGCGTCGATGCCGTCATCATCGACAAAGGCGCCCTGGGACTTGAAATGGCAGACGAAGATCCGCGTCCGCCCGATGCTGGGCAGGTCGATCACCGCATCAACCGGCGTGCGGGAGAAATTGAAATCGGCATCGATCACCGTGTCGTCGGGCAGGCCGGCCACGCCAGACAGCGGCCTGACGCTGACAAAGGGATGGCGCGAGGCGATCGCCACCGTGGCGTTGACATAGACCGCGGGATCATCCTCGTCGAATATTGGATGCCCGGTGGAGAAGAAATGCGGATAGCCGCAGGCTGCCATCAGCGCGGCAAGTTCCTGATGCGACACGACCTCCTGAAAGCCGATGACATCCGCGTCCATCCCGGCTGCCATGGCCGCGATCCAGGCTTTCTTCTCGGCCCAGTCCTCTTGAGAATAGGTCGCCGATCGCTTGCGCTCGTGCCAGAAGATGCCCGGCGCGGCGAAGTGATAGAGATTGAATGTCGCAACCTTGACCGCCGGCATGGACCGCTCCCTGAACATCCCTGAGTGTAGCATGGCATCATGTCACCATGGCGTCCGTCCGCCAAGCAGCGGCGGCAGGGCGCAACAGGGCGATGACGTCGCCAGCATTTTTCAGATGTTTTTTCCCGCCGGATTTGATAAGTCTGGGAAAGAACACAGTGGAACGGCTCCGAAGCAACCTCTTCGGATGCCGTTTCGTTTTTATGTACCGCCGCCATCGGACATGGCGGCGGTGCGACAGGACAAGGATGAGACCGATGGTTGAGAAGGTTCCGATGACGCAAGGAGGCTACACCAAGCTGCAGGAAGAACTGCGCTGGCGCCAGCAGTCCGAACGGCCGCGGATCATCGAGGCGATTTCCGAGGCGCGCGCCCATGGCGACCTTTCGGAGAACGCCGAATATCATGCGGCGAAGGAAGCCCAGAGCCACAATGAGGGCCGCATCGGCGAGCTTGAGGATTACACCTCGCGCGCCGAGATCATCGACATCTCGAAGATGTCCGGCGACACGATCAAGTTCGGCGCAACCGTCAGGCTGGTCGATGAGGACACCGAAGAGGAAAAGACCTACCAGATCGTCGGCGACCAGGAAGCTGACGTGAAGGCCGGCCGGATCTCGATCTCCTCGCCGATCTCGCGCGCGCTGATCGGCAAGTCCGTCGGAGACAGCATCGAGGTGGTCGCGCCCGGCGGCTCCAAGGCCTATGAGATCCTCGAGGTGAAGTGGGGCTGACGCCCCCCGCCTGCCGGAAACCGACATGAGCCCCGATCCCCGACGCAGCCCTTCATCGCACGGCGGCGGCTATGGCGGACGCGACGGGCTGTTCGTGCTCAACATGCACCGCAATTTCACCGGCGTCACGGCGACCGCCGCCGCGGTGGCGCGCCGGCAGGGCGAGCACTTTGATGTCAGCATCGTTGGCCGGCCGCTGCCCGGCTGTCCGCAGCCGATATCGTTCTGGCAGGCCGTGCGGGCGTCGCGCGAGAAGCCGTCCGGCAAGCCGTTTCACATCTGGCATGTGCGCCGCAATCCCGAAATGCGGGCTGGCATCTTCGCCCGCGATATCCTGCGGCTGCCGGTCAGGCTGGTCTTCACCTCCGCCGCCCAGCGCCGCCACAGCCTGCTGCCGCGCTGGCTGATTGCGCGCATGGACGCAGTGATCGCCACCACGCCCGAAGCGGCAAGGTTTGTGCCGGGCGTTCGCACTGTTGCGCCGCACGGCGTCGAAACCGACAGCTTTCACCCCGCCGCATCCCGCCGCACCGCCTGGACCGACACCCCCTATCCCGGCGAGGCCGGCATCGCCGCCATCGGCCGCATCCGCCCGGAAAAGGGCACCGACCGCTTCGTCGCCGCGATGATCCAGGCCCTGCCGCTTCTGCCAGGCCATACCGCGCTGGTGATCGGCAAGGCCGCATCCGAGCATGCAGCGTTCCTGACCGGACTGAAGAGCCAGGTGGCCGCAGCCGGCCTTGAGGACCGGATCCTGTTTCCCGGTGAAATCGGCCCCGACACCATGCCCGCACTGGTGCGCGGGCTCAGCCTGCTGGTGGCGCTGCCACGCTATGAGGGCTATGGCGTGACGCCACTCGAGGCGATGGCGTCGGGCGTGCCTTTCGTGGCGAGCGACGCCGGATGGTTCGAGGAATTCTCGGGCGGCAATGCTGCAGGCCTGGTGATCCCGGAAGGCGATCCGGGACGCGCGGCAGACGAGATTGTGGCGATCCTGTCCGATCCGGAGCGGCATGCGGGCATGGCCACAGCGGCGCGGGCCCGTGCGGTGGACCGCTTCAGCGTTGCGGCGGAGGCAGAAGCCATCAATGCCGTCTACGCGGCGCTCTGGGCCGAGGCCTGAGCGGTCGAAAATCCCGAGCTACAACGCCACCAGCCCCTCATCCTTGACCTGGCGGATCGTCAGCATGGTGCGCACCGTGTCGACATTGTCGGTGGCGGTCAGTTCCTCGATGACGAAATCCTGGAAATGGGTGAGATTGCGCGCCACGCAATGCAGCAGGAAATCGCTCTCCCCCGACACCATCCAGGTTTCGCGCACGATCGGCCATTCCTTGGTTCTCGCCGCGAACGCCTTGAGATTGGCATCCGACTGGTGCTTGAGGCCGACCAGGCAGAAGGCGACGAGGTCGAAGCCGAGGCTTGGCGCGTTCAGCTGCGCCCGATAGCCGCGGATGATTCCCGCCTTTTCGAGCTTGCGCACCCGCCTGAGACAGGGCGGCGCCGAGATGCCGACCCGCGCCGACAGATCGACATTGGTCATGCGCCCGTCTTCTTGCAGTTCCCGCAGGATCTTGAGATCGATCACGTCGAGGTCGGCCTTGATCACCATGGAGACATTCCCGTTGCCGCATCACATTCCGCACGAAATCATCGGCGAAACGAAACTTTATTGCGTGAGCGGACAGTCTCTGTAAAGAGTCAAGGAACAATCGCACGCGATGTTCTGTGTGTAACCGATCGGAAAAGCTTGAAACAAGGGCTCGCCCGCACCTAAATGGAAGCCAAGTCGAACGACGTTCGGCGGCAGCGGCAAAAAATCGCCGGCTTTCGTCATTGATGCGTCACGGAGGATGCCTCAAACTGGCCCCTCGCAACATCTGTTCAGGATCGTCCCATGCCCACCACCCGCCATGTTCCCGTTCTCATCATCGGCTCCGGTCCCGCCGGCTACACAGCCGCGATCTACGCCGCCCGCGCCATGCTCAACCCGGTGCTGATCGCCGGCATGGAACAGGGCGGACAGTTGATGATCACCACCGACGTGGAAAACTATCCGGGCTATGCCGACCCGGTGCAGGGCCCGTGGATGATGGAGCAGATGCTCAAGCAGGCCGAGCATGTCGGCGCCGAGATCGTCAGCGACCTGGTGACCGAGGTCGAACTGACCGGACGGCCGTTCACCGTCAGGACCGATTCAGGCCAGGTCTGGACCTGCGACTCCCTGATCATCGCCACCGGCGCGCAGGCCAAGTGGCTGGGAATCGACAGCGAGAAGGACTTCATGGGCTTTGGCGTTTCGGCCTGCGCCACCTGCGACGGGTTCTTCTATCGCGGCAAGAAGGTGATCGTGGTGGGCGGCGGCAATTCCGCCGTGGAAGAAGCGCTGTATCTGTCCAATCTCGCCGCCGAAGTCACCGTGGTGCACCGCAGGGATGAATTCCGCGCCGAGAAGATCCTGCAGCAGAGGCTGTTCGACAAGCCCAATGTCAAGATCATCTGGGACTCGGAAGTGACGGAGTTCCTCGGCGAGCCGGCCAAGCCGCCGATGCCCGCATCGGTGAACGCGGTGAGGCTGAAGAACCGCAACACCGGCGAGATGACCGACATGCCGATCGATGGCGTGTTCGTCGCCATCGGCCATGCGCCCGCCGTAAGCCTGTTCAAGGACAAGCTCAAGCACAAGCCGAACGGCTATTTGTGGACAGCGCCGGATTCCACTGCCACAGATGTACCCGGCGTCTTTGCCGCCGGCGACGTGACCGACGACATCTACCGTCAGGCGGTGACCGCGGCGGGCATGGGATGCATGGCGGCTCTGGAGGCAGAGCGTTATCTGGCGGGCCACGTCAGACACGCGGAAGCCGCGGAATAGGCGCACAAGCGCCACATCAAGGCCCGGACAACGGGCCAGGGGGACGAGAGCGTGATGCCACTCGACTGGGATAAACTGCGCATTTTTCACGCGGCCGCAGAAGCCGGCTCGTTCACCCATGCGGCGGAGAAGCTGCATCTGTCGCAATCCGCCATCAGCCGCCAGGTTTCGGCGCTGGAACTGGATATCGGCGCCAAGCTGTTTCACCGCCATGCCCGCGGCCTGATCCTGTCCGAACAGGGCGAGATCCTGTATCAGACGGCCCATGAAGTGCTGATGAAGCTGGAATCGGTGCGAAACCAGTTGACCGAAACCCGCGAACGGCCCTCCGGCAAGCTGCGGGTCACCACCACGGTCGGCTTCGGCCAGGGCTGGCTCACCGAAAAGGTGCAGGAGTTCCAGTCGATGTATCCCGACGTCCAGGTGCAACTGCTCCTCGACAACGAGGAGCTCGACGTCAACATGCGCCAGGCCGATTGCGCCATCCGGCTGCGCCAGCCGCAACAGCCCGACCTGATCCAGCGCCGCCTGTTCACCGTGCACATGCACGCCTATGCCGCGCCGTCCTATCTCGCGCGCCACGGCGAGCCCAAGTCGATCGAAGATCTGGACAACCACCGAATCATCACCTTCGGTGAGCCGGCGCCCAACTATCTGCGCCACGTGAACTGGCTTGAAATCGCCGGGCGGACGCCGGACAATCCGCGCGTCGCGCATTTGCAGATCAACAATATTCCCGCCGTTCGACGCGCCACGCTCAATGGCGCGGGCATCTCGCTGTTGCCCGACTACATGTACAATCGCGATCTGGCGCTGGTGCAACTCGACATCGCGGCCGACATTCCCACGTTCGACACCTATTTCTGCTATGCAGAGGAAATGAGAAACGCGGCCAAACTCAAGGCCTTCCGGGATTTTCTGATCAACAAGGCGCGCAACTGGAGCTATTGAGCCCCCGGCTCGCGGCGGCTGACTCGGGCCCGCGTCCTGCGGCGGCGAGAAAAACGGCATTTCGAATTTCGCCTGTTTTTTAAGCAGAACCCAAGCCATGCAGGTTGCGCATGGCTGACATGCGCCTCTCCATCTTGCTCATTGCTCAAGAAAGAACCATATCGATTACAGCTGATGCACCTTTGGCGGCCTACTCCTCCCAGTGCCGCCGCATGAGCTGTTCCCCTCTGGAGGTTTTTAACCTTCATACCTATTGGGCCCGAGAGCAATCTCGTGGCCCATTTTTTTTGGCCTGACGCGCGCCGGCCAATGCGATGGCGCCGAACGCGCGTCAGGGAAGCGCTCATGCCCGGGCTCGGCGCAGCACGTCGAGAGTGACCACCAGCATCATCAGCGCATTGGCCGGATGAAGCGCCGCCAGCCAGGCGAGCCCTGAGCCCATGCCGACCATGACCAGCACGATCTGCAGCAGGTAGAGCGCCAGCAGCAGCGACGCCGGACCGCGAAAGGGCCTGCCGGTCGAACCGAACCAGCCGTGAAGCGCAAGCCCGATGATCGGAAGCGACAGGAGGCTGCCAAACACGCTGTGCAGCGCCCAGCCCTCCGTGCCGAACACCCCTAGGCCGGCCAGATAGACCTGGGCGACAATCCCGCCGGCGACGAGCGCCGCCATGAACGGCGCCGGCGCCGTCCATCTGATCTCCGCGGTTCTCATGCCGCCACCCTCCTGCCAGAGGCGGCCTTTCCGGATGGACGGGCGACCGGACCACGCGCGGGGTCAAGGCAGCCGAGATCCTCAAGCGTTGCACGAACCGCCTCATCGATCGGCGTGCGCGGTTCCTCGCCGAGGAACGCCACCAACCGGTCATTACCGAGATAAAGCTCGGACTGCCACAGATAGCGCATTTCCAGAAGCTCCCGGAACAGCGGCACGAACGGACTGGCAAGCCGCATCATCCACCAGGGGAACGGCTTGACCGGTAGCCCCGGCTTGCCGGTGACGCGGCGGATGGCCTCGGCCAGTTGCTGTCCGTCATGATCCCAAAACCCTTCCATGTGGAAGCGGGCGAAGGCCGGCAACGCGTCGGCACGGGCCACCAGACTCACCATGGTCTCGGCGACATCGGGCAGATAGGCCCATTGATGGCCGACGCCGGGAGACGCCGGATTGGTGATGGCCTTCAGCGGCGCGCCGGGCTTGACCACGGCCTGGGCGAACCAGTTGTTGCCCGCGCCGGGACCGAAGAAATCCCCTGCCCTCACAAGAATGACCTGGGTTCCGTCTTTGGCGGCGGCTTCAAGCCGCTGTTCGAGCGCCACGCGGATCCTGCCCTTTGCGGAGACCGGGTGCTGCGGGCTGTCCTCGGTCACATGGGCAAAGGTCTCGGGACCGTAATTGTAGATCGTGCCCGGCATCAGGATGCGGGCGCCTGCGGCTTGTGCCGCGGCGATGGTGTTGTCGATCATCGGCAGCACCAGCTTGCCCCAGTTGCGGTATCCGGGCGGGTTGACGGCGTGGACGATGAGATCGACGCCGGCGGCGGCGCGCATCACGTCATCGCGGTTCATCGCGTCGCCGGCGACCCATTCATATTGCGGCGTCCTGACCGCCTGTTCGGTGGCGTTGCGGTGCATGGCGCGCACATCATGGCCGGCGGCCAAGAGCCTGGCGGCAACCGCGCCGCCTATGCCGCCGGTGGCGCCGAGTATCAGCGTCCGCGGCTTGTTGATGATCATCACTGCGTTCTGGTCGGTCATTTGCTTCTCCATCGGTTTCGATGAAGCCAGTATCGCCGCGCACCGCATTAAACGGAATTGCGATAATATCTGGAACTGATATACATAAATGCATGGACAGATTCGTGCTCGACTGGGGACATTACCGGACCTTTCTCGCCATCCTCAAGGAAGGATCGCAATCGGGCGCCGCGCGGACGCTCGGACTGACCCAGCCGACCGTCGGGCGGCACCTCGACGCGCTGGAGCAGGCTGCGGGCAAGCCGTTGTTCCTGCGTTCGCACCAGGGCCTGGCGCCGACCGGGACGGCGCTCGCCATGCGCGCCTATGCCGAGGCCATGGCGTCGAGCGCCGCAGCGCTGGCGCGCGCCGCCTCCGGCGATGCGCAAGCGCCGGAAGGCACGGTGCGCATCAGCACCAGCGAGGTGATCGGGCTTGAAGTCCTGCCGCCGATCCTGGCCGATCTGCAGGAGCGCTATCCGCGCCTGACAATCGAGCTGTCGCTGTCGGACGCGGTCGAGGACCTGCTCAATCAGCAGGCCGACATTGCCGTACGCATGGTCGAGCCGACCCAGGGCGCGCTGTTGAGCCGGCGGATCGGCGGCATTCCGCTCGGCATGTTCGCCCATCGCCGCTACCTCGAGCGGCACGGCACGCCCGAATCCGTCGACGACCTGCACGCGCACCGGCTGATCGGATTTGACCGGCAGTTCGCCTATATCCGCGACATGCTCAAGCAGAACCCCGAACTGGCCGAAAACCGCTTCCATTTCCGCTCCGACAGCAATGTTGCGCAACTGGCCATGATCCGGTCGGCAGGCGGCATCGGCATGTGCCAGGTCGGGCTTGCCGCCCGCGATCCGGATCTGGTGCGGCTGTTTGCCGACAGGATAGAACCGCAATTGATGACCTGGCTGGTCATGCACGAGAGCCTGAAGGCGGCGCCGCGCTGCCGGGTTGCCTTCGACGCCCTGGCCGAAGGCCTGATTGCCTATCGCGCGGCGATAAATCACCGCCCATCCATGCCGCCGCACGTCCACGAGAGGGCGGAACCATAGCGCCGCCGCCGTGTTATAGACCGTGTCCCACCGCTCGTGGTGGAGCCCTGGCCGATGATCCGCATCTGTCACGGTCGGACCATCAGGAGTAGGCATGCGCACCATAGTCATTCTCAACCAGGACGGCGGCACCATTCGGGGAATGGACGCGCACGAATTCGGCGAGATGGCCTGCGAGAAGCTGGCCGGACTGGGCGACACATGCGAGGTGCGCCTGGTCTCGGGCAAGGACCTGGTCAGGACCCTCGACGAGGCGGCCGATGACACGGACACCGGCACCATCGTCGCCGGTGGCGGCGATGGCACGATCTCGGCGGCAGCCACCGCCTGCTTCCACTCCGGCAAGACGCTGGGCGTGATCCCGCTTGGCACCATGAACCTGTTCGCCCGCGGGCTCGGGCTGCCGCTCGACCCTCCGGCGGCGATCGAGGCGCTTGCAACCGCCACCGTCATGCCGCTTGACATCGCCACGGCCAATGGCCGCCCCTTCGTGCACCAGTTCTCGGCCGGAATGCACGCCCGCATGGTGCGCCAGCGCGACCGGCTGGACACCTCCACCCGCATGCGCAAGATCGCCTCCACGCTCAAGACATTGGGCCGGGTGATCCTGCATCCGCCAAAGTTTCGCATCGAGATCGACACCGGTTCCGGGCGTCAAAGCCACATCGTCTCGGCCATCGCCGTGTCCAACAACTTGTTCGGCGACACCCCGCTCTCCTATGCGCCGGTGCTGGATGCAGGCGTGCTTGGGGTCTATCAGTCCCACGCCATCAGCTCGGGCGAAGTCTTCAGGATGACGCTGCATGCGGCCTTTGGCAAGATCCAGGAAGATCCGGACATGACGGTCGAATCGGCAAGAACCGTCACATTGTGGTTTCCTGACCATCATGCAGGCACCAGGGCCGCCATTGACGGCGAAATCGTGCCGCTCGAAACCGAGGTCGAAATCGTCTCCCACGCCGGCGGCCTCAAGGTGCTCGTCCCCGACACCTATGCCGGTGCGCCCGAGGCCTGAACCGGACCGCTCCAAACCACGTACAGGGTCAGGTGAACCGCATTATCTCGAAAGGCATGCCCATGAGCACGACCGAAAAGATCCGTCACCGGACAGCCGCCCCGCGCCCTGCCCTGCGGGAGTGCGTCCGATGATCATCCCCGCCGGTTTCCTCAAGGCCTGGGCCGCTTCGGCAGTCTTCCTGCTGGTCGTCGACGCCATCTGGCTCGGCCTCGTCGCCCGCGGCTTCTACGTCCGCCAGCTGGGCGACCTGATGCTCGAAAGCCCGAAGCTGGCAATCGCAGCGGTGTTCTACGTGATGTATTCCGCCGCGATCGTGATCCTCGCCTCGGCGCCCGCCGCCCGCTCCGGCTCGCTCACCGACGCGCTTCTGCTCGGCGCCATCCTCGGCTTCGCCGCATACGGCACCTACGACATCACCAATCTGTCGACGCTGAAGAACTGGCCGCTGGCGATGAGCCTCGTCGACATCGCCTGGGGCACGCTGCTGACCGCCGCCGTGTCGGGCGTGGGGTATTCGGTGCTGCGTTAGGGGCAGTAGTTGTAATTACATGGGGTAATCGCGGGAGCGCGTTACGCATGTAATTACGATTATCGATAGAATGAAATTACTGAATTCTGCGGCCTATTAATGTAAGAAATGGAAAGTGCTGAATTGTTCATACATCCTGTTATTGTATAGTAGTCATCTGTATCAAAAATTGATACATTTCCAGATACTCGTGATATTTTTTCTTTAGGGTGCTTAGCCTTTATTTGGAATTTGCCGTTCGTGCTGTAAGAAATATTTGATGGTTCTTTCGATACTGAGATATGACCAAAAACATCATTCCTCAATACAAAATAGTTACCGGTCTCAGAATCTAAAGCTATTTCTATTACGCCGATCAGGGAGGCGTCTGGATTTTCAATTTCACCCGCATCTAGAACAGAAACGGTCTTTTGGGTGGGTGTTGCTTTTGGAAAGGCGTTGTTCATGTGGTGGCTCTTCTGAATGGCTTTAGTCGTGTCGGCACGGGTCGCTGCCCAGTGCACACCAACTCCTGCGCCAAAGCCAATTCCAATTAGACCGAATGTCTGAAAGTACGAGCTGGCAAAAAGCTCGGACAGACGATTAAAAATGTTAGCTAGCGCACTCATGAATGGGCCAGCCATTGTTTCCGTGTTCCATCCAATCTTGTCGAAAACTGCCTCAAAGAATGGCTCAGAAAACATCGACGCCAATGGGTTGAAAATGAACCCACTGAGGAATAGCAGCGTGAGCCAAAATGCAAATGTTCGTACAGACTTTCCCATAAAATGAACAATGCCCTCAAACTGTTGAGTTGTGGAGTCATTTCCCCACACCCCGCAGCCTTGGTGCTATTGATACAAGTAGTTTGTTGCCACAGGACGGTTGATACAAAAAATCCCGCCCCGGCTGACCCGGGACGGGAGTGAAATCTGAAACCGTCGCTCGCCTCAGCGCAGGGCCGCGCAAAACCGCTGGATGCGGTTGCAGGCTTCCTCAAGCTGTTCTTCCGAGGTGGCGTAGGAGATGCGGAAGTTGGGGCCGAGGCCGAAGGCCGAGCCGTGGACAACGGCCACGCCTTCGGATTCGAGCAGTTCGGAGACGAAATCCTCGTCCGTCTCGATGACCTTGCCCGACGGCGCGGTCTTGCCGATGGTGCCTTCGCAGGACGGATAGACGTAGAACGCGCCTTCCGGCACCGGGCACTTGATGCCCTTGGCCTGGTTGAGCATCGACACAACCAGGTCGCGGCGGCCGCGGAAGATCTCCTTGTTCTTCGGAATGAAATCCTGCGTGCCGTTCAGGGCTTCCACCGCGGCCCATTGCGCGATCGAGCAGGCGCCCGAGGTCTGCTGGCCTTGGATCACGTCCATCGCCTTGATCAGCTCCATCGGGCCAGCGGCATAGCCGATGCGCCAGCCGGTCATCGCATAGGCCTTCGACACGCCGTTCATGGTCAGCGTCCGATCCTTGAGCGAAGGCTCGACCTGCGCCGGCGACGTGAAGACGAAGTCGCCATAGGTCAGGTGCTCATACATGTCGTCCGACAGGATCCAGACATGGGGATGGCGCATCAGCACCGCGGTCAGCGCCTTGAGCTCGGCCTCCGAATAGGCAGCTCCCGAGGGGTTGGAGGGCGAGTTGAACATCAGCCATTTGGTCTTGGGCGTGATCGCGGCTTCGAGATCGGCCGGCTGCAGCTTGAACCCGTTCTCGATCGTTGTGTCGACAAATACCGGTGTGCCGCCGCAGATCGACACCATCTCCGGATAGCTCACCCAGTAGGGCGCGGGAATGACGACCTCGTCGCCCGCATTCAGCGTCGCCATGAAGGCGTTGAACAGGATCTGCTTGCCGCCGGTGCCGACGATTGTCTGCTGCCAGTCGTAGTCGAGATTGTTCTCGCGCTTGAACTTGGCGGCAATCGCCTTGCGCAATTCGGGAATGCCTGAAACGGGCGTGTACTTGGTCTCGCCGCGGTTGATTGCATCAATCGCCGCCGCCTTGATGTTGTCCGGCGTGTCGAAATCCGGCTCGCCGGCGCCGAGCCCGATGACATCGCGGCCCTTGGCTTTCAGTTCGCGCGCCTTCTGGCTGACGGCGATGGTGGCGGATGGTTTGACCCGGGAAAGGGCGTTGGCGAGAAAGGCCATGGAATGCTCCGGTGCTTGACATGGTGCAAATGGCGCGGCGCCCGCGCCCGTGTGCTTCTATGTCGCAAGCCGGACGCCGATGCAAGCCGCGAGGCGGTGCCGAAAGGCCGGATTTAACCTTGCGGAAAGATTTGGCGGGTAAACTCTTTGTTTACGGCTAAACGCCAAACGGAGGCCTGCGCGACATGCCAGGGCGTCGTGATCCGCATTTCCTGCAAGATGACCGGGGCTTTTTCACCACGTCCTACGGTCCGTTTGTCCTGCGCTCCGCGTTTCAGCCGATCTTCAGCCAGGACGAGCACGGCCACCTGACCATCGAGGCTTTCGAAGCGCTGATCCGCGCCCAGCGCAACGGCCAGCCGGTCTCGCCGGGACATTTCTTCTCGCTGGTCGAGCCCGACGACGCCGTTGCCGTCGACACATTGTGCCGGGAACTGCACATTCTCAACATGGGCAAGCTTGGCCGCAAGAAGGCGCGGCTGTTCATCAATTTCAATCCCGGCCTGTTCGACGCCGTCGCCGACATCGAAGCCGAGATCGACCGCATGGTCGATGTCACGCTCAAGGCCGGCCTCAGGCCCGGCCGCATCGTCTGCGAGATCACCGAACAGGGCAGCGGCGACGAAGCCGTGCTCACCCGCCTGGTCGAGGGACTGCGCTCCCGGCTGTTCAGGATCGCCGTGGATGATTTCGGCGCCGATGATTCCGATTCGAAAAGGGTGGACGAACTCAGGCCCGACGTTCTCAAGTTCGACGCCGCCTGGGTGCGCCGCTTCACCGAGACCTCCGCCGGCATGGGGCTGCTCAAGCTGATGGTGGAGCAATTCATCGAGCGCGGCATCACCGTGCTGTTCGAAGGGCTTGAGGAAGAGCATCAGGTCGAGTTCTGCCAGGAGATCGGCGTGCAGCTGATGCAGGGCTATGCGCTGGCGCGCCCCGAAATCGTGCCGCGGACCTTCGACGACCGCTTCCCCGAGGAGCAAGCCCTGCTGCAGGCGGGCGGCGCGTACATCGCTTCGCAAGCCGTGCCGCGCGAGCGAGACCCGGCGCCAAGATTTTCCCCCTCGCTGCCGTCGCATCCCCATACGCCGCGCCGCACCGCGACGTTCGGCAAGCGCACCCGCTGACCGCGCGTTCACGCTTCGTTAACCTGCGACACATTGTTGCCATCACAAAAGTGCGGTCCTGCCGCAATCCGGTCCGATTGGCGACGCGTTCGGGCGGTTAAAGTGTCCCCGAACAGCACAGATCGGGGAAGATCATGTTTTCAGAAGACGACGTCCTGCTTGCCAAACAGGCCCGGCGCGAGAGCGCCACGGTGGCCAGAATTGCGCTGATGGCGGTGATCGGCTGCCTGGCGCTGTTGACCGTGCTGGTCATCCAGGCCCGGGCCGAGGCCGATGCGGTGCTGCATGGCCCGGCGGCCCCCGCGATCCAGCAGCAGGCGCCGGTTCAGGCCCCGCCCGTGGTCCAGGGGTCAGACGCGTGACGCACGCACGCCGAGTGCCGCCAGGCGGCCCGACAGATCCGCGATCGCGCTATCCGGATCAGCCAGTCCGGCCACGACCACCGGCGGTCCATTCTCCCGTTCGATCACCAGCGAGCCTGCACCGGTAAGCCAGCCCGACAGGCCGCGCCTGAGGGCCAGGCGCGTTACCGCCGTATAGGCAACATTTACCGGGTCGCGCGCCGGAAAACCCGGATGGACCTCGAGATGGGCGCCGCGCAGCGTCAGCCCCAAGGTCGACAGCCGCAGCCCCGCATAGGCGAGGATCAGCGGCACGCCGATCACCAGAACCAGAAGACACACCCGCGCCAGGGCGCCTTCGCCGCGGCCCGTCGCGGACAGAAACAGCCAAAGCCCGGCATACCCCCCCGCCACCACCAGGCCGGGCAGGAACAAGGCGAAGGCGCTGGCGCGCCAGAAAACCCGGCGGCGGGTCTTGGTCGGGCCCTGACGTGTGGTGTCCATCTGCGAATCGGCGCTGTCCATGGCAGGCGAGTGTAGCCGGAATTTCGCCATCGTCACCGGCGAGGATGCGTGTGTTCAGCCTTTTCATATGTCTTCAACGCCCCATATCCAGCATAGACCGAGAAAACAGACCGCCAGGAGGTGACAATGTCTCCCAGTCCAAAACGACCCGGCCGCTTCATAGCGGTAACCTGCTTCGCAATGGTTTTCGTCATGGCCGTCATAGGTTCCGTCGTGGCGCGCGACACGGTCGCGACCCAGGAGGTGAGCATCGATGTCGAGGTTCTTGCCTCCGGCCTGGATCACCCGTGGGGAATCGCGCCGCTGCCGGATGGCGCGCTGCTGATTACCGAGCGCAGTGGCGCCCTGCGTCTGCTGAGCGATGGCGAAGTTTCGGCCCCGATCTCGGGCGCGCCGGAAGTGGCGGCGCGTGGCCAGGGCGGCATGCTCGACGTCGCCCTGGTCCGGGATTTCGACACCAGCCGCACCATCTTCCTGAGCTACAGCACGCGCGGCGAAGGAGGTCTGGGCACCGCGATCGCCCGCGCTCGCCTGTCCGACGACGCCACCGCGCTGACCGATGTCGAAGAGATCTTCCGGATGAACCGGTTTACCGGAGCAGGTCAGCATTTCGGCTCGCGCATCGCCGTGGCGGAGGACGGAAACCTGTTCTTCACCATCGGCGACCGGGGCCAGGGCGAACGCTCCCAGGATCCCGATGATCACGCCGGGTCGGTGCTGCGCATTGCCGCCGATGGATCGATTCCCGCCGACAATCCCTTTGTGAGTGGCGGCGGAGCGCCGGAGATCTGGTCGACCGGCCACCGCAACCCGCAGGGCCTCGACATCGATCCGCAGACAGGCCAGCTCTACGCCGTCGAACACGGCGCACGCGGCGGCGACGAGGTCAACCTGCCCAAGGCGGGCCGCAACTATGGCTGGCCGGTGATTTCCTACGGGCGCCACTACAGCGGCGCGGAAATCGGCCAGGGCACCGCGGCGGAAGGGATGGAGCAACCGATCCATTACTGGGATCCCTCCATCGCGCCGGGCGGCACGGCAGTGTATCGCGGCGAGATGTTTCCCGAATGGGACGGGGATCTGCTGGTTGCGGCGCTGAAGTTCCAGCTGCTGGTCCGGCTTGACCTCGACCCCGAAACCGGCGAAGTGCTGTCGGAGGAACGGATGCTCAAGGGTGACTACGGCCGGATCCGCGATGTCGAGATTGCCGCCGACGGCGCTGTGCTGCTGGCGACCGACGCGGGCAATGGCGCAATCCTGCGTGTGTCGCGAACGCCCGCCACCGACTGAGCGATCCGGCATGTTCGGGGCCTTGACCTTTAGCGGTTCAGGACCGGGCCCCGCAAAGCTGGAGTATCAAGATGTTCAAGTCCATCCTACTGGTTCTCGCCTCGCTCGTCGGGATCGTGGTTCTGGCCTTCGTGCTGATCGGTCGGGAGCGAAGCTGGGAACTGCTCGCCGGATCGCCCGACCGTGGCCAGCATGATTTCGACACGGGCGCCCGCAGTGCCACGCCCAATGATGCGCTGGCCTGCAGCCCCGGCCTTTGCGACAGCCCGGATTTCGAGATCTCTCCGGTAGACGACGCCCCGCAGGTTGCCATCGAGCGGCTCGCGCAGCGGCTGCTTCGGAGGGATCCCCTGGCCCGCCGGGTCGATGACCGGACGGACCCGGCCAGGGCACGGTTTGTCACCCATTCACCGATGCTGCGGTTCCCCGATGTCATTCATCTAGAAGCAAGGCGCCTGCCCGACGGCCGCACCGGGGTGATGGCCTATGCGAAGGCCCAGCTCGGCAACTCCGATCTCGGCAAGAACCGCGCCCGGCTCGAAGCCCTGTTCGCCGGCCCCTGACAAGCGCTCCGAAGCCGTGCCTCAGGGGTAGGACCTGATCCCGCTCTTGCCCGAGGTCTTGTAGGCCGCAATGCCGGCGCTCAGCTGCTCGTATTCGGCGCAGGCTTTCGAGCCGCACAGAAGCTCGATGGCGGCGAGCTGGGTACGCGCGCCGGCCACATCCCCCTTGGTCAGCAGCGCCTCTCCGTAATATTCCCTGACCAGCGTGTAGGCGGGGTCGATGTCGATGGCCTGGCGATAATAGCCGATGCCGACCTCCAGGCGTCCATCCTTGCGGTGGGAATAGCCGAGGAAATTGAGAATGCGCTTGTCATTGCGGTCTTGAGCCAGGCCGAGCACGCTGATGGCCTGGTCGTAGCGTCCCGCATAGGCCAGATCCCGCCCTGCCTCGTAGATGCTGTCGTCATCCAGCGCGCCCTTCTTCGGGACCACGCACTTCTTCTCGCGCTTGTCCCACACCTCGCCATCCTTGCAGGACTTGACGGTGTTGGAGGTGTCGGACTCGGTTTCGCCCGCGGCCAGCGCCGGTCCGCAAAGGGCTGCCCCAAGCGTGGCGGCCAGTATCAGACTGTGACAATTCCTGTTCATCACGCTCTCCCTTGGTGATCCGCCGGAAGATGCCGTCCCGCATCTGCTGACATGCGGCGATTGTGACCGGGGTCCGGGGAGAGTCAAGAATGCCGGACTTCACATCTGCGAGATCGGCGCACGGCCGGATCGATCCGGGCTTGACGCTTGATAAGGCAGAATACACCTGCTAGCCGGACCTGCCTGCCCTCAAGCCCCCGGACCGTTCAATGCCGCGTCATCTCGCCAATCTGCTCCTGCTTCTCGCCGGCGCCATCTGGGGTGCGGGCTTTGTCGCGCAATCGACCGCGATGGAAAGCATCGGCCCGTTCCTGTTCGTCGGATCGCGTTTTCTGGTGGCTGCGATCGTGCTGGCGCCCTTTGCCTGGCGCGAGGCCCGTCAGGCGCCGCATCCGGTGTCGATGGCCCATCTTCGCGGCTTCGGGCTGATCGGACTGGCGCTGTTTCTCGCCATGGCCTTGCAGCAGGTCGGCCTGACCATCACCAATGTCACCAATTCAGGATTTCTCACCGGGCTCTATGTCGTGTTCGTGCCCTTCATCTCGCTCCTGGTGCTGGGCCAGAAGCCGCATCCGGTGATCTGGCCGGCGGTGCTGATGACATTTGTCGGGATCTGGATGCTGGCCGGCGGCAGCCTCTCCGACCTCAATGGCGGCGACCTGCTCACCATCGGCTGCGCCTTCATGTATGCGGTGCAGGTGATCCTGGTCGGCCGCTTTGTCGGCCCGAGCGGACGGCCGCTGACCCTCTCCTTCGTGCAATTTGCCCTCGCCGCCGTGCTCGGCCTTGGCGTCGGGCTGGCGACCGAGCCCGTGAGCGTCGCGGCGCTGACCGGCGCCCTGCCCGAAATCCTCTATGCCGGCGTGGTCGCGACCGGGCTTGCCTTCACCCTGCAGGTGATCGGCCAGCGCTACACCACCGCGCCGCAGGCGGCGATCTTCCTGTCGACGGAATCGCTGTTTGCGGCCCTGTTCGCGGCCCTGCTGCTCGGTGAACAGGTTCCAGTGCTGGGCTATGCCGGCGGACTGCTGATTTTCCTGGCCATTCTGCTGGCCGAACTCGGCCCGATGGTGAAGCAGCAACCTGCGGGCTGATACCCTTTCGAATGCTTCAAGCTTGCAGGTGTGATCACGACAATACCTCAGGATTTCCGCGCCGCCACATTCCGGGCAGAATCTGGGCGCGGCAAAAGCGCTTTCCCGCCAAGCATTTTTTCACCCGGGCCGGTACGCTCGGGGCAATTATGGCATCCATCGCCACATTATGGCTAGATTATGTCATTGATATTGTTGAATTTATTCACGCCAAGTGATTTGCGTATGACGCGCGCCGCCACCTAGATTGGCCCTGTTCGCACCAATACCGGTGCCACTCAACACAGGGAAACACACCGATGAAGAAAATGATCCTTACCACGGCCTCTATCCTGGCAATGGCAGGCGCTGCATTCGCGGCGGAAGTGGAAGGCGTGGTCTCCAGTTACGATCCCGCCACCAAGATGATCATGCTCGAAAGCGGCGAAACCTTCATCGTCGCCGATGGCGTCGAGGTCGGCGCCCTGCAGCCCGGCGGCAAGGTCTCCATCACCCATGATGACGGCACCATGAACGCCACCGCGGTCGACACTGTCGAGTAATCCCTTAGCCGGCGGCCGGACCCTCATCCTTCGGCCGCCGGCACCGCTCCGGATAGTCTTTCGAAGGGGAACGCGAGCGCGAAAACCGTCATCGGTTGAACTGGATCATGGCAAAATTGTGCCGCTTTACGCCTTGAAAAATATATCTTTTTGCCGCTTGCGCGGGGCAAGGAGCCGGCGCATATCACCGCTGTCCCACCGCCGCCGACACCTGTCCGGCAAATCTGCCGGCCGGCCGCGGATCGGGGTAACAACCTATGGAAAAGACCCATGAAAAAGATCGTTGCAATCGCTTTCGCATCCGCAGCCATGCTCTCGACCGCCTTCGCTGGCGAAGCCCAGGGCGTGGTCAAGGCAGTTGACGCCGCAGCCGCCACCATCGAACTGGAATCCGGTGAAGTCTTCACCGCTGGCGAAGGCGTCATGCTGGAAGGCATCGAAGCCGGCAAGACCGTCAAGGTGATGTTCACCAACGGCACAACCGACGCGACCGAAGTCTCGATCGTCGAGTAATTGCAGAAACCTGGCCGGATTGCCAAGCGCAGTCCGGCCAGGCTGACCCGCGCCACCGGCAGACGCGCACAAAGTTTTGCTTGCCAATTTCGAACAAAACAATCATCTTTTGAGTGTTCGGGCAATTTGCGAACACGGGAAGACCAGAAACATGCGAGCCGAAGCCGCACAAGAAACTTCGGACGACTGGGATGAAAGCCCCCCGCGCCTCATGGTGTATCGGGGCAAAGTCGTTAAAATCAGGACCTTTCCACACACTTCAAGAACTGCCTGCCATAACCCCCGCGCCAATGCGGGATATGACATGATGCTCGCCGTCCGGAAATACCGCCTGGAAACCGGAAGGCAATCAAAGGACCTGACAGCATGGCCGAAACTGGTACCGTAAAATTCTTCAACGTCGACAAGGGCTTTGGCTTCATCAAGCCCGACAATGGTGGTGCGGACATCTTCGTCCACATCTCCGCAGTGCAGGCCTCGGGAATGACCGGGCTTGAGGAGAACCAGAAGGTTGCCTTCGACACCGAGCCGGATCGCCGCGGCAAGGGACCCAAGGCCGTCAATCTGCGCCTCGCCTGACCGGCCAACGGCACGGTATGGATGAAACAGAGCCCGGCGGTCACAGATCGCCGGGCTTTTTTGACCAGACTTGCGGGCATCCCGCCAGGTGCGCGGGCGTCGGTCAGAGCCTTAAACAAGGCATCACAGAGGCACCACGTCCGAATTTCGCCCGAATGATATGTTAATTTTTTGTTCAGGTGACGTTCAGCTTCAGCTCTGTAGGGTTGCTTCATGCCGGAAACGCCCCGGCGCCTGACACATCCGAGACCCGGAAAGGACATTTCGATGAACAGATTCGCCAAAAAGTTCGGCATTGCGATGCTTGCTGCCGTGACCGCCTTCGGGTTCATGGCGCCGACCGCGGCCAGCGCCGGAGGAAGAGGTGACTGGGCACGGGGACAAGGGGACCACAGGGCCAACAAGTACCTCTACAACCGGGATGTCAACCGCCACCACTACCGCGGCAAGCGGCATGTCTACAGGCATGGAGGCCACCCCGGGAAGTACATCTATCGCGACCGTCGCAACAATGACGCCATTGCTCTGGGCATCCTCGGCCTCGGCGCCGCCGCGATCATCGGCGGAGCCATTGCCAACAGCCACAACAATCCGCGGGTGATCTACCGCCAGCCGCATGCGCCCCGCAATGCCGGCGGCGCCTACCAGCCCTGGTCGCAGTCCTGGTTGCGCTACTGCTCCAACAAGTACCGCTCCTTCAATGCCTCGACCGGCACCTATCGCGGCTATGACGGACGCGATCACTTCTGCGTCGTCAACTGAAGCCGGCGCGAAGGCGCCATTGAATTCAGATCCATCGCCATCATCCAGGAAACCGGCCTCGCCCTGCGACGGCCGGTTTTTCCTGCGCCATGCAAGCGGGCTGAGCCAAACGCGCCGATCCGGGCCTGATGCGCTTGAGACTGACAGCCGTCCTTGATCGCCGATGCTGCCCTTCAGGCCCGCACCCCGGACGAGCGCCCTGCATGAAAACAGCCCTACCAAGGAAAGGCCTGGATGTTTGCCGAGGGGTCTGCGTGGTGAGAAATCAGCGCAGGATCCCCGTTTTTTAAGGGTGACGACTTTCACAAGCGATTAAAAGTTTAGATTTATTCGAAGGACCATGACCCGGCAGGTGCAGCCGAAGGACCATGTTGTCTGCGCGGGGTCATGACCGAAATGCCAGGCTCTCACTTCCTTGCCCTAAAAGAGTAGCATCCATGAAAAACATCAGAATCTCCCACCAGTTATTCCTGCTCATCGGCGCTCTGATGATTGCCTTCGCAGCAGCAACATATTTCCAGATCAAGTCTGCATCCGACTCCATTTACACCGAACGCTACGACATGCTGCGCACCCAGGTGGAAGCCGCCATGTCGATCATCGAGACAATTGACGCACGGGTCGCCTCCGGCGAACTGACAACCGAAGCCGCCCAGGCCGAGGCATTCGCAATTCTCTCCAGCGTCAAGTTCGAGCCGAACGGCTATCTCTTCGGCATCAGCCATGACGTGACCACGGTGTTCCATCCCAATCCCAAGCAGGTCGGACTCAACTCGGCGGGAAAGCCTGACAAGATGGGCAACCTGTTCCGCGAGGAAATTCTGGACAAGGGCCGGAACGGCGGTGGCATCACCAACTATTTCTGGGAAAAACCCGGCGACACCGGCGGTGAGGTTTATGAAAAGGCTGTCTACAGTCTTGCCTACAAGCCCTGGAACATGACCGTGGCGACAGGCGTCTACATCGATGACCTGCAGGCCAAGATCAATGCGATGATCTGGAAGGCGGTTCTGATCGGCGCCATCGTTACCGGGGCAGGACTTGCCGCCGCATTCGCTGTCATCCGCGGCATCACCAGGCCCCTCGGCTCGATTCACGACGCGCTCAGGGCCGTCGCCGACGAAGATGTGTCGACAACCATTCCCCATACGGACATGGGCAATGAGGTCGGCATGATGGCCAAGGCCACCAAGGAACTGCAGGAAAAGGTGCGCGAGCGCCACGACATGGCCCGGCGCGAAGAAGAACAGCGCCACCAGCTCAATGCCGAACGCCAGCAGAATGTCGACCTGCAGCAGGAGGAAACCCACCGCCAGGCGCATGTCGTCTCGACCATCGGCGCGGCGCTGGAGCATCTGGCGCAGGGCGACCTGACCATCCGCTGCGGCGATCTCGGCGGCAAATATGCGAGCCTTCGCGACAATTTCAACGACGCCCTGTCTCGCCTCGAAGCCGCGATGGCCAAGGTCAATGCCAAGGGCATAGACATCGGCACTTCGAAGGAGGAGATCCGCCGCGCCTCAAATGAACTGTCACAGCGCACCGAGCGCCAGGCAGCCAATCTAGAGGAAACCTCGGCGGCGCTCGACGAGCTGTCGGTGGCGGTCCGTCAGACAGCCGAAGGCGCCCATGAAGCGGCCAAGCGTGTCACCTCGATCAGCGCCGAGGCGTCGAAGTCCGACGCGGTTGTCGCCGAGGCGATTGGCGCCATGAGCGGCATCGAGCAGTCCTCCGCCGAAATCTCCAAGATCATCGGCGTCATCGACGAAATCGCCTTCCAGACAAATCTTCTGGCGCTGAATGCCGGGGTCGAGGCGGCGCGTGCCGGGGAATCAGGCCGCGGCTTTGCCGTCGTCGCCCAGGAAGTCCGCGAACTCGCCCAGCGCTCGGCCGCGGCCGCCAAGGAGATCAAGAGCCAGATCTCCAACTCATCGGGCCAGGTGCAGAACGGCGTGCAACTGGTCGGTCAGGCCGGCGAGGCGCTGAAGCGGATCTCCGACCAGATCAAGACGGCAAACGAGATCGTCAGCAAGATCGCCCATTCGGCTTCCGAACAGGACACGACGCTCAGCAGCATCTCGTCCTCCATGAACCAGCTGGACGTGGTCACCCAGCAGAATGCCGCCATGGCCGAGGAGACGACGGCATCGGCCGAAGTGCTGGCCACCGACACCGAGGGCCTACTGGAGCTGATCCGCAGGTTCAAGGTCTCGGCCAGCGCCGCCCCCGAGCACGATCTCAAGCGGATGGCCCAGACCATGCGCCGCGCCAGTTGATCTGCCGCGTCATGACAAGGGCCGCTGCGGGAAACCGCGGCGGCCTTTTGCGTTCGGGTTCGGCAAGAATGCGGCCGGATGTCCGACAGGCCCTGCTTATGCTTACAGGCCCTTCAGGAACGGATTGGTGCGGCGTTCATCGCCGATCTTGCTGCCCGGGCCGTGACCACAGATGAAGCCGGTCTCGTCGCCGAGCGGAAACACCTTGTCGCGGATCGAATCGAGCAGCGTCTGGTGGTCGCCGCCGGGAAGGTCGGTGCGGCCGATCGAGCCGGCAAACAGCACATCGCCCAGATGGGCGAAGCCTTCGGCGCGGTTGTAGAAGATCACATGGCCCGGCGCGTGACCCGGTGCATGATAGACTTCGAACTCATGGGCGCCGAACGACACCTTGTCTCCGTCCTTCAGCCACTGGTCCGGCATGACATTGCGTGCGTCCATCTCGAGCCCGAACATCTTGGCCTGCTCTTCCAGACCCGACAGCAGCGGCAGGTCGGCCTCATGCGGGCCGATGATCGGCAGCCTGAGCTTTTCGCGCAACTCGTCCGCGCCGCCGGCATGATCGATGTGACCGTGGGTGAGCCAGATCGCCTCGATGGTCAGGTCGTTCTCGGCGATGGTCTGCAGGATGACATCGACATCGCCGCCCGGATCAATGACGACGCCCGATTTCGTGTCCTGGTCAAACAGCACCGTGCAGTTTTGCTGGAATGGCGTGACGGGAATGATGCCCGCGCGCAGGTCGCCCATGATCTAGATCCTTGATTGCAGTTTCGGGACCGCCAGGCTGACCCTGACGGCGCGTCCGTTCCTGTCCTAACCCAAACTCATGCAAATCTGAACCGTCAGACGCCATCTGCGGTAAAATGCCTGCAGCGATATAAAGTCCCAAAGCGACCTTTGGGTGTTTGACGAAACGCCCGGCGCTTCAGACCGGCAAGCCACCGCCTTCCTTCAGCGTGTCGAGCACGATCGCCGTCTTGACGTGCTGGACCGATTCATGCGGCAGCAGCACATCGCTGACAAAGGCCGACAGGGAACGCAGGTCCGGCGTCACCACCTTGATGATGTAGTCCATCTCGCCGGTCAGCGAATAGGCTTCGAGCACCTCCGGCAGGCCGCCGATCAGCCGGGCGAAGCGCTGGGCATTGTCGCGGTTGTGGGTGGCGAGCGTCACCGTGATCAGGTTGACGATGCCGATGCCGAGCTTCTCGCGGTCGAGATGGGCCCGGTAGCCCTTGATGTAGCCCTCCTGCTCAAGCCGGGTGCGCCGGCGCGAGCATTGCGACGCCGACAGGTTGATCTTCTGCGACAGCTCGTTGTTGGTGAGCCGCCCGTCCTGCTGCAACAGCCGCAGCAGCTTTCGGTCGAATTCATCTAGGTGCACGGAATTCTCCTTATATGCTACAGAATTGCACGTAACATGCATTGATTGGCCCAAACCCGCGATCAACGCATGCACCTTGCAGCAAATATGCCGCATCATGCGCATCAGTCAACAAGCGCGGGCGGGCATGATCCGCGCGGACCAGAAAAGAGGAGAGAGACGATGGGCCCGTTCCCCCACGATGCGCCGCGCGCCAAGATTTCCGAAGACAACCCGGCCGGCACGAACGGCTTCGAATTCGTCGAGTTTGCCCATCCCGATCCCGAAGCGCTCGAAGCGCTGTTTGCCCGCATGGGCTATGAACCCGTCGCGCGCCATCGCGACAAGGCCATCACCGTCTGGCGGCAGGGCGACATCAACTACATCCTCAACGCCGAAAAGGGCTCGTTTGCCGACCGTTTTGTCGACACCCACGGCCCCTGCGCCCCGTCCATGGCCTGGCGTGTCGCCGACGCGAAACAGGCGCTGGCGCATGCGGTGTCGAAGGGCGCCGAGGAATACACCGGTTCCGACAAGACGCTCGACGTTCCGGCCATCGTCGGCATCGGCGGATCGCTGCTCTATTTCGTCGACACCTGGGGCGACGAGGGCTCGGTCTATGACGCGGATTTCGAGTGGCTTGGCGAACGCAACCCCAGGCCCGAAGGCGCGGGCTTCTATTATCTCGACCACCTGACCCACAATGTCATTCGCGGCAACATGGACAAGTGGTGGGATTTCTACCGCGACCTGTTCAACTTCAAGCAGATCCATTTCTTCGACATCGAGGGCAAGCTGACGGGGCTCGTCTCGCGCGCCATCACCTCGCCCTGCGGCCGGATCCGCATCCCGCTCAACGAATCCACCGACGACAAGAGCCAGATCGAGGAATTCCTGCGCAAATACAATGGCGAAGGCATCCAGCACATCGCGGTCGGCACCGACGATATCTATGCCGCGACCGACTGGATTGCAGAGAAGGGCGTCAGGTTCATGCCCGGCCCGCCCGACACCTATTATGAGCAGTCGAAGACCCGGGTGCACGGCCATGACGAGCCGATCGACAAGCTCAGGAAGCACGGTATCCTGATCGACGGCGAAGGCGTGATCGACGGCGGCGTGACCAAGATCCTGCTGCAGGTGTTCTCCAAGACGGTGATCGGGCCGATCTTCTTCGAATTCATCCAGCGCAAGGGCGACGAGGGCTTTGGCGAGGGCAATTTCCGCGCCCTGTTCGAATCCATCGAGGAAGACCAGATCCGCCGCGGCGTGTTCAACGACGCTGCCGAGTAAGCGATTACCATAAAACGCAAACCGCCGGCGTCATCAAAGGATGGCGCCGGCGGATCTGTGAAAGTCTCTATATACTACTCTGCCGCAGCCTTCCTGGGCTGAACCTCGGCCATGTAGTCGGTGACCAGGTTCCTGGCGATCTCGCCCACGGTGAAGCGGTGCGGGCCGATCTCCGACACCGGCGTGACTTCGGCCGCCGTGCCGGTGAGGAAGCACTGCTCGAAGCCGTCGAGTTCCTCGGGCATGATCGCCCGCTCGATCACCTCGTAGCCGCGTTTCTTCGCCAGCCCGATCACCGTGCGCCGGGTGATGCCGTCAAGAAAGCAGTCCGGATCCGGCGTGTGGATCTTGCCGTCCTTCACGAAGAAGATGTTGGCGCCGGTGGCTTCGGCCACCCGGCCGCGCCAGTCGAGCATCAGCGCATCGGCATAGCCGCGCTCCTCGGCGCGGTGCTTGGACAGGGTGCAGATCATGTAGAGCCCGGCGGCCTTGGATTTCGATGGCGCGGTGCGCGGGTCGGGCCGGCAGTATTCGGCGATATCCAGGCGAATGCCCTTCATCCGCTCTTCCGGATTGAAATAGCTCGGCCACTGCCAGATGGCGATGGCCAGGTTGATCCGGTTCTTCTGCGCCGAAACCCCCATCATCTCCGAGCCGCGCCAGGCGATCGGCCGGACATAGGCATCCGCCAACCCTTGCCGGGCCAGAAGCTCGGTGCAGGCCTGGTCGATCTCGGCCACGCTGTAGGGGATCTTGAAGCCGAGAATATCGCCCGACATGTGCAGCCGCTCGGTGTGCTCGGTGAGCTTGAAGATCTCGCCGCCATAGGCGCGCTCGCCCTCGAACACGGCGCTGGCGTAATGCAGCCCGTGGGTCAGCACGTGGATCTTTGCATCCTTCCACGGCACGAATTCGCCATTGAACCAGATTTCACCTTCGAGCTGGTCAAAAGGTACCGACGCCATCGCGTTTCCTCCCAGGCGGTATGCCGCCGTGATGCTGTTGTCTGAAGCCGGTGTCGGTGACCGCAGGGCCATGCGCCAGAATCGGCGCCGGAAACGGGCAATGCCAAGCCGGCGGGCAAAGCCAGTTTGCCTTGCGCGCATTTCAAAGCTAGCAATTGCGCCAATTTATGTCAACATAACTGACATATTCGAAAGGAAATGTCGCCATGAACCGTGACGGCAAGATCATGCCCGCATCCGACGAGATTCTCACCCAGCCGATGGGTGACGCAGAAGAGATCGATTTCGAGATCATCGAACTGCTGTTCTTCGCCTATCGTGATTTCATTTCAGATCCGGACGCCATTCTCGACACCTCCGGCTTCGGCCGGGCGCATCATCGCGTCGTCCATTTCGTCAATCGTGAGCCCGGACTGACGGTCGCCGCCCTGCTCGAAACGCTGAAGATCACCAAGCAGTCGCTGGCCCGGGTGCTCAAGGAGCTGATCGATTCAGGCTATGTCGCCCAGGTCGCAGGCCCCGAGGATCGCAGGCAGCGCAGGCTGTATCCGACGCGCCGCGGCCGCGAATTCGCCCTGGCGCTCGCAAGGCCACAGTCTTGCCGTATCGCCAATGCACTTGAAGCTCTGGACAAAGACGGGCGGGCCGTGGTCAAGGCGTTTCTTTCCGGTATGATCAATCCCGCAGCGCGCACCGTTGCGCCAGACTAAGTGTTGCCGGGACAACGGCTGAATGAGGGATAACGAGATGACCAACCCCTTGCCAGGCGACGACGCCGCTCACCTTCTGGTGGTCGACGACGACACAAGAATCCGCGACCTGCTCTCGCGCTACCTTACCGGAGAGGGCTTCCGCATCACCACCGCCGCCGACGCCGCCGAGGCGCGACGCAAGCTTGAGGGCATCGATTTCGACATGCTCATCATCGACGTGATGATGCCGGGCGAAAGCGGCTTGTCGCTGACCCGGTCCTTGCGCGAGATCAAGACCGTCCCGATCCTGATGCTGACGGCGCTGGCCGAGGGCGATGCCCGAATAGACGGGCTCGAAGCGGGCGCCGATGACTACCTCCCCAAGCCGTTCAATCCGCGCGAACTGGTGCTCAGGATCAACAACATCCTCAAGCGCGGCGGACAACCGGCGACGCCGAAGGTCGAGCAGGTGGTGTTCGGCCCCTACACCTTCGTGATTGCCCGGCGCGAACTGAAAAGATCCGGCGAACCGGTACGACTCACCGACCGCGAGCGCGAGATCATGGTCACCTTCGCCGAGAACGCCGGCGACACGGTGCCGCGCCACGAACTCGTCGGCGCCGACATCGAGGTCGGCGAGCGCACGATCGACGTGCAGATCAATCGGCTGAGACGCAAGATCGAAGAGGATCCCGCCAATCCGGTCTGGCTGCAGACCGTGCGCGGCATCGGCTACCGGCTGAGCGTGGAAACAACGGTCTAGTATTACTGTCCGGTTTCAGGAACACCTTAAATCTTACTGGTCATCCTTAGCTTTCATTAAGGATACCTGTCTATCTTGGTCCCAAAATAGAGGGACAAAGATGTCGATTTTTTCAAGATTCGGACTCGTCAAGACTGTCACGGTGATGACCGTCGCCATTCTGCTTATCGCCCTGGGGGTCGTCGGCCTTGCGGTGTCCGCCAATATCGGCGCCCGCATCCAGGAACAGGCCATCGACAGCCAGAACGCCAGCCTGCGCACAGCCGCCACGATCGCGGCGCGCGACCTACAGGACACGGCCGTGAGCTGGGCCGGCGACGGCAATGTCGAGCGCATTGAAATGAACTCCATTCCCGGCGAATTCGACAGCCATGAGATGATCGACACCATTGGCCGGATGACCGGCCAGACCGCGACCATCTTCGCCTGGGATCCCGAAACCAAGGATTTCTGGCGCAGGACCACCAATATCATCAAGCCCGACGGCAGCCGCGCCGTCGGCACCCCGCTGGGGCAGAACGGTCCGGTCTATCCGCTGCTGACCCAGGGCAAGACCTTCCGCGGCGAGGCGGTGATCCTGGGGACGCCCTACTACACCATCTACGAGCCGATCTTTGCACCGACGGGCGAAACCATCGGCATCCTGTATGCCGGCGTCCGCTCGGCCGAGATCGACGCCATCGCCGGCCAGATTGCCTGGACCATCGGCATCGTCGCCATTCTGGTTCTGCTCGGCGCCACCGCCGTCGCCATTCTGGTCACCAAGCAGGTGCTGGGCGGCATTCCCCGCCTGACCCAGGTCGCAACGGCGCTTGCCGACGGCAATCTCGACATCGAGGTTCCCGGACATACCCAGCGCAACGAGATCGGCGCGCTTGCCCGAGCCCTGACGGTTCTGCGCGACGGCGCCCTGGACAAGCGCAGTCTGGAGGCCGATGCGTCGCAGAACCGGACGCAGACCGAGAGCGAGCGCCAGCGCCGGGAAGCAGAGAAGGCCGCTCACGACCGCGAGATGGAGACAGCCGTGTCGCAGCTGGGCGCAGGCCTGAGCGAAATGAGCAACGGCAATTTGCAGGTCCGTATCACCCAGCCGTTCTCCGGCGAGCTGGAAAAGCTGCGGACCGATTTCAACAACGCCGCCGAGCGCCTCAGCTGCACCATGGTGGAACTGAGCGGCGAGACCCACGGGATCAATGCCGGCGCTTCGGAAATGCAGGCCGCGACAGACGATCTGTCGCGCCGGACCGAACAGCAGGCAGCCTCGCTCGAGCAGACTTCGGCGGCGCTCGACGAGATCACCGCCACCGTCCGCAATGCCGCAAGCCGCGCCGAGGAAGCGCAGGGAATGGCCGAACAGGCACAGTCCAGCACGGTCAGCTCGCGCGAAGTGGTGTCCAACGCCGTTCAGGCCATGTCGCGGATTGAATCGGCTTCGGGCGAGATCTCCAAGATCATCAATGTCATCGACGAGATCGCCTTCCAGACCAACCTGCTGGCGCTCAACGCCGGCGTCGAGGCCGCCCGCGCCGGGGAGGCCGGTCGCGGCTTCGCCGTCGTCGCCCAGGAAGTGCGGGAACTTGCGCAGCGCTCGGCGAGCGCCGCCAAGGACATCAAGGTGCTGATCAACAAATCCGGCGAGGAAGTCTCGGGCGGCGTGGTGCTGGTCAACGAGACCGGCAAGGCGCTCGGCGCCATCTCCGAGCAGGTTGTGGCCATCAACGGGCACATCGCCGCCATCGCAACCTCGGCCCGCGAGCAGACCACCGGCCTGGCCGAGATCAACACCGCGGTCAACCAGATGGACCAGGTCACCCAGCAGAACGCCGCGATGGTCGAGGAGGCCACCGCCGCCATGCACCAGCTTTCCGCCAGCGCCCAGAAACTGACCAACATGATCGGCCGCTTCGATGTCGGCGCGACCAACGCAGCCGGACATGCCCCGGCACAAACGTCGCGGGCTGCCTGACGCCTGACCCGCGCGCCTGCCCAGGCGCCGGAACCAACAAAAGACAGCCCCGCGGAGGATTTCCGCGGGGCTGTTTCATTTTCAGGCTCTGTCGGGTCCGGCTTGAATATCCAGGGGTCGGGCCGCGCCGCCAACGCGCACCGCGCTAGCGCGACCGCCGTTTGTGGATGAACAGGTCGTAAAACGCCATCAGCACCGTGACGCCGATGACGATGCCGAGATCCAGTCTCGGCAGTTTCACAATCAGCACGCCCAGAAAGCCGCAGAGGATGACAAATGCGATGATCGTGAGAATCCGTTCCATGGTCTCTAGCCTCCCTGGCCGTCGGTTTCGAGGTGCTTCATCAGCCATCTCGCGGTTCTGAGCAGGCGGGCGTCGCCGCCGCGCGGACCGACCAGCTGCACGCCCATCGGCATCCCGTCTTCGTCAGAAAACAGCGGCAGCGTGATGACGGGCGTGCCGCACAATGTCCAGATCACATTGAACACCGGATCGCCCGTGCTTTCCAGCCCCCTTGGCGCCGGCCCCGTTGCCGCGGGTGTGATGATGGCGTCACAGCGCTGGAAGATCTCCCCCAGCCCGGCATAGAGATAGTCGGGCCAGTCGAGCGCTGCGATGTAATCATGCGCAAGCACCTTGCTGCCCCGGTCGAGGGCTTCGCAGAGCTCCGGCGACAGTTGCTCGCCGCCATCGCGGGAATAGCGGTGATAGGTCTTCGACATTTCCGCCAGATTGATCCGCTCGCGCACGCTCGCCGCCTCGCTGAAGGCATTCGGGAGAGGCGCCTCGAAGCAGCCCTCGCCCAGATGCTCGACGAGTTCCTCCATCGCCAACCGGCACGGCTCGCCTGCCTTGTGCCAGTAGGGCGTGCGGACGAAGGCGAACATCGGCGTGACGGGCGCCTCGGTGCAGGCCGTGGCGAGAAGCTGCGGATGCGGCGCCGGCGCCGTCGACGCGTCGAGTTCGTCATGCCCGAACAGCACATCGGCCAGCATCGCCGCGTCCTCGACCGATCGCGCAAAGACGCCGACCCGGTCGAGCGTCGGCGACTGCGCGAGGATGCCGGTGCGCGAAATGCTGCCCGACGACGGCAGGAAGCCGGTGATGCCGCAGAATGAGGCGGGCCGTATCACCGAGCCGCCGGTCTGGGTGCCCACCGCCAGCGGCGTCATGCCCGCGGCGACCGCCGCGGCCGACCCCGAGGACGAGCCCCCGGGCGTATGCTCCGGATTGACCGGATTGCGGGTCTTGCCGGGATGCAGGAACGCCAGTTCCGTGCTGACCGTCTTGCCCAGAATGATGGCGCCCGCGGCCCGCAGCCTGCCGACGATCGTCGCGTCGCGGTCGGGCACGCGACCGGCATCGACGACGGTGCCGTTGGCGGTCGGGATGCCCCTGGTGTCGATGACGTCCTTTAACGCCACCGGCACCCCGTGCAACGGTCCGATCGGGCGACCCGAGCGGCGATGCGCGTCCGCCATTTCGGCCTGGCGCATGGCGAAAGCCGGATCGACCCATTCAAACGCCTGGATCTCGCCATCGAGCGCCGCGATCCTGTCGAGACATGCCTTCACATAGTCGGTGACGTTCAACGCGCCACTGGCCATGCGATCCCGCGCCTCGACCGCGCTGAGACCTGCCTTCAGCTTGTCAGCGGCCATAGAACAGGTCCGGCAGGTAGTAGACGATCTGCGGGAACGCATACATCAGGCCCATGCAGATGAAGACCATGAACAGGAACGGCATCACGCCCGAGAAGATCTGCGTCAACCTCACCTCCGGGGGCGCTATCCCCTTGAGGTAATAGGCCGACATCGCCATCGGCGGGGTCAGGAACGAGGTCTGCAGGTTGAGCGCCACAAGGATGCCGAAGAACAGCGGGTCGATGTCGAAGATCGCCAGCAGCGGCAGGAAGATCGGCACGAAGATGATGATGATCTCCGACCATTCCAGCGGCCATCCGAGCAGGAAGATGATCAACTGCGCCAGCAGCAGGAACTGGAACGGGGTGAGGTCCAGTCCCATCACGAATTCCGAGATGATGTGTTCGCCACCGAGATAGGAAAACACCGACGAGAAGACGTAGGAGCCAACGAACAGCCAGCACACCATGGCGGTCGTGCGCACCGTCAGATAGACGCTTTCCCTGAGCCGCTGCCAGGTCATGGCCCCGTAGGCAATGGCCAGAACCATGCCGCCAAGCGCACCGATGGAGGCGGCCTCGGTCGGCGTTGCCAGGCCGAACAGGATCGAACCCAGCACCGATATGATCAGAAACGCCAGCGGAAAGAACGATGTCGCGATCAGGAACACCAACCGGCCGATCGGCACGTCGGGCACCTCCTCGTCGGTCGGACGCGGCGCGACGCTGGGCTGCAGGATCGAACGACCGACGATGTAGATCAGGTAGAGACCGACGAGCGTGAAGCCGGGCAGGAGCGCACCGGCATAGAGCTTGACGATCGAAACTCCCGACGACGCCGCGTAGACGATCAGCATGATCGAGGGCGGGATCAGGATGCCGAGCGTGCCGCCGGCGCAGATGATGCCCGAGGCGAAGGCCGGATCGTAGCGCGCCTTCAGCATCGCCGGCAGCGCCAGCAGACCCATCAGCGTGACCACCGCGCCGACAATGCCGGTGGCGGTGGCAAACAGCGCGCAGGTGATCAGCGCGGCCACGCCCATGGAGCCCGGAATCCGCTTGGAGGCGAGATTGAGAGTGGTGAACAGCCGGTCGACGATGTTGGCGCGCTCGACAATATATCCCATGAACAGGAACAGGGGCACCGCCGTCAGCACCTCGTTGGACATCACCGTGTAGGTCTGGTTGATGAACAAATCGAAGATGCGGTTGTTGAAGAACCCCTCGATCCACAGGGTGAAACTGTCCCAGGCGGGCGCCATCTCATCGAGCCGGAAATAGGAGCGCCACATCCGTGACGGTTCGTAATAGGCGTAGTAGCCAAAGCCGATGCCCATGGCCATCAGCGTGAAAGCGATCGGAAAGCCCAGGAACACCAGAAAGATGAACAGGCCCAGCATCATAAGGGCAATTTGAGGGTCGGTCATACGTGTCCGCCAGTCTCGGCCTCGTCGGCCTTTTTCATCAACAGATCTTCTGTCTCGCGCACATCTTCATCGGCCTCGATCCACTCGCCGGTGCGCATGCAGACAATGCAGCGGAAAACCTGGGCAATGCCCTGGATGAACAGCAGGATGCCCGCGGCCATGATCACCGTCTTGAACTGGTAGATCGGGATGCCCGCGGGACTGTTGACGCTGACCTCGCCGTACCCCCAGGAACGCGAGGCGTATTTCCAGCCCGTCACGATCAACGCAGTCACCCCGGGAAAGAAGAAGAACAGGTAGAGCACCAGATCCACCTTCGCCTGGGTCTGCGGTCGCCATAGGCGGTAGATGAAGTCGCCGCGCACGTGACCGCCGCGCGACAGCGTGTAGGCGCCAGCCATCATGAACAGCGAGCCGTACATGATGAAGGAGATGTCGAGCGCCCAGGGTGTCGGGGCATTGAAGAGATAACGCGAGACCACTTCATAGCCCGTGCCGAAAGCCATCATTATGATCAGCCAGGCGAAGGCCTTGCCGAAGACCGCCGACAAGGTGTCGGCAAAACGGATATATTGAACCATGTTCAGCCACTTTTCCGTGCAGGTGATACGATCCGAGGATGGTCCCCGGCTGACAGACGCCCCACCAGATAAATAGCTGGCAGACCGCCTGTTGGAACAGATGGGAACCCATTTGCTCCGGTCAGGCCACCGGGAGATCCGGCGGACATGGCCCGCCGGATCATTGCAGCAATCAACCCGTGAGGATTACATCTTCAGCTTGCCCGGGAAGTAGTGCTCATAGGCAAGGCCGAGGTCCGGAGCGTTCATCAGCTCATAATAGGCGACCTGCTCGACCCATGCGCGCTGGCTGTCCATGACCTTCTTGTTGAAGGCATCGCCTTCCAGGTCGGTAATCAGCGTGTCCCATGCTTCCAGCTGCGCGGCGAGGATTTCCTTCGACGTGCGGTGGACGGTGACGCCGTCATCGGCCTGCAGTTCGGCAAGGTCCTTCGAATATTCGCGCATCGCAAGCGCGAGGTTCGATGTCGCCGAGGCCTCGACGGCATATTTCATGATCGCCTGAAGATCGGGCTCCAGATCGTCCATGAAGTCCTTGTTGAAGATGAACTCGAAGGCTTCCGACGCCTGGTGGTAGGACGAGAGATAGTAGTTCTTGGCCACGTCCTGCGCCCCGAAACGACGGTCGGACGACGGGTTGTTGAACTCGAAGGCGTCGATCACGCCGCGTTCCATGGCCGGAACGATTTCACCGCCCGGAAGCTGGGCGACAGACATGCCCATCTCCTGGAGCAGGTCGGCTGCAAGGCCGACGGTGCGATACTTGAAGCCCTGCAGGTCAGCCGGCGAGTTGACCTCGCCCTTGAACCAGCCGAAGGGCTGCGCCGGCATCGGCATGCCCATGAAGCCATAGACGTTGAGGCCAAGCACGTCCTGCGTCAGTTCGCGGTAAAGCTCCGCGCCGCCGCCCTGATAGAACCAGCCCAGCATCGTCGTCGCCGAGCCGCCGAAGACCGGGCCGGTGCCGAAGAACGAAGCCGCCTTGGACTTGCCGTACCAGTAGACCGGCACCGTATGGGCCGCATCGATCACGCCGTCGTTGCAGGCATCCATGACCTGGAACGCGCCGACAACCGCGCCGGCGGGCAGAAGGTCGATCTGAACGCGGCCACCGGACATCTCCTCGACCCGGGTGGTGTATTCGCGCGCGAAGTCCATCCAGATGTCGGAGGCCGGCCACGAGGTCTGCATCTTCACCACCAGCGGCGCCTGCGCCAGCACCGCCGGAGCGGACAGGGCGCCCGCGGCTGCAACGCCTCCCAGCATCGAACCCTTCTTCAGAAACGACCGCCGTGAAACGGACTTCTCGTTTTGATCTTGCATGCCCAATCCTCCCATTTGGTTGGCATTCAAACTTTGACATATGAAATATTTAGCAAGCGGGCGGATAAGACAACCCAAGGCCCTCTTCAACTAAAGTCCAATATGACCAGCGCCAGTTCCGTGCTCCCCGCATTTCACCTTTGACTGTTCGCATACTCTAGCACTCTGCCCCCTGCGGACGCTATAAGCAAATCAGCGGCCGGTCTCGCCGCGACACGCAAATCCAGGGGGTGAGGCGACACAGCATGGCCAGCATCGACTCCATTCGCCGGGAATATGAACGCTATCCGCCCAGCGGTTTGCGCCGCTTCACGCGCTGGTTCACCAAGCGGATCCCGACACGGCTCTATGCGCGCGCGCTGCTGATCATCATCGTTCCGATGGTGATCTTGCAGTCGGTCATCGCCTTCGTCTTCATGGAGCGGCACTGGCAGACCGTGACCCAGCGGCTGTCGATGGCCGTGACCCGCGATATCGCCGCGATCATCGATGTGCTCGCCACCTATCCGCAGGAACAGTCCTATGACGACATCATCCGCATTGCCCGCGAGCGGCTGGAGCTCAACATCGCCATCGAGCCGCCGGGCGACCTGCCCGCGCCGCGACCCAAGCCGTTCTTCTCGATTCTCGACCAGATCCTGAGCGAGGAGATCACCCGCCAGATCCGGCTGCCCTACTGGATCGACACGGTGGGCAATTCCAACATCGTCGAGGTGCGGATCAAGCTCGACAACAAGATTCTGAGGGTCTTCGCCAAGCGCAGCCAGGCCTATGCCTCCAACACCCATATCTTCCTGCTCTGGATGGTGGGCACCTCGCTGGTGCTCCTCGTCATCGCCATCCTGTTCCTGCGCGGCCAGATCCGGCCGATCCTGAAACTGACCCAGGCCGCCGAAAGCTTCGGCAAGGGACAGCGCATGCCCGACGACTTCCGGCCCCGCGGCGCCGACGAGGTCCGCCGCGCTGGCGTCGCCTTCATCAAGATGCGCGAACGCATCGAGCGGCAGATCGAACAGCGCACGGCCATGCTTTCGGGCGTCAGCCACGACCTGCGCACCATCCTCACCCGCTTCCGGCTGCAGCTGGCTCTGGTCGGTGACGGCCCCGAGATCGACGAGTTGAACAAGGACATCGACGACATGCAGTCGATGCTCGACAGCTATCTGTCCTTTGCCCGTGGCGAGGCCGAGGAGGACGTCGGCACGGTGAACCTGAGAACCATTGTCGAGAAGGTCGCCGCCGACGGGCGCCTGCGCGGCGCCACGGTCAACGTCTCGGTCGAAGGCGATGACGAGATCTATGTGCGGCCCAACGCCTTCGCCCGGCTGCTCACCAACCTCGTCTCCAACGCCACGCGCCATGCCGACGAGGTCCACATCGAGGCGCAGAATCGCGGCAAATGGCTGACCATCGCCATCGATGACGACGGGCCGGGGATTCCCGCCGATGCGCGCGAGGACGTTTTCCGGCCGTTCTACCGGCTTGACGCGGCGCGCAACCAGGACGAGACGGGAACCGGGCTGGGACTGGCGATCGTCCGCGACATCGCCCGCAGCCATGGCGGCGACGTGACGCTGTCCGACAGCGCCATGGGCGGCCTGCGCGCCACGGTGCGGCTGCCGGCGTAGGACATTAGGAAATATGGAGTGGGTTCCGGATCTGGCGCAGCCTACAGCAGCCGCGAACCGTCCGGAACGGTCCTGTCCACGCCCGCCAGCACCACCGCGCCGTCCGCGTCATGAAAGCCCAGCGTCAGCACTTCCGACATGAACGGACCGATCTGGCGTGGCGGAAAATTGACCACCGCCATCACCCGGCGCCCGACAAGCTCGTCGGCGGAATAGTGCACGGTGATCTGGGCGGAGGATTTCTTCTCGCCGATCTCGGGGCCGAAATCGATCCTGAGCTTGTAGGCCGGCTTGCGCGCCTGCGGAAACGGCTCCGCCGCGACCACGGTGCCGCATCGGATGTCGACTTTCTCGAAATCGTCCCAGGTGATGGTTTCGGTCATGGAGGTCCCCGTCTCAGGTTCGGATCAGCCGGCGAGTTCCCGGGACCGGTCCGCCGCAGCCTTCAGGGCCGCGTCGAACAGCGGCTGAATGCCGTCATCGGCCATCAGGACGGCAAGCGCCGCCGCCGTGGTGCCGTTGGGCGAGGTGACGTTCTGCCGGAGTGTCGCAGCGCCGTCCGGGGACTGGTGCATCAGTTCACCTGCCCCCGTGACGGTCGCGCGTGCCAGGCGCATGGCGAGGTCCGCCGGCAGGCCGCATTTGCGCCCCGCCTCCGCCATGCACTCGACCAGATAGAAAACATAGGCCGGGCCGCTGCCCGACACCGCCGTGATGGCGTCGATCAGCGCCTCGTCCTCGACCCATTCGACCGGGCCGCAGACCGAGAGCAACCGGTCGATTTCGGCTTTCGCCTGGGCGCTGACGGCCGAATTGGCGACCGCGCCGGTGATGCCGCGGCCGATCATCGACGGCGTATTGGGAATGGTGCGCACCACCGCGCCGCCGAGACGCTCCTCGAAATAGGAGATCGTCTTGCCCGCCGCGATCGACAGCGTGACGGTCTGAGGCCCGACCAGCCCGCCGAGGCCCGCCACGACGGCGTCCATGATCTGCGGCTTGACCGCCAGCATCAGGATGCCCGCGACCAGCCCGTCCGGCGCCGCGCTCTCCAGCCGCACCTTCGCCGATGCCAGCCGCAGCGACATGGCGTCGGTGGTCTTGGGGTCGATCACCACGATGGAAGCCGGATCGATGCCCGAATCAAGCCAGCCGCTAAGCATGGCGCCGCCCATGTTGCCCGCGCCGACAAGAACGAGAGGATTGGCGGCCGAAATCATTTCACGCCTCGCCGCGGGTTTCGAACATCACCGCGGTGATCGCCGCCTTGGCCTCCATGCCGGACCAGACGACAAACTGGAACGCCTGGAAATAGGCCTCGCAGGAATCGAGCGCATTGGACAACAGCACCTCGACCTGCCGGTTGGTCGGCTCGGCGCCGCCGGCCAGAAGCAGCGACTGGCGGAAGATGATGACATGCTCCTGCTGCCACAGGTCGAAATGCCCCATCAGGACCTGGCCGTTGACATGCGACAACAGCTTCATCACCTCGGTGACGCGGGCTTCGGGCACCTTGATGTCGAAGGCGCTGGCGATATGCAGCGCCTCGCAATCCTCCATCCAGGAGAACGAGACATGATAGTCGGTCCAGTGCCCCTCGACGGTCATTGCGATCTCGTGTTCGCCGGAGCGTTCGAACGTCCAGTCGTTGGCCGCCGCCACGAATTCGATCATGTCTACCGGATTGGAGTGCCGTTCGAATTCGATATTACTGAGATTCATGCCCCACCTTGTTCATTTCCACCGCCCTGGCCAACCGCACTGAACGGTGCCCGGCGGATTCATCTTCGACGCGCGATTCACCGGTGTCCCGAGGTGTCCGCATTTGCGACTCCCACCGGGGCCGCTTGCCGCCCGTTCCGAATCATCATTTAGAATCAGTGTATAAATGCAGAGTCCGAGCGCCAGTCCCCCGGTTGCATTTTGTCAGTTCCAGCCTGTGGACCAAGCTGCGAAACTGATTCCGCCGGGACTCATAACTGACTCACGCAAAAGGCTTTTTGAGCCTCGGCCAGCAGTGGACAACCTGTGCAAAAAAAATCGGGTAAAACCGCCGCTCAGGGCTTATTGCGCGGCCCCCGCCTGGCGGTCGTTGGTTTTGCCGCCTCCGCAGCCGTCGAAGCGGGCGATGGCGAGGCAGATTGCTCGAGTTTTTCAAGCCGCGCCGACAGCGCGTCATTCTCTTCCCGCGCCTTGATCGCCATGTCGCGAACCGCCTCGAATTCCTCGCGCTTGACCAGATCCATCGAATTGAGAAGCTTTTCGAACTGACTGCGCATTGCAGTCTCCATTTCGCGCTGGACGCCCTGCGCCGCCCCGGCCGCATCTGTCATCAGCTTGGCAAGTTCGTCGAGAATTCGGTTCGATCCGCTGTTCATGGTCTTCATCCCTGCACCAGTGGCGGCCGGTGCTGTTGCGAGTGGCTTTCCGTCCCCCTTGAATTAGGGACTTGAGCGCCAAGTTGCAAGCCAAAGCGCAGGTCCGCAAGCCTTGCGCAAAGCCCGTGTGACATGCCAGTGGGTCAGATCATGCGGGTCCTCCGCCGGAAAATAGCCTTGAAGCCGTGACGAAATACCGGCCAGCGCCCCATGGACGCATGCCCTGAAGAAAGGAAGCCGCCTTGGAGCAGACCGCAATGCTGATGTCACTGATGGCCTTTCCGGACATTGATCCGGTGATTTTTTCCATCGGCCCGGTGCAGATACGCTGGTACGGTCTCGCTTATGTGACAGGCATCCTGCTCGGCTGGCGCTATGCCAGGATGCTGGTCGGCAACGGCCGGCTCTGGCCTGAAAATCGCTCGCGCATCTCTGCGCTCGACATCGACGACTTTCTGATCTGGGCCACCGTCGGCATCGTCGCCGGCGGCAGGATCGGCTACATCCTGTTCTACGACTTCGCCGCCGTCTCGGCCAATCCGCTCAGGGCGCTCGAAATCTGGAATGGCGGCATGTCCTTCCACGGCGGATTGCTGGGCACGCTTGCGGCCATGGTCCTGTTCGCCCGCAAGCGCCAGATCCCGCTGTTCAACCTGTTCGACGTGGTCTGCGCCGTCGTGCCGGTGGGCCTGTTTTTCGGGCGGCTGGCCAATTTCATCAATGCCGAATTGTGGGGCAAGCTCACCGATGTGCCCTGGGCCTTCGTGTTTCCCACCGGCGGCCCCTTCCCGCGTCATCCAACCCAGCTCTATGAGGCGGGACTTGAAGGCCTGCTCCTGCTGGCATTGCTGGCCTGGCTGATCTACCGCCACCAGGCGTTCAGATCGCCGGGACTGGTTTCGGGCGTCTTTGTCAGCGGCTATGCGCTGTCGCGCATCTTCGTGGAGTTCTTCAGGGAGCCCGACGCGCATCTGGGCTATCTGGCCGGCGGCTGGATGACCATGGGCATGGTGCTGTCGCTGCCGATGCTGGCGGTCGGGATCTGGGCGATCGCCACCGCCGGGTCGCGCGCAAGAGCGCATGCATGAACAAGTTCTGGAAAGTCACCGCCATGACCCCGCTCGCACACAAGATCGTCCGGCTGATCGAACAGACCGGTCCGTTGCGGATATCCGATTATTTCGCCCTCTGCCTCGCCGACCCGGACCACGGCTACTACCACAGCCGCGAACCTTTCGGCCGGTCCGGCGATTTCATCACCGCGCCGGAGGTCTCGCAGCTGTTCGGCGAGATGATCGGCATTCATCTGGTCAACGCCTGGAGGGCGCAAGGCGCGCCGTCACAGGTCCGGATCGTCGAGATCGGACCCGGCAGGGGCACGTTGATGTCCGACGCCCTGAGGGTGATAGCCCGGATTGCGCCGGAGCTCCATGCGGGCGCCAGCGTCCATATGGTCGAGACCAGCGAACGGCTGCGCAATGTGCAGCGCCAGACGCTGGTGCGCGACAAGGAGCGCATCTCCTGGCACGCATCGTTCGAGGACGTGCCCGACGGTTTCACCCTGATGGTCGCCAATGAACTGTTCGACGCGGTGCCGATCCGCCAGTTCGTCAAGACACCCGAGGGGTTCAGCGAGCGCGTGGTGGGCATCGACGCGACGGGATCGCTGGCCTTCGGCCTGGGGCCGGGCGACTTCGATCCGACGCTGCTTCCGGTGGAGGAGACGCGCGTGCCTGACGGCGAGGTCTTTGAACTGTCGCCTGCAAGATCGGCCATCATGCAGACCGTGGCGGCAAAGATCGTCCGCGACGGCGGCACCGCGCTGGTGATCGACTACGGCCATCTCATCACCGGTTTCGGCGATACGCTGCAGGCGATCTACCGGCACGAATACGACCCGCCGCTGGCCCGTCCCGGCGAGGCTGATCTGACCAGCCATGTGGATTTCCAGGCCTTGGCCGAGGCGGCGCTGGCCGTCGGCGCCCATGTTCACAGGCCCCTGTCCCAAGGCGAGTTTCTTGTCGGACTCGGCATTGTCGAGCGCGCCGGCGCGCTCGGATCGGGGCGTGACGCTTTGACCCAGGCCGCCATCCGCGACGCGGTCAACCGGCTGGCCGGCGAAGGCGAAGGCCGCATGGGCGCGTTGTTCAAGGTGCTTGCCATCAGCGGCGCCCCGGTCAAGATCACCCCCTTCGAGCACCAGGCGACCTGAACGGACGAATTGACAGACGCGGTCGTGATCGCCACCATTTGCGCGCTGATCGGCAAGGGCCTTCGGATTCGCAGCGGCCTGACACCTGCGGGAGGATAACAGATGACGGTTGACGGCCACGCGCCAGACCCGGTGCGGAGCACGCTTCTTGATGAGGTCTGCACCGGCAGCGGCATCTCCCATGGTTTCTTCAGCCGGTCCGGAGGGGTTTCCGAGGGACTTTACCGGGGCCTGAACGTCGGCCTTGGCTCGAGCGACAACCGCGATCACGTGCTGGAAAATCGGGCGCGGGTAAGCCGCTGGTTCGGGCTCGAGGCCGACCGGTTGGTCACCGTGCACCAGATCCATTCGCCGCGGGTGCATGTCGCAACCGTCGACAACCGCGCCGAACGGCCCGAGGCCGACGCGATCGTGACCGATGTGCCGGGACTTGCGCTGGGCGTGCTGACGGCCGACTGCGGGCCGGTGCTGTTTGCCGATCCCGAAGCTCGTGTCATCGGGGCTGCCCATGCCGGCTGGCGCGGCGCGTTTGACGGCGTGCTCGAGAGCACCGTCGCCGCGATGCAGGACCTTGGCGCACGACCGGACAGGATTTCGGCTGTTCTGGGACCCTCGATCAGCCAGCCAAGCTACGAGGTCGGCCCGGAATTCGTCGCCCGGTTCATCCACACCAACCCCGCCCATGAAGCCTATTTCCTTGCCTCGCCGAGGCCGGGCCATGCCATGTTCGACCTGAGGCAATTCACCCTCGACAGGCTGCGCTCGGCCGGCCTGAAAGCCCAGATGCTTGCCGATTGCACCTATGCGGATGAGGAAGTCTGGTTTTCCTATCGGCGCGCCACCCATCGCAATGAACCTGATTACGGCCGGCAGATATCCGCCATAGCCATCAAGGAGGAACCCCATGGCCCTGCATTTTGAACGCGAGGAATTCGCCGCCCGCCTGGAACGGCTGACCGCCAGCATGCGGGAAGAGAAGCTCGACGCCATGCTGCTCTTCGCCCAGGAGAGCATGTACTGGCTCACCGGCTACGACACATTCGGCTTCTGCTTCTTCCAGTGCCTTGTGGTCAAGGCCGATGGCGCCATGACCCTGCTGACGCGCTCCGCCGATTTGCGTCAGGCGCGCCAGACCTCGACCATCGAGCGCATTGTCGTGTGGACCGACCGGACCAATGCCGACCCGGCGCTCGATCTCAAGAACCTGCTGTCCGATCTCGATCTGCTTGGCGAGCGCATCGGCGTCGAATACGACACCCACGGGCTCACCGGAGCCAATTGCCGCAAGCTCGACAACCAGCTTCACAGCTTCGCCGAACTGGTCGACGCGTCCTATCTGGTGAGCCAGTTGAGACTGATCAAAAGCCCCGCCGAAATCGCCCATGTGCGGCGCGCGGCCGAGCTGGCGGATGCGGCACTCGACGCGGCCCTGCCGCTGATCGGGGCCGGCGGCGACGAGGCCGCCATTCTGGCCGCAATGCAGGGCGCGGTGTTTTCCGGCGGCGGCGACTATCCGGCCAACGAATTCATCATCGGCTCCGGTCAGGACGCGCTTCTGTGCCGCTACAAGGCCGGGCGCAGGAAACTCGACGAGAACGATCAGCTGACGCTGGAATGGGCCGGGTCGTTTGCCCACTACCATGCCGCCATGATGCGCACGATCATCGTCGGAGAACCGACGCCGCGCCATGTCGAGCTCTACGAGGCCTGCCGGGAAGCGCTGGACGAGATCACCGCCATCCTGCGCCCGGGCACCACGTTCGGCCAGGTGTTCGACGCCCATTCCGACGTGATGGACAGGCGCGGGCTGACCCGCCACCGGCTCAATGCCTGCGGCTACTCGCTTGGCGCGCGCTTTACCCCGAGCTGGATGGAGCACCAGATGTTCCACGCCGGAAGCCCGATCGTGATTGCACCCGACATGACGCTGTTCGTGCACATGATCATCATGGATTCCGAGGCCGGCGCCGCCATGACCCTCGGACAGACCTACCTGACAACGGAGGATGCGCCGGAATCGCTCTCGGCCAAGTCCCTCGAACTGATCACCGTGGCGTAGCGGCATAGTGGCGTAGCGGCATATTGCCGTGCCGGCCCGGTATTAGCGTGGTCGGCGGCTTGCAGGAGCCATCAGTGATTGACAGGCCTGCCTCCGGGATTTCATAACAATGCCGGGAAAAGGTGGGCAAAATGATGCAGGGCATCAAAATCATTGGCGCGACATGCGTCCTGGCCATGTTGATTGCAGGCTGCAACAGCACGGAACAGACCCTCCAGCCCATTCCCGGCGAGTCCGCATCTCTGACCAATACCGACAACACCGCACCCGTCGATGCCTTCCCCGGTGCGCAGCCCCAGGCGCCAGGGACATCCCCCGGGATCGCAGCGCCCGGATCGGCAACGTCGACGCAGGCCTCCCTGCCCGACGGTCAGGTGCGCGGGCGGATCCGCTTCACGCCGGTCATCGGCGCGCCGGTGAACGCGGTCACTCCGCTGTCACGGCAACTCGCCGTGGAGGCGCGCAATCGCGGCCTGGCCATTCTGAGCGCCTCCGACCCCGGCGGCGAACATGTGCTGAAGGGCTATTTCTCCGCCGACAATTTCGGTGGGCAGGCAACCGTCTTCTACGTCTGGGACGTGCTTGACCCCGCAGGCAACCGGCTGCACCGCATCCAGGGCCAGGAAGCGACCGCCGGCGGATCGGGCGATCCCTGGGCTTCGATTTCGGCCGAAGTGATGGAACGAATCGCCACCAATTCGATTGCAAATTACGCCGCCTGGCGCGGGCTCTAGCTCCAATCAGAAAATTAAATCTGCCCGACGACGCCTACCCGGGGTTGAGCCCCGCACGATGTGCCGAACTTTGCCGGCACAAGATAATTACCACGTTCAACAGAAAAATCGCCCGCTTGCTGCTTGCGGTCTTGCAAAGATCAAATCCCTCGCTAAAACCCCGGCAAATGCATTGGCGCACGGTCCTCATGCGTGACCCTGCGCATGGTGCGACGCGGCGGGAAAAACAGGCGGTCCCAAATGAAGGTTTTCGCAGGAAACTCGAACCGTCGTTTGGCGGAATCCATTTGCAATTATCTCAACGTACCACTGGGCAAGGCAAGCGTGCGGCGTTTCGCCGACCAGGAGATCTTCGTCGAGATCCAGGAGAATGTCCGCGGCGAGGATGTCTTCATCCTGCAGTCGACCTCCTATCCAACCAATGACCACCTGATGGAACTGCTGATCATGATCGACGCCTTCCGGCGTTCGTCGGCGCGGCGCATCACCGCCGTCCTGCCCTATTTCGGCTATGCCCGCCAGGACCGCCGCGCCTCCGGCCGCACGCCGATTTCGGCCAAGCTGGTGGCCAACCTGATCACCGAGGCAGGTGCCGACCGGGTGCTCACGCTCGACCTGCATGCCGGCCAGATCCAGGGCTTCTTCGATATTCCGACGGACAACCTGTTCGCAATCCCGGTGATAGCCCGCGACATCAAGTCGAAATACGAGCTGGAAAACGTCATGGTGGTCTCGCCCGATGTCGGCGGCGTGGTGCGCGCCCGGGCGCTCGGCAAGCGCCTGGGCTCGCTGCTCGCCATCGTCGACAAGCGCCGCGACCGTCCCGGCGAATCCGAGGTGATGAACATCATCGGCGAAGTCGACGGCAAGGACTGCATCCTGATCGACGACATTGTCGATTCCGGCGGCACGCTCTGCAACGCCGCCGAAGCGCTTCTTGCCAATGGCGCAAAATCGGTGACCGCCTACATCACCCATGGCGTACTCTCCGGCGGCGCGGTGGCGCGTGTTGCCTCGTCAAAGCTCAAGGAACTGGTGATCACCGACTCGATCCAGCCGACACAGGAAATCCAGTCGGCGTCCAATATCCGCGTGATTTCAACCGACGCGCTGATAGGCGAGGCAATCAACCGCACCGCAGCGGAGCAATCGGTCTCCAGCCTGTTCGACTGATACCGATCAGACCAGCATGGTGGATGCAATGCCGGCCAGCGTTGCGCCGCCGAGGACCAGAAACAGATTGAGATGAAAGCGCAGCAGCGCGACGCCCGCGCCGAGCGCGATGGCCAGCGCTGCAACATTCAGGGTTGCAAGCTCCGGAACCGGCAGTGTGAACGGGCCCAACGCCGCCTCCCCCACATCGGCAAACAGGACGTGCAGCGCAAACCAGACGGCGAGATTGGCGATGACGCCGACCACCGCGGCGGTGATCGCCGCAAGGCCCGCCGTCAGCCATTGCACGGAGCGCAGCCGCTCGATATGCGGCGCGCCGGCGAAGATCCATAAGAAACACGGCGCGAAGGTGAAGAACAGCGCCACCGATCCGCCCAGCACGCCGCCGGTGAGCGGATCGAGCCCGGCTTCGCGCGCGCCGCCCAGGAAACCGACGAACACAAGCACCAGGATCAGCGGCCCGGGCGTAGATTCCGCCAGTCCCAGGCCCGCAAGCATGTCGCCCGGCATCAGCCAGCCATGCACCTCGACCGCCTGCTGCCCGACATAGGCCAGCACCGCATAGGCGCCGCCGAAGGTGACGATCGCCGCCTTGGAGAAGAACAGCGCCATGGCGGCCAGGGCCTCGGGCACGCCGGGAACGACCAGAAGGACCGCCAGCGGCACAAGCCACACCGCGCCCCAGACCGAGAGTGTCCGCAAGGTGGGCCCTGTGAGCCCAGGCAGGTCGGTTGAGGTCGGATTATCCGAGCCCATGTCGGCTGATGCGAGGTCTGCGGGACGCAGCGCCTGCGCCAGCACGCCGATCAATCCCGCTCCGAGCACGATCAGCGGAAACGGCAGCTTGAGAAAGGCGATGGCGATGAAGGCGAGAAGCGCCAGTGTCCAGGCGAGCCGGGTCTTGAGCGCCCGCCTTGAAACCCTCATGAGCGCCTCGACGACAATGGCCAGCACCGCCGCCTTCAGCCCGAACAGCACGCCCGCCACCACCGGCAGGTCGCCGAAATGAAAATAGACCGCCGACAGCGCCATGATCACGGCGAAGCCCGGCAGGATGAACAGGAGACCCGCAAGCAACCCGCCCGCCACGCCGCGCAGCAGCCAGCCGGAATAGGTGGCAAGCTGCATCGCCTCGGGGCCGGGCAGCAGCATGCAGAAATTCAGCGCATGCAGGAATCGCGGCTCGTCAAGCCAGGACCGCTCCTCGACCAGTTCCCGGTGCATCAGCGCGATCTGTCCCGCAGGCCCCCCGAAGGACAAAAGCCCGATACGGCCGAAGACGCGGAAGAGTTCGGACCAGGAAGGGGAAATCGTGGGATTCATGACTTGGAACTTCCTGAAAATCGGGGAGTGATCGGAGGGTGAATGACGGCCCCGCTGCAGCCAGGCACGGCTCGGATTGGCGTGGGTATTCGAGCCTGTGTCAGATCAACACTGTGGTTTTATGACAATACCCGCGGCAGCGCGAGGGCCTATCACCTGATCGCCCGGTCGAGGATCTCGACCAGAAAACCGTCCCGGTCCGCCAGCGGTTCGCATTCGAAGGCCCCGAGTCGTCCGGACACATAGAGTTCGGAAAAGCCATGGACCATGCTCCAGATCGCCATCACTTCGGTCATGACCGCGGGCGCCTCATAGGGCGACACACCGCGCAACCGGGCGACGCTGTCGGCCAGATGCGTGAAGGACGCCCGTGCGGCCGCAGTCAGTTCCTCCGACTTGGCCTGGGATCTTTCGGTCGCGAACATCAGCCGGAACAGGGCCGGCGAGCTGACCGCGAAATCGAGATAGCCAAGGCCCGAGGCAAGCAGCTTCTTCCGCGGCTCAGCGCTCGGCTCCGCCGCCTGCCGCGCTTCCATGGCCGCGAGAAACCGGCGGAAGCCTTCCGTCGCCAACGCATCTAGCAGGCCTTTCGCATCGCCAAAATGATGCGCCGGGGCGGAGTGGCTGACGCCAACGCGCTTGGCCACCGAGCGCAGCGAAAACCCGTCAACGCCGGTTTCGGCCAGCACCGCCTCGCCCGCCGTGATCAGCGCCGCGCGAAGGTCGCCATGATGATAGCTGTCCTTGGTCTTGAGCATGGGGCGACATTAGCGCGCGATCTGGACAGCGTCAAATTAATCTTGACAATGACAAGATAACGCGTCAGCCTCGATCTAGTCACTGTCCAGATGGAGATTTCCGATGCATCCCGATGCCCTCTTTCAACTCTCAGGTCCGGTGGCGATCGCCGGCTGGCTGGCCCTGGCGCTGTCGCCGCTGGCGCCGCGCTACACGCAGATGGCGGCTGCTCTTGTCATTCCCGTCATCCTCTCGCTCGCCTACGCGGCGCTCATCCTCGCAGACTGGTCGGGCGCCGAAGGCGGGTTCGGCAGTCTCGCCGATGTGATGCTGCTCTTCACCAATCCGGCAATCGCCCTGGCCGGCTGGCTGCATTACCTGGCCTTCGATCTTTTCGTCGGAGCCTGGGAAGTGCGCACGGCGCGGCGCGAATCTCTTCCGCACCTGCTCGTCCTCCCTTGCCTCGTACTCACGTTCCTGTTTGGTCCCATCGGCCTGCTGGCGTTTCTGGGCCTCCGGCTGGTGCATGGCCGCTTCGCAACACGGATCGCCGGAGGTGCGGCATGACCGATCTTGCCCTTGCTCATCCCCACCGCCCGGCCCGACAGTCAGGCCTGTTTGACGCCGAGCCGCTATTTGCGGCGACCGGGCTGCTGATCGGCCTGTCGCTCGCCGTCACGCTGACCGCCATGGCGGTCGATCCGAGAGAGTTCATGGGCGAGAATGTCTGGGTCAAGCCGGTCAAGTTCCAGATCGCGCTCTGCCTCTATCTCTTGACGCTTGCCTTTTTCGCCCGCTGGCTGCCGGACGGCATGACCGGGCGGCGCGTCTATCGCCTCTATTCCGGCATGGTCGTCCTGGCGATCATTTTGGAACTCATCTGGATCGGCGGCGCCGCCATGTTCGGCGTCGCCTCGCATTTCAATGTCGCCAACCCGCTCCTGCAGGCAATCTATCCGCTCATGGGCGCTTTTGCTGTCCTACTCACATCTGCAACGCTTGTTCATGGCATCGCCATCTGGCGCAACCGGCGAACCGGACTTCCGCCGGCGCTGCACCTGTCCATATCCATCGGACTGGTGCTGACTTTCGTGCTGACACTGGTCGTCGCGGGAACTCTGGCTTCCCGGTCCGGTCACCTGATTGGCGTGCCGGTGAGCGGCGCGACGGTGCCGATCCTCGGCTGGTCGCGCGAGGTGGGCGATCTGCGCGTGTCGCATTTCTTCGCCACCCATGCCCTGCACTTCCTGCCCGTCGCGGCCCTGCTTGCTCGCGCTTTGCTGCCGCAGCGTCTGGCAATGCCTGCCGTCTGGATCGCGGTGATCCTGTTTACGGCTCTTGTGGCGGCAAGCTTTGCCGGCGCCCTTGCCGGGCTGCCGCTCATCCCAGAATTCTGAGCGCGCACCTCATAGACCCCGCAACCGCCCGCAAAGCTTGCAATCGGGCGGTTGCTCGGCTATAGCGGCCCCGTCCGTGCAGACACCCTTGGAGGCAACGCGGATGAGGCGCCGCGCATCTTTCAAAGGAGGCGGCGCTTGATGTTTTTTGGGACCGGTGCAAGCCGATGCCGCAAAACAGCCCCAGATTAGAACCTCGAAAGGTATTGCCATGAGCAATCAAGCATATGAGCTCAAGGCCGAGGCGCGCGCACAGGTCGGTAAGGGGTCCGCCCGTGAACTTCGCCGCAACGGTTTGATTCCCGCTGTCATCTATGGTGACAAGAAAGACCCTATCTCCATTGTGCTTTCGCGCAATGAAGTCAGCAAGAAGATCCATGCTGGCGGCTTCCTCACCACGCTTGCGACCATCGTGGTCGACGGCAAGAAGCACAGCGTGCTGCCCAAGGACTATCAGCTCGATCCGGTCCGCGACTTCCTGATGCATGTCGATTTCCTGCGCGTGTCGAAGAACACCCAGGTGACCGTTGAAGTTCCGGTTCACTTCGAGAACGAAGAGAAGTCCCCCGGCCTCAAGCGCGGCGGCGTTCTCAACGTCGTGCGTCACACGGTCGAGTGCCACTGCCCGGCCAATGCGATCCCGGATGCGATCACCGTTGATCTCACCGGCCTCGAAATCGGCGACGGTATCCACATTTCGCATGTGACCCTGCCGGAAGGCGTCGAGCCGACGATCACCGATCGCGACTTCACCATCGCCACCGTCGCTTCCCCTGCCAGCCTCAAAAGCGAAGACAATGCCGCTGATGATGCTGACGAAGCGGATGAGGACGACAGCGAAGAATAGGCCGTACCGGCCCGTATTTGAGGATCAGCTTCCATGTTGCTCATTGCAGGACTTGGAAATCCCGGCCCTCAATACGCCAGAAACCGGCACAATGTCGGCTTCATGGCGGTGGACGCAATCGCCCGCCGCCATTCGTTTTCGGGGTTTTCGAGAAAATTCCGCGGCGAGATCGCCGAAGGCACGCTCGGCGGCGACAAGGTGCTGCTGCTCAAACCCATGACCTTCATGAACCTGTCGGGCGACAGCATCGGCGAAGCCATGCGGTTCTACAAGCTCGGTCCCGCCGACATCATCGTCATTCATGACGAACTGGATCTCGCACCCGGCAAGCTCAAGCTCAAGACCGGCGGCGGCCATGGCGGCCACAATGGCTTGAAGTCGATCGATGCCCATTGCGGCAAGGACTACAAGCGGCTGAGGATCGGCATCGGCCATCCCGGCCACAAGGACCGCGTCAACCCACATGTGCTGGGCGATTTCGCCAAATCCGACGCCGAATGGCTGGAGCCGCTGCTCGACGCCATCGCCGATCATGCGGAGTTGATCGCCAAAGGCGACGACGCGGGCTTTCTCAACAAGATCGCGCTGGCCACCGGCGCCGCCGATCCAAAGCCCGCCAGGACTGAAAAACCCGGACCGGCTGATGGCGGCAAACCGGCGCCGGCCGGAAAGTCCCATATCCGCCAGGCCCGCAACAGTGCCCAGCCCAAGACGCTGCCGACCTCCGGGCCGATGGCCGACATGCTCAAGCGGCTGTTTGGCGACAAGAACACATGACCTTGATGGCTCGCGCAGGCTTCGATATCCGCGCAGCCGGTCCGAAGGATCTGTCCGCGCTGATGGATCTTTACCGCGAGTTGCAGCCGGACGACGCCGAGATGGGCGCGCCCCTTGCGCACGAGCGCTTCACCCAAATGCTCGCACATCCCGGCATGAAAGTGTTTCTGGCCTTCTCGGGCGAACGCGCGGTCTCCACCATAACCCTGGTCATCATCCCCAACCTCACCCGAGGCGGCGCGCCCTACGCCTTGATCGAGAATGTGGTCACGCACGCGGTGCACCGGCAGCGCGGTTACTCGGGTGCCCTGATCCGGCATGGTCTTGATTGCGCCTGGAAAGCCGGTTGTTACAAGGTGATGCTGTTGAGTGGCTCTAGGAACCCCGCAACCCTCGATTTCTACCGCCATTGCGGCTTTGTTCAGGACAAGACCGGTTTCCAGATCCGTCGTACGGCCTTACTTTAAAGCACCCATCCGTCGGACTTGCTCCCGACATTTCACGCCAAATTCATTGGCGCTTGATCGCCGCCATGCAGTAGTCTCGCCGCATCGGCGGCCTGGCGGCATGGCGAATAGTCTCAACGCCGCCCAGAACGAGGCGGGATCATGCGCGCACCCCCATTCTTCAGGACCGCATTGTTTGGTCTGAGTGTCTTGCTGACGGCAATCGTCCTCGTCATGCCGGCTCCGGCAACGGCCGAGACGATCAACATGTCGACGACCGGCCTCGGCATCGACGGACATGACCCAGTCGCCTATTTCACCATGAACATGCCGGTTCGCGGCGACGCCGCCATCACCGCCAGCCATGACGGCGCCACCTACCGGTTTGCCTCCGAAGACCACAAGGCGCTGTTTGTCGCCGATCCGCAGAAATATGTGCCGCAATATGGCGGCTATTGCGCCTATGGCGCGGCCCAGGGCTACAAGGCGCCGGTGGAACCCGACAAGTTCACCGTGCTGGATGGCAAGCTCTATCTGAACTACAATGCCCAGATCCAGGGCACCTGGATCAAGGACACCGCCGGCTACATCGAAAAAGCCGACGCCTTCTGGGCAAAGCAGTGACCCTCATTTCTTAGGTGTTCAGTTCGTCGATGCGCTGCCAGAACAGATCGACAAAGCCGGCCATTCCAGCATCGATCAGGGACGCAATTCCGATACCGACGCCCTCCATGAACACCATGGCCGTAAGCCCGCCGGCGACGCAGGAAATCACATACAGCCTGAGGTTCCTCAGACTGTCGAGGCGATAGTAACCGGCATCGTCAAACTCGACGCCCCACAGATAGTCGCCCCAACTGTAGTCGCTCGAGACCAGGACATTGACTGCGGGCGTATCCGACAACTTATCGGGAAACACGTTGAAAACGGCGCGACCGACATGGGCGAGCACGCCGAACAGCGCAAACGCAAAGCCCGCGACAACAAAATGCCAGGTGGCAAGCTCGGTCTCCATCACGGTCTCTCCCGGATCTCACAGCCTGCAGGATCGCACAAAAACCTTTCCGCCCGGTTGATCCCGCTCTCCCGCAGCAGGGCCGGCCGGGCGGGGGCTTGACCCTGACCGCCCTTTCCCGCATAGCCACGGCAACTCCCCTTTCAGCTACGAGACGAGCAATTCCATGGGTTTCAAATGCGGCATCGTCGGGCTGCCCAATGTCGGCAAGTCCACCCTGTTCAACGCACTGACACGGACGGCCGCGGCGCAGGCCGCGAACTATCCGTTCTGCACCATCGAGCCCAACACCGGCGAAGTCGCCGTCCCCGATCCGCGGCTCAAGAAGCTCGCCACGGTGGCGGGCTCCAAGGAAATCATCCCGACCCGGATCGCCTTCGTCGATATCGCCGGCCTGGTGCGCGGCGCGTCCAAGGGCGAGGGCCTGGGCAACAAGTTCCTCGCCAACATCCGCGAAGTCGACGCCATCGTGCATGTCCTGAGATGCTTCGAGGATGACGACATCACCCATGTCGAAGGCCGCATCGATCCCGTCGGCGACGCCGACACCATCGAGACCGAGCTGATGATCTCCGATCTCGAAAGCCTCGAGCGCCGCACCGAGCAGACCCGCAAGCGCGCCGCTTCCAAGGACAAGGAGTCAATGACAGTGCTGCCGGTCATGGAAGCTTCCCTCAAGCTCCTGCAGGACGGCAAGCCGGTGCGCACCCTGCTCAAGACGCTGTCGCCCGAGGAACTCGAAATCCTCAAGGGTCTCAACCTGCTGACCTCGCATCCGGTGCTTTACGTTTGCAACGTCTCGGAAGCCGATGCGGCAACCGGCAATGCCCACACGGAAGCCGTGGCGAAGATGGCAGCCGAACAGGGCGCCGAAAGCATCATCATATCGGCGGCAATCGAATCCGAAGTAGCGCAGCTGCCCGACGAGGAATCCCAGGAGTTCCTGGCAGCCCTCGGGCTCGAGGAGGCCGGCCTCGACCGGCTGATCCGCGCCGGCTATCACCTTCTCGACCTGATCACCTATTTCACCGTCGGTCCGAAGGAAACCCGGGCCTGGACCATCGAACGCGGCACCAAGGCGCCCGGTGCGGCGGGCGTCATCCACACCGATTTCGAACGCGGCTTCATCCGCGCCTTCACCATCGCCTATGACGACTACGTCACGCTGGGCGGCGAAGTGCCCGCCAAGGAAGCCGGCAAGGCGCGCGACGAAGGCAAGGAATATGTGGTCCAGGACGGCGACGTCATCCATTTCCGCTTCAACACCTGAGGCCTGACCCACGCCGGGACCGGCAGGTCACGGAAATGCGCTTATTGATCCGGAAGGCTGGCACTACCCTGTTGCATCTGCCTTGCGCTCCTGCTGCCTCCGGTGCAGGTTCGCGTCATGAACACCCAGACCCATCTGCTGCTCGCAGCAGCCCTGTTTGCCCGGCCCGGCCGCGACAACCGTCTGCGCAATGCCGCGGTCATCACCGGAGCATTGCTGCCTGACGCCGTGATCTTCGTGATGTTCGCATGGTCCAAGCTGGTGGGCGCGCCGGAGCAGGACGTCTGGTCCGACTGGTATTTCAATCCGCCGTGGCTGACCGCGATCGACTGGATGAACTCGCTGCCGCTGTTTGGCACGGTTCTGCTTGTCGGCTGGCTGTTGCCCAGGGACCCGCCCGGCCTGGACGTCCTGTCATCGGCTCTGATGCTGTTCGCGCTGGCGGCGATCACCCATCTGCTCGGCGATCTCCCGCTCCATGTGGATGACGGGCATGCCCATTTCGTGCCGTTCTCCCAGTGGCGATTTGTTTCGCCCGTTTCCTACTGGGATCCCCGTCACTACGGAACCATCGCCTCGCTCATTGAGCTGGCTCTGGGGATGGCGCTGATCGCCGTGCTCTGGCGGCGTTTCACCAACAGGCTGGTGCGGGTGTTGCTGGCATTTGCCGTCCTCGCCTTCGCCGTACCCTATGTCTGGTTCGTGCTGCTTGGCGGCCACAGCGATCACTTTGCCGCCCTCGGACAGGCGGTGGCGGCGTGAGCGCAGCGGACAGACCTCCGCCCCTGGTCAGGCGCCGGAAACCGGCACTCCGGCCCGGAACGGATCTTGCAGTCACGCCTGTCCGTCAGCGCTCAATTCGAACCATGAGCGCCGCATGAATCAGGTCTTCTTCACCGGACAGGTCGACAATCCGATCATCGAGTAGAGCGGGCAGGTCCCGAACAGGCCGGTGAACAGCGGGATGACACCGATCAGCGTGAACCAGCGCCAGGAGGCGTCCGGATAGACAAAGAACATCGCCAGCAGCACGAGGCCTGCAACGATGCGGAGAACGCGGTCGATACCGCCGACATTGGATTTGAACATGAGGGGCTCCTTGTTACACGGACATTTCCGTTTCGATTGGCTTCTGGAGCCAATATGTATAAATGATACATCATATAAGCACCCTCACATTGACAGGGATCAAACCGCTGCAATCAGTCTTTGCTCTTCGGCCGGGTTGATGGTCGGCACATTTTCCCGAATTCAGAAGGACTTGAGCCAAACACGAGCTTTCACGGCTGAGGGAATTCCTCTAGATTGCCGGCAAAGCTGATTGCCGGAAGAGATATTTTTGATGTCCGAAGACAAACTTCTCCATTTCGAGGACCTGGAACCTGGCATGGTATTCCCGCTGGGGCCGAAAAACGTTGCAGCCGATGAGATCGTCGCCTTCGCAATGGAATATGACGCGCAGCCGATGCATCTGGACGAAGAGGCAGGCCGCAATTCCATCCTTGGCGGCCTGGCGGCCTCGGGATGGCATACCTGCTCGATGATGATGCGGATGATGACCGATTCCTACCTGCTGCGGATGGCTGCCGAAGGCGCGCCGGGCATCGATTACGTCAAGTGGAAGAAGCCTGTGCTGGCGGGAGACGTGCTTTCGGGAGAGACCCGGGTGCTCGACAGCCGCACGTCGAATTCCCGCCCCGGCATCGGTATCGTCAGCTTCCGTCACGAACTGCGCAACCAGCGCGGCGAAACGGTGCTCGAATCGGAAAACCCGATCATGCTGCGCCGGCGCGCTGCCGAGGGAGCAGAAGCATGACCACTGACCCCGCATTCGAACCCGGCGCCCGCAAGCAGCTGGGCAGCCATGTCTTCACCGCGGACGGCATCATCGACTTCGCCCGCCAGTTCGACCCGCAGCGGTTTCACATCGATGCCGAAGCCGCCAGGGACAGCGTCTTCGGCGGATTGTGCGCGTCAGGATGGCACACGGCGTCGGTCTGGATGAAGCTCAACATCGCCGCCAGCGCCGCTGAAGCCGAGCGGGCCAAGGCCGAGGGCAAGGCCTTGCCGGAATTCGGCCCCTCCCCCGGTTTCCGCAATCTGCGATGGTTCAAGCCGGTTTATGCCGGCGACGAGATCTTCTATTCGACGACGATCCGCGGCTCGCGGCCGCTTGCCTCGCGTCCGGGATGGTCGATCCTGGAACTGGTCTCGGAAGCCCACGACAAGGACGGCGCCCTGGTGATGAGCTTCGATTCCGCCGCGATGATCCGGTTTCCCGAAGACCATCAGGCCGGGTAAAAGCCGCGCGGGCCGGCTTCAGACCGGCTCAGTGGCCGTCATAGGATACCAGCGTGCGCACCTGGACGCCGAGCGCCTCAAGCTTCTTGCGGCCTCCAAGATCTGGAAGATCGATGACGAAACACGCCGCGACGATGTCGGCGCCCATCTGCCTGAGCAGCTTGACTGCCCCTTCGGCGGTGCCGCCGGTCGCGATAAGGTCATCGACCAGGATCACGCTTTCGCCCGCGACAATGGCGTCCTTGTGCATTTCCATTTCGTCGACGCCATATTCGAGACTGTAGGCCACGCGCACGGTCTCGTGCGGCAGTTTTCCCTTCTTGCGGATCGGCACGAAGCCGGCTGACAGCTGGTGCGCCATGGCGCCGCCGAGAATGAAGCCGCGCGCCTCGATGCCGGCGATCTTCGAGATCCTGAGCCCGGCATAGGGGTGCACCAGCTCGTCCACGGCGCGCCGGAAAGCGCGCGGCGCCCCCAGAAGCGTGGTGATGTCGCGAAACAGGATGCCGGGCTTCGGATAGTCTGCGATCGTGCGGATGGCCCCGCGAAGCTCGGTGTCAAGATCGGTCATGGACATGCTCCAGTGAAATCGGCCCGTTTGTCCGGGCCATGTACGCGGGCTCCGCCCGGTGCGCAAGCAGCATCTGCCGGACATGGATACGCCGCCCGGAGGCGGCGTATCTGGTTTGATCCGTGAGCCGAAAGCTTCAATGCGGCTGTTTGGAGAACACGGCTTTCTTGGTCAGGTACATCAGACCCGTGAACAAGGCCAGGAAGATCAGCACCATGAAGCCCATGCGCTTGCGGTCTTCCAGATGCGGCTCCGCTGTCCACATCAGGAAAGCCGACACGTCCTTGGAGTACTGGTCCAGCGTCTCGGGTGTGCCGTCATCATAGGTGATGAACCCGTCGTCGATCGGCTGTGCCATCGCAAGCGAGGTGCCGCCCACGAAATACGGGTTGAAGTAGGTCCCCTCGGCGACAGTGTAGCCCTCCGGCGGCTCCTGGTATCCGGTCAGCAGCGAATAGATGTAATCCGGCCCGCCTTCCTGGTACTGCGTGAAGATGTCGAACACGAAGGTCGGGAAGCCGCGCTCGACGCCCCGCGCCTTGGCGATCAGTGACATGTCCGGCGGGGCAGCGCCGTTGTTGGCATAGGCGGCCGCTTCCGCGTTCGGGAACGGCGACGGGAAATGATCGGCGGGAATGGCCGGCCGGAAGAACATTTCGCCCTCGGAATTGGGGCCGTCCTCGACCTCGTAGTTGGCCGCGAAGGATTTGACCTGGTCCTCGGAGTAGCCCAGATCCTCAAGAGTCCGGAACGCAACCAGGTCCATCGAATGGCAGGCGGCGCAGACTTCCGAAAAGACCTTCAGGCCGCGCTGGAGCTGGGCCTTGTCGTACTTGCCGAAGGGGCCCGCGAACGACCAGTCGACGTTCTTGGGCTTCAGGAGCGGGTAATGACCATCTTCCTGCGCGTGCTCGATGGCGGCGGCGAGATCGTGTCCGTCCTCGGCGCGGGCAGCGCTCATCGCCATGGAGGCGATGGCCGCGATCAGCGCGATGCTTGTTACAAACTTTTTCATTGTTTGAATTCCTTTCAGCCGCTGATCAAGCCTTGGCAGTCTTTTCGAGTACCGCTTCGGTAATCGAATTGGGCAGCCGTTTCGGTTTTTCGATCAGGCCCAGAACCGGCATGATGACGAGGAAGAAGCCGAAGTAGTAGAGTGTGCCCAGCAGAGACAACAGCGTGTACAGATCCGTCGCTGCGCGCGAACCGAGCCATCCGAGGAAGATGCAGTCGGCCACGAAGATCCAGTAAAACAGCTTGTACCAGGGACGGTAGACTGCCGAGCGGATCTTCGACGTATCAAGCCAGGGCAGGAAGAACAGCACGATGATCGAGCCGAACATCACCAGGACGCCGCCAAGCTTGGAGTCGATCGGGCCGATGTCGAAGGTGATGGCACGCAGCATCGCGTAGAACGGCAGGTAGTACCATTCCGGAACGATGTGAGCCGGCGTCTTCAACGAATCGGCCATGATGTAGTTGTCGGGATGGCCCAGATAGTTGGGCATGAAGAAGATGAACCAGGCGAACACGAACAGGAACACCGTGACGCCAACTCCATCCTTCACCGTCGCATAGGGCGTGAAAGGCAGGGTGTCGGTCTTCGACTTCACTTCCACGCCGGTCGGGTTGGTCTGGCCGGTCACATGCAGCGCCCAGACGTGCAGGACAACGACGCCTGCGATCATGAAGGGCAGCAGGTAATGCAGCGAGAAGAAACGGTTGAGCGTCGGTTGATCGACCGCGAAACCGCCCAGCAGGAACTGCTGGATCCACTCGCCGATGAGCGGGAACGCCGTGAAGAAGCCGGTGATCACCGTAGCGCCCCAGAACGACATCTGACCCCAAGGCAGCACGTAGCCCATGAAGCCGGTGGCCATCATCAGCAGGTAGATGACGACGCCGAGGATCCAGAGGATCTCGCGCGGCGCCTTGTAGGAACCGTAGTAGAGACCGCGCGCAATGTGCAGATAGACCGCAATGAAGAAGAAGGACGCACCGTTGGAGTGCATGTAGCGCAGCAGCCAGCCATTGTTGACGTCGCGCATGATCTTCTCGACCGAATTGAAGGCGAGCGCGGTGTCGGCGACATAGTGCATGGCAAGAACCACGCCGGTGAGGATCTGCACGACCAGCATCACCGACAGCATGGCGCCGAAGGTATAGGCGTAGTTCAGGTTGCGCGGCACCGGATAGGAGACGAAGCTGTCATGCGACAGCCGCATCAGCGGAAGGCGCGAGTCCATCCATTTGCCAATGCCTGTCGTCGGATTGTAGGTCGAATGATCGCCACTCATGGTAATTTGTCCCCTTAACCGATCTGGATGACAGTGTCAGACGTGAACGCAAACGTCGGCACGGGCAGGTTTTCCGGCGCCGGGCCTTTGCGAATGCGTCCGGACGTGTCGTAGTGCGAACCGTGGCACGGGCAGAACCAGCCACCGAAATCGCCGGCCTGGCCGAGCGGAATGCAGCCCAGATGGGTGCAGACGCCGATCTGAACGAGCCAGTTTTCCCGGCCCTCGCCTGCGGAGCGAGCGACATCTGTCGCTTCCGCGGAAGCCTCGATGTTTGCATTGCGGGCAAGAGGATCCTTGAGATCGGCGATGGCGACAGCCTTGGACGCTTCGATCTCTTCCGGGGTGCGATTGCGAATGAACACAGGCTTGCCGCGCCATTTGACGGTGAGCGACATCCCTGGCTCGACGCTTGCGACGTTCACCTCGATGGTCGAAACCGCCAGCGTCGAGGCGTCGGGACGCATCTGGTCGATGAACGGCCAGGCAAACGCCGCCGCGCCGACCGCTGCCGTAGCCCCGGTGGTGATGTAAAGAAAATCGCGGCGGGTGGGTTCACCCGCGCCTTCGCTGTGTGTCATTGGCTCACTCACGGCTCAACGTCCTCTTCAAGCTGCGTTCGGTTCAGACTTCCGTCACCCGCCTGGGCGAACCTGGCCCCCACCGCTATAAGCGGATTCGGCCCGCGCCGACAATGCGGCGAAAATCTGGCAATCGCGCGGTATCTATTCGCGTTGGACAGAGAAGTCCAGACCGGAGGCGGACGCAGGGGCACAATGTCGCGGGAAAATCAGCCAGACTATTCCGCGGCTTCGTCCACACCGATGAAGCCGCCCGACTGCCGGGCCCACAGATCGGCGTAGAGACCGCCGCGCGCCAGCAGTTCGGCATGGGTGCCCGCCTCGATGATGCGGCCCTCGTCCATCACCACCAGGCGGTCCATCCGGGCAATGGTGGAAAGCCGGTGGGCGATGGCGATGACGGTCTTGCCCTCCATCAATTCGTCCAGGTTCTCCTGGATCGCCGCCTCGACTTCCGAATCGAGCGCCGATGTCGCCTCGTCCAAGACCAGGATGGGCGCATTCTTGAGCATGACCCGGGCAATGGCGATGCGCTGGCGCTGGCCGCCCGACAGCTTGACGCCGCGATCGCCGACATGCGCATCGAGCCCCTTGCGGCCGCGCTGGTCCGACAGGCCCTCGATGAAGCTCAGCGCCTCGGCGGTGCGCGCCGCCTCGAGGATTTCCGCGTCACCGGCGTCGGGACGCCCGAACACGATGTTCTCGCGGATCGAGCGGTGCAGCAGCGATGTGTCCTGAGTGACCATGCCGATGGCCTGGCGGAGTGATTCCTGGCTGACCTCGGCGATGTTCTGGCCATCGATCTCGATCTTGCCCGACTGCAGGTCGTAAAACCTCAAGAGCAGATTGACGAAAGTCGATTTGCCCGCGCCGGAGCGGCCGACAAGCCCGAGCTTTTCTCCCGGCGCGATGGTCAGCGACAGACCGTCGATCACCGGCTGTTCCGGATCGTAGCCGAAGCGCGCTTGCTCGAACCGCACCAGCGCCTTGTCGATCTTCAGATCCGGCGCGTCCTCGCGGTCGTTGAGCGCGATCGGCCGGGCGACAAGCTCGGCGGAATTCTGCAATGTGCCGAGATTGCGCATCAGCCCGTTGAGCTGGGTCATCATCCGGCCGAGCAGCATGTTGAGCCTGAGCACCAGCGACAGCGTGAACGCCACCGACCCGACCGAGATCGCGCCGGTGAGCCAGAGATTGATGGAGAACCCGGCAATCGCGGCGATCATCATGCCCGACAGAGCCGCCAGCGATGCGCGCACACCGGTCAGATGCCGGGTAAACGGGATGATGGCGGCCAGGAACTGGTCGAAGCCTTCCTTGATGTAGCGGTCATTGTCGGCTTCGCGGGCGTAGAGCTTGAGCGTCTGGATATTGGAATAGCTGTCGGTGATGCGCCCGGTGAGCATCGCCGACGCCTCGGCGCTGGCGCGCGCATACCGCCTTATGCGCGGCACGAAATACCGCGCCAGCAGCCCGAAGGCCACGATCCAGAACAGCACCAGCGCCGACAGCCGCCAGTCGAGTTGCGCCACCAGCGCCATGGTGGTGGCGGTGTAGATCAGGATGAACCAGACAACCTGCAACAGCGAAACCATGAAATCGCCGGTGGACTGCCCCGCCGACCAGACCTTGGTGACGATGCGACCGGCGAAGTCGTTCTGGAAGAAGCCCAGGCTCTGGCGCGACACATGCGCATGCGCCTGCCAGCGAACCAGGTTGTAGAACCCCGGGACGACCGTCTGCTCCTCGACCAGCGCCGCCACCGTGACCACCACGAACCGCGCCAGCACCACCACGAACAGCATGAAGGCGAGCGTCGGGCCGTGTGCGGCGATCAGGCCATCCCAGCCGGCGGAGGGTTCGGCTGCGTCAAGCACATCGACCAGTTGCCCGACGAAATAGAACAGCGCCGCCTCCAGCAGCGCCACCAGGCCGCCGAGCGCCAGCATCAGCGCAAAGGCGCCCTTTGCCTGACCGACATAATGGCGCAGGAAGCCGAAGGTCGATGCCGGCGGCCGGTAGCTCCGGCGCCGGACAAACGGATCGATCCAGCCTTCAAACAGATGGAGCAACGGACGGAAAATCATGGATGCAACAATAGGGCGTGCGGGCTGTTTGGCAATCCGCACATCCTATTCGGCAGCCGTCGCATCGGCCTCGGCATCAATGAATCCGCCAGATTGCCGTGACCACAGGTCGGCATAGATGCCGCCTGACTTGATCAGGTCGTCATGCACGCCTGTTTCCACGATCTCGCCCTGGTCGAGCACCACCAGCCGGTCCATCTGCGCGATCGTCGACAGCCGGTGCGCAATGGCGATCACCGTCTTGTTCTCCATCAGCGCAAACAGGTTTTCCTGGATCGCCGCCTCGACTTCCGAATCGAGCGCCGAGGTCGCCTCGTCCAGCACCAGGATCGGCGCGTCCTTGAGGAACACCCGCGCAATGGCGATGCGCTGGCGCTGGCCGCCCGACAGCTTGACGCCGCGCTCGCCGACATGGGCGTCCAACCCGGTGCGCCCGACCAGATCCTCGAGACCGGCAATGAACTCAAGCGCGTTGGCCTTGCGCGCCGCATCAATGATCTCGGCCTCCGTGGCATCGGGGCGTCCGTAGGCGATGTTGTCGCGCACGGAGCGGTGCAGCAGCGACGTGTCCTGGCTGACCATGCCGACCTGCCCCCTGAGGCTGTCCTGGCTGACATGCGCGATGTCGTGGCCGTCGATCAGGATGCGCCCGGATTCGAGGTTGTAGAACCTCAAGAGCAGATTGACGATCGTGGTCTTGCCGGCGCCGGAGCGGCCGACAAGGCCGATCTTCTCGCCCGCCTTGATCTCGAGCGACAGGTTTTCGATCACGCCGCTCTGCTTGCCATAATGAAAGCGGACATTCTCGAAGCTGATCGCGCCCTTCCTGGCGACGATGGCGCCGGCGCCGGGCCGGTCGACCACGTCATGCGGCTGAATCATCATGCCCATACCGTCCTGGACCACGCCGACATTCTCGAAGAAGCCCGAGACCTCCCACATGATCCACTGCGACATGCCGTTGATCCTGAGCGAAAGACCGATGACCACGGCGATGGAGCCGACAGAGACGATCCCGGTCATCCAGAAGCCGATCGACATGGCCGCCACGATGAACACCAGCACGCAATTGTTCAGATACACCAGGGTTTCGAACATCGTCACCTGACGCATCTGCCGGTGCACCGCCTCGAGGAACATGTCCATGCTCTCCTGGGCATAGGCCTCCTCGCGGCCGGCATGGGAAAACAGCTTGACCGTCGAAATATTGGTGTAGCTGTCGACCACCCGCCCCGTCATTGCCGATCGGGCATCGGCCTGGTCGGCCGAAATCCGCTTGAGTTTGGGCACGAAATGCATGATCAGGCAGATATAGACTGCCAGCCAGAAGAGCAGCGGCAGCACCAGCCGCCACTCGGCGCTCGCCACCATGCCGATCATGGCGATGAAATAGACCGAAACGAAGACGAACACGTCGAGCAGTTTCATCACCGCTTCGCGGATCGACAGCGAGGTCTGCATCACCTTGGTGGCGACGCGGCCGGCGAACTCGTTCGAGAAGAAGCTGAGGCTCTGGCGCAGCAGGTAGCGGTGCATCTGCCAGCGCGCGATCATCGGGTAGTTGCCCAGAAGCGTCTGGTGGACGATCAGCGAATGCAGCATCACCGTGATCGGCAGGCCTAAAAGCAGCACGCCGCCCATCACCACGAGCCGCAGCCATTCGCGCTGCAGAAACCCTTGCGGGTCGGTGTTGGCCAGCCAGTCGACAATGGACCCCAGAAACCCGAAGAGCATCACTTCGCCGATGGCGATCAAGGCGGTCAGCACGGCGAGCACCATCAGCCATGGCGCCGCTTCCCGCGAATAATGCCAGCAAAACGCCACCAGCCCCTCGGGCGGCGCCAAAGGCGTTGCTTCCGGATAGGGATTTAACCGACGTTCAAACCACCCGAACATGGATGTCTCCTTGATATACTTCATGCCGGTCATTCAGACGCACCGGCAAGCCCGAAAAATGAATGCAGGTCGCGCGAGCATGCTCGTCGCCCATCTAACCGGGCACTAAAGCCAAATTTTGAAAACTGAAACCGCGAAGACCTGTGTGTTCAGTGGCCCATGGCCGCAGGCGGAATGCTGAGATCGATGATGTGCATGTCAGCCTCCGTAAGGTTCGCGTTGAAGATGACCCGGTGTAGACCCGTTTCGACGCTTCCGCCAGATCTCCGAGGCGGTTTTTGCGCGCCAGGACTGCATCCCGGCTTGATATTGTGGTAAAATCACCACAGAACCACGGCCATGACCAAACCCCTCATCGCCCTTTACCAGCCCGACATCCCCCATCGGGCCGGCGGGCTTCGACATGACTGACCGGGCGCTCAAGCGCGCCGGGATGGATTACATCGAGATGGCGACGCTCAGCCGCCACGACGGCTGGGAGGAATTCGAGGCCTGGCGGCAGCTGGAAGGCCGGCGACTGGTGCTGATGACGACGCAATCCGCAACGCCCTATATCGACGAAACGAACCGGACACTCACCGCCCGCGACATCGTGCTGTTTGGCCGCGAAAGCGCCGGCGTGCCGCCAAAGGTGCATGAGGCGGCCGATGCGCGGCTGACGATCCCGATGATCGAAGGCCGCCGCAGCCTCAACCTCGCCATGAGTGTGGCCATCATCGCCGGCGAGATCAACCGCCGCTTCGGCCTTCGAGCCGAACCGCCTCACGCGTAGCTCACGACTTCAAACTCGATGCCGTTCTCGTCGTCGAAATAGAACCGGCGGCCGGGCTCGTAATCGGCGTGGTTGTGGGTCGTATAGCCCTGGGCCTTGACCCTGGCCTCGACCGCATCGAGGTCGTCGACAACCACGCCGATGTGGTTCATCGCCCCGACGACGTCCTTGCCTTGCGTGTTGGCCGCCACGCCCTCCTTCGGCGTGAACACCACCAGGTAGTCATCCTCCGTTCCCACATGGATCGACCGGCCGCCATTGCGCGCCGAACCCTGCCAGCGGATCTTCCAGCCGAACACGTCACAGAGCCATTGGGCGGTCCTGTCTGCATCGGGAACGGTGAAATTGACATGTTCGAGAACGGCTTGCGTCATGATGTGCTCCTTTGAGCCTGCGTGATTGCCTGTGATGGAAACCATGCTACTTTCTCAAGTGAACTTGAGGTCAAGAGGTTTTTTCCATGCCGGACGCAAACATTCCCGACCCGCGCGCCAAGGGCCTGCTGTCGATTGGCGAAGTGGCCGCGCGCACCGGGCTCGCCGTCTCCGCGATCCGCTATTATGACGACGAGGGCCTGATACAGGCGCGCCGCACGCCCGGCGGAAAACGCATGTTCATCCGCTCCGACATCAGGCGGCTGTCCTTCATCCTGATCGCCCAGCAACTGGGATTTTCTTTGGAAGAGATCCGCGCCCAGCTCCGCGGGCTGCCGCTCGAACGCACGCCGACAAAACGCGACTGGGAGAAGATCAGCCGCGGCTTCCGCGCCCATCTCGACGCCCGCATTGGCATGCTCGAGCGGCTCCGCGACCGCCTCGACGGCTGCATCGGCTGCGGCTGCCTGTCGCTCGACGCCTGCCGGCTCTACAATCCCGATGACCGGGCGGGCGCCAGCGGAACGGGGCCGCGGCTGGTGGTGCAGAAGGCGGTGGCAGGTGGATGAGCTAGTCCGCCGTCGGCAGCCTGCGCATGGTGAACTCGATGGTGTCGCCCTCGCCCGGCAGCGCCCGCCAGCTCTCGACCTCGGTCCAGTAGGCGGCCTTGGGCCAGGTGGAGAACCATTCCCGCGCCTTCTCGCGCGCCTCGCCGCGGGTCATTCGGTAGGTCTTGCGCACGAAGCCGCCGGGCCGGCCCGCAGCCTTCTCGCTGCGCGAACGGGCAATCTCCTTGCGCAGGCCGTCCAGCGGAGGACGTCGGGGGGGAAACTGGCTCATGGTTCTTCCTTGCTTGGATAAATTCTAACGCAAATTGTTTCGCTCTGCGAGTCCCGACATGATCGCCACATCCTTGCGCCAGCGGCCTCGGAAAACCCCGGATCCTGACTGCTTGGATGTAAAGCCAGGCTGACATCCCGCCTTACATCCCGGCTTCGGGGCTGCTATGTCTTTGCCAAATCAAGACGAGGAGCTCCCATGCAACGCCCAAGCCTGCCGGTCGGACTGCCCGACGACATTGAAGACAAGAAGACACGCGCGCGCCAGTGGTTCGAACAGTTGCGCGACCAGATCTGCTTGAGCTTCGAGGCGCTCGAGGCGGAAGTCGACAATCCGCAGTCGGCGGGCGAACCGGGGCGGTTCGAGCGCACCCCGTGGCAGCGCGACGAAGGCGCGGGCGGCGGCGGCACCATGTCGATCATGAAGGGCCGGCTGTTCGAGAAGGTCGGCGTCCACACCTCGACAGTCCACGGCGAGTTCTCGCCCGAGTTCCGCGCCCAGATTCCCGGCGCCGAGGAGGACCCGAGCTTCTGGGCGTCGGGCATCTCGCTGATCGCCCACCCCGTCAATCCGCATGTTCCCACCGTGCACATGAACACCCGCATGGTGGTGACGACCAGCCACTGGTTCGGCGGCGGCGCCGATTTGACCCCGGTGCTCGACGCGCGCCGCACACAGACCGATCCCGACACGCAGCTGTTCCATCGCGCCATGGAGATCGCCTGCAACCGCCACGCGGTGGCCGACTACCCGAAGTTCAAGGCCTGGTGCGAGGAGTATTTCTTCCTGCCGCACCGCAATGAGCCGCGCGGCATCGGCGGCATTTTCTACGACTGGCAGCACTCAAGCGAGGAACAGGGCGGCTGGGCCGCAGATCTGGCCTTCACCCAGGATGTCGGCCGCGCCTTCAACGTGGTCTATCCCAAGATCGTCCGGGCCAATTTCAACAAGCCCTGGACCCAGGATGAGCGCACCGAGCAATTGATCCGCCGCGGCCGCTATGTCGAGTTCAACCTGCTCTACGACCGCGGCACGATCTTCGGCCTGAAGACCGGCGGCAACGTCGCCTCGATCCTGTCCTCGCTGCCGCCGGTGGTGATGTATCCGTAACTCAAGAGCGGGGTCTGGACCGGGCATGGCGGTCAGGCCTGTCTGCAGACAGCCTTCCTTAGCGCCTCATCGATCAGCTGGTTGGCGATCTTCATCCGCGTGGTGGCCGCTTCGCGCCATTCCTCCGGGGTCCGGTCGGGGTGGTTCAGGCTGGCGAAGGTCCGGCGCTTGCGCTGCAACTCGGCCGGCGGATCGGAGGCCAGAAGACCCAGATCCCTGGCAATTTCCGCGGCGCTCAGGCGCGTGAACGGGGTCGTGTCGAATTTGGGCTGGGGCTGCGGCGCAACCGCCTCCAGGGCAAACTCGGAATAGGCTGCGGCGAACGGTTCGGCGCTGCGCTGCGCCTGCGGGCTCGATGCCGCCCCGGCAAAGCCCGAGGTGAACCCGCGGATGCCGGACCAGGCAGCCCGGGGCGACGGGGCCATATCCGCCCCCTCCTCGCTGAGGCGGTCGAAAACCGTGTCGAACGTGCTCAACCCCACAATCATCAGACTGCCTTTTCAGGCCACGGTAAGCGACCCTTGTCCGCTATCGCTAACGGAGGATGGTTAACAATCTCTAAGCGCAGGCTGACGCATGAATGCGTCGATAATCGGGAAAGCGGCCGGAAAGATCGCGCCTTGGTGGGGCGGTCGCGGCCGAGCCAACCTCGCGGGCATGACTGCGCCGCCCGCCTTCCTGTAAAAGTGCAGGATTTGTGATAGGGTGGGTGAGCGTTGAACCGGCATTACGGTCAGCGCGCATCTTCGGTTACCGACATAAAGGAGGATGAGCCATGAAGACTTTCCATTGCGGATCCCTCGTACCCGGATGCGAGTGGCACACCCGGGCCGAAAGCGAGGCCGAGATCGTCTCGCGGACCATCGACCATCTGCGCGAGACTCACGGCGAAACCATCATTCGCCCGTCGATCGTCGAGCAGATCAAGGCGCGAATGAGCGACCAGGAAAACGCCGCCTGACGGATCTCTCGCAAGAGAGGTTCACCGATCAGTCGGGGTCCGCCAGCAGTTTCTGCTTGTCGAGCGTGAAGTTGCTGTCGATCCAGCGCTCCTCGAGAGCCGCCAGTCTGGCCCCCATCGCGGGGCCGGGCTCTATCCCCTGGGCCATCAGGTCCGATCCCTTGACCGGAAACATCGGGCGTTCCCAGCTCTCCGCACGCGCCAGGTGACGGCTGTGACCGGCGGCTTCCGTGAGCGCCGCAGGGTCAGCGTCCGTCCGCGCCCGGGCGGAGACCAGCGACAACCGGATACGGTCCATGATCGGGCCTGCGCCGTGCCGGTAGAGCAGCCGGTCGAGCGCCGTGATCGCCAGCGTCGGCGCAATCACCGGCGCCTGGGTCCATTGGACAAGCCGTTCGGAATCGGCGCGCGACAGTTTCAACCGGGCGGACAATTCGCGCATCCGCTCCGTATCGGGCGGCACGATCGCCATCAGCCGCAGCAGCGGATCGGGCTCCCAGCCGAGCGCGGCTTCCGTGGCGATCAGGCCGCCGATGGAATCGATTCCCCATTTCTCGCTTTCGGGTACCACAAGACTCAGGATGCCCGCCTGCCGCATCCACAACAGCGCCCGACCCGGATCGCGGGCCTTGAGCAAGGTCTTGAGTTCCTTCCACACCCGCTCGGCCGAGAGCTTGACCAGGCTGTCGCGCGCCCTCGCACACGCCTTCAGCGCCGCCGCATCCGGCCGTCCGGCGCCGTAATGGGCGAAAAACCGGAAATACCGCAGGATCCTGAGATGATCCTCGGCAATCCGGTCATCCGGGTCGCCGATGAACCGCACCGTGCGCGAGGCAATGTCCCCGAGCCCGCCGACCAGATCGATGATCGCGCCGCTTTGGTCGGCGTAAAGCGCGTTGATGGTGAAGTCGCGCCGCTCGGCGTCACACTGCCAGTCGCTGCCGAACACCACCTTCGCCCGCCTGCCATCGGTCTCGGCGTCATGACGCAGCGTCGTCACCTCGAAGCCGCGCCCATCGATGACCAGCGTCACCGTGCCGTGATCGATACCCGTCGGCACCGCGCGGATGCCCTCGGCTTCCGCGCGCGCCATTACCTCGGCCGGCGCCCAGGTGGTCGCAAGATCGGTGTCGGTCACCGGCAGCCTCATCAGCGCGTTGCGCACCGCGCCGCCAACCACGCGCACCTCCTCGTCATCCTGGTTCAAGAGCGAAAAGATACGGGCGAGCGCCGGGTCCTGGAACCAGCTCTCGTTGGCCACGTTCGCGGCAATGCTCATGCATAGAGCCTTTCATACATGGTGCGGATGATCCCGGCGGTGACGCCCCAGATCCGGTGTTCGCCGAACGGCATCACGTAATAATGCCGCTCGATGCCATCCCAGACACGGCTTTCCCGCTTGTGGTTGGCCGGGTCCATCAGGAACGACAGCGGCGTCTCGAACACCGCGTCAACCTCGGCCGGGTTGAGCGTATAGGCATAGCCCGGACGCACCACCGCCAGCACCGGCGTGATGTGAAACCCGGTGGTGGTCATGTAGACCGGCAGCCGGCCGACAGGCTCGACGAAACGGCGGTCAAGGCCGATTTCCTCCTCGGCCTCGCGCATCGCCGCGATTTCCGGGCTCGGGTCCTCGGGATCGATGGCGCCGCCTGGAAACGCCACCTGCCCCGAATGCCGGCGCATCGCCACCGTGCGCCGCGTCAGGATCACCTGCGCATCCGGCCCCGCATCGGTGACCGGCACCAGCACCGCCGCATCCCTGAGCTTGACCCCGTCGAAGTAGGACGCCAGGTCCGGATTGAGCAGGTGATCGCCATGGCCGAAATGGGCGGGCTCCGCGCCGAATGCGTGTTCTGGGTCATGACCCAGCGCGCGCCGGCGAAAATCCGTCGCATCGAAGCTCAGCGGTGCGTCGAAAGCCGTGCCGCTCACAACTGTGCCTCCAGCCTGGCCATCGGCATCACGGGAAAGGTCGCAACGCCCGAGCGGATCACGAACATTGTCTCGCCGTCGATCTCAGCTTCCTCGCCGCGCGCCAGAAGATCGTAGGTCACCGCGCGATTGACCAGAGCCTCAAGCCGTCCGCGCACCAGGAGATAGGGCTTGAGCTGATCGCCCTCGCCCATCGTCACGAACCTGAGCGGATTGTCCGGCCCGGCGCTGACCACATCGCCGACATTGGTCCGGAATGTGAGCACCGGATCGCCGTCTTCCTCGGCCACGCTCATCTCGACGGCCAGGAATGGCGCATCGACAACGCGGATCCCGATCTTTTCCACAGGCGTGACGAGATAGGTCTTGCCGTCATCCTCGCGGCGCAAAACCGTGGAAAACAGCCGCACCAGCTGAGGCCGGCCAATCGGGGTTCCCATGTAGAACCAGGTGCCGTCGGCGCGGATTTCCATGTCGATATCGCCGCAATAGGGCGGATTCCAGTGCTCGACCGGCGGCAAACCATCCTTGCCGGCATTGCGGTCGGCCTGGGCGCGCGAAACCAGCGCAGCGAGATCCGCGGCATCTGTTTTCGTGTTGGTCCTTGTTTTTGCCATTGTCCTGTCCAGCTATGGTTAGAGGTAACGAGATAGTCAACCCAACTGCACTTGTCAGCCTTTCGAGGTGGAATAAGTTGTTTGGGAGCCTAAGGTCTGACCCGGGAACACGAACGTTCGGAGAAATTCATGGGACGCATCGACACTGCCGCCAAGCCGATCGACGAAAAGGCTGTCATCGCTGCCGCCGAGGAAGCCCTGGCTGACATCTCCGCCATCAGGAAGGGCGTGTCGGAAGTCATCTTCGGCCAGGAAAGCGTGGTCGAACAGACGCTGCTCGCGGTGCTCTCGGGCGGCCACGCGCTGCTCGTCGGCGTGCCCGGTCTCGCCAAGACGAAGCTGGTCACCACGCTGGGCACCGTGCTGGGACTGAGCTCCAATCGGATCCAGTTCACCCCCGACCTGATGCCGTCCGATATCTTGGGCTCCGAGGTCATGGACCAGGACGAGACCGGCCGCCGCTCGTTCCGCTTCGTGCCCGGACCGGTGTTCACGCAACTGCTGATGGCCGACGAGATCAACCGCGCCTCCCCGCGCACCCAGTCAGCACTTCTGCAGGCGATGCAGGAATACCACGTCACCGTGGCAGGCGCTGCGCATGATCTGCCGCGTCCGTTCCATGTGCTCGCAACCCAGAACCCGCTCGAGCAGGAAGGCACCTACCCGCTGCCCGAAGCCCAGCTCGACCGCTTCCTGATGCAGGTCGACGTGCCCTATCCGCAGATGGCGGCGGAACGGCGGATTCTGCTCGAGACCACCGGCGGCGCCGACGCCGTCGCCCGGCCCGCCATCACCATGGAGCGGCTGGCGGCGATCCAGGCGCTGATCCGGCAGATGCCGGTGCCCGAATCGGTGGTCGACGCCATTCTCGACCTGGTCCGCTCCGCCCGCCCCGGTCACGGCAACGCCCGTGTCGATGAAACGGTCTCCTGGGGACCAGGCCCCCGCGCCGGCCAGTCGCTGATGCTCTGCGCCCGCGCCCGGGCTCTGTATGACGGTCGCCTGGCGCCCTCCATCGACGACGTGCGGGCGCTGGCCGAACCGATCCTGCAGCATCGCATGGCGCTCACCTTCGCCGCCCGCGCCGAGGGCATCGGCATCCGCGATGTCATTGCCGGCCTCGTCGCCCCGAAGGCTGGGTGAGCCGATGGCCCCGATCGGCCATCTGACGCATCCCACAGCGCGGCTCGATGCGCTCGCCCGCGCCCGCCAGCGTGCGGCGCTGCTGCCCGACTGCCTGGCCGAGGCCCGTCGCGTCGCCAACACCGTGATTGCCGGCTGGCATGGCCGCCGCAAGCGCGGCATCGGCGAGACCTTCTGGCAGTTCAGGCCCTATGTGGAAGGTGAATCGCTGTCGCGCATCGACTGGCGACGCTCGGCGCGCGACGATCATCTCTATGTCCGCGATCGCGAATGGGAAGCCGCCCACACCATATGGCTCTGGGCAGACCAGTCCCCCTCGATGCTCTTCAAGTCCGATGTCGCGATGGTCGGCAAGGAAAGCCGTGCCCTTGTGCTGATGCTGGCGCTGGCCGAAATCCTGGCGCGCTCCGGCGAGCGGGTCGGCTGCCCCGGCGTGATGGAACCGGTCTCCTCCCGCAATGCCGCCGAAAGGCTGGCACTGGCCCTGTCGCACGCGGCGCCGCAGACCGCGCTGCCGGATCTTGGCCGTGTCGGACGCATGAGCGACGTCGTGCTGATCAGCGATTTCCTCGACACCGACGAGACGCTGGAGCGCTGCATCGGGCCTGCGGCGCGGCGCGGCATCCGCGGCCACGCCATCGAGATTTCCGATCCGGCGGAAGAGAATTTCCCCTACTCCGGCCGCACTGAGTTCCGTGATCCGGAAACCGGCCAGAAGCTGGTCGCCGGACGCGCTGAAACCGTGGCTGCCGATTACCGCCGCGCCTGGCTCGCCCGCCGCGAGGTGCTGGCGCAGGGCGTGCGGCGCATGGGCTGGAGTTTTCTCTCCCACAGCACCGACCGGCCGGCGTCTGCTGCGCTCGCCGCAGCACATGGAAACATGTCGGGGGTTCCGGCCGCCGTCAGGACGGTGGCGGCATGATCGCGGGTTTCCCCCTGGCCTTCGGCGCGCCGGCGATCCTGTTCGGGCTGCTGGCGCTGCCGGTGATCTGGTGGCTGCTGCGGCTGACGCCGCCGCGCCCGCAGGCCGAGCCCTTCGCCCCGCTGGCCATCCTGGCGCGCGTGCTCAAGCCCGAGGAGACGCCCTCGCGCAGCCCCTGGTGGCTGACGGCCCTGCGCCTGCTGATCGCGGCGCTGGTGATCCTGGCGCTCGCCGAACCGGTGCTCAATCCGCGCGAACGGGCGCTGTCCTCCGATGGTCCGCTGGCGCTGCTCATCGACAACTCATGGGCCAGCGCGCCCGACTGGGAAGCGCGCACCGAGGCCGCCGACACGCTGATCAGCGAAGCCGGCGATCTCGGCATGCCGGTCTCCATCGTGTTTACCGCCGACCGCCGCCCTGACGCCACGCCCGGAAGCTTCGAGCGGGCGCGCGAACAGCTGCGCGCCGCCAGGCCCCGCCCGCTCAAGCCCATGCGCGACAGCGCCGTCACCGCGCTGATTGCAGCACTCGGCGAGACCCGGCCCGGCACGATTGCCTATCTTTCGGATGGCGTCGACACCGAGGATGCGGCCACGGCGTTGAGCCGGCTTGCATCGCTCGAACCCGCCGCGGTCCGCATCATCGGCGCCGACGACGCAACAGCGCTTGTGCTGACCAACGCCGACAATGGCGCAGATGCGCTGTCCGTGTCCGCCAACCGTCTCGAAACAGGAACCGCCGATAGCTACCGCTTGTCCGCGCGCGATGGCCAGGGCCGCGAGATCGCCAGCGGAAACGTCGCGTTTGCGGCAACGGAGACCACTGCCAGCGGCACCATCTCCGCCCCCTTCGAGATCCGCAACGACATCGCCCGCCTCGACGTCGTGGGCATCGACACCGCCGGTTCCGTCAGGCTGCTCGACGACAGTTTTCGCCGCCGCCGCGTCGCCCTCATCTCGGGCGAAGCCTCCGACATCGCCCAGCCGCTGCTGTCGCCGCTCTACTACATCAACAGGGCGCTATCGCCCTATGCCGACCTGATCGAGGCCGACAGTGCCGACATGTCCGAAGCCGTTCCAAGATTGCTGGAGCAGTCGCCTGCCGTCATCGTCATGGCGGATATCGGCGTTTTGCCCGATGATGTCGGCGAGCCGCTCAACGAATGGATCGAACGTGGCGGCACGCTGATCCGCTTTGCAGGCCCGCGCCTGGCCGCTGCCCCGTCCGACGATCCGTTGACGCCGGTGATGCTGCGCAGGGGCGAACGCGAACTTGGCGGAGCCATGTCCTGGATCGAGCCGCAGCCGCTGGCCGCCTATCCCCCGACCGGACCCTTTGCCGGATTGCCGGCGCCGCGCGACGTGACGGTGAGCCGCCAGGTTCTGGCCGAACCCACGTCCGATCTTGCCGAGCGCACCTGGGCGAGCCTCGCCGACGGAACGCCGCTGGTCACCGCCGCCGATCGCGGCGCCGGGCGCGTCGTGCTGTTTCATGTCACCGCCGAGGCGGGCTGGTCCAACCTGCCGATTTCGGGGCACTTCGTCGACATGCTGCGCCGCGTCGTGCAATTGTCCCGCGCGGTTTCCGGCGGCGGCGAGGCCGGATCCGGCATCCTGCCACCCTGGCGCCTGCTCGACGCAGGCGGCGCGCTGCTGCCCGCCAGCGGCGACGCCAAGCCGCTTGATCTCACGGCCGGCGCCGTGGCCCAGGTGAGCGCCGACAATCCGCCCGGCCTCTATGGCGCCGAGGACGGCTTCGTGGCGCTCAACCTGTTTGCGCCGGGCGAAACCCTGAGCCCGGTTGCCATTCCCGACTTCGAGGTTCCGGTTACCCGTGCTCCCCTTGCCAGCGACAGCACCGTCGATTTCAGGCCCTGGCTGTTCGGCGCGGCGCTGATCGCGCTCATCGCCGACACGCTCATCATGCTGGTGCTGAACGGCGCCTTCCGCCGCCGCACCTTCAAGCCCGCCGCCGCGAGCCTGCTTCTCGCTATCGGCGTCTCCATGGCGCTGCTGGCCGCCCCTGGCTCGGCCCACGCCCAGGACTCCCAACCGGGTGACGCCGATGTGCTCGAAAGCCTCGATCAAACCCGTCTGGCCTATGTCATCACCGGCGACGACGAGACCGATGCCACCAGCCAGTCCGGCCTCGACAGCCTGTCGAACTATCTGTCCTCACGCACCGCGCTTGAACCCGGGGTTGCAAAGGGCATCGATATAGAGACCGACCAGCTGGCGCTCTATCCGCTGATCTACTGGCCTATGGACGACACCACGCCGCTGCCCTCGCCGGCCGCCATCAGCCGCATCGACGCCTACATGAAAAGCGGTGGCACGGTGCTGTTCGACACCCGCGACCAGATCGTCGATCTGGGCAGCGGCTCGAGTCAGCTGACCCTGCGACTGCAGCAGATCCTCGCCAGCCTCGACATTCCACCACTCGAGCCGGTCCCGCAAGATCATGTGCTGACAAAGTCCTTCTACCTGCTCGATACATTTCCGGGCCGCTATTCCGACGGGCCGCTCTGGGTCGAGTCCACGCCCGAGACCGACAATCCGGCTGAGCGCCCGGCGCGCTCCGGCGACGGCGTCTCCTCGATTCTGATCACCGGCAACGACATGGCCGCCGCCTGGGCGCTCGATGAGCAGGGGTTCCCGATGTTCTCCACCGTCCCCGCCGACCCGTGGCAGCGTGAGTATGCCTTCCGCGCCGGCGTCAACATCGTCATGTACATGCTGACCGGCAACTACAAGGCCGATCAGGTGCACATTCCGGCCCTCCTCGAACGGTTGGGACAATAAGATGACCCTCGCCTTCGATCCCTTCCTGCCGCTGCCGCTGCTGCTGGCGATCGCCCTTGTCGCAGTCCTGCTTGTCGGCTGGGCGGTGTTCAAGCGCATGCGCGGTGCGACGCTGCGTGCGCTGGCGCTCGCAGCACTCGTGCTGGCGCTCGCCAACCCGGTCGCCAATTTCGAGGACCGCGAACCGGTCACCAGCGTCGTCGCCATTGTTGTCGACCGAAGCCCGAGCCAGATGACGCCTGACCGCACCGCGCGCACCGATGCCGCCCTCAAGGCCCTGACCGAGCGCCTGGCGCGCTATCCGGCCTTCGAGACCCGGATCATCGAGGCCGTCACCGACCCGGATGCGCAATCGCCCTCGACGCGGCTGTTCGAGGCGCTGGCCTCGGGCATTCGCGATGTCCCGAGTTCAAGGCTCGCCGGCGCCGTGATGATCACCGACGGCCAGGTCCACGACGTGCCGGGCTCGCTCTCGGCTTTGGGCCTCGATGCGCCGCTGCACGGGCTGATCGTCGGCGACGAGGGCGAGTTCGACCGCCGTATCGACGTGGTGCGCAGCCCCCGCTTCGGCATTGTCGGCGAGGACCAGGAGATCGTCTACCGCGTCAGCGAGGATGGCGCCGCGTCTTCGGGCCCGGTGGCCGTGACCGTGCGGGTCAATGGCGAGACGCGCGTGACCGAAACCGCTGTACCCGGCGAGGAAAGTTCGTTCTATCTCAACCTGCCGCGCGGCGGCGAGAACATTGTCGAATTTTCCGTCGAGGCTCTGGACGGCGAGGTCACCACCGCCAACAACCAGGCCGTCACCCTGATCGAGGGCATTCGCGAAAACCTGCGCGTGCTGCTGGTCTCGGGCGCGCCGCATGCCGGTGAACGCGCCTGGCGCAACCTGCTCAAATCCGACGCCTCGGTGGACCTGGTGCATTTCACCATTCTGCGCCCTCCGGAAAAACAGGACGGCACGCCGATCTCCGAGCTCTCGCTGATCGCATTCCCGACGCGCGAGCTGTTTGTCGAAAAGATCGACGAGTTCGACCTGATCATATTCGACCGCTACCAGAACCGTGGCGTGCTGCCGGTGCTCTATTATGATTACATCGCCCGCTATGTCGAAGACGGCGGCGCGCTTCTGGTCGCTGCCGGCCCGGAATTCGCCGGCATGGAATCGATCGCCGAGACGCCGCTGGCGCCCGCGCTTCCCGCCATGCCCACCGGCGAGGTCACCAGTGCCGGCTACTATCCGCGCCTCTCCGACGACGGCCGGCGCCATCCGGTCACGCGCACGCTGCCCGGCGCCGCCAGCGAGACGCCGGCCTGGGGACGCTGGTTCAGGACAGTCGGCGTGCGCGATCTGGTCGGCGACGAGGTCATGCACGGCGCCGATGGGGAGCCGCTTTTGGTGCTCAACCGCTATGGCGAAGGCCGGGTGGCGATGCTGCTGTCCGACCATGGCTGGCTGTGGTCGCGCGGCTTCGAGGGCGGCGGCCCGCATGTAGCGCTCTACCGGCGGATCTCGCACTGGCTGATGAAGGAGCCGTCGCTCGAGGAAGAAGCGCTGCGCGCCACCGCCAATGGCAGGACGCTTGTGGTCGAGCGCCAGACCATGGGCGACACCACCGATCCCGCAACGATCACGCTGCCTTCGGGCGAAACCCGCGAGATCCAGCTCTCACCCGCCGGCGATGGCCTGTTCCGCTCGGAGCTGACGCTTGACGAGCCCGGACTTGTGGAAGTCAGCTCGGGCGACCTGCGCGCGCTCGCCCATGTCGGCGCCGTCGACGCGCCAGAGTTCCGTGCAACAGTATCGACACCGGACGTCATCGGCCCGCTCTCGGAAGAAAGCGGTGGAGTGACCCAGCGGGTCAACGAGACCGCCTCCAACCTGCCCCAGATCCTGCCGACCCGCGCGGCATCGGTGAACGCCGGAGACCGCATGGGCCTGCGCGCCAGCAATGAAAGCGTGCTCAAGGGCGTGCGCTCGCTGCCGCTGTTCGGCGGGCTTCTGGGACTGGCGCTGATGATCCTGGCACTCGGCGCAACCTGGTTCCGCGAGGGCCGGTGAAACGAAAAGGGGAAAACCGTGATGGCTTTCCCCTATCCAATCAGTGTCATGCCTGACAAGGCGACGGTTCAGCCGGCCTTGGGCAGAGCCTCGTCGACGCTGAAATAGCTCATCTGATCCTCGGCCCAGGCCTTGATGCCGTAGCGCTCGACGGTATGGCGCAGCATCTTCATGCGCTGCCGGCGCTCGTGCTCGGGCATAGCCAGCGCCTGTTCGATCGCCGTGTCCATCGACCGGTGCGAGAACGGATTTGTGATCACCGCGGAAGACAGCTCCACCGATGCACCGGCGAATTCGGACAGCACCAGCACCCCGTCGCCATCGACGCGGGCGGCGGCATATTCCTTGCAGACCAGGTTCATGCCGTCGGCCAGCGGCGTGATCCAGCAGACATCGGCCAGCTGGTAATAGGCAATCAGGTCCTTGAACGGGATCGCGGTCGAGATCAGCGCCACCGGCTGCCATTCGAACGAGCCGAAGGTGCCGTTGATCCGGCCCGCGACCTGCTCGATCTCGCCCTGGATCTCCTCATAGGCCGCCATCGAGCGATTGGCGCCGACGGAGACATGCATCAGCCGCACATTGCCGTGCATCTCGGGATGGGCATGCAGCAGCCGTTCATAGCTCTCGAGTTGCTGGACGCCGCCCTTGGTGTAATCGGTGCGGCCGACCGACAGGATCAGCTTGCAATCGCCCAGCTCCTTGCGGATGGCGACGGCATTTTCGCGGGTCTCCTCCGCGGCGGCGCGCTCCTGGATATAATCCCAGTCGATGCCCACCGGGGAACTCGAAATCCTGATCTTGCGGCCCTGAAACATCACCGCTTCCGGCACCCGCCGGTCGGACATCGCAGTTCCTTCCCAGATGAAATCGGGATTGACGTCCTTGCGGATGACGGGGCCAACTTCGAGAAGGCTCTGCGCCACATGCACGAAATTCACGGCATAGCGCGGAATGTGGAAGCCCACCACGTCGCAGGCAAGCAGGCTCTCGACGATCTCGCGCCGCCAGGGCAGCACGTTGAACATGTCGGCTGACGGGAACGGGGTGTGATGGAAGAACGAGATCCGCACGTCGGGCCGGAGCTTGCGCAAGTATCCCGGCACCAGCCAGAGATTATAGTCATGCACCCAGACCACGGCGCCGGGCGCAGCTTCCGCGGCTGCGGCTTCGGCAAAGGCCCAGTTGACTTCGCGGAATGTCGGCCAGTCGACCGGGTCGTAGTTGTAGCGTTCCTTGAACGAATGCAGGATCGGCCAGAACGCTTCCTTCGAGGTGATGTGATAGAAGCTCGACACCTGGTCGGGCGTCAGCGGCAGCCGCGTGACCGAATATTTGCCGTAAGAGTCCTCGATCTCGATGACCCGTTCGAAGTCCGGATTGGCGGCATCCTCGGCAAGCTTCCAGGCCACCCAGGCGCCCTTGTCGACACGGCCGAAAAAGCCCTTCAGCGTCGGCACGATGCCGTTCGGGCTCTTGTTTTCCTTGAAAACTATCTTGCCGTTTTCCTCAACCTCCTCATAGGGTTGACGATGATAGACAATGACAAGATCGCTGGCCATGGTATCAGTATCCTTCTGGTAACTCATGCATGTCGAAGGCGCGGATCGCCTCCAGGATGCCCGCAGCGCCATGGGCCTTGGCCATGTGCAGGTGCTCGAGATGCGCAACCCGCCTGACCAGTTCCGCTTCCGAATTGCCGACCGCGACAGCGGGCAAGCCGCATTCCAGCATCGACAGATCGTTGAGCGTGTCGCCGGCGCACAGAACACGCTCGGGCTGAATGCAGAGATACTCCACCAGCCGGCGCAACGACGGCCCCTTGCTGACGCCATCGGGCAGCACATCGAAAAACCGGTTGTCCGAGATCAGCGGCTGAAATCCCATTTCCAGCACGATATCCCAGGCCGAAGCGTCAAAGCTGTCGGCATCAATATCATAGCTGACCCGATAGCGGAAATCGGTGGGCTGCAATGTCAGCCCAGGATGACCGTCGAGCCTCGCGCGCACCCGTTCGCCGGCGTTTCCCCAGCTTGCGGAGATTTCCTCCTCGAGCGCTTCGATCGGAGCCACGCCGGTCTCGGGCGAGACCGTGGCGATGGTGGTGCCGACATCGCCCACCGCGTAGTCCGGCCACGGCACGCCGCGCTCCCGGCACAGATCGCCGATGAATTTCGGATCCCGCCCGGTGACGAAGATCAGCCCTACCGTCTCGCGGTTGTCTTCGATCCAGCTGTAAAGACGGCGGCGGTCTTCTTCGCTGCCGCCAAGGAAGGTGCCGTCAAGATCGGTCGCCAGCACGAATTTTCGCTTGCTCATCCCGTTGGGATCGTTTGCTGCGGATGTCATTGGGCTGCCTCCACCGCCAAGGTGGCGGGATGATTGATCGAGATCGCGAGGCCCCGGCGCTCGCCTTCAATGGGCCGCGACCAGAGTTCCGCGAAGGTCTGACGGACATCGGCGCCCTGGTGCAGGATCCGGTAGACGCTTTCGCAGATCGGCATGCGGATGTTCATCCGCCGCGCAAGATCCATCACGGAGACCGAGTTGACCTCGCCCTCGACCACCACCGGTTTGCCGTCAAAGCACCGGTCGCGCGCGATTCCCTTGCCGAGCTGAACGCCGAGCGACATGTTGCGCGAGGTCTGCGACGAGCAGGTGAGCGTCAGGTCGCCAGCGCCGGCAAGGCCGGTCACGGTCTCCCGGCGTCCGCCGAACACATCGGCGAGCGTTTTCATCTCGTCCATGCCGCGCACGATCAGCGCCGCACGGGTGTTCTCGGCATAGCCCGCGCCGGTCATCATGCCGCAGGCGATGGCAATGACATTCTTGACCGCACCGCTGACTTCGACGCCGACCAGATCGTCGGAAATATAGGGCCGGAAGAAATCCGATCCCAGCGACAGCGCCAGCCTTGCGGCCGGGCTCGAGGCCGCGTCGAGCCGGTCAGCGTAGGAAAACTGGAAGGCGATGGTGGCGGCCGTCAGGTGGCCCAGGGCTGTCTCGGTGGCGAATGTCGGCCCCGACAGCGCGCCGATCTGGTGACCGGTGAGAATTTCCGAGGCAACTTCGCTGAGCAGATAGCCGGTGCCGGCCTCGATCCCCTTGGCGCACAGCGCAATCGGGACATCGGCGCCCAGATGCGGCTGCATCTGCCGGCAGATGTCGCGCAGGGTCCGCGACGGCGTCACCAGCAGCACGGCCTCGGCGCCATCCAGCGCCCGGGCCATGTCGGTGCTTGCCTCAATGCCCGCCGGCAAGGCGATGCCGGGCAGGTATTTCGGATTTTCGTTGCGTGTGTTGATGGCCTCGACCGTCGTCGCGTCCCGTCCCCAGATCGCTGTCTCACGACCGGCGCGCCGCGCCACGGAAGCGAGCGCGGTTCCCCACGACCCCGCGCCGATAACGCAGATTTTAGTGTAGGAAAGGGGCGGAGACGACAGGTCCTCGGCTTGTGTGCCTAGATAACTCATATCGATTTAAGTACGGCTTTCACCGCTGCATTGCAACCTTTTGATTGCTGCGACGCAATAAAATCGTCTGAAAACGACATATACTGTCCAAAACCAACCGGGTGTCTTCATGCCCGGATTCGGGCTTTTCAGCCAACGAAACTGTGCCCATTGGCGACCAGAAGCTCCTTGGATCTGTCCATATCGCGCTCGCTGACAAGCAGATGTTCGCCGTCATAGGTGCAAACGACAAACACGCCGATGCCTTGAGCCGACAGTGGCGCAATCAGGGCACTGACGATCCCCGTCGCATTGAACGCGAAGGGACCGACCGTCCTCAGACAGGCCCAGCCCTTGACCGACTGAATGTCGTCCGGGATCCGGTCTTGCAGGCACACGACCGTCATTTCGTCATCAGCCCGGATGATCGTCCAGAATCCTTCGCCGCCGGCCCATGCGGGAAGAGCCGCCTCCGAATCAAGACGCGCGATGCCATAAGAACCGGGCACCACTCTCAAATTCAGCGAAACGGCCATATCGCGACCTGCCTGTTGTGGAAGCTGAAGCCCTGTTCGGAGCTAGCGGTCGCGGTGACGGATTTCGCCTTCGAGCGCCATCGCGTCCACACCCCCGAAACACGCGGCCAGCAGCCGGTGCGGATCGAATGGACCCGGCATGGTCAGCGCCCCGGGCTTCGTCGGGGCAAAGCCGAGCGGGGCATAATAGGGTGGATCGCCAACCAGCAGCACCGCCTGGCTGCCGGCCTTCTCTGCCGCCGCCAGCGCAATGCGGACCAGTTCGCGGCCGATGCCGAGATTCTTGTGCGAGGGGCGGACAGCGAGCGGTCCGAGCAGATGGCCGGCCGTGATGCCGGCGAACACCGGCGTCATCCGCACCGAGGCAATGGTCTCGCCCCGGTCGGCGGCGACAAAAGACAGCCGCCGGTCATGCGGCCCCTGTTCGCGCACGCGTTCCGACGAGCGCACGAACCGGCCCGGCCCGAAGGCTTCGTCATTGATATGCTGGATGGCCGCGTCATGGGACGCGTCTTCGGTCAGAAAGACATAATCGTGGAGGGGCATCGTAAAATCCGGATGAGACGACAAGACATGAAGGATCGCGCGCATTTGATCTGGGGGCGATTTGCCATGACGGATGGAAGCCATCAGTCAGGATCGCACTCCTGGCGCGTTGGCAGTCTTTTCAGCGTCGTCGCAAGGCCTTGGATGGCATCCGGATTTCCTTCCTGTGTCTCGCCATTAGCAAAGCGCGGCTCTGTCGTCCAATGCAAAACGCACCGTTCACACCCATTTTCTTCGCTTTTCCATTTTTCAGGCTTATCTCTGACGTCAAAGGAGAATGATCATGGGTATGTTGGTAGATGGCGTCTGGAAGGACGTCTGGTATGACACGGACTCGACGGGCGGCCATTTCAAGCGCTCGGAAAGCGCCTTTCGCAACTGGGTAACCGCCGACGGCGAAGCGGGACCATCGGGAAAAGGCGGCTTCAAGGCGGAAGCCGGACGCTACCATCTCTATGTCTCGCTCGCCTGCCCCTGGGCGCACCGCACGCTGATCTTCCGCAAGCTCAAGGGCCTGGAAGATGCCATTTCGGTGTCCATCGTCGATCCCTACATGGGCAAGAACGGCTGGGAATTTCACGAACGCAACGACGCCACGCGCGATCATCTGGGCGGCAACGACTTCCTCTGGCAGGTCTATGTCGCGGCGATGTCGGATTATTCCGGCCGCGTGACCGTGCCGGTGCTCTGGGACAAGAAGAAAAACACCATCGTCTCCAATGAATCGGCGGAGATCATCCGCATGTTCAATTCGGCCTTCGCCGAGATCACCGGGCCGGGTCAGGACTATTATCCCGAAGAGCTGCGCGAGGAGATCGATGAGATCAACGCGCTGGTCTATGACAAGATCAACAACGGCGTCTACAAGTCGGGCTTCGCCACCAGGCAGCAAGCCTACGAGGAGCATGTCACGCAATTGTTCGACGCGCTCGACACCGTCGAACGCCGCCTGTCCGGCAATCGCTATCTGACCGGCGACGGGCTCACCGAAGCGGACTGGCGGCTGTTCACGACGCTGGTGCGGTTTGATCCGGTCTATGTCGGCCATTTCAAGTGCAACATCCGCCGCATTGCCGACTATCCGGCGCTGTCGGGCTATCTGCGCGAGCTCTACCAGGTGCCGGGCGTGGCCGAGACGGTGAACATGGAACACATCAAGAGCCATTATTACGGCAGCCATGACACCATCAATCCGACCGGGATCGTGCCGGTCGGCCCCGAGCTCGACCTGATGGCAGCGCATGGCCGAGACACGCTCGACAAGGCCGCCTGACATTCAACGCGCCAGAGTGAAACCAATTCACGCGCCGCGCGTTACTTGTCAGACACTGTCGCAAGACAACCGCGCTTTCATGCGCGGCATGCACTCCGAAGCGCGGGCCTCCAGACCGCCTTCCACGCAAAAGGCGCCCCCGGATCCGGGAGCGCCTTTTTCGTTTGGACTCGTGAGGATTGATCCGCTCAGGTCTTGATCTTGTAACCAGTCTTGAAGGTCCAGCCGATGATGCCGAGGCAGATGACCATGAACACCGCGATCATTGCGAGACTCAGCCCGATATTGATGTCGGAGGTGCCGAAGAAGGCCCAGCGGAAGCCCGAGATCAGGTAGACCACCGGGTTGAACATCGTCACCGTCTGCCAGAACGGCGGCAGCATGGAGATCGAATAGAAGCTGCCGCCGAGAAACACCAGCGGGGTGATCACCAAGAGCGGCACCATCTGCAACTGTTCGAAATTCTTCGACCAGATGCCGATGATGAACCCGAACAGGCTGAACGAGATGCAGGTCAGCGCCAGAAACGCCAGCATGGCGAGAGGATGCAGGATCTCGTAATCGATGAAGAATTCCGCCGTTGCCAGGATGACCAGCCCGATCAGCGCCGACTTGGTCGCAGCCGCCCCGACATAGCCGAGCACGATCTCCAGATACGACACCGGTGCGGTGTGCAGCTCATAGATCGAGCCCAGGAATTTCGGAAAATAGATCCCGAAGGATGCGTTGGAAATGCTCTGGGTCAGCACAGACAGCATGATCAGGCCCGGCACGATGAACGCGCCGTAGCTGACGCCATCGATCTCGTCGATGCGCGAGCCGATGGCCGCGCCGAAGACGATGAAATAGAGCGAGGTCGACAGCACCGGCGAGATCAGGCTTTGCGAAAGCGTCCGGAAGAACCGCGCCATTTCGAAGGAATAGATGGATTTGACGGCCTGAAAATTCATGACTTGTCCTCCACCAGTCCGACAAAGATATCCTCGAGCGAGCTTTGCCGCGTCTCCACGTCCCGCATCACGATGCCCGCCTTGCTCAGATCCGCAAACAGCGAGGCGATCCCGGTGCGTTCGCCATTGGCCTCATAGGAATAGGTCAGCGTCTGCTCCTCCACGCTGTAGTCGAGATTGTATTTGCCGAGCGCTTCGGGGATTGCGTCGAGCGGCTTTATCAGCTCGATGCGCATCTGCCGCTGCCCCATGCGCTGCATCAGCGCTTCCTTCTTCTCGACCAGCAGCAGCTCTCCATTGCGGATGACGCCCACCCGGTCGGCAATCGCCTCGGCCTCGTCGATGTAATGGGTGGTTAGGATGATGGTGACGCCATCGTCCTTCAATTGGCGCACCACCTCCCACATTTCCTTGCGCAGTTCCACATCGACGCCGGCGGTGGGCTCGTCGAGGAACAGCACCCGCGGCTCGTGGCACAGCGCCTTGGCGATCAGCACCCGGCGCTTCATGCCGCCCGACAGCTCCATGGTCTTGGCGTCCTTCTTGTCCCACAACGACAGTTTCTCGAGAATGCTCTTGAGAATGGCCGGGTCGTGGCGCTTGCCGAACAGGCCGCGGGTGAAGCGCAGCGCGTCATAGACCGTCTGGAACGGCTCGAGCGCGATTTCCTGCGGCACCAGCCCGATCAGCGAGCGGGCCTTGCGGAAATCCTTGACGACATCGAAGCCGCCGACCCTGACCGACCCGGAACTGGGATTGACCAGCCCGCAGATGATCGAGATCAACGTCGTCTTGCCCGCGCCATTCGGCCCCAGCAGAGCCAGGATCTCTCCTTCCTGGATCTCCAGATTGACACTTTTCAGCGCCTCAAAGCCGCTGTCATAACGTTTGGAAAGATGATCGATCGAGACAATGGAAGACATGATCTGCTTTTCGTGAAGGGGGCGCGCCCGACTGCCAGGGACAGTCCATGCGCCAAAAAAGGGGTTCGGAAGTTAAAACCGTGGTTGGTCCGATTTAAGCAGGAACGGATCGCATTCAAGGGCAGAGCCGGCGATGAGGCGAAATTGAGGCTTGGGTAGCAGGGCGTGCGGACAGAAACTGTCAGCATCAAACGCCTGTCATGATCACCAGAAATCGCTGACCGGCGCCTCGCCCGCAAGTTCCGCCAGCCGCCGCCGCGTGGCCGCGGTCACGCCGTCGGGCAGCGCATCAAGCGCAAAGAATCCCGCTTCGAGAATTTCGCGGTCGGCTTGCCTGGGCGCAAGCTGGCGCACCGCGCAACGGTAGAACGCGACATGGTCGCGGCGGCTGGTGCGGTGGTTGAAAAAGACCGCGAACAGCTCCGCCGGGGCTGTGAGTTCGAGATTGCCTTCCTCGCGCAGTTCCTTGATGAGCGCCGCGCCTGTGGTTTCGCCGCGCTCGACGCCGCCGCCGGGCATGTGCCAGCCGGGCACATAGGAATGGCGTACCAGGAACACCCGGCCTTGCTCATCATAGCAGGCGGCGCGCACGCCCAGCGTCATCGACCGCGTCAGCACAAACCAGGCATGGATGACCCTGGTCACCAGGCGGGCGCGAACCGAGCGCATTTCCGGCGGACGGCCGCCAAAGCCGTCATCGGTCGACACCGCCGGTTGCAGCCCGGGCTCAGGGTCGCTATGGCTTAAGCCATGTTTCGATTGGCCCATATCTCCGATGCCCACCTTGGTCCGTTGCCGAAAATGTCGCTGCGCGAACTCGCGTCCAAGCGCATCACCGGCTATGTGAACTGGCATCGCAACCGCCGCAAGCAGCTTTTTGGCGACACGCTGGAAAATCTCCTGACCAGCATGCGCGCGGCCGCGCCCGATCATGTCGCCATCACCGGCGACCTGGTCAATCTGGCGACGCGGACAGAACTCGAATCGGCGCGGGTCTGGCTCGAGACCGGCTTCGAGCCGGAGAACGCCACCCTGGTGCCCGGCAATCACGACGCCTATGTGCCCGGGGCGCTCGGCCGCGCCAAGGCTGCCTGGCGGCCCTGGATGGTGTCCGACACCCATGCGCCCGATGCACCGCTGTTTCCCAGTTACCGGCGTCGCGGCCCGGTGGCGATCATCGGCATTTCGTCAGCCAACGCCACCCTGCCCTTCGTCGCCACCGGCGATTTCAAGCGCAAACAGGCGCGCGCCGCCGGCAAGCTGCTCGACCAGGCGCGCGAGGAAGGGCTGTTCCGCGTGGTGATGATCCATCATCCGCCGGTGCGGGGCGCTGCCAAATGGCACAAGCGGCTGCGCGGCATCAGCCGGTTTGGCAAGATGCTCAGGAAGCACGGGGCCGAACTGGTGCTGCACGGCCATACCCATCTCGACACGCTCTATCATCTCAAAGGCCGCGACGGAGGTGTGCCCGTGGTGGGGATCGCATCCTGCAGCCATGGCCCCGGCGGCGGCACCCCGCCCGCCGGCTTCAACCTGTTCGACATCGAAGGCGAGGCGGGGAACTGGCAGCTCACCCACCGCCGCATGCGCATGCGCGGAAATGGTACCGAATTCGAGGAAGTTCAGGAGGGCCTGATCAGTCCCGTCAGTTGATCATTGCCGAGATCCGCTCCCAGAACGCCACCACCAGCGCGGCGGCGCCCGCGACACAGCCGAGAATGAACCACGACGTGCCAAGCACGAAGCCGGCGCCGCGGGTGGAGCGTTTCGGCGCCTCCGGGGCTGTTTCAGGCATCGCGACCGGCCTGCCGGCCGTGTCGCCGGTGTCCGCCGGCCCAGCCCAGGCATCGGCGGATGTGCCGGATGCGGACATGTCTTCGGACTCGGCCATGTGCTCCGTAACGTCCTCGCGGTCGACGCCATCAAAAGCTGCGGCAGACTCCTTCATCGCCTCGAAGTCGCCGGCCAGGATCCGCTCCCGCTCGATCACCCGTTCGGCAATATAGCGCCCGACCGCGTCAGCCGTCCGGGTCATGTCGCTGCTGTCGGAGATCGTCACCCGGCCCAGCCGCGTGTCGCGGACGAAGCGGAACACCCGGCGGTCATGGCCCATATGCACATGCGCCACCGCATCGATCCACAGTCGCGGCTGCAGCCCGGGCGAAATGCCGAAATCGAACCGGTCATCGGCCGGATCGATGTCATCGAACAGCGGCCTTATCTCCTGGGCCAGAAGCTCAAGCCGGGCGCGGTCGGCATCGCGAATGTCGACCACCACATCGGTGCGGTCGGCGGACGCGATTTTGACTTCACGCACGATATCCGCCAGACGGCGGTCGGTCGAATGGGTCTTGGGTTGGTCGGTCATGGCGCGGTTCCGGCGAGAATTGGTTAACAACTTCTTAGCACAGACCGGCATTGATGGCGACAATGGGGCAGACCCGATTGCCGACGTGGTAAAGATCGCCCCGCCGCGCCGTCCACTGCTGTTCAGTCGCTGCCGGACACCGCCTGGGCAAGCACGCGGACAACCGCGTCGGGCGCTTCCTCGGGCAGCATGTGGCCCAGTCCCGGCAGCACGCTGAAGGCGAAGGAAGCAGGCAACGCCGATGGCTTGGGGCATGGCAAAACCTTGTCCTCTGTCCCCCAGATCACCGCCACCGGCATGGCAAGGGCCGCCAGCTGATCGCCCGGCAGCACGCCCTGGCCTTCTGCGGGACCTTCGGGAAACATCGCCCGGTAGGTTTCGTCCAGCGCTTGAAGCGCCCCGGGCCTGACGCGGGCCGCGACGAAACGATCGATCACCGCCCGCGGCACGGTAAAGCCCGGCGCCGACATCTCGTTCAGGCACGCGCGGATCTCGTCCTCGGTTGCGGCCGTCGCATACCGCCCCAGCAGATCGGCATTGATCTCGCGCGCCATGCCGCCCGGCGCCACCAGCGTCAGCGACCTGACGCGGTCGCCCGCCCGCATCGCGATAAGCGCCGCCACCGCCCCACCCATCGAATGCCCGGCCAGATGGAACGCTGCGACCCCTGCCGCGTCGAGCTCGGCGAGAATGGCCTTCGCCATCCGCCCCGCCCCGCCACGGCCATCTGCATCGAGCGAGCCGCCATGGCCGGGCAGATCCACCGTTATCACCTTGAGCCCCTCGGGCAACTCGGCCTTCACCGCATCCCAGGCCGAGCCGTCGCCGCCAAAGCCATGCAGCAGCACCAGCGGCGCGCCGGTTTCAGGCCCTGAGATCTCCAAGTGAAGTCCGGTCATGACGCTTCCCTCCCATGCGCGATACAAACCGCCGCGCCGGATAGGCGCGGCGCAGCCTGTTGACATAGTCCTGCCGGGGATGGGCGATCCCCCACGCGCCGTCATTCCGGCCCCCGCGCTGGCATGACGGCTGCTGATATCCTGCCCCCACAAACGACAAGACACTGTAGTTGCGAGGTTTGTCAGCAGTCTGCGCAGCGCTGTTGGGGACGCGGCGCTTGATGACTTCCTCAGCCCTCGGACGCCTTGAGCGCCCGGTTGGCCGCCGACACCACCGCCTCGAGCGAGGCCGCCACGATGTTGGTGTTGACGCCCGCGCCATAGAGCTTGCCGGTCGGCGTCTCCATCTGCATGTAGCAGATGGCCGCCGCATTGGAGCCGTGCTGCAGCGAGTGCTCGGAGTAGTTCGCCACCGTCAGCTCGATGCCGAGATAGGTCGCCAGCGCATTGACGAAGCCGTCGATCGGCCCGGTGCCGCGGCCCTCGATGCGCTTGGTCTCGCCCTTGTCGGTGATCTCGGCGGAGACGATGCGGATGCCCTTGTTGTTTGGGTCCGTATGGGTGTGGTGGTCGACGAAGCCGAGCCGCGCGCCCGGCTGGCTGACATAGAGCTCCATGAAGCTCTCATGGATCCGCTTGGGCGGCAGCTCCACGCCCTCCTCGTCGGTGATGCGCTGGATCTCCTCGCGGAACTCCACCTGCAGCGCCCGCGGCAGGTCGAGCCCGTAATCCTCCTTCAGGATATAGGCGATGCCGCCCTTGCCCGATTGCGAATTGATGCGGATGATCGCCTCGTAGGAGCGGCCGACATCGCGCGGGTCGATCGGCAGGTAAGGCACTTCCCAGTCCGGCTTGTTGGCCTTGCGGATCGCCTTCATGCCCTTGTTGATCGCGTCCTGGTGCGAGCCGGAAAACGCGGTGTAGACCAGTTCGCCGACATAGGGATGCCGCTCCGGGATCTTCATCTCGTTGGAATATTCATACACCGCCTTGATCCGCTCGATGTCCGAGCAGTCCAATTGCGGATCCACGCCTTGGGTGAACATGTTGAGCGCCAGCGCCACCACGTCGACATTGCCGGTGCGCTCGCCATTGCCGAACAAGGTGCCCTCGACCCGGTCGGCGCCCGCCATCAGCGCCAGTTCGGTGGCGGCGATGCCGGTGCCGCGGTCATTGTGCGGATGCAGCGAGACCAGCACGTTCTCGCGGTTGTCGATGTGCCGGCACATCCACTCGATCTGGTCGGCATAGATGTTGGGCGTCGCCATCTCCACCGTCGACGGCAGGTTGAGGATCAGCTTGTTCTCGGGCGTGGGCTGGATGATCCCGATCACCGCGTTGGAAATCTCCAGCGCCACCTCGAGCTCGGTGCCGGTGAAGCTTTCGGGCGAATACTCGAAGCGGAAATCCCCGCCCGCCTTCTCCGCCATCTCCTTGACCATCTTGGCCGCATCCACCGCGATCTGCTTGATGCCGGCCACATCCTTGTCAAACACCACGCGGCGCTGCAGTTCCGAGGTCGAATTGTAGAAATGCACGATCGGCCGGTGCGCGCCTTCCAGCGCCTCGAAGGTCCGCGTGATCAGCTCCGACCGGCACTGCACCAGCACCTGCAGCGACACATCGTCAGGCACGCCGCCCTGTTCGACGCACCAGCGGGCAAAGTCGAAATCGGTCTGCGAGGCCGAGGGAAAACCGATCTCGATTTCCTTGAAGCCCATGTCGATGAGCAGCTGGAACATCCGCGCCTTGCGGTCATGCCCCATCGGATTGATCAGCGACTGGTTGCCGTCGCGCAAATCCACCGAGCACCAGATCGGCGCCTTTTCGATGCGCCTGGACGGCCAGGTCCGGTCGGGAAGATCGATCAGCGGATAGGCGTGGTACTTTTCGGCTGCCTTCGGCATGCCCTTCGGTCCGGATGACATGTGTGCGGTCATGGTTGTCTCTCGTTTCCTGGCCCAGATCCCGGGAGACGCTCGCGCGGACGTCAACCGGCCTCAGGCCGTCATGTTGCATTCAGGAAAAAATGTAAAGTCGAGAGAGGAGCGGGGTCGCGCGTCAGACGGCGGTTCCGACCGCCGGACGCTCCTCAACGAGCCCGGCGATCGCCGCTAAGCGCGAGAAGAAGCAGGCCGCCGAGACGCGCATGCGAAGCCACCGCCGCTGAAAAGCGGGCGAAGGAGGTCTCGTGGCGCGGGGTCTTGGACATGACGAGTAGATACAGCGGGTGGGGTGGGTTGGCAAGGGGGGGGCTCTGGCCAAATCGAAGTTCCCGATTTTCCGTCATGCCGGATCAAGGTCCGGACGACGATGGCTCAAGCCTCACTCCCATCCCCTCAAAATCCTTCACATTCTCCGTCACCAGCGTCAGGTCATAGGCCCGCGCGGTGGCGGCGATGATGATGTCGGCAAGGCCGGGCTGATGGCCACGGCTGGTGGCGTCGTCCTGCATCACGCCGGCAACGCGGGCTACGATGGTGTCCATCGCAAGCACGCGGTCGCCGAAATCTTCGACAAGGCGGTCCAGCCAGTCGGCGATTCGCTTGGCCCGCTCAATGCCGCCAGCGCGGTTGAGCTTGCGCACGCCCCTTTCGATTTCGGCAATCGTCATCGCCGACAGATAGAGCTCTCCCGCAAAGCCCCGCGCCTGCATCCAGACGGCAAAATAGTCTTCAACGGGTGGTCTGCCGGGTGCAAACTTTGAAATGATATTCGTGTCGAGCAGATAGCCGCTCAAAGATCGACGTCCCGCATCACTGACGGATCGCGCTCAATCTCGATCCCGCCCGGAAACGACATCAGGAAATCGCCGAAATTGGGTTGCGGCTTGGTCATGGCTTTCCGCGCCGCATCGGCCGCTTCGACGCTGACCAGTACCGCGGCGGGCTTGCCGTGCCGGGTGATGGTGATGAACTCCCCCGACGCCGCCTCATCGACCAGCGCCGCGAAACCTGCCTTGGCATCTTTCACACTTGCAGTGGACATTGGCAGCCCTTTCTAAAATGACCATTTATGGTCAATATAGCGCGCTTTCTCTGTGGTTTCAATCTGGCACGCGACCCCCAATCTCCCCCCTTGCGGGGGAGATGTCGCCGTAGGCGACAGAGGGGGGTGACGCCGCAAGCACCGCACCCGGATCAAGACCCCCCTCTGCCCTGTCGGGCATCTCCCCCGCAAGGGGGGAGATCGGAGAACGCACAAATCGTGCCCAAAAGTGTGCACGCTCCCCCACCCCACCCCCAACACTTCCAATCGCTTAGCCGAAATTCACCCCCATTTTATCCCCGCCTTCCGCGCCCATGCCATACTGGTCCCACCTTCCGCCAGCACGGATGGCCCGGGATGACGGATCCCGGTCCGGCGGGAGGCGGTGATGTCCGGGGGCGCGGGGCCGAACCGCGCGACCGGACGGACGAGGACACGGACACCCCGGCCTATGCCGGAACGGATACGACGCCGGCCCGCACCGGCGTTCCGGCCCCGGCGTCAAGCCAGGGCGCCCCTGCAAGGACGGGCTCGGCAGCGGTCACGCCGAGCAAGACGAGCCGTCCGGGGCTGTGTGAACGATCCACGATCCGGGATCAGCCCGCCGCCCGGAAGGCGGCAGGCCCCAAACCGGCGGGGCGCGCGCAAGCGAGCCAAAAGCCACACCCTAATATCCATTCGGGCACGCCAGTCGTGCGCCCCGCATTCCGGCACTTGGCCGGAGAAATGAGAGAAGGCCCGCCGGCGAGTTTTCGCGCGCGGGGGTTTTGGCGTGGACACAGAAATGAAGGAAGTCCCCTCCCCACAGGTGGGAGGGGCTTCGGGCGCCTCTGGTTCGGCGCCCAAATCACCGGAGCCGCCAAGCATTGAGACTTCGATGGGGCAAAGACGAGCGCGGCTGGGTTAGCCCCTCCCACCTGTGGGGGTCCGAAGGACGGGCGAGACCCGTGGCTCGCCCCGGCTGGGTTGGGGAGGGGTCTTTTTTACATCCGCCCTCACCCCCTATGCCGGTACACCAGCACCTCCGGCCCCGGGCGGTCGGCGTCGAGTTCCAGCACCGCGCCCAGCCGCTCGGCCAGCCGGCGCGAGCGGTGGTTGTCGGGGTCGATGTGGCTCACCAGCGTCTTGAGCCCGCGCGGGCCGAACCCCCAGTCGCGCATGGCAACCGCCGCCTCGAAGGCATAGCCCTTGCCTTCGGCTCCCGGATAGACCAGCCAGCCGAGTTCGTGCTCCGGAAACAGCGGGCCGGAATTGATGCCGACCTGGCCCAGGCATTCGCCCGTCTTCAGGTCGTCGACCATCAGCGCGCCGCAGTCGAGCAGCGGCCATTGCGCCATGTCGTGGCAGAACATGCCCCAGGCGCCCGAAAGCGTGTGCGGGCCTTCCATGAACTCGGCGCGGTCCGACATCATCACCGCCGCATAGGCCGGCCAGTCGTCCATCGTCATCGGCCTGAGGATCAGCCGTTCGGTTTCAAGTGTCGGGATTGCCATACAAGCCTCGCAAATTTATCGCCGCATCGCCGCTACTGCATGATTTTCTCCTTAGATCGATTTCGGTTTAAGGAATCATGCAGCGGCGGCAGAATCGGTTTCCGCATCGGTCAAAGGAAATGCTATCCTATAGGCCTGTCTTCACCGAGATGACAGCGGGGGCCGCCGCCCTGATCCGAACGCAGGCCTTGGGACCAGCATGAAAGCCACACTTGATGACGCCTGATGACCCGGCCCTCATGCCGGCTGCCGCCACGATCCCCAATCGGGAGATCCCGGTGCTGCAAAGGATCGGCTGGCAGCCCTTTTTCGCCCAGCAGATCAGCGTCGACGAGATGGCCCTGACCCCGCCGGTCAGGGTGACCGAGGTGCATCGCAGCGGGCTCAGGGTGCTGGGTGACGGCATCGACATGATGGTGCCGCCGCGTGCCGACGCCACCGTCGGCGACTGGCTGCTGCTCGACCATGCCCTCCCCAGCGCCAGCCGGCTGATGGAGCGCAAAAGCCTGATCAAGCGCCGCGCGGCGGGCCATGACCGCTCGATCCAGCTGATCGCCGCCAATCTCGACACCGCCTTCGTCGTCACCTCCTGCAACCTCGATTTCAACATGGCGCGGCTCGAACGTTACATTGCGCTGGCCTTCGATGCTGGGGTCACGCCCGTGGTGCTTTTGACCAAATCCGATCTTTGCGCCGATCCCGGATCTTACGTCGAGCAGGCGCAGACGATCTCGAAGGACGTTGCCGTGCTCACGCTCAACGCCAAGAGCGACGAGCCGCGGGAAAGGCTCGCGCCCTGGTGCAAGCCGGGCCAGACCGTGGCGTTCCTGGGCTCGTCCGGCGTCGGCAAGTCGACGCTGACCAATGCGCTGTCGGGCACGGAATCCGCCGCCACGCAAGCCATCCGCGAGGATGACGCAAAGGGGCGCCACACCACCTCGCACCGCCAGTTGCACATCCTGCCCGACGGCTGCGCCGTGCTTGACACGCCGGGCGTGCGCGAGCTGCAGCTGACCGACGCCGAAGCGGGTGTAGCGGAAGTGTTTTCCGATCTCGATGAACTGGCGACGCGCTGCCGCTTCAACGATTGCGGACATATGAGCGAGCCCGGCTGCGCCGTGCAGGCAGCGCTCAAGGCAGGCAGCATCGAAGAGGCGCGGCTCGCGCGCTGGCGCAAGCTGCTGGCCGAAGACCGGCACAACACCGCAAGCCTCGCCCAGCGCCGCTCCAAGGACAAGGCCTTCGGCAAGATGGTCAAGCAGGCCAAGAAACACAAATCGAAAGAGCACTGACACTACTGCGCCGTGCGTTTAATCAAACGCACGGCGCAGTAGAGCTTAAAGCTGCTGCATAATTTTCTCCTTAAATCGATTCCGATTTAAGGAATTATGCAGAAATGCCCCCGCCCGGTTTCCCGAGCGGGGGCATGATCGATCGGCCTCAGTCTTGGTTCAGATTTCGCTCTGGCTGGTGATGATCCTGCCGACCAGGCCATAGGTCTTGGCGTCCTCGGCCGACAGCCAGTAGTCGCGGTCGGTGTCGGCGGCGATCTTCTCGATCGGCTGGCCGGTGGCCTTGGCGAAGATGGCGTTGAGCCGGGCGTTCATCTTGATGATCTCGCGCGCCTGGATCTCGATGTCGGAGACCATGCCGCGGGTGCCGCCCGAGGGTTGGTGCAGCAGGAAGCGGGTGTTGGGCAGGCACAGGCGCTGCTCCTTGGGCACCGAGACATAGATCAGCGCGCCGGCGGAAGCGACCCAGCCTGTGCCGATGATCCAGACCTTGGGCTTGATGAAGCCGATCATGTCATGGATCGAATCGCCCGATTCGACATGGCCGCCGGGTGAATTGACAAAGATCCGGATGTCGTCGTCGCTGGCAGCGGCGAGCGCCGCCAGTTGCGCGCAGACCTTGTGCGCCAGTTCCTGGGTGATGCCGCCATAGATGAAGATCGAGCGCGATTTGAACAGGTTGGCTTCCGCTTCCTTGCCCAGCGGCAGTTCTGTCGTCTTGTCGTCGTCGTCGCTCATGAGCCGTCTCCGTGTGGTTCGTATGCTTGCCAGATAGTACGATCCGGCCCGCGAAACAATGGCGCAATCCCAAACGGGCCCTGAAACAGACAGACGGCGCAGCGTTTTCACGCTGCGCCGTCCGGATGTCAGACTTGCAAGGCCGGTGCTCGATCAGACCGGCAGACGATCAGGCGAAAGCCTGTCCGCTTCAGGCGACAGCCTTGTCGCCGCCCTGCTCGGGCCGCGGACGGCGGTCGCCGCCGCGACGGCTGCGGCGTGGCTTGGCCGGCTGGTCGCCATTCTGGTTGGCGCCGGCCGCTGCCGGATGATGCCGGTTGCCGCCGGGCTTGCCGGCATGCTGGCCTTCAGCCGCACGGCCCTGGCCCGGCTTTCCGCCCCGGCCCTGGCCCTGGGCAGGCTTGCGGCCCTGGCCCTGCGGCTTTGCGCCCTGCGGACGGGCGCCCTGCCTGGGGCGCTGGGTCTTGTTGAGCGGCGCGAAATCGCCATCGGGATCGGCCAGCGCGTCGACATAGGTGCCTTCCGGCGCCTTCTCGACCTGGATCTCGACCTTGAGCATCTTTTCGATGTCGCGCAGCAGCGAGCGTTCGTCCGGGGCGCAGAAGGTCACGGCGGTGCCGGCGGCACCCGCACGCGCGGTGCGGCCGATGCGGTGGACATAGACTTCCGGAACGTTGGGCAGTTCGTAATTGACCACCAGGCTGACGCCCGGCACGTCGATGCCGCGGGCGGCGATGTCGGTGGCGATCAGCACCGGCACGGTGCCGGCGCGGAAGCCGGCGAGCGCGCGCTCGCGCTGGCCCTGCGACTTGTTGCCGTGAATGGCGGCGGCCGAAATGCCGTCGGCCTCGAGCCGCTTGGTGGCCTTGTCGGCGCCGCGCTTGGTGCGGGTGAACACGATCACGCGCTCGCCCTTGCGGTCGCGGATCAGGCTCGCAAGCGCGCCCATCTTGGCCGGCGTCGGCATGTGCATGACCGAATGGTCGACGCGGTCTGCGGTCTTCTTGGCCGGGATCACCGACACTTCCGTCGGGTTCTTGAGGTGCCGCGAGGACAGCTCGCGGATTTCCTTGGGCATGGTCGCCGAGAACAACAGCGTCTGGCGATTCTGCGGGGTCATGGCGAGAATGCGCTTGATTGCCGGCATGAAGCCGATGTCGAGCATCTGGTCGGCCTCGTCGAGTACGACGACTTCGATTTCATTGAGCGACACGGCGCGCTGCTCGATGAGATCCATCAGGCGGCCCGGAGTGGCGATGAGAATGTCGACGCCGGAGGCCAGCGCCTTGATCTGCGGACGGATCGACACGCCGCCGACCACCACCGTCGAGGTCAGGTGCAGCTTGCGGCCGTAATCCTTGACGCTTCTGGCAATCTGCGAGGAGAGTTCGCGGGTCGGCGCAAGAATCAGCACGCGGGCCTTCTTCGGCGCGGCTTTCTTGCCCGGGGCCAGCCGGTGCAGGATCGGCAGCGCAAAGGCAGCGGTCTTGCCGGTGCCGGTCTGGGCCAGGCCGATCACGTCGCGGCCTTCGAGCACCAATGGGATCGCCTGCACCTGGATCGGTGTCGGCGTGGTCAGGTGCAGACCGTCAAGCGTGTCGAGAAGGGCCTTGGACAGGCCGAGTTCGGAAAAAGTCATGAAATGTCTTTCGAAGTTTTGGGCATACGTCAGTGCGTGCGCTTCAAGCGCAGCAAATCGCGGACCATGCCCTATCACAAAGATCCCGCCGGCTACGGAAACACCGCAATCGGAGGAGTTCGGGTTGGGCGCATCGCCGCTGGCCGACGCGAAAATTCAAGGGTGGACGTCAGGGGAAGTCAGAACACGCTAATCAACGAAGACGCGTGCAGCGGCCGATTGGCCCCTATCCAGTTGCTCCCCTTAGGCCTGACAATTGCGGTGATGTCAAGGCGGAGGAGCATTTTCTGTTGCGGCGCAGCAAACAGGCTTAACGCCTTTACAGGCAGCCTCGCCAGACGCGTCGCCCGGCATAACGGTGCAACACCCGACCTGCGCCGCAAAACGTCGTATTTTCAGATTGCTATCCGGTGTGCCGCGAAATAATCTCAGGCGGTTCGGGTTCCAGGAAGGCCAAGCCTTCGGGATTAAAGGGGAACACGGTAGGGATGACCTGAAACAGGGCCCGATCCGTGGCTGCCCTCGCAACTGTGAGCGTGAGCCGCATCCAATATGCCACTGGTCAGACCGGGAAGGCGGATGTTGGCGTTGAAGCGCGAGCCAGGAGACCTGCCCGGACTATGGCAGCCGCATGCGCGGCGACCAACTCCAACCTCTTGCACGATGGGTGCAGAAAGGGCTTTGACATGCATATTGAACCTGGCGTCGTCGACGGCGCGAAAATTGTCCTGAGCTACGCAACGGCGGCCGCGGCTGCCGGACTTACCCTGAAGATGTCGATGGACACGATCACCAAGGACGGCGGCGTCGCGGCGCTGGCGACGCGCTCGGTGTTCACCACCATGCTGGTGTTCATCTTTTTCGAGGTGTTTCCGCACCACGCCGTCGGCGTCTCGGAAGTCCATCTCATTCTCGGCTCGACGCTCTATCTGCTGTTCGGCGCAGGTCCCGCCGCGATCGGCCTGGCTCTGGGGCTGCTGGCCCAGGGCGTGTTCTTCGCGCCCTTCGACCTGCCGCAATTCGGCATGAACGTCACCACCCTGCTGGTGCCGCTCTACGCCATGTCGCTGATCGCCAGGCGCATCATCCCCGCAGGCACCGCCTACAAGGATGTGAGCTACAAGCAGGCGCTGGCGCTGTCGACCAGCTACCAGGGCGGCATCGTCATGTGGGTCGGCTTCTGGGCGCTTTACGGCCATGGCTTTGGCGCCGAGAACCTGGCGCAGATCGCCTCCTTCGGCGCGGCCTACATGCTGGTCATCCTGCTTGAGCCGCTGGTCGATCTTGGCGTCCTGGCCATCGCCAAGACGATGCACCGCCTCGACGGCACCCCGCTGGTGAGCAACAGGCTGTACGGCCACGCCGCCTGAGCCGTCGTCCGTTTTCTCGAAATGACAACCGCCGCGTGATCATCATCACGCGGCGTTTTTTTGTGGTGCATGAACCCGCAGGCCGTCAGATAAGTCTGGAGATGCAGCCACGGGGTGGATAGCATCGCGCCATGCGATTTGAGTGGGGACGACCAGATGAACATCGAGATGATTCGCGCGGCGAATGGCCGGCTTGAGGGCCATGTCCGGCGCACGCCGCTGCTCTCCTCCCCGTTCCTCCACGAGATCGCCGGGCGGCGCATCTGGGTCAAGCCCGAATGCCTGCAGCACACCGGCAGCTTCAAGTTCCGCGGCGGCTGGTCGGCGGTCTCGGGGATGGACCCCGATCTCCGGGCGAATGGGGTGCTGGCCTTTTCGAGCGGCAATCACGCGCAAGGTGTCGCGCTGGCAGCAAGCCGGCATGGCGTGCCGGCTGTCATCATCATGCCATCCGACGCACCGCAGATGAAGATCGACAACACACGGGCATTGGGCGCCGAAGTGGTGCTTTATGACCGGGCGACGGAGGACCGTGACGCGATCAGCGCCGGCATTTTGGCCAAGCGCCCCCTGACGCTGATCAAGCCCTTTGACGATGCAATGGTGATTGCAGGGCAGGGCACATGCGGGCTGGAAATCGCCCAACAGGCCCGGGAGGAAGGCATCACTGAGGCGGATGTGCTCGTCTGCTGCGGCGGCGGCGGCTTTGCCTCCGGCATCGCGCTGGCGCTGGAAGTCGATGCGCCTGGCCTGCGGGTCCGCCCGGCGGAACCCGAAGGCTTTGACGACATGGCCCGCAGCCTCGCCTCAGGGGCAATCGAGCGCAACGAGCGCCAGTCCGGCTCGCTTTGCGACGCCATCCTGACCCCACAACCCGGCGCCATGACATTCCCGATCCTGTCGCGGCTTGCGGGTCCCGGGCTGGTGGTGACCGAGGACGAGGCGATGCACGCCGTGGCCCTTGCCTTCTCCCGGCTCAAGCTGGTGGCCGAACCCGGCGGCGCCGTGGCGCTCGCGGCAGCGCTGTTTCATTCAGACGAGATCGAAGGCGAGGATGTGATCGTCACCATCTCCGGCGGCAATGTCGATTCCGATGTGTTTCGCCAGGCGTTGGAGCGGTTTGGAGGCTGACCAGCTTCGCGCCCCCTGATCCAGGCAACCCGCCTACCCCAGCACGACGCCCTCGTCCTTGGCCTTGTGGCCGGGCTCGACATGGATGATGACCTGGACGCCTTCGACCGTCTGTTTGAGCGCAGTCTCGAGCCGGTCGCAGATCCGGTGCGATTCCTCCACGCTCATGGCGCCGTCCACCACCAGGTGGAACTCGACGAACGACACCCGTCCAGCCATGCGGGTGCGGATGTCATGCGCCTCGATGGCCCCCACCGCTTCGGTCTTGATGACATCCTGGATGCGGCTCTCGTCGGCCGGATCGATCGCCCGGTCCATCAGCCCGTCGACGGACGACGCGATCACCTTCCAGCCCTGCCACAGCACGTTGCAGGCGACGATCAGCGCCAGCAGCGGATCAAGCCGCGGCTGATCGAAGGCGAGAGCCAGGCCAAGGCCGGCGATCACGCCGACGGAGGTGACCACGTCGGACAGGATATGGTTTCCATCGGCCACCAGCGCCGGCGACCGGTGCCGGCGGCCAAAGCGCAGCAGCACCATGGCCCATATCGCATTGATGATCGCCGCCGAGCCGTTAACGGCAAGCCCCAGCCCCGGCGCTTCAATACGTTGCGGCGCCACCAACCCGGCCACCGCCTCGTTGACGATCAGCAGCGCTGCAACCACGATCAGCACGCCTTCGAGAACGGCGGAAAAATACTCCGCCTTGTGATGGCCGTAAGGGTGCCCGGTATCGGCCGGCTTCTGGGCATAGCCGATGGCGAAGAATGCGGCCAAAGCGGCGATGACATTGACGATGGATTCGAGCGCATCGGAATAGAGCGCGATCGAGCCGGTCACATGCCAGGCCACGAATTTCAGCCCCATCACGCCAAATGCCAGCGGAATCGACCAGAAGGCCAGCCGGCGGACGATTGGGGAAGCGTGCGGCACCCGACCTATTCCTGCAGGAAGGCGATGTAGGCGATGATCGCGTCAACCTGGTCCGGCGTGGCGATGAATTCCGGCATGTCGGGATGGCCGGAATAGATCCGGCCGTCGGCAAAGGCCTCCTCCAGCGCATCCATCGGGAAACTGTCGGTCAGGTCGCGGAAAGGCGGGGCTTCCGGATGCGGGCTGGCGTCGGCCTTGCCCACGCCATGGCATTTTCCGCAATTGGTCTCGACCAGTTGCCGGCCCTGATCAAGCTCTACATCCGTCTGCGCCCAGGCCGGGGCAATACCGACCGACAGCCAGAGCGCCAGGCCGGCCAGCAGTGCGGTCTGTGAAAACGATTGCCTCTTGAGGATCTGTGTCATGCCGCTTCCACCTTCTTCCGAAGCGCCATATGCGCCACCACATTCTCGATCATCCGCATGCCGGCATCCTGACCGAGCGTCATGATCGATTCGGGATGAAACTGCACCGCCGCCACCGGCAGGCTCTCATGTTCGATCGCCATGATAACCCCGTCATCGGTTTCAGCGGTAACACGAAATTCCCTGGGCATGGTGGCGTAGTCGGCAAAGATCGAATGGTAGCGGCCGACTGTCACCTCTTTCGCCAGACCCGAGAAGATCATGCCGTTGGGCGAGACCCGGATCCGCGACGGCTTGCCGTGAACCGGAACCGCCAGCTCGCGCAAGGAGCCGCCAAAGCTCTCGGCCAGCGCCTGCAGGCCGAGGCAGACGCCGAACACCGGCAGTTCACGGGCGCGGATCTTCTTGATGGTGGCGGCGCAATCGAAGTCCTTGGGGCTGCCCGGCCCGGGCGACAGCACCACCAGGTCGGGCGCGATACGATCAAACACGTCGTCGGCCACAGGCGAGCGGACCGTGGTGACCTTGGCCCCGGTCTGGCGGAAATAATTGGCCAGCGTATGCACGAAGGAATCCTCGTGATCGACCAGCAGGATCGAGACCCCCTCGCCCACCTTCGCGGTCACCCGTCCGGCGGACCCGGCATTGCCAAGCCGCGCGTCACGGATCGCCGAGAGCATCGCTGAGGCTTTCAACTCGGTCTCGGCCTCTTCCTCTTCCGGGTTGGAATCGAACAGAAGCGTCGCGCCGGCGCGGACTTCGGCGATGCCGTCCTTGATCCGGATGGTGCGCAGCGTCAGTCCGGTGTTCATGTCGCCATTGAAGCCGACCATGCCGACCGCCCCGCCATACCAGGCGCGCGGGCTCTTCTCGTTGTTTTCCAGAAACCGCATCGCCCAGAGTTTTGGCGCCCCAGTGACCGTCACCGCCCAGGCGTGGCTCAGGAACCCATCGAATGCATCCATGCCGTCGCGCAGCCGGCCCTCGATGTGATCGACCGTGTGGATGAGGCGCGAATACATCTCGATCTGCCGGCGGCCGATCACCTTGACCGAGCCGGGCTCGCACACCCGGCTCTTGTCGTTGCGGTCGACGTCAGAGCACATGGTGAGTTCGGACTCGTCCTTCTTCGAATTCAGGAGCTTGAGAATCTGTTCGGAATCGGAGATCGCATCGTCGCCGCGCTTGATGGTGCCGGAAATCGGGCAGGTCTCGATCCGCCGGCCGTTGACGCGCACGAACATCTCGGGCGATGCGCCGACCAGATACTCCTGGTGGCCGAGATTGATGAAGAACGAATAGGGCGACGGGTTGATGGCTTTGAGCCGCCGGCTGATCTCGGACGGCCGCGCCTCGCAACGCTCGAAGAAGGTCTGCCCCGGCACCACCTCGAACAGGTCGCCGCGCTTGAAGCTTTCCTTGGCGCGCTTGACCAGTTCCGCATATTCGCCCGGCGTGTGATCGCCGCGCGCGGGAACCTGATCCGACGGCCGGAACGGCTCGGGCGCGATGTCCGCGTCGCGGCCTTCGGTGGTCACGTCGCCAAGCGCGAAGTCATAGCGGTCAATCCAGGCCTTGGCGGCATGGTGGTCGACGACCAGGATCTCGTCCGGCATGAACAGCAGCAGGTCGCGCTGGTCCTGTGCGCGTGTGAGTTTGGCGGGAACGGAATCGAACTGGAACGCCAGATCATAGCCGAAGGCGCCATAGAACCCGATATTGCCGTCTTCCTCGGAGTGGAACTGGTCGACAATCACCCGCAGGACCGAAAACACCGTCGGCGCGCGCGAGCGTTCTTCCTCGGAAAAAACCCGGTCCGGCTCGGCAATGTCGATGTCGATGCTGCGCGTTGTATGGGCCGAAACCGCAAACTCCGCATGTCCCGTGAGCCGGGCCGAAAGGATGGAAAGCAGCGCTTCGCCGCGGCCATTATAGGCCTCGATGGTCAGGCGGCGCCCTTGCGACGAGATCCCCAGCGGAGGGTCGACAACGGCGGTGTCCCAGCGGGTGTAACGGCCCGGATACTCGTAATTCGAGGAAAACACGGCCCCGCGCCGGCTGTCGAGCGCTTCGACATAATCCGAGACCGCATCCGCGTAAGGGGTTTCCCTTCGCCGCCGCGTCACCGACACCCCGCCCCGCGTGAGATACTGCGCGGCGCCGTCCGAAAGTACAGTCGTGCCCATTTCAAAGCTCCGTTTGAACCGGTCCGGTGATCAGATGTCCGGCGGGGCAAACAAAAAGCCGCCGGACCTTTCAGGTCCCGGGCGGCTTGTTGATCTTAAACGCACACGCGTGGTCAAGGCCGCCTAGGAGCGAACCCACCACCAGTTGTTCTGTGCCACGTGCATCGTCATGACCGAACCCATAGCGCAGCCCGGGTCCTGCTTCAAGTGAAGATGAAGTGGCTCAGCCGATATCGACATTGACGCGGCGCCAGACCGCTTCCGAAAACGAATAGATCGAGAACAGCAGGAACCCCACGCCCGTCGCACCCAACAACCAGGCGCCTAACGGCAGTCCTGCGATGAAGCCGAGCGCGTCACTGAGGCTTGCATTCTCCTGCTGGCCCGCAATGCCGCGGCGGAAAAAGAGAAAGGCGATGATCAGGAATATCACGCCGCGCGCGCACAAACCGCCGATCGCGGCAATGTCGATCCATTTCATGACGGGCTCGGAGGCCTCGATATAGTCGCGGTACTTGCGGCTCAAGGCCTTCCAGATATGCGCCACGCCGACGATCACGAAGATGGTGCTGAGAATGAGCGACACCGGTCCGGCGCCGATGAAGGCGGCCGCGGTGCTGGCGAATCCGTCGCTGGAGCCGCCACCGCCCGAGGCCAGATTGGCGCCCCACCAGATCGAGAACGTGTAGAGCAGCAGAAACCCGTAGGTCGCGGCCGATCCGAGGAGGCCTGCACGCACCGCCAGCCCCTTTGGCTTCAAGCCGTGATTGTCGGTATCGAACACCGCCTGGACAATGCGCCACGAACAATAGCCGGCCAGGCTGATCATCAGGAGCGGCGTCAGGATGGCGCTTGCGGTGGATTGGGTGATGAAGCGGACCGCATCTTCGGAATCGCCGCCCACGCCGGTGGTCAGCGCAGCGCTGACGATGAAGAAGGCCAGCAGCAGATACACCGCGCCGCGGGCGCCATAGCCCAGCCGCGCGAAAGGCTTGAACCAGTCGCGCCACCCCGTCTGGCTGCCTGAGGTGATATTCATGCCGACCCCTCCGGGTTGATGCGGACGCGGCTGCGTCGATTGATGAAATGCAGGATCAGCCAGGACAGGCTCGCCCAGGCCGCACCCAGCGCCCAGCCGGCGGCGACATCGCTGGGCCAGTGCACCCCGACATAGACCCGGCTGAGGCCGACGATGAAGGCCAAGAAAACCGCAACCGACAGCACATAGACCCGCGCACGCCGGTCGGCGAGGAAGCCGATCACCAGTGACGCAAGCGTGAGATAGGCCACCGTCGTCACCAGCGCATGACCGCTGGGAAAGCTCAGCGTGTGGACCGTGTCCAGGTGATCGACCAGATCAGGCCTGGGACGACCATAATATTGCTTGAGCGTCTGGGTCAGAAGCGCGCCCGAGCCGACCGCCAGCACTGCATAGGCCGCTGCCCCGTATCGCCGGATGACAATGAAAAAACCGGCGACCGCCGCAAGCGTCAGGATGATCAGCGGAAAGCCGCCGATCGCGGTGATCTCGACGGCGGTTTCCTGCAGCCAGGCAGGGCCCAGCGGCGTGGACGGATCGCCTGCAACCCGCAGGCTCAGGAACAGCATCTCGTCGATGCGCCGGATTTCGCCTTCGGCCAATTCCTCGGCGATTTCGATGAACACGTAGACGCCCAGCGTCAGGATGGCGACAAGAACCACGGGCAGCCGGTTGGCGTTTCCTGTGCGGATGCCCTTGGCAAGCCATCCCATGATCCGTTCCGACTGCAGATATCTCGTCATGCACGCTCCCGCTTTGTTCGGCTGATGAAGGTGAACCCCCGAGATCACCCCTGGTTCCCACAGAAATGGCGACAGGCATTCTCGCTGCCGCCTGCTGTAGTCCAACGGGCGCGTCGCGTGAACCCCGCCGGGGGCAGCCTGAACCTGTCCGGACGCACGCCTGCGCCGGTCCATAAGGCGGATTGCCGCCGGGCCTGTGCCGACCCGTGCCGACAAGGACAGCTTGATGGACATCAAGGACGCCGAGGCTCATCGGGCATAGGAAAGAACGTGGTCAATCAACGTCACCAAGGGAGAAATCCGATGGATGAGCAGACAGGCAAGGCAAAGCGCACCTTCACCGAAGAAATCGAGGTCATGGGCAGCCAGCTGGTGCAGCAGGTCAAGGATCTTCTCAAGGAAGGCAATGTCCGTCAGGTACGCCTGAAGGCGTCGGACGGCGACATCCTGTTTGAAACGCCGCTGACCTTCGGCGTGGTTGCCGGCGGCGCCGTGGCGCTTGTAGCCCCGTGGCTGGCCATCCTTGGCGCCATCGCGGCCTTTGTAACCCATGTCCGGCTCGAAATCGTGCGCGAGGTCGATGACGCCGATCCGGCCATGCCCGAGGGCCCGATGCCGGAGCCAGAAACCAGGCCGGAGCAGGCATCCGGAGCAAATCCCGAAACCAGGGCGAAATCGGCCGCCAAGCCGAAAACCGCGGCCAAAGCCAAGACGAAGGCCGGCACCAAGGCAAAGCCAGGCAGCAAGGCAAAGGCCGGCGGCTGACATGGCCACGAGGGCAACGCGGCTGGCGTCATCAAACTGAAATCAGCCCTCGCTAGACATCGGCTTCTGGCTGGTGGCCGGCAGGCAGGTGCAAAGGCGGCCATCCCGCCCGGAAGGACAGCCGTGAGCGACACCACCATCCCCGACCCGGTTACGACCCGGTCCCCAATTGCGCCGAACGATGCCGCGATCACGGCATGCCGTGACCTGCTCAGGGACAGCATCGCCCGGATCGAGACCGAAAGCGCCCGGATCTTCGCCGATTGGGAGCCGCAGATCGCCCGCGCGGAGTTCCGCACGGGGGCGGAAAACCTCGCCTTCTACCTCGCCGCCCGCCAGTACGACCTGACCGGTCTTCAATCCAGTCTCTCGGTGCTCGGCCTGTCCTCGCTCGGGCGCGCCGAATCCCATCTCCGCCAGTCGCTGGCGGCGGTCGCAGCGACACTCGACGGCCTCTCGGGATTGCCGGCAAGCTGGCCTGACCCTTCCGAGCTTGAAGCCGGCCTGGCGCAGATCACCCGCGACCAGCAACTGTTCTTCGGCGATTTTCCGGGGGCGCAGAACACCCGCATCATGGTGACGATGCCGCCGCAAGGCGCGACCGACGCCGGATTTGTCGAGGAACTTGTCGCAGCCGGCGCCAGCTGTTTTCGCATCAATTGCGCCCATGACGGGCCGGAGGCCTGGGCGGCGATGATCGCCAACATTCGCGCCGCCGCCGGGAAGGCTGAGCGGTACTGCCCGGTGCTGATGGACATCGCCGGGCCGAAATGCCGGATCGAGAGCATAGATCAGCCCGGCGCGCGTCTGTTTCGCGGCGACCGGTTCCGGCTCATGACCAGGCCGGGCCGCAAGCACAAGCGCATGCCGACGATCACCATCAGCTTTCCCGACATCGTCACCAAGCTGCATGCCGGACTTCAGGTCTGGATCGATGACGGCAAGATCGGCGCCCGCGTTGTCGAGATCATCGACGGCGGCGCGGTGCTCGAGGTCACGGTCGCGTCCGACAAGGGCAAGAAGCTGAGGCTTGAGAAGGGGATCAATTTCCCCGCGATCGATCTCGAGATCGAGCATCTCACACCCGCGGATCTCGCAGTTCTGCCCTTCGTCGCAACCCATGCCGACCTCGTCGGCTGCTCCTTCGTGCAGCGCCCCGAGGACATCCGCGGCCTCACCGCCGCGCTCGGAGAGCATCGCGGCGATCAGCCGCCGCAGCCGCTGCTTCTGAAGATCGAAACCGCGCTCGCCGTGCGCAACCTGCCGCGCCTGATCGTTCAGGCCGGCTCGCATCAGCCGGTGGCGGTGATGATCGCCCGCGGGGACCTCGCCATGGAAGTCGGCGCCGAACGCCTGTCCGAAGCGCAGGAAGAGATCCTGTGGCTGTGCGAGGCCGCACATGTTCCGGTGGTCTGGGCGACGCAGGTGCTGGAAACGCTGCTCAAGACCGGGGCGCCGTCACGCGCCGAAGTCACCGACGCGGCCATGGGCCAGCGCGCCGAATGCATCATGCTCAACAAAGGGCCATATATAGGGGAGACAATCCGTTTTCTGGCCGGGATCCTGCGCCGCATGGACCGCCACCAGTTCAAGAAAACGGCCCGCCTCTCGGCGCTCACATCGTGGCGCGGTCCGCAACCACTCTAGTGGCCTGTCCGAGACAGATGGTTACCATCTGTCTCGAAAAGTCAGACCACCAGCTATTGATCTGGTGGGGCGATATGTCCTCTTAGGTGGGAAACATCCGTCAGGATCGCACCTCGAGGAGCTGATATGCGCCGGACTTATCTGATGCCTCTTATCTTTGTGGCCCTGGCGGGGCTGGACCTTCCCGCTGACGGACCGGTTCCGGTGGACAAGCCCGAGCAGGCCACTGCACCCGAACCGGCTGCCAGGGCTCCCGAAACAGCGGAGACCCCGGAGGCGCCGCCTGCGGAGAAGCCGAAGCCGTCCCTGCCGACAATCACCGCACCGGCAGACGGCGAAGCGGAGCTTGCCAGCTGCGAGGCCGAATTGCGCAAGCTGCAGGTGACATTTGACCGACTTGAGCCCCTCACGGGCGAGAACGGTTGCGGCATCGCCGCGCCTTACGCGATCACCGAGATCGCCAAGGGGGTGTCGTTCAGTCCGGCAACCGAAATGCGCTGCGAAACCGCGCTCTCGCTGGCGCGATGGGTCGCCGGCGTGGTGCTCCCGGCAACCGAGACGCTGCCCGAAAGCGCGCGCCTGACCGCCATCAATCACGGCTCGACCTATGTCTGCCGCCGCCGCAACAATCGACCAACCGGCAAGATGTCGGAACATTCGATCGGCAACGCCGTCGACGTCGTGGACTTTGAATTCGACGGGCGCAAGCCGATCGGCATCGTTCCGCGCGCCGGCGACGGCGATATCGAGGAAGCGTTTCAGCGCGCCGTCCGCGGCGGCGCCTGCCTGCATTTCACCACCGTGCTCGGCCCCGGCGCCGACGCCAGCCATGACGACCATCTGCATTTCGACATTGCCGAGCGCAGAGGCGGGTACCGCCTCTGCCAGTAATGTGATGTAGTGGATGGCGCCCTCCGACGGCATCGAGTGTGCCAAAACAGGTTTTGCTGAACCTTGAGAGGAGCCACCCACCATGGATAAGATTACGACAATTGGACTTGATATCGCAAAGAATGTTT
>Ga0208979_100105_pt1 | contig 161010 bp, 133 predicted proteins | sample HotLakConsUCCSLE_FD_184738 | JGI IMG/M metagenome (GOLD analysis project Ga0208979, IMG submission 184738) | Hypersaline microbial mat communities from Hot Lake, Washington, USA - Hot Lake Consortium UCC-SLE (SPAdes) | ecosystem: Environmental > Aquatic > Non-marine Saline and Alkaline >... | reverse complement strand
GAACTTTTTTGCCCGATTAAAACAATATAGAGCCATAGCCACTAGGTATGATAAACGAAAAATAAATTTTCTTGGTGCTATTTATCTAGCCGCAGTCGTTATATGGCTTAATTGATGACACGCCCTAGATATTTTTAGGGCAAACGTATACTAAAAATTTATGAGAAAGTGATGTGGTAAATATCATTGAGGTAATTAATTGCCCTGAGTTATCAGAAATCATACTTGTAAAATATTTTGAAAATATTGAAGATTTCTGAATCAGCTACTTAATTGAAAATAAATTCTTTGACATCTTCTACACTTAAACTGCTCTTAATTTTCACTGCCAGAACATAATTTTCATTGGTCACTAAAGCATTAATTTCTAAAGTTTTATAATCTAACTTTTTCTTGACTCTTTTGAATAGTTGGTGAATAGGAATACCACGACTAGCAAGGATAGTTTCACAAGTAGGGGCAATCTACCCACAAAACGACCATACTCTTCCCCTAAACCTCATATTTCTTGACTTAATAGTTTAAGTTGTTTATCGGTTTTTTGTGATTATTTTTTTAATAGTTGTTCAGTTTATTTTGAGCTTCTACCAATTTCCCTCACAAGTTCTAAACATCATCAGCACTGGTTGCAGTCATGATTTTATTTTTGACTTAATGATTACTCTTTCTATTTCAATCAATGTTTAAGAGCAATCAAGTAAAACCGACTAATTGCGATCGCCCATAATTCTTCCATGGAGCGCAATGCTATGATAACGAGCGCCCCTGAAGATAATAAAAAATTAACTAGGAATCATTTGATTTTCCAAATCTGAAGAAGAATCAAAATTATTCAACAAAAGTTTGCCAGAATCAGACTGCTCAATTTGATTAATCATAAATTGAATCATCGGTTTAGCAATAGTACATTCTAACTTGCCATTTTCATCATAAACTCGCTCACTAGAAATGGCCTCTGCAATGGGTAACTGATTACAATAACCATAAAAAGAACAACTATGACAGTTTTCCGAACGACTTTGACGAACAGAAATCGTATGCTCATATTCAGCACTTTGTCTAATTTCGGTCAATGATTGACGAAAAATGTTGCCCATCAAACCATCAGCAGAATAGGCATCCCCATGGCTATAGACATCCCCATTGGTATTAACGATATATGCCCATTCTTCCGTTTGAGGATTATAAATAGTTTTTTGCCCCCCCGCTAAATAACGAACTGCTGCTTTAAAATAGTCCCATATAGGTAAAACTTTAATATTAGTAGGTTGAGCAAATTGAGCCTTTGCCACCTCTTGAAGCGCCTTTAAAGTTTGTTCATGACTCACCAAAATGGGTTCAACCCGTGGAGGAGGATTGGTGTGACTAAAAATGGGCAACATTCTATAGCTTATGTGCAAATCATTATAAAACTCATAGGTGGGTAACACATGATTGATATTAGCTCCATGAAGTACCATAATTGCTGCAAAAGGAATATTTCTGTCTATCAGTCTTTGCATATTATCCAAGACTCGATCTTGAGAATCTTTTCCCTTAATATCTATTCTTTGATTGCCAAATACATCAAAGGACATACCCAAACTAATTTCCAACTCCTCTAGTAAATCTAAAGTTGCATCGGAAATCTGTACCAAATTACTTTGCACTCCATTGGTATATTCCAAACCTGCTGAGTCTAAATATTTTTTTTGTATTTCCCGAAAAGCTCGTAAATAACTATGGGGTAACAATAACGCCTCTCCTCCATGTAAAATAAAATTAACTACTCTATTTTCCACAGGTTGTGATTTTAAATAAATTGCTAAATTACGGAAGAAAAAATCTAGTCCCTCTAAAGGCATTCTTTCTTTATTGTCTAATTCTTCGTATTCATAGCAATAATTACAGCGTAAATTGCAAAGTTTACTTAACTTCATTACAAAGTGCATTTTTATTCTCCTAATTCATAAAATGTATTGGAAATAGGAGAAACTCTGATGTTTTCTCCTACTATTTTGTCTTTGCTCTGTTAATTATCTTCCGAAATTATTAGGAGTAGTGGTATTACGAGGCATGGTATTGATTCTTCCAGGTCGAACGGGCGGTTCTACGGGGGTACTAGGATCTACGGGGGTTATAATGCGAGGAGATACTCGATTATTATCAAGTTGAATTCGGTCAAAGCTATCTCTTACTCTGGGGATGCTGGTACCATTTTCAAGACGACGCATTTGATCATCTCCACTGGCATCTCTTTCCCAATTTCCTCCTTCTCTCCAACCAGATTCAGACCAAGGGCCAGCATCAGGGCCTTGCGTCCAAGTACCTCCCTCTGTCCAACTCTGACTAACAAGATCGCAGTTACCAATACATTCTTTGGCTACCTGTCCATTTGTGATAAGTCCTTCTTGAACTGTTAAAATTTCTCCGCTAACAAATCGGTAAAATCCATCTTGTAAGGGTTTACGAATTCCACCATTTTCGATTTGATAGGCTCGGTTTCCTTCTAGTTGGATTAGATTTTCTTTGATTTCTTTGATTTGTAAACTACTAGGGGCGATCGCACCGTTTCTCTCAATCAATTGGCCATTTTGTGCCGATGCTGATTTAACTAAATTTTGGTCTAGTACCTGAAATAGTTGACCAGCCAAGCCACTTTGATGGGCAACGGATAAACCGGCTACAGCCACCAAGGCAAGAACTATATTTTGAGAATTGTTATTTGGGATTTTATCCATAATATATAAAATTTATAAAAAACTGGAAATATCATAACATAAATTAAAATTCTGTTTTTTAAGATAGTTAGTTTATTGTATTATGTAATACTCATTCCGTTAAGTTAAGTTACGATGCAGAATATAATATAAATTATTATATATTTAGTATATTCAAAATAATTAACTATTTGATCTTACTTGTTCAGCATAATCTTTTGGCTTAAGTCTTCTAATCAACTTAAAAAGATCTTGTCTAATAACCAGAGGAAAATATGATAAGACTAACCCTAAATAAACTCTAAGTGAATTATTTTTTTTCGAGATTAACTCTTTAATATATTTTCTTCCTTTGGTAGTTTGTCCTTGTTCAATTAATCTTAAAGCTAAAAATATTGTGGTAGTATTAATTCTGGTTTTACGATAATCTTCTACTATCTTATCATTAAAATTAAATCTGTTTAAATAGTTTAAATAATCTTCTAAATAAACTATAGAACGATCCAAGGTATTTTGTTCCTCATGGAATCTATACTCCATTAGTATTAATGGTAAATAATAACCATTTTTATTATTTAGAGCTAGTCTTACAAAAAGATCATTGTCTTCACAATTTTGAATATTTGGTAATAAAAAATCAACTTCATCTAATATTTTTTTACGAAATAACGTTGCTCCAATTTGAAAAACTTGTTTAATAAACACTTTTTCTAGTAAATCTTTAACTATCCCTTCTTCTAAGTTATTTCGTCCCCATTTTTCAGAGTTTATTTTAGTGATGCTTTCATTTCTTATACTCTTACTATCTATAATCCAATGATCTGTACCTACAAAATCTATTTGATGATTTGTATTTAAAATATTTACTGTTTTTTCTAAAAATTCTGGAGTTAAACCATCATCGTCATCAAGTTTTAAAAAGTATTCTCCCGTAGCTTTTTCAAATCCGGATCTCATATTGTTACTTTTACCTATATTTTTTTTATGTTGAATATAGATAATGCGATTATCCTTAAAATTATCAACTATTTCTGCTGTATTATCTGTTGAGCCATCATCACATATAATTAGTTCAAAATCTGAGTAAGTTTGATTTAAAACACTGTTAACAGAATATTGTAAATAGTCAGATCTATTATAGGTTGGGATACAAACACTAACTCTGGGCATAATTACATTAGGATGATGATTTTATGACTATAATAACCAAAATCTTTTTTTTATTCTTAATTATTAATATAAGGGCGATCGCCCTTAACTTTACATGAAAATTTTAATAATTTCCAACACCTTTCCCTATCCGCCCAGTCGGGGGGGAACCCAAGTCAGAACATTTAATCTAATTAAATATCTTAAGGCAAATCATCGCCTAACCATGGTTACTCAAATCGATGAAGAAGTACAACCATCAGAAATCGAAGCATTAAAAACCTATGTAGATAACCTAATAACCTTTCCTCGCCAACAAAATAACCATCAAGGGGGATTTATCCAACGTTTTGCCAACTTCCTCATCACAGGCACTCCCCCCAGCGTAGTAGCTAATTATAACCACTCGATGCAAGAATGGATTAATAAAGCGGTTGAAAATAAAGAATTTGATGCCATTACCTGCGAACATAGTGTCAATGAAATCTACGTCAACCCCCAATGGCAACAACAACTTAAAACCGTAGTAAATATCCATAGTTCAGTATATCGCACCTGTAAAAATCAACTGGAAACAGGTACCGCAGAAAAACCTAAGCGCGATCGCATTTATCTCCCCTTACTATACCGTTACGAAAAAAAATATTGCCAAAAATTTACCAATCTAGTCGTTACCACCGCCGAAGATGCCCAATCCATCAAGGAAATATCGGGAAAATCAGCCATTACCGTCATTCCCAATGGTGTTGACTTAGATATATTCCCCTTTCGCCCCCAGCCCGTAAATAACCACACGTTAATTATCACAGGGGGAATGGATTACTTTGTTAATATTGATGCTACTTGTTTTTTTACCCGCCAAGTTTTTCCCCTAATTCAAAACCAATATCCAGACGCAACCTTGATGATAGTAGGCTCAAAACCCTCCTTAGAAGTCCAAAGCCTAGCCAAAAAGAAAGGAGTAATCGTAACTGGTAGAGTACCATCCATGGCAGAATATTTACACAAAGCCTCAGTATGTGTTATTCCCATGCGTACAGGATTTGGCATCAAAAATAAAACCCTTGAAGCCATGGCAACAGGTATTCCCATCGTCGCCAGTGATAGGGGATTAGAAGGCTTAACCGTAGATAACCCCCTTTGTGCCTTACGGGCAAATAAAATAGAAGACTATGTAAAACAAATCTGTAAATTGTTCGATAATCGTGATTTAGGTCAAGAAATAGCTTATAATGCTCATAAAATGATTGAAAATGATTATAGTTGGGAAAAATTCGCTATGGATTATGAAAAAATCATTACCAGCCAATAATATTCATCTCAAAGCTCATCAAATCAATTCTACACCCCACCCCAAAAAATCGTTTACAACCCCTTTTAAATCTTGATAGACTATTATGTGTTATAATTTTGGATAAAAATATCATTTAATAAAAAACAAGGCAATCTATAGCCTTAATAAGGGGAACATAATAATATGGCTATCGAAAAACAAACCTCCAACTATGGAGCAGAGCAAATCCAAGTACTGGAGGGGTTAGAACCTGTTAGAAAGCGGCCGGGGATGTATATCGGTACAACAGGGCCAAGGGGTTTGCATCACTTGGTATATGAAGTTGTAGATAACTCCATTGATGAAGCCTTAGCAGGACATTGTAGCCATATTGAAGTAGATATTAATGAAGATGGCTCAGTCAGCGTTATTGATGATGGGCGGGGTATTCCCACCGATGTCCACCCTAGCACCAATCGATCTGCCCTCGAAACCGTAATGACGGTGCTTCACGCAGGGGGAAAATTTGGCGGCGGTGGTTATAAAGTCTCTGGGGGTTTGCACGGGGTAGGTATTTCCGTGGTAAATGCCCTTTCTGAATGGGTAGAGGTGAAGGTATGGCGTAATGGTAGTCTCCACCAACAACGTTATGAAAGAGGGATTCCCATTACCGAATTAGTTGCCCAACCTGATGCGGAGCATTCTACTGGTACATCCATCAGTTTTATGCCCGATGCTCTCATTTTTAGCGAAACCACAGAGTTTAATTACGCCATCCTTTCCAATCGTTTAAGGGAATTGGCTTACCTCAATGCGGGAGTTAAAATTACCTTTGGCGATCGCCGTTTAGAATCTTTAAAAGAAGAAACCTACTGTTATGAAGGGGGTATCAAAGAATACGTCACCTACATGACAAGGGAAAAAGATGTTCTCCATCAAGACATTATCTATGTAGAAGGAGAAAAAAATGGCGTACAAGTAGAAGTAGCCTTCCAGTGGTGTATAGATGCCTATAGCGATACAATCTTAGGCTTTGCCAACAACATCCGCACCGTGGATGGTGGTACTCACCTAGAAGGACTAAAAACCGTACTAACTAGAACTTTAAACAACGTTGCCCGTAAACGTAATAAAATTAAAGAGAATGAACCCAACCTTGCAGGGGAGAACGTCCGAGAAGGTTTAACCGCAGTAATTTCCGTAAAAGTACCCGATCCCGAATTTGAAGGACAAACGAAAACGAAACTCGGTAACTCCGAAGTGCGCGGTATCGTTGATTCCCTCGTAGGGGAAGTATTAAACGAATACTTAGAATTTAATCCCCATGTAGCCGACAGCATCATTGAAAAAGCAGTTCAAGCCTTTAAAGCTGCCGAAGCGGCCCGTCGTGCCAGAGAATTAGTACGCCGTAAATCCGTTTTAGAATCTTCCCCCTTACCCGGAAAACTCGCCGATTGTAGTACAAGAGATCCCTCTGAATCTGAAATTTTCCTCGTGGAAGGCGACAGTGCGGGTGGATGTTTTTCAGGAGATACAGAAATAGCCCTTGTTGATGGTCGAAATATTAGCTTTAAACAATTAGTACAAGAGCAGAAAGAGGGTAAAAAACATTTTTGCTATACCATTCGTAAGGATGGAACCATCGGCGTTGAGAGCATTATCCACCCTCGCATCACAAAAAGAAATACCCAAGTTATCAAAGTAACCCTAGATAATGGTGAGCAGATCGTTTGTACTCCAGATCATCGCTTTATGTTGCGTGATGGTAGCTACAAACAAGCTCAAAATTTAACTCCAGAAGATTCTTTAATGCCTTTGTACCGCAAAATATCTTCAACTCAAGATAAAGCCATCACCATAGATGGTTATGAAATGGTGTGGAATCCTCGTTCTGATTCTTGGTTATTTACCCATTTAGTAGCTGATTGGCATAACCGTTGGCAGGGTGTTTACAAAAAAGAAGATGGGCAACATTGTCATCACATAGATTTCAATAAAAGAAACAATAATCCTACTAACTTAGTTCGTTTAAGTGCTGATGAACATTTAGCGTTACATCGATCGCACTTAGAATATACCTTACACCGTTCCGATGTAAAAGAAAAATGTCGTCAACTCAGACAAAAAGACGAATTCCGTCAGATGATGAGTGCAAGGATGAAACAGGAGGATACTCGTGAAATATTATCCACTAACGCTAAAGCCCTGTGGGAAGATACCGAGTATAAAATTTACATGGCGGAAAAATGGTTAGATTTTTATAACAGTAACCCTGAATACCGTCAGCAAAACGCTCAACAATTATACGAAGCCCAACAAAAATATTGGAGCGACGAAAATAATCGTCAAATTCAAAGTGAGAAAGTAAAAGACTTTTTCAAAAATAATCCTTCTGCCCGTCAAGAATTGTCTGATTTGGCAAAAAAACAGTGGGAAGATCAGGATTTATTAGATTGGAGAAGAGAAGAGACTAAAAAACAGTGGACTCCTGAGTTTAGAGAAAAGCGTCGTCAAGCCTTAGCAAAAACTTACTATAACAAAACCATCTGTGCCCTCAAGCAAATTGAAATAGATTGCGGTTATGTGGATATTGAAGCCTACAATCAATATCGTTTACAAACAAAGGATAAAACCTTATTAAAGTTAGAAACCTTTGGAGAACGTTATTTTCACGGCAATCAAGAGCAAGTTTTGGAAGCCGTTGCTAATTATAATCATCGAGTAGTAAAAATTGAGCCTCTCACAGAATTAATTGATGTTTATGACATAGAAGTACCCCATACTCATAACTTTGCTTTGGCTAGTGGTGTCTTTGTTCATAATAGTGCAAAGCAAGGGCGCGATCGCCGTTTCCAAGCCATCCTACCTCTAAAAGGTAAAATCTTAAACATCGAAAAAACCGATGATGCTAAGATTTACAAAAATAATGAAATTCAATCCCTAATTACTGCATTGGGTTTAGGTATCAAAGGGGATGAATTTGATCCAAGTCAACTCAGGTACCATCATATCGTGATTATGACTGATGCTGACGTAGATGGCGCGCACATCAGAACCCTTTTACTGACTTTCCTTTACCGTTATCAAAGAGAATTGGTAGAGCAGGGATATATCTATATTGCTTGTCCTCCCCTTTATAAACTAGAAAGAGGAAAAAATCATTATTACTGCTATAGCGAAAGGGAATTGCAGGAAAAAATAGCTGAGTTTCCTAGCAATGCTAACTATAGTATCCAAAGATTTAAAGGTTTAGGGGAAATGATGCCCCAACAGTTGTGGGATACCACCATGAATCCTGAAACCCGCATGATGAAAAGGGTTGAAATTGAAGATGCCGCAGAAGCCGATCGCATCTTTACCGTGTTAATGGGTGATAGAGTAGCCCCCCGACGGGAATTTATTGAAACCCACGGGCCACGACTAAATCTAACAGAACTAGACGTATAATCAGATGGTGGGGTTATTCGTAACCCCATAAAAAAAGTGAATATTGACACTGACTATAATTTGTAAGAGATAAAGACTTAAATATTATTTATATAGTTATTTAAGTGAGTTTTGAGACAGTTTCACCAGCTAAAATCCCTATTCTATAAATCTTTTATAATCTGGTAGTGTTTCATCTTCATAAGGAATATCAAAATATTCAGCCATTTCCTTGGGGAAAATTATATTCACTTCGACCGGTTCATCACCAGGAAAATATGATTTTTCGTGCAGAGTTTTATTACGTTTTTTAATGTATATATTTGATATATTAAAAGCCATTTTTGCTTTGAGTGATACAATTCCACTTGAGGTGATTGATATTCACCTTATTTTATTTTTATACCTTTAGCCTACAAATATTTTTATCTAACAGCTTAATTATCGATGGCTTACCGATAAAACCTAACACCTAGAACCTAACACCTAATTAATATTGAGGTACAGAAGAATCAACTTCTTCACTCCAAGCGGCAATACCGCCTTTCACATTAATTCCCTCAATTCCTGCTTCTTTAAGGATATTAAGAGCTTTGGCAGAGCGTCCACCCAATTTACAATGGGCAATCAGGCGTTTATCTCCTACCAACTCCTTAACTTTTGCTACTCCATCACCATCTTCAATATCAGGTAAAGGAATCAAAGTAGCATTAGGAATTTTAGCGATTTGATACTCGTTAGGATTACGCACATCAATTAATACATAATCGTCGGCATCACTATCCAATAACTCTTTTAACTGGGTTACGGTCATCTCCTCCAATGCCCCCTCGCTTTCACTGGCTTGGGCTGCTGCTTGGGGAATACCGCAAAATTGTTCATAGTCAATGAGTTTTTCAATGACGGGGCGCACAGGATTAGGACGTAGTTTCAATTCCCTAAACTTCATGCCCATGGCATCATAGAGTAATAATCTACCGCTGAGGGTTTTGGCAGGATCAACCCTTAAAATAATTTTAATGGCTTCAGTGGCTTGGATTGTACCGATAATACCACATAAAACCCCTAAAACTCCTCCTTCGGCGCAGGAAGGAACCATGCCTGGTGGTGGTGGCTCAGGATATAAGTCACGGTAGTTGGGGCCGCCCTCATAGTTAAATACGGTGGCTTGTCCTTCAAAGCGGAAAATAGAGCCGTAAACGTTGGGTTTATTTAACAATACACAGGCATCGTTAGTGAGGTAACGGGTGGGAAAATTATCTGTACCGTCAATGATTACGTCGTAGGGTTCAAGAATTTTAAGGGCATTTTCTGAGCTAAGGCGGGTTTCATATAAGTCAACCTGACAGGTGGGGTTAATTTCTAAAATACGATTTTTTGCGGATTCAATTTTAGGTTTACCTACCCATGAAGTACCGTGAATTACTTGTCTTTGCAGGTTGGAATGATCGACTACGTCAAAATCTACTATACCAATCCGCCCAATACCAGAAGCGGCTAAATATAATAAAAGAGGTGAACCTAATCCCCCCGTGCCTATACAGAGTACACTCGCTGCTTTGAGACGTTTTTGCCCTTCCAATCCGACTTCGGGCAAAATGATGTGTCGTGCGTAGCGTTCGTACTCATCTTTATTCAGTTCTATAGAGTCTAAATTAGGATTGAGCATTTTTAAATTTAATGTTAGCAGAAATTTTTTCTGTAAGTGATTATTTTAACAAATTTCCAGCTAGGGGGGTGATTGATAATGGACAATGAACAATGAACAATTAATTTAAACTTTAGATAATCTTTGTTGATTAGAATCAGGTTAATGACACAATTACTTTTAGTTGATGAGTTCTACATCTAAGAAGAAAAGCACAGATTTGAAGGAGTTGGCAATAGTTTTTTTTCGTTTAGGGGCGATCGCCTTCGGGGGCCCTGCGGCACATATTGCCATGATGGATGAGGAAATTGTTCAGAAAAGAAAATGGATTACTAGGGAAAGATTATTAGATTTATTAGGGGTTACTAATTTAATCCCCGGCCCTAATTCCACGGAGTTGGCCATTAATATTGGTTTTGATAGGGGCGGTTGGAAAGGTTTGATTGTGGCGGGCTCGGCTTTTATTTTACCTGCCATGGTCATTGTCTGGATTTTGGCTTATATTTATGTGCAGTATCAAGCCCTTCCCCAAGCTCAATGGTTGTTGTATGGTATCAAACCCGTAATTGTGGCGATTATTCTTCAGGCACTCTGGAAGTTAGGCAAGAAAGCCGTTAAAGATAATGTGACTAAGGTGGCGGGAATTTTGGCGGTGGTTGCCTTTTTTTTTAATATCAACGAAATTCTGATTTTATTAATTGTGGGCTTGGGGGTAATGGTTTATAAGGAAAGACATCGTTTTAATGTTCGTAATGCTTGGGTAGCACCAATGACGGTTTCCCCTTTCCTCGCCCAAACCAATGTTAGTGAAAGTGTTACTTCTCCTTCTGGATGGGGGGTGTTTTTATTTTTCCTCAAGGTAGGTTTTTTTTTATATGGTAGTGGTTATGTGTTATTGGCTTTTTTACAAAATCAATTGGTAGAACAAAATCAGTGGCTTACCTCTGAGCAGTTGATAGATGCCATCGCCATTGGGCAATTTACCCCAGGCCCTATTTTAACTACAGCAACTTTTATCGGTTATCTTTTGGCAGGGAATATGGGCGCTGTAGCCGCCACTGTGGGCATTTTCTTACCTAGTTTTCTGGTTGTTTTAATTATTAATCCTTGGGTTGAAAAGTTGAGAAATTCGCCCCTCACTGCTTCTCTCCTTGATGGGGTAAATGTGGCTTCTTTGGGATTGATGGCAGGGGTAACTTATATTTTGGGTACAGAGGCGATCGTTGACTGGATTACTGTTACCATGGCAATAACTGCGACTTTCTTAGTGTTTCGCTATAAATTGAATTCCCTGTGGTTAATTTTGGCAGGGGCGTTAATAGGATTAGTGGTTAATTTACTCTGAGGGTTGGTTGGGCGAGGTAAAATGAGGTTAGAGAAATTATAGTAATTGTTAACAATAAAATGACTCAGACTATAGATAATCAAAAATATCGGGCAATTTTAGCTCCTAATGCCGAAAATATCACTTTTGAGAGTAATGGCTTAAATGATTTTTTGCAGGAAACTTTTGCCCTGACTAAGCGTCTTTTCATTCAGTTACAACGCCGCCCTTCTACCCTCGTGGCGGGGGTTATTCAACCTTTTATGTGGTTAATTTTATTTGGTGCTTTGTTTTATAATGCCCCCCAAAGTTTATTTGGTGATGATTTTAGTTATGGGCAGTTTTTAGCTCCCGGAATTATTGTTTTTACGGCTTTTTCTGGGGCTTTGAATGCTGGTTTGCCTATTATGTTTGATCGAGAATTTGGCTTTTTAAATCGACTATTAGTCGCCCCCCTAGCCTCTCGATTTTCCATTGTGGCTGCTTCGACTATCTATATTATTAGTCTTAGTTTGATTCAGACTGCTGTAATTATTACCGCCAGTGCTTTTATTGGGGCTGGTTTACCTAGCGCTACGGGTTTAAGTGCGATCGCCCTTATCACCTTTTTGATTGTCCTAGGAGTGACAGGATTAAGTCTAGGACTAGCTTTCGCCCTACCCGGACACATCGAACTACTCGCCGTAATATTTGTAATTAATTTACCCCTATTATTTGCAAGTACAGCCCTCGCCCCCATGGCATTCATGGCAAACTGGTTACAAATCATCGCCAGTCTCAACCCCCTAACCTATGCTATCGAACCCATCCGCTATATTTATCAACATGGTGATTGGAATTTGGCTAGTATCGTAATCAGCACCCCTTGGACAGAAATTAACTTCGGCGTTGTACTACTTCTACTATGTGGCTTTGATGCGCTTATTCTTTTGGCAATCAAACCTCTTTTAAGTCGTCGTTTCGCTTAACTTTAAACCTAAATAAAATCAGGAATAATTAATCATGAAAAACAAACTTGTATATACATCCCTTCTCAGTGCTGCTTTAGTAATGGGTTACGGCAATCTAGCCTCCGCCCAAAATGCTAACTCCAATCAAAATGACATCTTCCAATCCAACGAACAAAACTCTCTTTATGGCGACAGCATCAACCCCATGCAGTTGATACACAATGCTAACATGATGAATCGCATGAATGGAGCCGCTTCCCCTGAAGCCACCAATCGAAACATTCAAAATGCGGCTCAAAGTTTTAGGGAAAGACAACTACAAAGAATGAGAGAAATGGAATTACAGAATAATAACTCAGAAGAAATAGAACTAGAAAACGAACTTTAAAAAAATACCCCTCTTTATAGGAGGGGTTTAAAAATAATATTATTGAAACAATTAACAGGTGCTGGAAAAGGCAATTAAATAATCTGGTTTTGGATTTCGATTATTTCAACCCAACACCCTAAAATTTTAATAATGATTAACCGTTGAATTGTTAGTTTTCGCAAAAATCATTCTTCCTGCAGAAGTTTGAAGGGCAGAGGTAACAGTAACCCTTAACTCTTCCCCGACATGATTATTAGCATCCTCCACCACTACCATGGTACCATCATCCAAGTAACCAATTCCCTGACTAGGTTCTTTACCATTTTTCAAGATTTTCAAATCGATGTAATCTCCAGGGAGATAAATGGGGCGAATAGCTTGGGCTAAATCATTAATATTGAGGATGAGAATTTTTTGTAAACTAGCCACCTTACTCAAGTTAAAATCATTGGTGATGAGGGTAGCATTAATATCATGGGCAAGGTGCAATAATTTGGCATCCACTGTGGCTACATCTTCGTACTCTTCGGGATGAATAACGATAATATCGGGGTATCTTTCCTGCATTTGATTAAGAATATCTAAACCCCTGCGCCCCCTAACCCTTTTTTGGTCATTGGTAGCATCAGCTAATTGTTGCAATTCTTGTAAGATAAACTGGGGTACTAAAATTTGTCCTTCAATAAATCCTGTATCCAATAATTGTTGAATACGTCCATCAATAATACAGCTAGTGTCAAGAATTTTGGTAGCAACGGGTTTTAGGGTACCTTCCGCCACTAACATTGATTCAATACTATTGGGGTTAATTAACCTTAAAAAAGTTCTTCCGTGGGTATCAGCGAGGGATACTCCTAATACAGCAAAAGTAACACTACCCAAAATTGCCAACATGGGTTTAAGGAAACTAAACTCGCTAGGAATTGGCAGGAGGAATATGGGGGCTAACATTAAGTTTGCCAACAATAAACCTAGTACCAAACCGATCGCCCTTGTTATAATAACTTCAATAGGGGTTTTCCTGATTCTTTGTTCTAAACGGCGATAAGTAGTTTGAGCAACTAAACCCATAGCCAAGCCAATAATAGAAGAAAAACCAGCGGCTAACCATCGCAGGGCTTGAATATTGGAGACTTGCCCTTGAATGTCACCGGGTAAAACTTGGACTATATCAAAGCCTACTCCCGCAAATGCAAGAACGAATATAGAAATAATAATAGCGTCAATCATAATAAATAAGTTGATCCTTGTTTGGATGCAGATAGTTAATTATATCTTTCAATAACGAGTGCAATTAATAATCATGCTAACTCTTAATCTATTTTAACTTTTCAGAGCGGTTTCCGAAGTTCGGTTATCTTTGGGTATTTGTAATAATGTAGAAAAACAGTAATGCTAATTTATGAATAAATTAGATAAATATTATCAAATACTTAATATACAATCAGGGGCAAGTGTAGAGGAAGTCAAGAAGGCATACCGACAACTGGCGAAAAAATGGCATCCTGACAATTTTAATGATAGTCCTGAAAAAGCAGAATTAGCTGAAAAAAAATTTTTAGAAATTCACGAGGCTTACGAAGTTTTAAAAAAATCAGGTAATTCTCCTAATTTTGACCAACAAAAAACAAAAAATCATGACAATAATTATGTTTTTGTCAGAAGGAATTTGGATACGAAAGAGAAAAAAGCAGAGTTTTATTACGACTTGGGAGTAGAGGAAGCGAAAAATGAGCAATGGGAGGAAGCTATAAGATATTTTACCCATGCTATTAAATTAAATGATAGGTTTGCTAATGCTTATTATTATCGAGGTGCTGTTTTGGATAAATTGGGTTTTGGGTTGAGGGCGCAGTCAGATTGGAATCAAGCTGAATTTTTTAAAAGTTCGCAAAATAACAAAGTTGAATTTAATAACTATAGCGATAATAAAAGAAAAAAAAGTAAGCAAAATATCGGAGTTAATAAATCTTTTCAAAAAAAGGAAGATAATTTTATTAAATGGTTAGGAGTTATTTTTGGGCTTGTTTTGGTCGCTTTTGGACTTGCTATGATTAGGGATACTAGAAATACGGAAAATAATAACCAAAGTTTTTATTACTTTTTGAATGATTATAATATTTCTTTGCTATTTAAATAGTTAAGGTGCGCTGAATAAATCACAAGTTGAGAATGTGAAATTGAAGGTGTAAACTTTAAGGATAGTTGGATTGTACTAAAAAAAGTTTTGATTGGGGATATTTAGATGATGAAGGTTATTTTTCAGAAGTTGGTATTATTTACTTTCTTAATTGTATGTTTGACGGGTTGTGTTCGTTATGATGTGGGGGTTAATTTTTCTCAGGCAAATAGCGGCACTATAATTCAACATATCAAATTAGGCGAACAATTAACCAGTTTTAGTGAATCGGAAGGTAATGCTTGGTTGAATGGTATTCAAAAACAGGCATTAAAGTTACATGGAAAGGTGAAAAGATTATCTCCAGAGGAGTTGGTGGTGACGATTCCTTTTGATAATGGGCAGGATTTAGTAAATAAATTTAATCAGTTTTTTATTTCTGAGGTTGATTCAAAGGTTAATCGCAATTTGACGGAAAAACGGGAAGATAGTCTCTTGGATTTGGAGGCAAATATGGCTATTAAGCAAAGTAATTTAATTTTTGTTGAAAGAAATATTTTAAATTTTTCCGCAAATTTGACTCCTTTGGGAGTGGTTTCTAATCAGGGCCATATTATTATTTCTTCGGGGGATTTGATTAATTTACAGTTGAGTTTTAATTTTCCTTGGGGGGCAAAGTTGATTACTAATGATTTTCCTACTTGGGAAAGGGAAGAAAATAATCAATATAATATTAGTCTCAAGGCGGGGCAAGTTAATGATGTGACGGCTATTTTCTGGGTACCTAATTATATCGGTTTGGGGGCAGGGGCGATCGCCCTTTTCATTTTATTAGGGTTTATTCTCAAATATCCTCAATCTCTCAAAACTATGAAAAAGGTTAGTTAGATTTTTCGCTGATGATTGTGGTGAGGTAACAATAATCGATTTTTCCTTGGGCATTACGGGGAATAGAGTCCATTTCATACCATACTTTCGGTATTTTATAATGGCTAATGTGCGATCGTAATTTATTTTTTATACTATCAATTATATTTTCAGACATAGGAACATATAAAGCACAAATAACTTGTCCCCAATAACTATCTTTTTTACCCAAAATAACTATATCTTTTACTAAACCTGTTTCCCTAATTAATTCCTCTATTTCTGATGGATAAATATTCTCACCGCCCGAAATAATTTTACGGCTATTTCTACCCACAATATGTAAATAATTTTCTTGATCTAAATAACCTAAATCATCGGTTTCAAAGTAACTATAATCTTGAGAATGAGGATAATATCCTTTAAATAAAGATGTACTTTTTATGGTAATTTTACCAGTTTGTTCTTCTTTCTTTTCTATATTAATTTCAGCGTGGGGCAAAACTTTTCCACTACTTTTTTTACCATTTAAAAAATTATCTGGAGACAAAATTGTCACCCCAGAAGCTGTTTCAGTCATACCATAGGTTAAAGCTAGATTGATTTGATAATTGTGGCAAAGATTTTGTAAATCTTGAGGAGTACTATTTCCGCCTACTAAAACTGTTTTAAATGGTATCAACCAATTAGGATTATTTTCTAAAAAAAACTTTAATTGAGTGGGTACAAGGGAAATAAAAAAATCTTGATAATTATTTAATGGAACTTCTTTTTTGAGTAATGAATAATCATAAATTTCTAATGTTCCTTTTGTCATAAAAGTTCTAATAATTTGCATTAAACCACTAACATGATAGAGAGGAAGACAACAAAAAGAATTAATTTTTTCCTCTTGCCAAAATTCATAAAATCCCATGGCAGAATTAGTTAACGTTAACCATGTATGAATTGCAAATTTAACTTTGCCAGATGTTCCCCCTGTGGGAATCATAATTCTTTCTGAAGGGTAGCAATGATTTTCTATATCTTCATTAGTGGTCAAAATATTTCCGTCTTTAACTCTTTTTAATAAAAGTAAAAATTGTTTATGATTATTATGATTATCTGAGTCTGTAAAAACCAAATTAGGTTTTACTATTTGATATACTTGCTCTAGTTCTCTTTTTTGCCAGTGAGGATTTAGCAAAAAAATAGATGATTTAGTTAAAATTGAAGCGAAAAAGACACTAATAAATTTGTTAGGATTATTAGTTGATAAAAATATTACATTATTTGTAGTTTGATTAATCTGTTTAATATAATAGTTTATATCATTTATAACAGAAATATTATTATTGTTATGGTAGCAGTTATTATTAAAATATTTAAGTAGTATTAAAAAGTTTTTTTTATCCACAAAAAAGTACCAAATTAAAGATAACAAATGAAGTTATCAAGTCAATATATAGCCCCCATTTTGCAGGGGTGATTCAAAGTAGGGGTAAGATTTATTTAATCTAAAATACTCACTGTAGAAAAGGCTTAAACCTTTTGGCTAGATCGATTTAATTACACCTACCTACTTAGGTAAATTCTGTAAATTAATTTACCTCTATTTTTACAAAAACATCACAGTCATTAAGTATAATTAGTTGGCTGATGAATAATAAAATGGCTCAATAACTCGTTATTTATGCCTTTGAGTTAAATTAAATTTTAAGTAAGAATGAATCACTCCTGCTATAAAAAAGGGGGATATTTGAGGATTAAAACTCAGACTATTTAGGAAATAGCAATGGATTGCACAGCGTTTATATCTAAACCCTGTTTAGTTAATTCTTGGGTAAGAATAAGGCTATTTTTAATCCTATCAACAAACAAAACTCCTGTAAGATGATCCATTTCATGTTGTATTACTCTTGCCATCCATCCTGAAGCCTTAATTCTCTGTTTTTTCCCGCTCAAATTTTTAAATTCTACTTCGATTTTTGAGGGGCGAGTAACATCGAGGAAGACGTTAGGGATACTTAAACAACCTTCTTCCAAAATACATACATCTTTGCTATATTTTCTGATAACAGGATTAATCATCACTAAAGGAGGATTGTTTTCGTTATCAGGTTGAAGATCAACTACAATCATTTGTTTATTGACTCCCACTTGGGGGGCTGCTAAACCGATACCATTTTCGGCATACATGGTTTGAAGCATTTTTGTCGCCAACTCTTTAACGGATTCGTCAATTTTGGCAATGCGTTTGGCATTTTGTCTGAGGACTTTATCTCCTAGTATATGTAACTTTAACGGTGCATTTACCTTTTCTTTTTCAACAATTAATGTATTGGTCATATTTTACTCTTTAGTAAGTTAACAAATCTCTTTTCTTTGATCATAAAACATTGTTGTATGTCTATTGGGGCGATAGTAGAAATTAGTTACTATATTGGTTTAACCATAATTTTAGTTAATTTTGTCAAGGCGATCGCCCTTAGTCATCAACAAAAAGAGTTGCTTTCGAGATATTATGCTTGATCATTAACCGCTACTATTCTTCCTTTAATAACCAAAAACCTTCAAAAGACTCGGACTCAGGGGAAGATTGGATGGCGAGAAAATGTACACCGTTGGCTTGTTGTTTGGCACTTTCAAATCCTTCCCCTTCAGCAAGGGTTTTTTCGTCGGTAAGATTGGCTAGAATCCAACTATCGCTTACTCCTGTTTCTAGGCAAATACGGGGAAATTGACCTGTTTCTAATCTCAGATAGCCTAATTCTAATCCAGACATCCACGCACCGAGGGGTAAGGCTCTTTTTGAAAAAATTATGAGTCCAGGGATTTTAGTATTTTTCTTGATGTTGGCAAGGGAGAGGGGAAATGCTTCCCCAAATGCGATCGCCCATTCCCTCATATCCTGAAAATCATCACTATTGAGGGAGACTAAAGCCCATTTATCATTGCGATCGCCCTTAACCGCATCAGGTAAACTAATGGCATTACCTTGGGGATATTGTACCGAAGCGGAAACTTTAGGGGCTTGATAACCGTCTTGATAAGGGTAAAAATCAACATCTCTTTCTGCTAACCAACGATTGAGGGCATAGGTATGGCGGGAAGCAAATACAGAAATATTAGCATCATCACAGGCTTTGATGATCATATTATTCATCTGACGGCGGAAAAATCTAATTTTACTGGGAGTTTCCCCCGCTTTTTCGATGGCAGAGGCGATCGCACTTCCCAAAGTGATAGAATTAACCTCACTATTCGAACAAAACTGGGAATAACGAAATATCGAATTATAATCACTATCAATGTCCGTTGGACTTTCGCAAATCAAAATTTCCCAAAGTTTTTTATTATTCTCATCAAAAATTGGACGTGAATAGAAATCTAACTCCCAAATTTTTCCCATGTTAAAGAATGTTGAATCTTAATATAAAATGAACAATATTATCAACCTTGTATCATATCATCCCCACTCCATCGCCATTATTTAACTCTCTAACTTTTTATCAACTGGTAAAACAAGCATTGCTCACCATCTTCGGTTAAAAAGTTAAAAATTGTTGAGAAATACGGCAGTCTATGGAAGTCACCATGGACAATGAGAAGAACTCATATTAAGATACATTACCCGAAAAACTAATGACACATTTCTGAGGAAGAGGTGCTATTTATAATGATCTAACTTATAATTACCCCTAGAAAACTCCAAACTGTCATAGATTGTATATTTATTCAACAAATTAATTTAATCTCGACAATATAACTGGAATATATAAAATTAATTGCTCACAACTATCAGTAAATCATGGTATATACTCTAGGTTCAGTAGAAGAATTTATCGCTACTGTGGCACCCTTTGATCGCCTATCCACCACCGAGATAAAACAACTAGCCCAAGAATTTAATCCCCTCAAATATGAAATGGGGCAAATCATGCTAGTCAAAGACAAGATTCCCCCCTACATTTCTATCATATATGAAGGACAAGCTCGTTACATTGGTTATGATCCTCGTACCAGTTTACCCCTGAGTTTAAAACTCGTTAGTCATGGTAATGTCATCGGTTGGCAAAGTTTACTAAGGGGATTTGCCTGTGAAACGGCGATCGCCTCTACCCCCGTAGTAGCCCTTACCCTATCTCGGGAAAAATTTTTAAATCTCCTTGAGCAAAAACAAAATATCAAGGAATACTACCAAAATACCCCTGGATTAATAGAAATTTTTGACAGCCTCGGCTACCAACTAAGCCACCGTGCCACAGGGGAAGGAAACCTCAAAATGTTGAGCCAAGAGGCCCTCAAAACATCCCAAGTAACCCATCTAAACAAAGGGAAAATTACCAAAATTCCCCCCGCACCCCAAGGACATATTTGGTGCTTTAGTGGCGGTAAAATCAAAGATTTGACCATTGGGGCAAATATCAATCAACAGGAAACCATCGAAGCAGAGACAGAAATTCGCCTTTTATCCCTCGATTTGATGCTAATTGAATCAGCCCATAGTAACAGCACTCCCACTCCCCCTCCTGTTGACAAAAAAGATGATCCTTGGCAGGAACATCAACAACCTCCATCCCCAGAAGAAATCCCCACTGTTACGCCCAAAGTTTTGATGGATGGAGACGGAATACCCCAAGCCGACAATAGCGTTTTACAAGAACAACCCCAAAACCTTTTCCAAGAGCCAAAACAATCCCTAAAAAGTTATCCATACTTTTCCGGCAGAAGTGAAACTGACATTGGCATTGCTTGTTTTAGGATGCTGTGTAAACACTTCAATATTCCCTATAAAGGAGATATTCTCACTCGAGTTATCAAACAACAAGTTGAAAATAGTGGACGGTTATCCCTCGAAGTTTGCGGGGCGATCGGAGAACTTTTAGGGTTAAATAGTCAATTAGTAGAAGTACCAGCAGGAGCATTTGCAAGACTAGAAGCCCCCATCGTTGTCAAACTAGAAGATTCCCTCGTGGTGATTTACTCCACCAGTGATAAAACTATCATCGTGGCAGATCCTACCCTCGGTAGAATCAAGGAAATGAAAACCATCAATTTCTTAGAAAGATGGGGACAAAAAGGCAAAGCTCTACTACTGAAGAAAAATAAAGAAACTGCCCAACAAAAATTTGGCTTAAGTTGGTTTGTACCATCTCTGATTAAATTTAAGTGGATGTTGGTAGAAGTATTTGTCGCCTCCTTCTTCGTCCAACTTTTCGCCCTAGCCAATCCCTTGATGATTCAAGTAATCATCGATAAAGTAATCGTGCAAAATAGCCCCGATACCCTGCAAGTATTGGGTATTTTCCTCGTTGTCTTAGCTGTTTTTGAAGCCATCCTCAGCACCCTGCGGACTTATTCCTTTGTGGACACCACCAACCGCATTGACATGGCACTAGGTTCGGAAATCATTGACCACCTATTAAGGTTACCTCTGAGGTACTTTGAAAAGCGTCCTGTGGGCGAAATTTCCACCCGTATTAACGAGTTAGAGAATATTAGGTCATTTTTAACGGGAACTGCCCTAACAGTGGTACTAGATGCGATTTTCTCCGTTATTTACATTGTGGTGATGCTGATTTATAGTCCCATGCTCACCCTTGTATCCATGGCGATTATCCCTATATTTATCGTTCTTACCATTGTCTTTTCTCCTCTCATTCGTCGTCAGCTGAGAGAAAAAGCTGAGCGTAACGCTGAAACTCAATCTCACCTTGTGGAAGTCATGTCAGGTATTCAAACCGTCAAGGCTCAAAACATCGAGTTGAGATCCCGTTGGGAATGGCAAGAACGTTACGCCAGTTATGTAGGCACAGGGTTTAGGACGGTAATTACTCAAACCCTCGCAGGTTCTGCCAGTAATTTTCTTAATCAACTCTCTCAGTTATTAGTGTTGTGGGTGGGGGCTTATTTAGTATTACAAGGGGAGTTAACCCTAGGACAACTAATTGCTTTCCGTATTATCGCGGGTTATGTAACTTCTCCTATTCTTAGACTGGCTCAGTTATGGCAAAACTTCCAGCAAACTGCTCTATCCTTGGAGCGTTTGGCGGATATTGTGGATCATCCCCAAGAAGGTGAAGAAGATCGGGATAACATTCCCATGCCTGGCATTGAGGGTAATTTGAAATATGAAAATGTATGTTTTCGCTTCAAGCCTAATACTCCTTTACAGCTTAATAATGTCAGTATTGAAATTCCTGCGGGTACTTTTGTTGGTATTGTCGGGGAAAGTGGTGCGGGTAAGAGTACCCTAACTAAGTTGGTGGCAAGGCTTTATGAGCCTGAATCTGGACGAATTATGATCGATGGTTATGATGTTAACCGAGTGGAGTTGTATTCCCTACGGCGTCAAATTGGGGTTGTTCCTCAAGAGAGTCTCTTATTTGAAGGAACAGTTATGGATAATATTGCCCTCACTAATCCTGATGCTACTACCGAGGAAATCATTGAGGCGGCTAAGGTCGCCGTAGCCCATGAGTTCATCATGAATCTTCCTAACGGTTATAATACAAAGGTTGGGGAAAGAGGTGCTTCTTTGTCTGGGGGTCAAAGGCAGAGAATTGCGATCGCCCGTTCTGTCCTCCAAAATCCTCGGATGTTAATATTAGACGAAGCCACCAGCGCCCTTGACTACAATACAGAAGCTCAAGTCTGTCAAAATTTAATTACCGCTTTTGGCGATCGCACCGTTTTATTTATTACCCACCGCTTAGGAACCATTAAAGGTGCTGATACCATCGTAGTAATGGACAAAGGAACCATCGTAGAAGTAGGTACCCACGCAGAATTGATGGAACTACACGCCCGTTACTACTACCTCTATCAACAACAACTTAAAACCGAAGTATAACCAATTCAATTATCAGCCCGACTTTTTCCCCAAAGGCTGATTTACCAATCCACCTTACCTAAAAACAACCATGCAATCCACAGATAATAGAAATTCTGGTCAAGAAAATCTCCTCAAACGAGATGGACAACCTGAAACCCCTCAAACTCAAAAAGACAAAGTAAACCTAGACGCTTCTGGGTTTGAAAAAGGAGTCATCCTAAAACAATCCCCCGTCTGGTCTAGGGCTATGACTTGGACTATAATGGGTGTTACTGTATTTGCAGTATCATGGGCATATTTTGCCAGAATTGAGCAGGTAGTAGCCGCCAGAGGACAACTCAGACCAACCAATGCAGTACAAGAAATTCAAGCCCCCATCAACGGGGTGGTTAGTACCGTCAATGTAGAAGATGGTCAAAGAATCGCCGCAGGGGATGCTCTCCTGATATTTGACTCAGAAGCATCAGAAGCCCAACTCGCATCTCTCTTAACTATCCGAGAATCCCTAGTCAAAGAAAACCGCTTTTATAGAGGCCTCACCAACTCCCGTTTTAGTACCGCCCTCGTGGAAAAAAATGTCATTGATTTGGAATTATCTCCCGAAATTCAGGCCCTCGCCCTTAACCGTGCTTCCATTGTGGAAGAAATACAGTTTTATGAATCCCAAATTGGCACCAGAAACGGTAATAACCTCAGCCCAGATCAAGCCTCCCGTCTGAGTGCCGCCAACAATGAACTGGATTCTCGCTCTCAGGTAGCACAATTGAAAATTAGTCAACTAGAAAGACAAAGAAGTCAAAATAGTAGTCAACTATCCGATGCCCAAAGACAACTAATTAACGATCGCACCGTACTAGAACAAATCAGGAATAGAAATAGAGATGCCATCGCCCGGGCCGAAGAAAGTCTCAAAATTGACGAAGATATTTTGGCTAACTTTGCCCCTCTATCAGAAGAAGGTGCCGTATCTAGGGTACAAACGGATCTACAAAGGCAAAAAGTTCAAGATCGCCAAGCTAGTATCATTCAACAAAGAAGTAACGGCAGAATAGAAGAAGAAAGACAACAACAGCAAGTTCAATCGCGTCTAGCTCAAATTGAACAACTTCAAGAAGAGCAAACAAGGATTAATTTGGAAATTACCCAAGCCCAACAAGAATTGCGTAATACCATGGCGGTTAGTGAAAAAGATGTGCGCGATCGCATGGCAGGAAATAACCAAAGACTATCAGAAATTGATAGCCAACTCAACCGCATCATTATTGATAACGAAAAAAGAATCGCTGAATTAGACAGTCAAATTAGCTCAGCCCAACAAACTATCCGTTACCAAGAACTAAAAGCTCCCGTATCAGGAACGGTATTTGACCTCCAAGCTAGTCCTGGGTTTGTTCCCCGTAGTGGTATCTCGGAACCTTTGTTAAAAATAGTACCCGATCCAGGTCCTGATAATCCCCTCATTGCCGAAGGATACATCACCAACGAAGACATCGGTTTTGTGCAAATCGGACAAGAAGTAGATGTGAGGATTGACACTTTTTCCTACAGTGAATTTGGGGATATAAAAGGTACCGTGGAATTTATCGGCTCTGATGCCCTTCCCCCCGATCAAATTTATAACTTTTATCGTTTCCCCGTCAAAGTAGAATTGGAGGCCCAAGATTTAGTAGTTCGTGGTAATCCTGTGGATTTACAACCAGGAATGTCTGTGAGCTTAAATATTAAAGTTAGAGAAAATAGAAGTGTTCTTAGCTTATTTACTGAATTATTTACCAAAAAAGTCGATAGTCTCAGAGAAGTACGTTAACATTTGCGAGGAGTTAGGTTCAAATAGTTGAAATTTACTCAATGCCCAGCTCCTGAAGAGGTCTGATAATGGTGGACTCGGGGGCTTTCTCTGGGTCAAAAACCCCGTCAATGGCTTCTTGAAGACTGTTAGCCATGACAATCCTGTTATCATAAACCACAATCACCCTAGTAAGGGCTGGAATACTATTTTGATCCGCTTCTAGGTAAACAGGCTCAACATATAACAAAGACTGTTCGATGGGAATTACTAATAAGTTTCCTTGGATAGCTTTCGAGCCTTGGCGATTCCAAAGGGAAATTTGCCCCGAAATTAGAGGATCTTGGTTAATTAAAGCCTCAATTTGATCTGGTCCAAATACTAATTCTTGTTTAGGAAATTGGTATAGTAACAGTTTGCCATAGTTTTTCCCGTCACTACGAGCCGCTAACCAAGCGATGAGGTTAGGACGAGAGACAGGGGTATAGGGATGTAAGAGGATAAACTCTTCTTCATCGGCGATGGGCAACTTCATAATGAGATAATAGGGATTAATGGATAAAGGCTCATCTCCATAAATTTCTTGGGGTACTTGCCATTGATCTTCCCTGTTATAAAATACTTGGGTGTTTTCTACATGATAGGTGAGTAGTCTTTCTGATTGGGTTTTAAATAAATCAATGGGGTAACGAATATGTCTCAAAATATCTGGAGGCATACTGCTCAAAGGTTTAAAAAGTTCGGGAAATACTTTTTTCCAAGAACGAATTAGGGGATCATTTTCTTCGCTGATATAAAAAGTTGTTTTACCATCATAAGCATTGACTAAAACTTTTACTGAATTACGAATGTAGTTAAATTGATTCTCCCCTGGATCTGAGTAGGGATAATAATTAGAAATGGTATAGGCATCCACTAACCAATAGAGATGATTTAAGTCATTGGGTTCTCCATCTGCCACTACAAGATAAGGATCTTGATCGTAATAAAGGAAAGGGGCGATCGCCTTTATCCGTTCATTAATGTTACGACGAAATATAATACGAGTATCAGGGGTAAAATTATCCGTCAACAACATTCGCCAATCCCGCAGATGAACAGCAAAGACCAATTTGCGCCAAACATCAGCAATATTAATTCCCCCCGAACCATCATAGCTAGTATTAAAATTCTCCTCTCCACTGGGAAAATCAAACTCAGGAAACCTTGTATTAGTCATCACATAAGTATTTGCCAACTCCCCAAAATAAATACGAGGGCGCACAATGGGAATACTATCCCGAATAGCAGGAGAAGAAACACTCAACCCCCCCGGATCTAAATCTGAGCCAATATCACTGATAAAATAAAAAGGTAATCCTCCCTGCTGTACCCGATTCACTGGAGACATGGTAAAACCATACCCATGGGTATAAATGAGATGTTTATTAACCCAAGTTTTTGCCTGTTCAGGTACCAATTCATAATCTAACTCTCGGGGAGCCACAATTACCTGAGTATAATTACTATCACCCTCATCATTTTTAATGTTATAACGATCAATATCTGCATCAGGAAAAACATAGTAAGGTCTGATTTGTTGCAATTGACGATTTGCCTGAAGGATGGGGCGAGTATCCCAAAGACGAATATTATCAATGGTTAAGTTATTTTTTTTAATATCTTCTAGGGTAAGAGAGCCTTCGGGATTAAAGGTTTGCACTTCAATTTGATCTAAGTTAAAAGCGGATCTAGTTTGTTTAATGTTACGTTCGATGTAGGGTTCTTCTAGGCTTAATTCATTGGGCTGTACGATGGTATTTTGGAAAACTTCTATAACTCCCAAACCACCACCGTAAAAAACAATATAAAAAATAAAGGGCAAAAGAGAAAAGGATAAACCCTTTTTACGTTGATTCTCTCTTCCATACCCCGTGATGGATTTGATCAATAACCAAATACCAATGGCAGATGCGATCAATCCCGCAATGGTTTCTAGGGGCAAATTAATGATAATGTCGGTATAACCAGCACCATAAACTACTCCTCTGGTAGAGAAAACTAAACCATAGCGGTTTAACCAGTGAATAATGGCAATGGTAAACATTAAACCACTTAAAAGTCCGTATATATGTCGTAATTGTTGACGGGATAAACCCTTAAATCCCCCCTCGCTAAGGCTATTATTACTTATTAAATAAATAATTAAACTAGCACTAATACCATATAAAAACAGTCCTTGTACCCAAATATCTAATATTTGTAAAAAAGGTATTTTAAAAATATAAAAACTAATTTCATGATTAAATAAAGGTTCAGTTTTATCAAAATCAACACTATTAAAAAACCATAAAAATCTAATCCAATAACCAGAAATTATTAAAGCAAAAACTGCACTAATATAAATACCAATAAAATTCAACCAAAATCTTGGTTTAAATAATACTAAAATAGTAGCAGTAAAAACTATTAAAATTTCCCAAATATTTGCTGATATGCCAAGAACTAGGTCAGCTATTCCCCTAAGATGAAAGGGTGATTCTACCCTAGGAGTTACGTTGGGTAAATTAATATTTAGTTGCCAAGCCTCATGGGCTGTTTGAGTATAAAAAATGAGGGCTAGTCCAATACTGACACTGAAAAAAAATAGAAGAAGTAACAGTGATTTTAACTTTAAAGGAGATGACTGAGGCGCAAATTCTTCTAATTTCTTTTTATAATATAGGTGCTGATGATTACTCTGTTTGTAAGCAATAAAGATGTTACTAAAAATAAAAAGTGATGAGATAAAAAAAGTAACTAATCCTAATAATAATTTAGTTTTAAATTGAGTTAAAAAAGTTTGTAAATAACCTAATTCCTCAAACCAAAGAATTTCTACCCCTAAACGACTTAAACCTATGGCCGATAGCCAACCTAACATTATTAAAGATAAAAAGGCAATAATAATTTTATGGTTAAAAACAATTAATTTGACGGGATTTTTATAAACCTGTGTCATAGGGAAAACAATTGACAATGAGCAATGGACAATGGACAATTAATTTATTGATTATCAATTATTTTAAAGACAAAATACAGAATCCCCCCTAAGCTTATTAGCAAAGAGGGAAATTAATCATTGAGAGGGTCAGAAATTACAAATGATTAACTCTGAGTTGTATGGTACAAACCAGAAAACATTAATTTATCATAATTATCCATTTTCAATTCTCAATTATCCTATTTCTATATTAACAGCATCAACATCCCAGATTTCTTTGCAATACTCTCTGATGGTGCGATCGCTAGAAAACTTAGCCATACGGGCGCTATTGAGGATAGACATTTTCGTCCATTTGTCCTGATCTTTATAAGCCTGAGCTACCTTGTCTTGACAATCAGCATAGGCGGCAAAATCAGCCATGAGCATATATTGGTCGTTGTAAAGTAAATAATCAACGATGGGCTTAAATAAATCCTTATTACCATGACTAAAATACCCATCTCGAATACGATTAACCACTTGGGCTAGTTCAGAATTTTCTTCATAATAGTCCATGGGATTATAACCATTTGCCCTATACTCAGATACCTCCTCAGCGGTTAAACCAAACAAGAAGAAATTTTCTGCCCCTGCTTCTTGGCGAATTTCGATGTTTGCCCCGTCCAAAGTACCAATGGTTAAAGAGCCATTCATGGCAAACTTCATATTACCAGTACCAGAGGCTTCTTTTCCTGCGGTGGAAATTTGTTCGGATAAATCAGCGGCAGGATAAATCTTTTGTCCGAGGGATACATTAAAGTTGGCTAAGAATACCACCTTAATTCTGCCCCGTACATCAGGATCTTTATTTACCACATCTGCCACACTGTTAATTAATTTGATGACTAATTTTGCCATAAAGTAACCGGGAGCCGCTTTACCACCAAAGATGAAGGTGCGGGGTACTACTTCTACATCAGGATTTTCTTTGATTTTGTTGTACAGAGCGATGATATTTAGTACCGCTAAATGCTGACGTTTATATTCATGAATACGTTTAACTTGTACGTCAAAGATAGAGTCAACGTTAACTTCGATGCCTTGTTTTTTGAAGATATACTCAGCTAATCTTTGCTTATTAGCTTTTTTGATGGCCTGCCAGCGATCGCAAAATTTCTGATCATCAACATATTTTTCTAACCCTTTCATAATGGTTAAATCTTTTAACCAACCATCACCCACTTTTTCTGTAATTAATTTAGAAAGTTCGGGGTTACTGAGCAAAATCCAACGACGGGGAGTTACACCATTGGTTTTGTTGTAGAATTTTTCGGGCCAGAGGAAAGCAAAGGCACGGAGGGTTTCTTTTTGTAATAACTCGGTATGAAGTGCCGCTACACCATTGATGGCGTGGCTACCCACACAGGCTAGATGTGCCATGCGTACTTTTTGTTCTGAGCCTTCTTCGATGAGGGATACTTGCTCTAATAATTCCTCATTGTCGGGGTACCATGTGCGCACATCTTCGAGGAAACGATGGTTAATTTCAAAGATAATTTCGAGGTGACGGGGTAGAAGTTTTTTGAATAGGCTTACTGACCATTTTTCCAAAGCCTCGGGTAAGAGGGTATGGTTAGTATAGGCGAGGGTTTTTTGGGTGATATACCAAGATTTATCCCAATCCATGGCGTGTTCATCTACCAATAGACGCATTAATTCGGCAACGGCAACGGCGGGGTGAGTGTCGTTGAGTTGGATGGCGACTTTGTCATGGAAATTGTCTAGGCTAGGGTTACGGCTTAGGTGTTGTTTGACCAAGTCTTGGAGGGATGCGGCCACAAAGAAGTATTGTTGAGCTAGTCTCAGTTCTCTTCCTGCGGGGGTGTTATCATTAGGATATAAAACTTTGGAAATGGTTTCGGAGTTAATTTTCTCCTCCACGGCACGGTCATAATTTCCAGCGTTGAAAGCCTCAAAGTTAAACTCTTCACTAGCTTCTGCTTTCCATAGGCGTAGAGGGTTTACGGTATTGGTTTTAAAACCAGGTACGGGGGTATCATGGGGAATTGCCAATACGGTGCGATCGGGTATCCAAGATACTCTACAATTACCTTTAGAGTCGCAGTAGGGCTGGGTATAGCCCCCTAGTTTAACTTCGATGGTTTCGTTGGGTCGAGGAATTTCCCAGGGGTTGCCAAATCTAAGCCAGTTGTCAGGTACTTCTGCTTGCCAACCGTCTCTAATGAGTTGGTGGAAAATACCGAATTCATAGCGAATACCGTAGCCAATGGCGGGTATTTCTAAACTAGCGAGGGAGTCGAGGAAACAAGCGGCTAGTCTGCCTAAGCCACCGTTACCCAAACCTGGATCTGGTTCTTCTTCTAGTAATTCTTCTAAATCTAGGTCTAATTCTTTAACTACTTGCTCTACTTCGTGGTAGATGTCTAGGTTGACGAGATTGTTGCCTAGATGTCTGCCCATGAGAAATTCGGCGGACAGGTAACATACTCTTTTGGTGTTGCTTTCTCTGTAGGTTTCGATGGTTTTGAGAAAACGATGAAGAATTCTATCTCGGATGGTGTAGGCGAGGGCTACGTAATAATCTTGTTTAGATGCTTTATTTTGGTTTACCCCTTGAATATAGAAGAGGTTATCTAAAAACGCCTGTTTGAGCGTTTGTGGACTCATACCAGTGCGATCGTCTTCTACTGTAATATTATTATTGTGTTTAGGGATTGTTGTCTCTACCATAGTATTTTTCTATACTTCTATATTGTTAAGGTTATACGATCTTTTAAGAATATTGCTATTTTTCTGGAAAACCCTGCAATGGTTTCTACTCAAAGGGTTAAAATAGTATTAACTTTTATGAAGTTTATTAATAAAACTGTTTATTTTTGTCGGTGATGCCTTTTTTTAAACCCAAACAACCTATTCTGCAAAGAAAGCCGTTATCTGTGGAGGATGATTATTTTAATGCCATGCGCCCTTGGCGGTTTAATCCTCATCCTTGGCTTCCTCTTTGTGGTGTCTATACTTGCATTGATCAAAGTATGGTGTTGTGGGGGTTGATTTCTGGGTTTATTTTTCTGGTGGCTCAGTTTTGTCCTTTTAGTTGGGTTAATCAGGCGATCGCATGGTCAATTTTAACCATCATGGGTACTGGAATTATGATAGCTCTAACCTATGGTTGGACGGTAGTTGAGCGATTATCATGGCTGTTATATACCTGGGTGGGACTAATGGTTTTTGGTATGGTCATGACGGACTGTGCGATCGCCCTTGGTTGGGGTTGGCTACTCATCCACCTATGCAGTTTATGGTTATTAATAAGCGCCATGGGCTATCTCGTCACAGGCTTTGCCATGCGCTCACGGGCTTTTTTCCTCGCCACAGCTATCCATGGAGTAGCCATATTCTTTTTACCTTACGTTATTGGTTGGCAATTTCTTTTCACTGGTCTAGTGATGATGAGTAACTTATTAATTTTTGCCGAGGGACACTGGGATATGATTTTACCCAATGAAAAGGTTACTTTACTTAAAGAAAAAACTAAAAACCTTAAAATTATTTCTAATTTTATTCTCGATAATTAATTAATTTTTGAATTTTTCCCACCATAAAATTTAGTTATTTTTGCCAAACGGTTTTGATATTGACAAATTCTCGGATGCCTTCAATGCTTAATTCTCTGCCATAACCAGAACGTTTTATACCCCCAAAAGGTAAATGAACATCGGATTTTACTAAGCCATTGATAAATACGCTTCCTGCTTCGATGTCTCTGATGCAACGCTCTATATTTTTCTCATCTTTTGTCCACACACAAGCCCCTAAACCCAAGGAGGTATTGTTGGCAAGAGCGATCGCACTTTGGACATCTTTTACTGTAAAAAGTAAAGCCACAGGACCAAAAAATTCTTCTGTCATGGCGGGGGAATTCTCAGGAATATTCGTCAAAAGGGTGGGAGGGTAAAAATTTCCTTTCCCCTGTAAAGGCTTTCCACCAATCAAGGCTTTTGCCCCCATGGATAGGGTTTTTTGTACTTGATTATTTATTTCCTCTAAAATTGCGGGGGTGGCAAGGGGGCCGATGTCTGTATCCTCCTCCATGGGATCACCTATTTTCAAGGCTTGGAACTTGTCTAACAATAGTTTCTCAAACCTAGGGGCGATCGCCTCTACCACAATAAACCTTTTAGAAGCAATGCAGGATTGACCATTGTTGCGCATTCTCGCATTCACCGCCACCGTGGCAGCTTCCTCTAAATCAGCATCTTCCAGGACGATAAAAGGATCACTTCCCCCTAACTCCAACACGGTTTTTTTCAGCTCTTCCCCCGCCACCGAAGCCACTTTCTGCCCTGCCAACTCACTTCCTGTAAGCGTGACAGCTTTTACCCTAGAATCCCTGATGACCTGCTCTACCTGCCCTGATTCAATTAACAGAGATTGAAATGCCCCCTTGGGAAACCCTGCCCCTTTAAAAATAGTGGCGATCGCTAAGGAACATTGAGGCACATTAGAAGCGTGTTTTAACATGGCTACATTCCCCGTCATTAAGGTAGGAGCAGCAAACCGAAAAACTTGCCAAAAGGGAAAATTCCAAGGCATTACCGCTAAGATAGCCCCCAATGGTTGATAAGTTACATAGCTATGGGAGGCATCGGTTTCTACCATTCTATTTTGTAAAAAATCTGCTCCATGCTCTGCATAATATCGGCATACCAGCGCACACTTGTTCACCTCTGCGATCGCACTTTGAAAAGGTTTTCCCATCTCCAAAGTCATTAACTTTGCCCATTCCGAAGCATCATCTTCGAGGATAGTCGCCGCCTTTAACAATTTATCAGCCCTAGACTCAAAAGAACTTTTGCGATAATTTTCAAAAGTAGAATCCGCTAACTGTAACTTAGTTTCAATTTCCGCCGTAGTCAGGGGAGTAAAAGTTTGGATGATTTCTTCCGTCGTGGGGTTAATGGTAGCGATCATGATACTATACAGTCCTCAAAACTGGTTGGTAGTCCTAATGAAATCTTAGCAAGAAAGCCCCCGTTATTCCCACTTCAGCACAGCTTTTTCTATTCCTTCCTCTCGTCTGACTTTGCTATCTTTTTCCATCCAAGCAATAATTTGTTGTGGGGTTAAATCATTTATCTCTATGTGCAAATCATCGGCAATTACCTTTAATAACCGTAACGAAGAAACAGTTAAACGGGTCAAAAATTTTTCCTGAGAAGTTAGCAAAGCCATTTCCACCGCCATAGATTCTTCTTGGCTTAAATACTGTTGATTGTTAATCATTTAAAACACCTGAATTTATTCCTTTCCCTTCATCTTAAAAGAATCAGGAAACAAATCACTATCCATTCGTTATTAAATAACCACAACGATGTTCCCCATCATAAATCCAGTTAGTCCTTTCTACTTTACAATCAGGAAAAAGAGAAGCGAACATTTCCAACTCATGACCACAAACTTGAGGATAAGATTGAGCAACATCAGAAATCGCACAATTATGCTCACTAAAAAAAAACTTTTCAGACTCAGTATCACTCAAAGAATATAATTCCGCCATATATCCTTCTCGACGACGAATTTCCGCTAATTGTTGAACTCTCTGTTCTATATTTTTACCCTTCATATATTGACGGTACATAGAGGCTTTTTTTTGCCATTGTTTTGCCAAAATTTCGGTAACTTTTTTTTCCCCCACGGTTTCTGCCATGGTATCTAAGAAAGAAACGGCAAAATCACCGTAATTTTGTGGAAAAAGATCTCGCCCTTGCTGACTGAGATAATATGAATGTTGGGGCCGCCCTGATTTGAGGGGCATTATTTCGTAGTCAATCAAGTTTTGACTTTCTAAGTCTTTGAGATGGCGCCGAATGGCTTGGGGGCTGATATCTATGGCTTTGGCTATTTCTTGAGCCGTGGCTTTATTATTTTTTAAGAGATATTGCAAAATACTCTCTTTGCTGGATTGATGCAGGGAAATGTTCATTGTCTCCCTCTGTATTAATTATTTATTTTATTATTACTTGTATAACTTATCATTTATTAAAACAACTCTATTGTTGTTTTATTTTTAGTGTAACAAATTTTTGAGGGTTGATAGCTATGAGTTCTCTTTCTATTAGCGTGGTTATTTGTACTTATAATCGAGAAGCATATTTAAAACTTGCATTGGATAGCCTCTTAAAACAAGATATAAAAGACTATCAAATAGTAGTGGTTGATAATGCTTCCACTGATGGTACAGCCACAATAGTTCAAGAATTATTACAAGATAATCCCCAGTTATCATATGTATATGAGCCACAATTAGGATTATCCGTGGCGAGAAACACTGGTGTAAAATCAACCAATGGCGACATTGTTGCATATTTGGATGATGACGCGATTGCACCTCCCCATTGGCTTAGAACTCTTTTAGAAGTGTATGAAAATGATTCTCAAGTGGTGATCGCCGGGGGTAAAGTCAATCTCATCTTGCCCGAAGGGGTATCACACTTGCCTTCATGGTTATCAGATGACATGGCTATCGCTTTGGGATTTTATGACTTAGGCAATGAAGTTAAGCAAATCAATGATGCTGGTTTAACTCCAAGAGGATTAAACTATTCTTTCCGTAGAAGTTTTTGGGAAGAAGTGGGGGGATTTGATGTAAAGTTTGATCGAGTCGGAAATAATTTATTATCTAACGGTGATCTTGTATTTACAGAAATAGCCATTAAAAATGGTAAAAAAGTGCTCTACATACCCATGGCAGAAGTTGGACATAATGTACAACCAGAAAGGTTAACCAAGAATTGGTTTTTACGTCGTAGCTGGTGGCAGGGAGTGAGCGAATACTATCGAGCGAAGGATAAGAATACTAAAAAATCCAAGCAGTTTTTCAAGGCATCTGAGAGGATTGCTCGAGGGGTTTATAAGAGTATAAAATATTATCAAAATCCTGCCGTACGTTTTGAAAATGTACTTTATGCCTATGGACAATTTGGTTATTTAAAACATTTAATAACTAAGTGAAATTGAATAATATTTGGTTGATTGCATATGGAATGATTAAAAAATAGAAGGATGAAAGACATAGAGTAAGTAATATAAAATCAGTGAAGGATTAATTGCTAATTATTAATTGCTATGATGGTGAAAGTTTTTATTTTCTTTTGGTCATGAACTTTCAAGTATGAAGAAATACCGTTGGTTAGTTGTCGCTATTGCTTTAATTTCGATCTTCTCTCAAATGATTTTTTCTACTCCTGCACTAGGGGCTAATGATGCTTATTGTAGATTTAATCAAAGTGAGGTAAACCTCAAAGCTGAGTTGAGAAATCAGGCTTTTGGCAGCAATAATACTCAGGCCCAAAGAGAATATCAACAGGTTATTCAACGACACTCTCAAATGTTGCGGGATTGTCGTAATAGAAATTGGTTGAAGGAGCAGGGGATTTGGTTGCGGATTTACCCCTGTGATGTGTTGGATGGTTCGGTGGAGAAAGTTTTGGATCAAATTATCAATTTGGGTTACAACACCGTATATTTAGAAGTTTTTTTTGATGGTCGGGTACTATTACCTAAAAATGGTAATAACACTGTTTGGAGAAGTGTCATTGAGCAACCAGGTTATGAAAATAGGGATTTATATGCGGAAACTTTGGGAAAAGGGCGATCGCGCGGGTTAAAGATGTATGCCTGGTTATTTTCTCTCAATTATGGTTATTCTTATAGTATTAGGAGCGATCGCCAAAATGTTTTAGCATTGAATGGTAAGGGAGAAAATAGTATCGGTTATGTAGATGATCTTTCTCAAACCTTTGTAGACCCCTATAATCCAGTGGCTAGGCAAGATTATCAACGTTTGCTTCAAGCCGTATTACAAAGGCGCCCTGATGGAGTTTTATTTGATTATATCCGTTATCCTAGGGGCAGTGGTACTTATTCGGTAGCCTCCAAAGTCAAAGATTTATGGATTTATGGCAATGCTTCCCGTCAAGCACTCTTGGCAAGGGCTGTAAACAATCAGGGTAGGTGGATTTTACAAAAATACATCGATCAGGGTTTTATTAATGGCAATGACATAGAACAAATGCGGCAACTTTTCCCCAATGAAATCATGCCCCTCTGGCAGGGAAGAAATCCAAATTCAGCCAATAATAATAGTTTATCAGCCTTACAGCTTGATTTATGGTATTTTACCGTTGCCCACGCAGCCCAAGGGGTAATCGACTTCCTCAACTTTGCAGTGAATCAGGTACAACAAATGGGTATTCCTTCTGGGGCTGTGTTTTTCCCCGAAGGTAATCAACCCGTAGGAGAAATCGGTTTTGATTCTCGGGTACAACCTTGGGATAATTTTTCTCATCGTTTACCAGAGTTTCATCCCATGTCCTATGCTCTTTGTGGTAATGCCAGTTGTATTACTCAACAGATACAAAGGGTAGTGGATGAGATACCTAATGTCAATAATGTCAAGCCAGTCTTGGCAGGTTTTTGGGGCAGAAGTGAGGGGCAACGTCCTTCCTTGGAAATACAAATGGAAGGCATTAGACGGGCAAATAGAGGTATTACTTCTATTAGTCACTTTGCCTATTCTTGGCTTGAACCTGAGCATACCAGAGAGCGCCGCCGTAGTTGTAATTTCAATTAATTAAAGTCCGCTGAAAAAGTCTTCTACTTAATAAATTTATTGCAAAATACAAAGTATAGATGAGTAGTTTGCTGATAACCTTGGCTTAGTATCATTGACTTTCACTTTTCTAACTACCCATAAAGCATTAATAGATTTTCCCCAAACAAAAAAACTGTAAGTTAAACTAAAAGATGCAATATATTTTCCGTTAATTTTAAATATGAGTGCTCCATCGCCAAAACCAGAAACCAATAAAGCTGTTAAAAAAGAAGAAAATCCTATCATAGAAATAGTCAAGACAGTTGTAATGGCTGGTATTCTATCTTTTGGCATTCGTACTTTTGTCGCAGAAGCTAGATACATTCCCTCTTCTTCTATGGAACCGACTCTACAAATTAATGATAGATTAATTATCGAAAAAATGACCTATCGTTTTCGGCAGCCAGAGAGAGGAGAAATAATTGTTTTTGATGCCACCGAAGCTATTCAGCAGTTGGGTTGGAATGGAGCTTTTATTAAGAGGGTAATTGGCTTACCAGGGGATGAGGTTATGGTGAGAAATGGCGATGTACAAGTTAATGGTCAAATTTTAAAAGAGCCTTATATCAAGAATGCCCCTAAATATGATTTTGGGCCTGTGGTAGTACCTAAAAATAGCTATTTGGTATTGGGAGATAACCGTAATAATAGCTCTGATTCCCATGTTTGGGGCTATGTACCAGATGAAAATATTATTGGGAGAGCTACAGTACGTTTTTGGCCTTTTAATCGTCTGGGGGGTATCGATGAAAATTCTGCCCTTGCGGATACTTTAATCGAATCTCCTCAATAATATTTAGGGTGCGCTGAAAAAGCAAAGTGCGGAGGATGGGTTAGATAGAGGCTATGTTTAAATGTCGATTGATTGTTGTCCTATCTGTAATACCAAATCCGATTTGTAAGGTTTACTATTATCCACCGTGTAACAATTGATAATAAACAATTATTATCTTTTGTCTGTTCCCCGTTCCCTGTTCTCCACCCTAATTAGTATATTATTGAAACAAGATTTAGTATGATTTTGTACTTTTGACTGAATTTTTGGCAATTAATGATTTTAATGGTCATTATTTTCTTGTGATGCACCACAATTGATGCAGTAGGACAGGTGTTTATAGGTTAAATTGCCGCAGTTATGACATTCTTGGTATTGATAATATCCACAATGGGGACAATAAAGACTGTCGGGGGGCAACTTTCTGGCACATCGCAGACATTTTGAGTTTTGAATTCTTTTACTCGCTTGATTTTTGGTGTTGAAGATTAATTTTTGACTTAATTTAATCAGAGCAAAGGTTATTAAGGGAATTATAAAGATGTAAAGGTAGGCTAAAACAAATAGTAGTCCAGTAAACAGTACGGCGACTATATCCGCAAAAACCGATAGTAGGGCGCCAACTTGTAAAAATTGGAATATCTTGACGATTAAAGGGATGGAAAAAATAACTAATAAATGCCATGTGATTAGGGCTAGTTGTCCATTTCCGTCTTTGTCTGCTTTGATATGTAACCAAGTGGCGATCGCAATTAGAGGAGCTAAAAATAAAACCTGGAAGATAATTTGAATACTAGGATACCAAAAGGAAGCTCTCTCAAAACTGTTTTCTACATTAGTAAACTCGTCATCAGAATTAAGTAAATTTAAGAATTGCTCAACGGGAGTTAAAACCAAAATTTCTTCCTTAAGGGTGTTTATCTCCCCATTAAGAGTTTGTATTCTGGCATTATTTTCGTCTAAGGTTTCTTTGGCTTCCCTTGCCCGTAACTCATTGATAGATAACTCCCCTGGTTGCCCTGCAATTTCTTCTAATAAACTAGAATCATATTGTTCTCTGATTCTTACATTTTCCGCTTGAATGGTAGAGATAGTATTTTCTTTGTTATTAATGGTTTCTACTCTAGTTTTAAATTCGGGTATTTGTAACTCATCAAAAGATGAAGCATAACCATAGCACATCGGTGAAACACTTCCCAAATGTCCATCTTCTAAGTTTTGATAATTTTCTCGCAGAGTCCAATCCGCATTGTATAGGTAACTATGGACAGTCCCCGTAAAAAAAGCATAATCTTTATTTTCACTGGTATCATTGCGATAATCTCGCCACGGAGAATAACAAGGATGGCTGTTAGAAGGGCTAATATACCAGTTACCAATATCGTCTAAACCGATAAAAACATTACTAAGGATAAATAAATCCATAATAATAATCAGAATTAAACTTACTTTATTGATCGGCTCATCATCAATTTTTCTGGATTTTCTAAAAAAAAATCTAACAAATCTTTTTAACTTTTGCCACATATATTTATACTTTATTAGTTATTTTTGTTGTTTTTTATTATTGGTATATATTTTGTTTCATTAGACTGAATTAAGTTTGATTTAAGGAATCTGTCCATATTTATGTTGTGATATATGTCAAGAATATATCTATTATCATTATTTGCTTGTTACAATTGAGGCGATATATTATTTTAGTTCGCAAAATTTAACAATAGTGTTATATCGTAATTGGTTATTGTCTGTTTTAGTGCTTTTAGGAGTAACTTTTAACCCTGGGAGGGTAAAGGCTCAAGCTGTGATTCCCTATAGTCCAGATGTAGATTCTGAGGTCCTTGCCCCCTATGGCTCTCAGTTGTTACAGGATGCGGTGCAATTGATTCGTTTTCAGGAGTATGATTTGGCTTTGTCGAGGGCAAAGTTAGCGGCTCGTTTAGTACCTAATCAGTATGAAACTTGGTTTATTTTGGGTACTTTACACCTTCAACAAGGACATTCTCAGGCTGGAGTTGATGCTTTTGTGAAAGCGAGGGAGTTGGCACCTGATGAGGCAGAGGTTTTGTTTGCTTTGGGTAATTCTTATTTTCAGCTAGGTGATTATGAATCCGCTGTTACTACCCTTCAGGATGGTTTAGCCCTTGACAGTGGTAATACTCAAGTATTTTTTGATCTTGGTAATTCCTATTTACAGTTACAACAATTTCCTGATGCGATCGCATCTTATCAAAAATCTTTCGAGCTTGATGAAGAATTTTGGCCAGCGAAGAATAATATTGGCTTAGCAGAATATGAAACAGGAAATAAGGACAGGGCGATCGCCCTTTGGCGTGATACCCTTGCCATAGATGAATCTCAGGCCGAGCCTACCCTTGCCATTGCCGTGGCTTTGTATAATCAAGGACAACAAGGGGAAGCCATTCGTATGGTCACTCAAGCCTTAAGATTAGATGGAAAATACGGTAATCTTGACTATTTAATTATGAATTTATGGGGTGAAAATCTCATGGCTGATACTAAAGTGTTTTTTGCAAATCCCACGGTGAAAAGGATAGTAGAAAACAATTTAGTACCTTTAGAAGAATAAGCTAAAAAATTATTTTCCTAAAGCTTTAAATCTTAAACGACTATCTGTTATAAATTAATGCTTAGCGATTAATGGTTAACTCCTCAACATGAGAGACAATTTCTTTCTCTGACTTATTGTTTTTAGCTACAGACCATTGACCATGGATACTAACAAAATAAGGAACAGAGTAACTTAAAATTCCGCTCAACCACCGTTGGGGGGTCATTTTTCTTTGGGTTAAGGCCGTACCGTGATTAATTAGAAAAATAATAGTACCAACAAATAGAGCCACTTTAAAACCCTTTTTCGCATATTTGGGGGTAACTAAATATTGCCCATAACTGGTTAAACTATTATTCATCGTTAAAGAAAAAAATTATATTTTTATAGATGGCTAAAAGTAATTCTATGGTAATTAGAGTCCCTGCAACCACTGCAAATATTGGTCCGGGGTTTGATTGTTTGGGGGCGGCCTTAAGTCTTTATAACGAATTTGAATTTACCCGAAGCTCTAACGGTACTTCCTTCAGGGTTTCTGGCATGGAAGGAGAAAAAATTAGTCTTGGGGAAGATAATTTGTTATACCAATCTTTTGTCAAGGTTTACGAACATATTGGGGAAGAAATTCCCCCTGTAAATATCAATATAAAAGTGGGTGTGCCCCTAGCCAGAGGTTTGGGTAGTTCTGCCACTGCCATTGTGGGGGGATTATTAGGGGCTAATTATTTTGCTCAAAAGCCTTTATCTTCTTCGGAGTTAATGAACTTGGCGATCGCCATTGAAGGTCATCCTGATAATGTAATTCCAGCATTTATGGGAAACTGTATCCTTTCGGTGGGTAATGGAGATAGTTGGCATTTTGTACCTATCCCAGTTAATAATGACATTGTCTTTGTGTTGGGCATTCCCGATTTTGAGTTATCTACGGAAGAAGCGAGGGGGGTTTTACCCAAAAGTTTAAGTTATGGGGATGCGGTATTTAATATTGGTCATTTAGGTTTACTTTTGAGGGGTTTGGAAACGGGTAATGGTGCATGGTTATCTGAAGCCCTACAGGATAAATTACACCAGCCCTATCGCCGTAGTTTGATAAAGGGTTATGGTGAAGTAGAACAGGCGGTATTAAGCCATGGTGGTTATGGTATGGTGATTAGTGGGGCAGGACCTACATTATTGGCTTTGTGTCCCCAGAATGAAGATCAGGGGGTGGCTGAAGCCATGGAAAAGGCTTGGTTACAAGTTGGGATAACAGCTAAAGTGCGATCGCTCTTAATTGACACAAAAGGAGCGGAAGTAATTGACAATTGATAATGAATAATTAAGAATTGTTCATAGTTAATACTATTGCCCATTGCCTGTTGCCTATTCCCCATCAAAACCAAATCGATATGACACAAGAAAATAATCCCCAATTACCACCTACCACAGATATTGAGGTTGATCACAGTTTGAGGGCGACCATCGAAAAATGGTTTCAATATCCCATCACCGTCCATCCTCACCACACCGACTATGCAGGAATAGTATGGCACGGCAACTACATCCCCTGGCTAGAAGAAGCCAGAATTGAATATTTGCGTAGCATTGGCATCGAATACGCCGATTTAGTCAGTGCTGGTTGTGAATTACCCGTGGTGGAAATTAATCTTCGCTATCATCAACCCCTAAAAATGGGAGAAAGTGCGATCGTCAAAACCCGTGTCAACGAAATCCAAAAAGTGAGAATGCACTGGGATTATGAAATAGTTTCCTTCTCCTCTCAGAATCTTTACCTTTCAGGTAGAGTGACCCTCGTGGGCATAGATACCCAAAAAGGCAAGGTTTTGAGGCAACTCCCCCCCATATTACAACAAGCCTTAGTCAAGATGTCATGACCATTTTTCTGGGATTGAGTGTAACAATTCTTTACGTTTATTCAGTTCCGTAGCCCTTGTCGATTATGCTATTGATTGAAGAAAAAATATTTTAAAATACAAAAAATACGGAGGTAAAATCCTTGACTCTTCCTCTTCTTAATTACACTCCCAGCTCTCAGAATTCTCGTGTAGAAGGATTCGAGGTTGGCGGAGATGAGCAACCAAAAATCTATAATGCGGAAAACTTACTTTTCGCATCCGACATGGACAACCTCATTGAGGCTGCCTATCGTCAAATTTTCTTTCATGCGTTCAAATCTGACCGTGAAGTCGCCCTAGAATCTCAACTACGTAATCGCCAAATCACCGTTCGTGATTTCATTCGTGGCTTATTATTATCAGAAACTTTTAGAAACAGTTTTTACGAAAAAAATAGTAACTATCGCTTTGTAGAGCATTGCGTACAAAAGGTTTTAGGTCGTGATGTCTTTAACGAAAGAGAAAAAATTGCTTGGTCTATCGTCATTGCCACAAAAGGTTACAAAGGATTCATCGATGAGTTATTAAACTCCGATGAATATCTTGAAAGTTTTGGTTATGACATCGTACCTTATCAACGTCGTCGTAACTTACCTTCCCGTGAACTAGGCGAAAGACCTTTCAACATCAAATCTCCTCGTTACAACGAGTATCACCGCAATCAGCTTGGTTTCCCTCAAGTTATTTGGCAAAATCAAGTTCGTCGTTTTACTCCCCAAGAAAAACAAGTCAAAGCAGGAGATCCCTCTGGTTATCTCAATCTAGCTCGTAGCATCGGTAGTAAGCCTACTCCTGCTCCCCGTGTATCGGCTATGAATATCAGCTTAGACAGAGTTCCTTATCGTAAATCATAAGGTGATCTGCCCTCGATTAAAATGACAAGCAATGGGGTTTTTGCCCCGTTGCCTTTTTTTTTAATAAAGCTCGTACTTTAACAGAGTACAAGGAATTCCCCCGTTATCCACAGGAATCCGTTGAGAAGTCCTTAGACCAATTTTCTTAGTTAGTTCTTTATTACCACTGAGAATGTAACCAGTCCATCCCTTAAATCTTTGCTTGAGAACATCCCCCAACAATTTATAAAGGGGAAATAACTGCTCTGTTTCTGACAGTCTTTTACCATAGGGAGGATTACAAATGAGGACACCATGATCCGCAGGGGCTTCCACATCAATCAACCTTTGATGATAAAACTTCACCTTATCGGCAAATCCACAGGCACGAGCATTACTTCTGGCTTGGATAATCACATCTTCCTCTGCATCACTGCCCGTGATTATGGGCATAGTATCTTTTTCACTAGCCTCTGCCTCCGCAAACACTTTCTCCCATAAATCAGGGTCAAAACCTGCCCATTTTTGGAAAGCAAAATCCTTTCGATATAATCCTGGAGCAATGTTCAGAGCCATTAAAGTAGCCTCGATAGGTAAAGTACCAGAGCCACAAAGAGGATCTACTAAAGGTAAATCAGGAGTCCAATCGGTCATATATAACAAAGCCGCTGCCAAGGTTTCCTTAAGGGGCGCTCGTCCCATGGCGGGGCGATAACCTCGACGATGGAGGCTTTCTCCAGAACTATCCAAGCTCAGGGTACATTTATTATGACGGATATGGGCATTGATAATCACGTCTGGATTTTCTGTATCCACATCAGATCTTATGCCGTACTTTTCTTGTTGTTGATCAACGATCGCACTTTTAACCTGTAAAGCGGTAAAATGACTATGATTAAGACGAGGAGTTTTTCCCGTACAATGAACCGCCAAGGTTTGAGAAGGATTAAGATAAGGTGACCAATCAAAACTGTTTACACTCTCATAAAGTTCGTCCGAGTCATAACTAGGAACAGTTTCCAAAGTTAATAAAACCCTAAATATGGTCCTACTCCATAAATTTACCCGATAAAGTAATTCTGTATCTCCCTTAAAATGAACCCCCGTAAAATCTGTTTCAACATTTGTCCCCCCCAAATTAATAATCTCTTGGGAAGCAATATCTTCTAAACCTCTGCCTACAGTGGCAAAATATTGATAGGTCATTAATAATTATTTTTTTTTACTCTGTCTGCTAATTATCTTAATCTGCAAACAACACCTCTTCACAAATCAACCTGATAACCTCAAATTTTAGCCATAAAAAAAGGATGCTCCGAAAAGCACCCTTCCATATAGATTCCAAAAATCAGATTAACGATCCACAGATCCCATAATTACATCAATACTACCGAGAATTGCCATAACATCAGCAACCTTAACCCCCTTTAGTAAATGAGGAAGAATCTGTAAATTATTAAAATCAGGAGCTCTAATTTTCCAACGCCAAGGGAACACATCATTATTACCCACAATAAAAATGCCCAACTCACCCTTGCCACTTTCCATGCGAACATAATGCTCACCTTCAGGAATTTTGAACGTCGGGGCTACCTTTTTCGCAATATACTGATACTCAAAATCATTCCACTCAGATTTTTTGCCCTCAGCCATTCTTTTAGCTTCCAAATTTTCGTAAGGACCACCGGGTAAACCTTCGAGGGCTTGACGAATAATCTTAATAGACTCACGCATTTCCCGAATGCGAATCAAATATCGAGAAAAACAATCCCCAGCAGTTTCCCACTGAACATCCCAATCAAAATCATCATAACATTCGTAGTGGTCAACCTTTCTAAGATCCCACTTTACCCCAGAACCACGCAACATAGGGCCAGATAAACCCCAGTTAATAGCCTGTTCACGGGTAATAGTACCAATACCCTCAACCCTTTTACGGAAAATAGGATTATTAGTAATTAACTTTTCGTACTCATCAACCTTGGGTAAGAAATAGTCACAAAAATCTTCACACTTATCTACCCAACCATAGGGTAAATCAACTGCTACCCCACCAATGCGGAAATAGTTATTGTTAATTAAGCGCATTCCTGAAGCCGACTCCCATAAATCATAGATCATTTCCCGTTCACGGAAAATATAGAAAAAAGGAGTTTGGGCGCCCACATCTGCCAAGAAAGGGCCAAGCCAGAGAAGATGATTAGCGATGCGATTAAGCTCAAGCATAATTACCCTAATATATTGAGCCCTTTTCGGAACATCAATATCTGCCAACTTTTCAGGAGCATTAACCGTAATAGCCTCATTAAACATTCCTGCTGCATAATCCCAACGGCTAACGTAGGGGACGTACATTACATTAGTACGGCTTTCCGCAATCTTTTCCATACCTCGGTGTAAATAACCGATGACTGGCTCACAATCGACTACGTCTTCACCATCGAGGGTAAGAATTAACCTTAACACCCCGTGCATGGAGGGGTGATGGGGTCCCATGTTTAATACCATGGGTTCTGTTCTAGTTTCAATTTTAGGCATATAGCAAATTTATATTTTGTTAATATTTCAACCTGTGAAACAATTTAGTGGAGAAATTTGACAATGATTTAGTCTCTAATCTCTATTATTAATTATTATTCTTATATTTTATAGGTTATTCGCCTTTTGTTTCCCATGGGGTTAGGTAAATACATCTTTACTTTTCTTAATAAATAACATAACATATAAATCTAAGTTACAATCAGTTACTTAACTTTAATAAAATCAACAATAATAAACTTTTCATAATTATGGCTACTCAATCTCAATCTAAAGACTCTAAAATAGAACAGTTACAAAGAGCCTACAACGCTGACCAACAAGTAAAATACATTCACCTAGAAGCCGAAATAGACTTATTGTTACATCAAGTTCAAGCCCAACAAAATAAAATCAAATAGTTCAGAGACTAGCCAAATTTATTATTTGTTAGGAAATTTAACTGTTAATGGTTGACCGTTAAATTTCCCTTTTATCAAAAAAAGTATTTCGGACATAAAATTTTTTCACAAGTCTAACAAAAGGAGTAGTAAATAAAATTGTTAACCCTTGGTGTAAATATTGACCACGTGGCGACCATTCGCCAAGCTAGACGTACCATAGAACCTGATCCCATTGGGGCCGCCGTGTTAGCCGAATTAGCAGGGGCTGATGGCATTACAGCGCACCTTAGAGAAGATAGACGACACATTCAAGATCGAGATATTAAGCTACTAAGGCAAACAGTACGCACCCATTTAAACTTAGAAATGGCTCCCACAGAAGAGATGATCAATATTGCCCTAGATATTAAACCTGATTATGTCACTCTTGTACCCGAAAAAAGAGAAGAAGTAACCACGGAAGGAGGTATTGATATTGTTAATAATTTAAGTCGTTTTACTGATGTAGTTGAGAGGTTACAGGGTGCTGGTATTCCTGTAAGTTGGTTTATTGATGCTGATGAGGCTCAAATAGAGGCATCTTTCAAAACTAAAGCTTTGTTTATTGAGTTGCACACAGGAAAATATGCTGATGCTCCAAATAAGGACATTGAGAGGAAGGAGTTGGAAGCCCTGAAGGTGGGTACAAAACAAGCCCTTGATTTAGGTTTGAGGGTGAATGCTGGTCATGGTTTAACTTATTGGAATGTTTACCCTGTGGCTTGTATTGAGGGCATGGAGGAGTTAAATATTGGTCATAGTATTATTAGCCGTGCTGTTTTAGTTGGTTTGGAAAGGGCTGTAAGGGAGATGAAGTTGGCTATGAGGGGAGAACTTTAATTGATTAGGTTTAGTGAATTGGATTAAATGTTTTAAGCCGTGTATTTGGTTAGGTTACACGGTTTGAATATAAGTATCGGAAAATAGATGTAACTGTAGCCCCTAGCAATATTTTTTAATTACGTTCAAAAAGTGCAAAAGTCTCTATTAATGATAAGTTACTTTATGTTTTGCTCTACAAAACTAAACATTTTCCTTTGATTCTGAGATAATAACATAAGTAGCAATTTCGCAAGGTTTAATAGATTTGCAATCAATGTCATTGAGGGCATTTTCTAAAATATTGACTTTTTTGTGAACTCTTAAATTTAAAGTGTTTTTTAAGAGAAAATTAGCAGGTTTATTCTCTGCTTCATAACAACGTATAATAATTTGATTATGGTCATCATAACTTTGTTTTAAGGCTGTCAAAATTAAATTATTTGAACCTAAATTTAAAAACTCTTGGGCTGAGGGTAATATATCAGCATTATGCTCATTTTCATCCAAAACTATTACTTGTAAAGGTACATTTAACTCATAGCCTTTATGAACAGTTTTTGCATCTTGCCAACTATCTTGATGGGGATAGATAGCATAGGTAAAGTTATGTATCATCATATCAGAAGTAGGGTCAGGCCATTTAGGACTACGCAACAAACTTAGTCGAATTTGATTTGCTTTAAAATCATGACCGTATTTACAATTGTTTAGTAAACTTACTCCATATTTATTATTGCTTAAGTCAACCCAATGATGGGCGCAAATTTCCCATTTTGCTTTTTCTAATGTAGTTTTTGGTGTGGTAGGATATTCCATCACTGCACAGGGAGTTTCATAATAAGCTTTGGGGCTAGTAAAGTTTAGGGGAAAGTTAACTTTTAAGAGAGTGTATTCTTCCTGCCAATCGATGGTATTTTCGATATAAATAATAGGGCTATTACAGTTTAAAATATATTTCTGTATGAAGGTTGATTTTTTATATTTTTTAACTATTTTTACGGTTTGTCTTAATTTTCCATTTTCTAGCCACTGAATCTCTATTAATTTAGGATTGTTTAGGGGATATTTTTCATAATTAGGGTCAATGTTCCAAGCATCCCAATATTGTCCTTTATCTTGAAATAGTTGTAATTCATTCCCTTGACCATTAATTATTTCTTTGCCTATGTTGTAATCATAAATGCTGATTAAGTTTCCTGTTTTAGGATCAATTTTTGCTTTTATAAATTCATTTTGTAAAATAAATTCTCTTTCTAATTTTAAAGGTTTTAATTTATCTATTTCTTGGGCAGGAGTTAATATTAATTGAGTATAGCCAACGCCATAAATATTATTAACAAAAACTAATAGCTTATTCTCTTCAGAAATTTGAGTTTCTAATATATTACCCTGACAGTCTTTTACTTGATACTGTTTTCCATCAACATCTATCTCCACTATTTCTGAGCGTTTCCAATTTAAGCTATTGAAAATTATTACTCTTTTTGCTCCTTTTGGTAACTCTTTTTCTGTATTATCAATATTAAGGGCGATCGCCCTTAGGCAATCTTGTAAAATTAATTCTCCTTGTTCTATTACCTCCTGCCAAAGTTGATTTGCTTCTTTAAAAACCGGAGTAATAGAAGTGCCTGGAAGAATATCATGAAATTGATTTAATAGTACTTTTTGCCATAGAGTATCAATGTTAGACTGTATTTTATTAACTTTTTTAAAACACATCTGATAGTTATGATTTAAAATATTAATAATTGTAGAGAATAACTCAGCCTGAAAAAGTAACTTCTCACAATATCTATTAAAATATTTTTGATCTCCATGGGTAGTATAACAACCCCGATGTAACTCTAAATAAATATCTTCATCCCATATGGGAATATTACCTTTTAATTTATCCTTAATTTTATCTAAATAATTTTCCGCCTTAGCAAAATTTACCTGCGGGAAAAAAGGAGAATCATCATAACGTTTTACTACTTCTAACATATCACGGGTAGGCCCTCCCCCATGGTCACCAACTCCTGGTAACCAAAAAATATCCTGTAACCCTGTTTGCTTTTCCCAATCCACACTATAGTCACTCATCACCACAGGATTAGTATTCATTACCCCCGCCACATTTGGAGGAGACATGGCCGTAAAAATCCTACTCCCATCAGGAGACTGCCACCAAAAACAACCATGGGGAAACTTATTAGTGTCATTCCAGTGTAGTTTTCCTGTTACGAAATAATCAATTTGTCCCAAACTCAAAATTTGAGGCAATTGAGCAGGAAAACCAAAACTATCAGGCAACCATGCCACCCGATTATATTTTACAAACTTTTCTTGGAAATATTTTTGCCCATATAATACTTGTCTAATTAATGATTCTCCACTAATTAAATTTACCTCTGGCTCTACCCACATTCCTCCTAATATTTCCCAAGTATTATTTTTTACTTTTGCTTGAATTTGAGCAAATAAAGGTTTATTATGATTTTCTATCCATTGATATAGGTATGCAGTGGTATGTCCAAATGTTAATGAAGGACTATCTTTTTGTAAATTTAAAACTGAGTTAAAAGTTCGTTGGGCAACGGTATAAGTTTCATCCATTGTCCATAACCAAGCCATATCTAAATGGGCATGACCTAATAAATAAAAGTTTCTATTTTTGATGTATGCAGATAAAGGTAAAAGTTTATTTCTCAACTCAATTAGTGACTGATTAAATAAGTTTTGTTTATTAACATTATTCCAGTTAATTAGTTGAATAGCATTCTCTAATTTAATGTTATCTTCGGGGTAAAAGTTATCAATATATTGAGATAAAACGGTAAGTTCGTTAGCCACAAAACTAGGGTCAATGGTGTTGTTGTACTCACTTTCATAAAGACATCGAGAAGACATTAATCCTCCGATGTCATGATTCGGACTAACTAATTTTAGACTAATGATAAACTCTTCATTTGGTTGACTATTATTAGTAATTAAAACTCGACTGGAGGAGTCGAATAAATCTCCTTCACAGACTAATTTATTATTAATATATATCTCTGCTGATTCTGCCCACCATGTTAATCCAATTCGTAATGAGAGGTTATCAAGAGGATAGTTATTTAGATGATCTGGAATGGTTATTTTTTGAGCAAACCAACGAATTTTATTACCTTTTTCCCAAACTAAATATTTTTTTTCATTGGCGATCGCCCTTTGCCAATTACTATCGATGGCTAAGGGGGGAGTTGATAATTTTTCATCTAAAAAATACCAGTGGTTTTGTATGTCTAGTTCAGTTAAAGATTTAAGTTTATTTATAGTTTCTTTTAATAACATTTAGAAGATATATATATTGACATAGATAACTTTATATTACTAATATAATACCTTTATTTTCAGCAAAATACTATGAAAAAACTCACTTACAGTATTTAAAAAAAGTTAGGATATATAGGAAATAGATTATAAAGACTAGTTATTCAAAATTTTTATAATATCTTAATTATTTATAATGGAACATCTTTATATTACTTTGATTGTTAATCATAGATTGACCATAGTTAGAAGTCTTTTGGTTACAAGTTATTGAGAAAATATTCAGCATCAATGATTAAACATTGTTGTATGTAAGAAGAAAGTTAATTTTTTTATCATAAACCGTAAAAAAATAAGTAGTGATGTCAAACTATATATAGGGAAAAAAATATAAAAAAGGTACAAAATCATGGATAAAAAATTAGATAGTGAAAATAAAAAAAATAATAGTTTATCCCTAGGCTTTCATAAGATTATTGTAAGTTTAGACTACCCCGAAACTAATAAAGAAGTTTATCAACAAGCCCTAGAGATAGCAAAAAACAATCATAGCCAATTGATGCTGTGCCATTGTTTGCACGAAAATTTGTCTCATAACACTGATTTATTAATGCCCTCTGTGGTGGGTAGTGGAATGTACACCTCAGAAGTGTGGGATGTCGAGCAAGAAATGCTAGAAGATAGCAGAAAGAAAGTGAATGAATGGTTAGAATCGCTACAAGCTGAAGCCTATCAAGCAGATGTCAAATGCGAATTTATGTGTCTGACTGGTAGTATTGCTCTCGAAATCTGTGAATTAGCAAAGGATTGGGAAGCGGATTTAATAGTTACTGGGCGCCGTGGTTTAAAAGGTTTAGGAGAGGCTTTACTAGGTAGTGTCAGCAACTATGTTGTCCATAATGCTCCCTGTGCTGTTTTAGTAATACAACATGGGATAAAAAATTAATCATGAATAATTTTAGTTTGGCACGGTTGTTAAATTGTCTTCAATTCCTTACCATTGGCAGTCGAATAAAAGTTAATGTGACACAATAAAAGTTAATTATTAATATTTAAACAGTAAAAAAGTCTTTAAGAAAATTTAAGGAGTTTAATTTGTGAGCACGGCAACTTTAACATCTAGCTTTGACGTAACGGAAAGAGACACTTTTGATAAATACGTAATGAACACCTATGGGCGTTTTCCTGTAACTATCGAAAAAGGAGAAGGCTGTAAGTTGTGGGATACGGAAGGAAAAGAATATCTTGATTTTGTAGCAGGAATTGCGACTTGTACCCTTGGCCATGGACATCCTGCTTTAATTGAAGCGGTTACTGAGCAAATCAAAAAACTTCATCATGTTTCTAATCTTTACTATATTCCTGAACAGGGAGCATTAGCAAAAAAGATTGTAGAAAATTCCTGTGCGGATAAGGTTTTCTTTTGTAATTCTGGGGCAGAAGCCAATGAGGCGGCAATTAAATTAGTAAGAAAATATGCCCATACGGTATTAGAATTTTTAGAAGAGCCTGTAATTTTAACGGCGAAGTCTAGTTTTCATGGACGGACTTTGGCGACTGTCACGGCAACGGGACAACCCAAGTATCAAAAGCACTTCCAGCCTTTAGTTCCAGGGTTTGAATATGTAAACTATAATGATATTCGTGCGGTAGAGGAAGCTATTACTGATATTGATGAGGGCGATCGCCGTGTAGCTGCTATCATGATAGAACCTTTACAAGGGGAAGGCGGTGTGCGCCCTGGGGATTTGGACTACTTCCTCAGACTCAGAAAAATATGCGATGATACGGGCATTCTTCTGGTGTTTGATGAGGTGCAAGTGGGAGTAGGACGCACAGGAAAAATGTGGGGCTACGAAAATCTGGGGGTTGAGCCTGATATTTTCACCAGTGCTAAAGGATTGGCTGGGGGTATCCCCATCGGGGCAATGATGTGTAAAGCTAGTTGTGATGTTTTTGAACCTAGCAACCATGCTAGTACCTTCGGCGGGAATCCCTTCGTTTGTGCGGCGGCTCTCAAGGTGCTAGAAACTGTCGAGAGTGGGGGTATTTTACAAAATGTTCAGGCCCGTGGAGAACAACTTAGAACCCGCTTAAGGGCGATTGCAACTGCCTATCCTCAAATATTTGAAGAAGTGAGAGGTTGGGGTTTAATTAACGGTATTGAAATCAAAGCCGATGCCGATTTAACCTCCATTGAAGTAGTTAAAAAAGCCATGGAAAAAGGTTTATTGCTAGCCCCCGCAGGGCCTAAAGTAATTCGTTTTGTACCTCCTTTAATCATTTCCAGTGAAGAAATTGACCAAGGGGCTGATATTTTAGAACAAACCCTGAAGGATTTAGTCTAGTTGCATAGGGGCGTTTGATGGAACGTCCCCCCAATCTCTTTATTAAGGATTAAGTTGTAAACTTTGACAATTATTCATCCTCAATTATCCATTAAATCTAATCCCTACCATCAAAAGATGTAGTATCTCCTGACCAGTTGAAGTTACTAATGCGGAAATTTACTGAACCAATTTCCAAGACAGGGTTATAGCGTAAAAGAATACCATAGGCACGACGACTATATTCAAGAATATAATCGGTGCTAATGGCCTCATCGGTGTCGAGGTTAATAAAGGTTTGAAAACCAGCCCTCACAGGCCCATATACTTGTTGATTCAAGCCCACGGATAACACACGGGTATCAGCAAAACGATCAAAAAGAAATGGGGAGTTACTGTTGGCTAAACCTTGGCTATAAGTAACATTAAAACCAGTATAATCAAAGGTTTTGCGGGAAAAGTTCCCAAATTGTCCTTGTAATCCCACACTGGCAGTTAATGAGCCTTGGGTATCTCCGTTACTGTAATAGTTACCGATGGCGGTTAAACCGTTGGTGACTGCCACAAAAGGGGTTAGGGGTGCAGGAGTATATTTCAATCCCTCGTTGGGGGTTGGAGGCAAGGCTTCACCTCTCCAAAGAAAGATATTACCATTAATTAAGGCGGCGGCTTGGGCGCGGGTAAGGTTAGTTTCATTATCAGTGCGATCGCCATTACCCAACAATTCAACCCTATCCGTATCCGCCGTAATATTTTGCAGTGAACCTTGATAAACTAAACCATAACCACTATTTCCCAAGGGAATGTTAGGAGAAGTAATAATCGCCCCAATACTTCTTTCCACCGTCTGAAAACCTAAAGAGCCGTTAAATAACCTTTCTCTGCTGGTAAACTCCCCCGTTAAACGATAGGGGTTCGCCAAATCACCAATTTTATGGTTAAGGCTGATATTAGCCCGAAGACGATCATTAAAATTCTCCAAATCTAATCCCGTTAGGTGGGTAGTAGAAATTAACTCTGTGCGCTCACTGAAAGTAGCATCCAACTTTACCACCAACCCATAACTAGAAGGATTGGTCAAACCTCCATTATCTTCGGGATTAGGGATATTAGTATCTTCAATGGAATCAGGAAATAAAGCCCGTTGCACCAAAAATTGAGGAGTAATACTTAGAACAATATCATTCTCATCATAAATATTAAAATCTCTTTCAATAAATAAACCCCCCAAATCCTCTCCATCAAAACCCACCGAGAAAAAGAAAGGACGACGACGACGAGAGCTAAAAGTAAACTGGCTAAAAAACAGAGGTAAAGAAAGAGTTTGATCTAAAACCACCCTAGCATTATCAGCACTCAAGTCATCCCGAAAAGGACTAATATTAGTTAACCTCGCTTCACTAGCCCTCACCTCCAAATCAGGGGGGGAAAAAGGGTCATTGGTTACTCTTATATTAAAGGCTTTCCAATCCCGACCATCAAAATCAACTCTTTCGGCCTCAAATCTGAGTCGAGTAATAGTTTCATCTTCTTCGGTAACGGGAATACCCAATCGACTTTGTAAGGCTTCCAAGTCTTGCTCACTACCCAAAAGAAGGTTTAGAGAGCCACTAGATTGTACTTGGGTAATAGGTTGATTTGCTCTGATTTGCCCAGAAAAAGGTAAAGAAGGTTGAACAATGGATGTATCTCCTATACTGACATCCTCATCAAGGGTGGGTTGAAAAATTGTTCCCCGAGCATTTTGGATGGTACCTTCATTTTGCACAAAAAAGTACTCGAAGCGATCGCCCCTTAAAAGTTGTTCTCCCCTGACAAGGGATACATCCCCTTGCGCCACAGCAATTCTCGTATCAAGATTAACGGAAACTTGATCAGCACTCAAAACCCCATTAGCAAAGCGAATCACCACATTTCCCCTTGCCGTCACAACATTATCTTGATCGGAAAATTCCTGTTCATCGGCGACAATTTCCACCACATTAGCTAAATCATCACTGATAATAGTCGGATTCTCGTCATCAGTTTCTTGGGCTACCTGAAAAGAATCAGAGTTTTTATTAAAATCAAACTGATATTGTTCTCCTCCCCTTTCCGTGGCAACTAATCGCACCGTCTCATCATCGATAGTCAGAACCGTTGGAGAATTAGTATTTGTGGTTTGTGCCACTGTCCATGAAGATGATTCCGAAATGGGTAAGTTTTGAAAAGGTAAATGACCTAAATCATATTCTAAATCTTGGGAAAGTAGAGGAATTTTCTGATTATTTTCCGTAATGTCCATGGTTTCTTCGACCACAGGAGTATTCTTGTTAATGGTTGTCAACTCCTCTTGAAAATCAACATTAGCAGGGGAAAAGGCAACGAGGGAGCTAGTAAAAATCGGAATCATCTTGGTTAATTTTCCACTAATTTTTTTTGAGAGTGAGCCATTGTTATTCAACAATATTTAATACTTTTAGCCCAAAATTTCAAGTCATAAAAAACTATGCTAAATCATTAATTGACATTTTTAATCAATTCTTTGTACTATTCTCTGTTGCCCATAACCCATTTCTTTTTGTAACAGAGCAATAATATCCCTCCTCGTCAGGTTTTCCGCAAATAATCTTAACATTTCTTGGAGAAAAAATAGGTCTAATGATAAGCTGAGTGTTGCACTAAAATTTGAGATAAAAAATATATATCTAATGAGCGATTTACCTCTTTTATTAAGGGTTGCAAGGGGAGAAAATGGCGATCGCCCTCCCGTGTGGATGATGCGTCAAGCGGGACGTTATATGAAAGTATATAGAGATTTAAGAGATAAATATCCCAATTTTCGGGAACGCTCAGAAAATCCAGATCTTGCCATCGAAATCTCCCTACAACCTTGGAGAGCATTTCAACCTGACGGAGTGATCATGTTTTCCGACATCCTTACACCGTTACCCGGTATGGGTATCCCCTTCGACATCATCGAAAGCAAAGGGCCTATCATCGATCCTCCCATCCGTAGTTTAGAACAAATCGAGAATCTACGCCCCCTAGATCCCGAAGAATCATTACCCTTTATAAAAACTATTTTAAAAACCCTTCGCTCCGAAGTGGGCAACAAATCCACCGTACTAGGTTTTGTAGGCTCTCCTTGGACTTTAGCCGCCTATGCCATTGAAGGTAAAAGCTCTAAAAATTACTCCATCATCAAGAGTATGGCGTTTTCAGAGCCTGAAATATTACATAAATTACTTGGTAAAATAGCCGATGCGATCGCCGTTTATGTGCGCTATCAAATCGACTGCGGAGCGCAAGTAGTCCAACTATTCGACTCCTGGGCAGGACAACTCAGCCCCCAAGACTATCAAATTTTTGCCCTACCCTATCAACAAAGAGTAGTAAGACAAGTAAAAGAAACCCACCCCGACACTCCCCTAATTCTCTATATCAGCGGTAGTGCTGGAGTCCTAGAAAAAATGGGTCAATCAGGAGTAGATATTGTCAGCGTTGATTGGACAGTCGATATGGCCCAAGCCAGAGCCAGACTAGGACAAGACATGAAAGTGCAAGGTAATATGGATCCAGGCACCCTATTCGGTTCCCCCGAATTTATCAAAGCTAGAGTCCATGACACCGTCAAACAAGCAGGAAACCAAGGACATATCATGAACTTAGGTCATGGTGTCTTAGTCGGTACTCCAGAAGACCATGTTAGAGTTTTCTTTGAAACTGCCAAAAGTATCCGCTACTAATAAAAAAACATAAGTTTCCTTCTCCCCTTTCAAGGGGAGATGCCGAAGGCAGAGGGGTAGAATTGGGTAAAAAAAGCCCCTCTCCCGAAAGAGAAGGGTTACTATAAAAATTATTTATATGGATTAAGGTGCGCTGGATAAATCAAAACAATTAGGGGATATTGAAAACACCCAAAAAGCACCATTATCAACTATTCATTCTCAATTATCAATTCCCGTTAAACTACTTACCCATCCCTAACTGTTGAGCCTTTTGATATACCTTACCTTCAGTCAACAGAGAAGGAGCAATAACCACCTCAACCTGTTGCATTTCCTTGATGTCCTTAGCTCCCAAAGTACCCATACTGGTTTTAAGAGCGCCCAGTAAATTGTGAGTACCATCATCTAGTTTTGCAGGACCAGTTAAAATTTCCTCAATAGTACCAGTAGTACCTACATTAATACGAGTACCACGGGGCAACACAGGGCTAGGAGTTGCCATACCCCAGTGGAACCCACGTCCAGGAGCCTCAGCACTACGAGCAATGGGAGAACCAATCATCACCGCATCCGCACCACAGGCGATACATTTACAAATATCTCCCCCAGTGATGATACCACCATCAGCAATGATAGATACATATTTACCAGTTTCTCTGTGGAAATCATCCCTAGCCGCCGCACAATCAGCCACTGCTGTCGCTTGGGGAATACCTACCCCTAAAACACCACGGGAAGTACAAGCAGCCCCAGGTCCAATACCGACCAAGACTCCAGCAGCCCCTGCTTTCATCAAATTCATAGCCACCTCGTAGGTAACACAGTTTCCGAGGAATACGGGCATGGGCATTTTTTCACAAAAATCAGCTAAATCTAAAGGATCAATAGATTCAGGGGAAAGGTGTGCAGTGGATACTACCGTGGCTTGAATAAAGACAACATCTGCCCCCGCTTCAGCTACCGCATCGCCATAATTAGCCGCCCCTGCAGGAGTTAAACTAACTGCCGCAATGCCCCCTTTTTCTTTGATTTCGCTAATTCTTTTTTTGATCAACTCAGGTTTTACAGGCTCACTATATAATTCTTGCATTAAGCCCACAAACTCAGACTTACCCACAGAGGCAATACGGTCTAAAATAGGGTTAGGATCTTCGTAACGGGTTTGAATGCCTTCAAGATTAAGCACTCCCATAGATCCTAATTCGGAGAGTAACACTGCCATTTTTACGTCAACTACACCATCCATGGCACTGGCAATAATGGGAATTTCTCTTTCAATGCCCCCTAATTCTACTTTTGTATCTGCTAATATAGGGTCTAGGGTTCTCATCCCCGGTACTAAGGCGATTTCATCTATACCGTAAGCTCGACGAGCTGTTTTTCCACGACCAATTGCGATTTCCACTTTAATATTTATATTTTCTGCTATAAGTTATTTGCTTAGATTATCAAATTTTGACATCTTTAGGCAAGATAGGAATAATGGACGATGAGGAGTTATTAATTTTGTTGTGTTGAGTGATCAATATCATTGGTTTTTTTGTGAGTTTAGCGATTACTATGGAGCTTTAATTTTCCTAGGGTAAAGGGTTAGGATATAATTGTTGAGATAAATAAGTTAATAATTAATCAGGAGATATTAGATCATGACTGCTGAAAGTATGTTGTTTGGTGGGGCAATTCTTTGTTTTAGTGTTGTATTAGTAGGTTTGGCTTGGGGCTTTTTGCTTTTAAAAATTACTGGAGAAGCTGAATAATATTAGGCTTGGTTGGGTGTTAGGTTATTTTTGCTTATATAAAATAAAAAGTTTTTATGAAAATTGCTATTACCGGCGCCACGGGATTTGTGGGCAAAGAGTTGGTTAAAAAACTGGCGGTAAATCACCAAATTGTTGTTCTAACCCGTAATGTTGATAAGGCAAGATCGGTTTTTCCTAGCAACTTACAATCTAATTTGGAATATGTCAGTTATACCCCCAAACAGTCTGGAGATTGGCAAAAACAACTTGATGGTTGTGATGGGGTGGTTAATTTGGCAGGGGCTCCCATCGCTGAAAGATGGAATCCTAGTTATAAACAAGAAATTTTTGATAGTCGTCAGCTAGGTACGAGAAATATTGTTGAGGGTATCGAATCTTGTGAGCAAAAACCTTCTTTTCTTATTAATGCTTCGGCGATAGGTTTTTATGGTACTAGCGAAACGGATACCTACACTGAAATTAGTCCTGCGGGGGATGATTTTTTGGCGAAGGTATGTGTGGCATGGGAGGAGGAAGCCCAGAAGGTGAAGGAAGCGGATGTGCGTTTAGTTATCTTTCGTCTTGGTATTGTTTTGGGAGATGGCGGCGCTTTGGCTAAAATGATTCCTCCTTTTAAAATTTTTGCAGGGGGCCCCATTGGAGAAGGAAAACAGTGGTTTTCTTGGGTTCATATCGATGATTTGGTTAATTTATTGGTAAAGGCGATCGCCGATAGTAGTATCGAAGGAACTTTTAATGCTACTGCTCCTTATCCTGTGACGATGACTCAATTGTGCAGTACTTTAGGGGAGGTGATGAATCGTCCCTCATGGTTGCCTGTTCCTGGTTTTGCCCTCGAATTACTATTGGGAGACGGAGCGAAAGTGGTATTGGAAGGACAAAAGGTATTACCAGAAAAAACCATGGAGACAATGGGCTATAACTTCCAATATGCTGATCTCAAACCTGCTCTAAAGGACATTGTTGATTAATCAATAATTATCAAAAAATAACAAGTTACGGATATTAAGTGACAGAACAAAAATGGGGAAATCATTGCCTATCAATCATTCCCCGTTCTTTCCCTTCGGGAAAACATCTTTTCGACAACTGTATATAATTGTTGTGGCGAAAACTTGCGATCTCTGCTAAACAATGAGAAGATAAACGGTAAATTCTCTAACAATTTTTATTAAATCTAGTAAAAAAAATAATTATGGTGGTTGCAACCCAATCTATTCAAGAACTTTGCGTTAACGCAATTCGTTTTCTCTCCATTGATGGGGTAGAAAAAGCAAAATCTGGACACCCCGGTTTACCTATGGGAGCCGCTCCTATGGCTTTTGTGCTATGGGATCAATTCATGAAGTTTAACCCTAAAAATCCTCAATGGATTAACCGCGATCGCTTCGTACTTTCTGCGGGTCATGGCTCTATGCTTCAATATTCTTTGTTGCACCTATACGGTTATGATAGCGTAACTATCGAAGATATTAAACAATTTCGTCAGTGGAAATCCAGAACTCCTGGACACCCTGAAAACTTCGTAACTGCAGGGATTGAAGTTACTACAGGCCCTTTGGGTCAAGGTATTGCCAATGGTGTTGGTTTAGCCCTTGCTGAAGCTCATTTGGCTGCTAAATACAACAAACCCGACTGTACTCTCATTGACCATTACACCTATGTAATCATGGGTGATGGTTGTAATATGGAAGGTATTTCTGGGGAAGCGGCCTCTATCGCTGGTCACTGGGGCTTAGGTAAACTCATCGCTTTATATGATGATAACCACATCTCCATTGATGGTTCTACCGACATCGCTTTCACCGAAGATGTTTCCAAGCGTTTTGAGGCTTACGGTTGGCATGTTCTCCATGTGGAAAATGGTAATAGTGATTTAGATGCGATCGCAAAGGCGATCGAAGAAGCAAAATCTGTCACCGACAAACCTACTATGATCAAAGTAACCACCACCATCGGTTATGGTTCTCCCAAAAAAGCCAATACCGCAGGGGTACACGGTGCCGCTTTAGGTGGTGATGAAGTAGATGCAACCCGTAAAAACCTCGGTTGGAATTACGAACCTTTTGTCGTTCCCCAAGATGCTTATGATCATTTCAAAAAAGCTGGAGAAAAAGGTGCTGATTTAGAAGCCCAGTGGAATGAAACCCTCGCTACCTACAAATCAAAATACCCCACCGAAGCCAAGGAATTTGAAACCATCACCTCGGGTAAACTTCCCGAAAATTGGGCAGATTGTCTTCCTACCTACACCCCCGAAGATAAAGCCTTGGCTAGTCGTAAACACTCTGAAATTTGTTTAAATGCTATTTCTGAAGTATTACCTCAGTTAGTAGGTGGTTCTGCGGATTTAACTCACTCCAACTTAACTCAATTAAAAATCTCTGGTGATTTCCAAAAAGGTGCTTACGAAAATCGTAACATCCACTTTGGAGTTAGGGAACACGCCATGGGTGCCATCTGTAACGGTATTGCCCTTCACAACACAGGTTTAATTCCTTACGGTGCTACTTTCTTGGTATTCACTGACTACATGAGAAACTCCATCCGTCTTTCTGCCCTTTCCGAAGCACAGGCTATCTGGGTAATGACTCACGATTCTATCGCTTTGGGTGAAGATGGTCCTACTCACCAGCCCGTTGAACACGTTGCCTCTTTACGTTTAATCCCTGATTTAATGGTATTCCGTCCTGCAGATGGTAACGAAACTTCTGGGGCGTACAAAGTGGCGATCGAAACCAAGAAAACCCCTTCCCTCATGGCCTTAACCCGTCAAGGTTTACCTAACCTCGCAGGTTCTTCCATCGAAGGAGTAGCCAAAGGCGGTTATGTGGTAGCCTGTGGTTTCCCCCCCGAAGAATTAGATTTAATCCTCATCGGTACTGGTAGCGAAGTTTCTCTTTGTGTGGATGCCGCCGAGAAACTAAAATCAGAAGGCTTGAAAGTTCGTGTGGTTTCCATGCCTTGTGTAGAACTATTCGACAAACAAAGCGACGAGTACAAAGAATCTGTATTACCCAAAGCCATCAGAAAACGTATTTCCGTTGAAGCTGGTACTACTTTTGGTTGGGAACGTTTTGTAGGTGATGAAGGATTATGTATCGGTGTCAACACCTATGGTGCATCTGCTCCTGGTGGAGTTGTCATGGAAAAATTTGGTTTCACTGTTGATAATGTTGTTGCTAAAGCTAAATCTATCCTTGGTTAATTTCTGTTAACTGATTAATTTTTTAAGTCACTAAGGGCAAAATTGACTATGATAAGTTAAAAGCCTTTAGTGACTTTTTTGCTGATATAAAATATTACTTAATAATGGTAGATAAAAAAAAGATTGCAGTTTACGCTCCTTACTTTGCAGGGGGCGGAGCAGAAGCAGTAGAACTAGGAATAGTAGATGCTTTACAATATGATTATGAAGTAACTATATTCACTTTTGTAGATGTAAATATTAATAAGTTAAATCAATTTTATAGCACTAATATTATTCAGAATAATATAAAAATAAATTATATCTTATCCTATCCTTTAGCTAAATTTCTTAGTTATTTATCATCAAATAATAATTTTTTTAGATCTTTGATACTGTATTCTGTCATTGCAAAAATGAAGTATGAAAAAAATAACTATGATCTTCTATTTTCAGGATACAATGCGGTTGACTTAGGAAAAAAAGGAATTCAATATTTACATTGGGTTAAGGTAGTTGAAGATCAAAATAAATTTTTGTCTAAAATATTTAGATTTTCCAAACAACAAATAAAAGAAAATATTTCTATTACCAATTCTAATTTTACTGCCGATGCAGTAAAAGAAGTATACGGCTTAGATTCAACGGTTATTTATCCTTGCGTTATGCTCGAAGACTCACAGATTCCTTGGGAAGAAAAAGAAAATGCATTTATTTGTAGTGGGCGTTTAGTAATGGAAAAAGCACCTCATCGAGCCTTAAATATGCTTAAAGAAGTAAGACAAAAAGGTTTTAATATCAAGTTATATTTGACTGGGGGAACAAGCAGTGTTTATAAAAGCAAATATTATCGTTTTTTAAAGAAAGTAGTGAAAGAAAATAGTGATTGGGTAACTTTATATGAGAATTTAAGTTATCAGGAATATACTCAAGTTTTGAATAAGTGTAAGTATGGTATTCATTTTAAATTTGAACCTTTTGGTATCTCGGTGGCAGAAATGATGAAAGCGGGAGCAATTCCTTTTGTTAAAAGCAGAGGAGGACAAATGGAAATTGTAGGATTAGAGAATACGGAGTTATTTTTTGAGAAGGAGAAAGATGGTGTGAAAAAAATTATTAATGTCCTTAAAAGTCAGGAAAAAAAAGATAGATTAAGGAGTATATTGGACGGTCGAAAAAATTTATTTTCACAGGAAAAGTTTTATCGAGATATTAAAAATTTTGTAGATAGTTTTTTCGTTTAACCAACAATCTTGAGAATGAGGATGTGATAATACGGACTATCATAAATTATACGGACTATCATAAATTACCTGAATAAAGTTTTTGAAATGCTATTTTATCAATGGCATTATTGCTGTATTTGCGATAAACCTAAGTAAGTAGGCATAATTAAATCGATTTAGGCAAGGGGTTTAAACCCTTTATTTATAAAAGTCTTAACAGCCTAAAATACTATCTTTGATTCTTTCTAGGAGTGTGTCACCGTAGTAGAATTATCCCTATAACAAAGATCTTAATTCTGTTATAAGCTATAAAGGTATAAGAAAATCATAAGGTATTAAACTATGAGCAACATACAAGATCAAATTCAAGAAGAATTAAAACAGGCTAGGGAAGTATGTAGCACTGAAGGTGCAACCTCTGGTGACTGTGCCGCTGCTTGGGATGCAGTAGAGGAGCTACAAGCTGAGGCTTCCCACCAACAACAGGGAGACAAAAAGAAAAATTCTTTAGAGCAATATTGTGAAGATAACCCTGATGCGGCTGAGTGTCGTATCTATGACGACTAATCGGTCAATTTATTGTTTAATAAAAGCTAGGGGTGGGGTTATCCCACCTCTTTTTGTGGTGAATATTAAAATTTTTTATTATGGAAGATACCTTATTAAGGGCTTTGGTTTGGACTAATTACAAGTTATTTTTGGTTTTCTGTTTATTTTTTCCTCTTTGTCTTTCTATTTGGGGCTTATTCTCTAATATTGCTTCGATTCAAAGGTTATTGTTGATTTTTTGGCGAGTTGCTAGTTTATTGGCGATCGCCATTTATTTATTTATTCCTGTATGGCAACTGGGTTATTTAGCTTGGTTTGTGGGTCATATTTTGATTGTAATTAGTCTTTGGTTTTGGGTGGATATTAATGACGAAATTCGAGATTTACCCAAAAGCCCTTTGCGTTTGCTGCTCACTTCATGGCGCTGGGCAACTTCTATTTATGGTACCCTAGGGGCGATTGCCTTTGCACCTTTTTTACGATGTACTTTTTCCGAAGATGCGGCGGTGGAGAAGGTTTGCCGTGCATGGTTAGAAGCGCCATGGCATTATAAAAGTTGGTTTCATCCCAATGCTACCACAGGATTTCTTGGCTTTTTGGGAATATCTGGTTTGATTATCTACACCATTTACTTACTTTACTTCCTCGCTTTTCGTTTAATTAAACAAGGTAGAATTGCCATTGAGCAATAAAAACAATGGATAATGAATAATTTACTCTTAAACATTGAAGAATATACCAAGGAAAACCCCCATTTTGTGATCATAATCAGAGCCGAAGAAAATGGAGAAAACCTTGAAATTATGACCTTTAGGGGTTTTTCTAGTTGTCTGACAGGAGCCACAGAATATGACCCAGATTTGCCTGTGTTATCATCCTCTGGGTTAATTTCATCTATTGATCTACTCCAAGCCCCTTACAACCCCATAAGTCCCCAATATATTGAACAAAATTTGACCCCTGCACAATTTGAAGCAAACTTTTTGTCCTAAAAATTGACCATGACAGAAACTATTACCCCTATCAACGATTTAATCAAAGCTGTAGAAAAGGCGGATTCGTCCTCCTCATTATTTTTAGCGGTTAGTAATTTGGCTAAAGTGCGATCGCCCCTAGCCATTCCTACTCTCATCGAAGTTTTAGCATTTAATAACCCCGGTGCTGCCGTAGCTGCCACAGAAGGATTAATCGCCCTAGGGGAAACCGCCATAACCTCCCTTCTCGAAAACGTTGACGATTACAACTATGGGGCAAGGGCATGGGCTATCAGAGTATTTGCAGGCATTGGCGATCCTCGTGGGCTAGACTTGTTACTAAAAGCCGCCAGTAGTGACTTTTCCCTCAGTGTTAGAAGAGCGGCCACCAAAGGCCTAGGAAGTATCACATGGGACAAAATGACCTCCGAAAACCTATCCCAAGCCCAACAAAGAGTATTAGATACCCTCCTCATTACGGCCCAAGATGGTGAATGGGTAGTACGTTATGCCACCGTGGTTTCCCTGACTAATCTTTATGTTGCCATGGATAATCAAGGGATGAAGAATACCATCCGACAAACCTTAATCAATCTTCAGGATGATGAAGAAATAGCCATCAAAACCCGCTCAAAATTGGCCCTAAAAACCCTCGCAGAAAAATAATAAAAAACCCCTCACCATGGGGAGAGGGGCTAATAACTAAAAGTAAATAAGATTAATTTTTGATTGATTAAACAACAGGAGCAAACCTAACCACTGCATCATTAAAGTCGAAATCACTTACTCCTAAATTACCTGGCAAATCTTCAAATCCAAAGATATTATTACCCAAACTACGGATGTGAGCAGAATTATCAGGATTAGCACCTAGATAACTAAAGTAAGCGACAATATCAGTGTCAAAGTTTTCCAGAGTTGCACCCACATTTGAAGGATTAAGCTCTAGAAAAGCATTGATACCATCTCGAATACTACCCTCATCAGGAATTAAATTACCCGCATTGGTAATGATGAAAGGAGCATAAATTCTTCCCCCTTGTAGTAAAGCATCACCAAAGGCATCAGCGTTGGTATTTTTATTGGGATCTCCATCTGCCCCTAATTCAAGATTAAAGTTATTAACCGCATTAGAAACAGCAGTAAAGGCATAACCTTCATCACCCGGATTTAATAAATCAGTGGTAGAGCCGTTATTGTTAGAATCGAAAGTATCGAAAATAGATCCATTGACATTTTGTACTTGATATAAGCCAATAATGTTATGGAAACTGGCATCGGTGCGATTTAAGATATTATCCTCTACTCTGACAGTGACATTTTGAGGGTTTTGAGATAGATTAATGACGATACCTTCTCCGTTGCCAACTTCTTGCACGGTAAAACTAACGTTATCATCTACATTATTATTGTCCCCTTGGTTGTTATTACCCCCTCCGCCTCCGCCAGAGCCAGAATTATTTATCAAGGAATCGTTACGGAAATTGAGGTTTTGGATACGAGTATCTTCTTCAATAGGAGTGTCAGCTTGATTAAAAGCTCGATCTGCATCGGGATGAAATTCTGCTAAATATTCTGCTAATGCATCTTGCTCTCCGCCAATAGGTAGGTCAGAATTATTAGGTAAATTATCCACCGTTAAACTATCTAGGGTGACAACATTTTCAAAATAGAAAGCGGGATAGCCATCACCTCCAGTGGCTAAGAAATCCAAAATTGCCATTTTATAGGTACTATTGGGATCAACTACTAATTCACCATTAATAACGATCGCCTCTTGAGTACCATCTTCACGGTTTAAGACGAGGTTTCGGATTCTTTCCCCTGCTACTGCTACCCCAGTGGCATCGCCGTTATCATCACGGGTAAACTCGATGGGTGTATTATCAGGGTCAAAACTAAAGCTAAAACCACCAATTTGCCCGAATTGCCCGGGGGTTGCACCTTCTGCCCATTGTGCCACAAAATGCTCTGCTAAATCTCTGATACCTTGGGCTGAAATATCGGCAACGGAGAGTTTATTATCAAAACGTAAGGAATTTTCAATATCTAATACCGAAATATCTCCTTCTTCTTTGCCTACGGCAGGATTAGCTTGGGGAGGTAATTGCACTAATTCATTTGTGCCACCATCAATGAAAGATACCCCTATTTGATCTCGGATACCGCCACCATTTTTAACGGAAATATCGATGTCAAAGCCATATTGTTCGGCATACCAGAGGTTAGCATCAGCGGTTAAGTTACCTAAATTGGTTTCTTCCGTGCGCACACTAGAACGAAAACCGTTAAGCCATACTTCTGAATTACCAAAAATAATGCCATCTTTGCCATTAATGAAGTTACCTACGTTATCGACAACGGCTACTAAGTCTGGATTAGCAACTGCTTTTACTTGCTCAAAAGTAGTAATATCTTCTTCATACAGACGATCAACCCCTGCAATATCCGTGGCGAAAGTACCGCTATCATCACCAATTTCAATAATTTGACCTTCAGAATCAAAATCGATGATTAATTGCCCTAAATAACGATAATTCGCCCCTGTATTAATTAAGTAAACATCATTACCATCCGCATCTTGGAATACTTGGGGATAAGGTTGTAATAATTCGGGAGCTACTTGAGTTTCATCTTCACGCAAAATATCGTCATCATTGGCCATGACACGATTAGAACCACCGCCCATGATAATATCAACGTCAGTGAGTTTAGTGGCCAAAGCCTGTTCAATCTCAAACTGTTGTAAGTGAGTCATCAAGACTATTTTATTGATGCCTTGATTTACTAATTCATCCACAAAGGGTTGAATATTATTTGCCAAATTTTGGGCGTTAACTTCAATATCTCGACTGGTGGGATTAGTTAACATGGTGATACCACCGATATTGGCAATTTGAGGAAGATAAGGCACGACCGCCCCAATAACCCCCACTTCTTCACCATTAACATCAATTACCACACTTTCAGTTAGACTATTGGGTTGAGGTGCTTGACCAGATTCTACTACTAAATCTTTCAAATCAGAGCTATCGGTGGAATAGTCTAGGTTGGTAGCTAAGTAGGGGAACAATGCTCCCTCATAACCCGTTTCAGGATCAATACCGACTCCATCAATGAAAAAGTCAGGGGCGATCGCATTATAGAAAGCACTAGGTCCCGCGTCAAATTCATGATTACCAACAGCAGCCGCATCCCAACCTAAGGCATTTTGAACTAAGATGTCTGCAATGCCTTGTTGTCCATAAATGTTTGAACTAGCATTAAAGAAGGGGCCAGCGATAAATAAGTCACCAGAAGTGAGTTTCAAGGTATTTTCATAACGGGCATCTAAGGCATTCATTACGGCTGAAAAACCGATGGCATCTTGTAATGCTGGAATACCAGCTTCTTGATCCGAAGCATGAAGGATTTGTAAACTGAAGGGTTTTGGTTCTATTTCATAAACGCTAGTGGAGCCACTCACTTCGTTGGAAACCACCAATAAAGGAACACCATTGGGGCTATCATCAGCACTGATAAAAACTAAACCCTCTGGTCCTAAATCCCCTGCTGCTGGATTGGAAGAACCATCTTCCAATTGAGCATCTACGGTAAAATCACGGTTGTTGATATATTGAACAAACTGAGCATCAGTGGGATCACTAATATCATATACCATAATACCGCCTACCCTTTCTAGGCCAATGAAGGCATAGGGAGTGCCGTTTATTTCTCCAATTGTTACTCCTTCCGGTTCTGGCCCTTTGTCATCGGAACGAGCATCAAAGGAATCATTATCATCGTTGTTACTGTTGAAGTATTCGGGGATTTCTTGGGCAACGATATTTTCAAATTCACTACCGCTATCAAATACTAGGTTCCCAGATTCATCCCAGATGGAAAAAGAACGTGCACCGTAAGCATATATTTCTTCATAAATCCCATCACCATCAGCATCCCCTAGGGTAGTGGTAATGTTTAAACGTCCTAATTGACTATTTTCTTGTAACTGTGCAGCGTTAGGGAAGACTGTGGGATCAAGGTTTAAATCTCCTACCCTTGCTTCTTCACTGAAGTTATCATAATCTCTGGCATCCCCTTCGTTGGCGGTGACAATGTAGTTCATGCCGTCAACGGTGTAAGAGGCGATCGCATCGGGCTGAAACATTCCTTTCACTGGCCAGTTACGAATATTGATGGCATCATCACGGTTACTAGCATCTAGCTCATTACCCGTTAAACTATGATCTTTAAACCCAAGGGGAATTATATTAGTAACGGTACTAGAAGCAATATCCACCACCGCTAAAGCGTTGTTTTCCTGTAAAGCCACATAAGCGGTGGTAGAATCCGCAGAAATGGTAATATATTCGGGTTCTAAATCTTGAGAAACTGTGGCATTAGGTCCAAAAATTCTTACCCCTTGACTAATTAATTGATCTTTTTGATCATCAAAGGCATTGAAATCAGCAGTGGTAACGGTGGCGTTAGCTATCCCATTACTGATGTCAATGATACTGATTGAACCCTCTGGATCGATAGACGCTTCTGTATTGTAGTCATTGGGTTCTCCTTCATTGGCTACTAATATTTTAGTTCCATCGGGGGTAAAAGTGACCATGTCAGGTAATGCTCCAACCCCAAAACTGGCGATAGGATTAATAGCGGAACTAAAATCACTGTTAGAGTTAAATAAAATTATACTGCCAGGATCAGTTTTAACATTGGCTTCAAGGGCGATCGCAACGATACCATTGTTGATGGCGACACTGTTAATAACACCACCCAAGTTGCTTCCCACAATTTCCCCAATTTTCGTAGGCTGTGTAGGATCGCTTAAATCCAAAACATCCACCGAAGCTGATTGAGCATTCACTACAAACAACCTTTGGGTTGTAGGGTCATAAGCAGGAATTTCTGCTGCGCTTTCATCAAAAAGACCCGTATTATAGGTACTGATGCGATTAAGATTTATAGTCATCGTGATTTATAGATTAATTGTAGTCTCAAAATACTGGCTCAGTATTATCTGTACTGTCTAACAAAGTACCCTGAAAAGTACTCTGAAAGGTTTAACGAATAATTAAATTTTGAATAAGAGATGATTAAGAAGAAAGGTGTTGGTGAATTAAGGTATGATTTTTAGTTTAGTTTGGCAATAGGGAATGGGCAATGGGCAATAGGCAATGGTCATAATAGTATAGTTTTAATACTAGACATTTACTGTAATTCAATAGTGTTTCATACTCAAAATCAGCAATGCCGAACAATAAATAATCCAACCATTATTATCCTAACTCCCTTACCCCTCATCTCCCCTACTCCCCATCACCATCAAATAACCCATTGTGTGATGACAGATTTTAGTTAATAATTGGTTGAGTCACCATTGCAAAAGTAAATCCATGTTAACGATCGCACTTCCTAAAGGCGCATTACTAAAAGACAGTATCGAACTATGTCAAAAGGCAGGGCTAGATTTCAGCCTATTTCTATCATCTAGTAACCGTCAACTGCAAATCGAAGATCCCACGGGAGTAGCCAAAGCCTTATTGGTCAGGGCGCAAGATGTTCCCGTATATGTAGAATATGGTCAAGCCCATCTCGGTATTGCAGGTTATGATGTCCTGAAGGAGAAAAAAGCGAACATTGCTCACCTAGCGGATTTAGGATTTGGCTATTGTCGGATGTCTGTGGCAGTGCCAAAGGATAGCCCCTATCGTAAATCAGTTGATATACCAGCCCATGGCATCGTCGCTTCAAAGTTCGTTAACTGTGCAAAAGAGCATTTTAGAGCCTTGGATTTACCTGTGGAAATTGTACCTTTATATGGCTCGGTAGAATTAGGCCCCATTACGGGAATGTCAGAGGCGATTGTCGATTTAGTCTCTACGGGCAAAACTTTACGGGAAAATGGTTTGGTAGAAATCGATGTCCTTTTTGAAAGTAGTGCCTATCTGGTTGCGAATCCCCTTCTCTATCGTCTCAACCGTGATAGTATTGGTGATTTTGTCAAACAAATGACGGCAAGTAAATAATTAACATCCATTATAAGGATATGAGCCCCCCTAACCCCCCTTAATAAGGGGGGAATTAAATTCAAATTTTTTTTAGTTTTCGTAAGGCAAACAAACCCTTTATTGACAAAAAAAGTTTCCCAACATTGGAGAATTTAGGGGGCAAAACACGTACACATCTCCCCAAAACCATAACATTCCATGAAAAACCTATCCTTAAAAGAAAAAATAGGACAATTAATAGTTGTACGCACCACAGGCTATTTATTTGATCATCAAATTCGCTATCCTGCATGGGAAGCCAACCAGCAACAATTGCAGACATGGTTATCTGAATATAACATTGGTGGGGTCATTCTTTTGGGGGGAAGTTGTGCAGAAATTGCTCAACGCACTAAACAGTTAAATCAATGGGCAAAAACACCTTTATTGGTAGCTGCAGACATCGAGGAAGGAGTGGGACAAAGATTTACGGGTGCTTCTTGGTTTCCCCCTCCCATGGCATTGGCACAAATTGCTCAGGATGATTTGGAGTTAGCCAAAAAGTATGCTGAGGAAATGGGTAAAATTACCGCCAAAGAAGCTCTTTGTATTGGGGTTAATTGGATTTTTGCCCCTGTAGTGGATGTGAATAATAACCCTGATAATCCTGTTATCAATGTTCGGGCTTTTGGGGATAATCCAGAGGTGGTAAAGGAGTTAAGTTCGGCTTTTATTCGGGGTACTCAATCATACCCTATCCTCAATGGGGCGAAACATTTTCCTGGTCATGGGGATACTTCTACAGATTCCCATTTGGATTTACCTGTAATTAATCATTCTCAGGCAAGGTTAGAGAAAATAGAGTTAGTACCTTTTCAAGGGGCGATCGCCCTTAACGTTGATGCTATTATGACAGCACATTTGTTAGTTAGTGCCTATGATAATCAAAATCCTGCCACTCTTTCTCACCGTATCTTGACGGAGGAATTAAGACATAATATGGGTTTTGAAGGTTTAATTGTCACCGATGCCCTCATCATGGGAGGAGTGGCGAAATATGCACCCCCTGAAAAAATTGCAGTCAAAGCGCTACAGGCAGGGGCAGATATTTTATTAATGCCAGAAAATCCCGTAGTAGCCATTCACTCTATCATCGAGGCGGTGGAAAAGGGCGAAATCAGCGAACATCGCATTGATGAAAGTTTACAAAGGGTATCCAAAGCTAAGGAAAAATTATTTAAGTCTCAAGAGTCTTTTTCTTTCGTTGATATTAGTACTAACGACTCTCAACAGGTAATAAATGAAATTTTAGTCAAAAGTAACCAGACAAGTGTGTTAAAACCTATTGTAGGGTTAGATAAAGGCATAAATTTAGTAGTAGTAAATAACCTTTTAAACTGTGATTTCTTGGATCGGCAAAGTCCCTCTATCACCATTCCTGACAGCTTCGGTTATCATGCCCAAGTATTTGACCAATGTAACCTCTATATTTGGGAAAATCAACTAATTACTGAGCCTTTTATTCTCCAAGTTTTTGTCCGTGGTAATCCTTTTCGTGGTACTGCTGGACTAAGTGCGATCGCCCTTAAAGCCTATGAACAAATCCTCGAAAATCATCACCTACAGGGAATAATGGTTTATGGTAGTCCTTATGTCCTAGATTGGTTTAAAAATCAGATTCCAACACCCATACCATGGGGCTTTTCCTATGGACAAATGGCGATCGCACAACGAACCATTTGTAACAAAATGTTTCAATTATCAACAAACCTTGACATCACTAAAGGAAACTTTCTGTAACATAAATTACAAAAAACCTATATCTACAAAGACATCCATAGAAAATCTTAAGATAATGTAATAAATTATACAGAAGGACTTTATTTCTGATTTTCATAAGTTAGACTATAGTGAAGAGTAGATAAAATCAATCAACGAGGAAAAAGCAGATGAAAACCCTAGAAAAAACTGCCACCAGATATTCCATCGACATGATCAAAGACGAAGTAAGACAGTTAGTAGAAAAAGGCACTGTCAGTCGTCATCAGCCCATTTATATCCTTTGTCAATACATTCCTGCCAGAGAGTGGGTGTGTGTAGAATGTGAACTTGAGAAATGTGATTATTTATTGAGAGACCAAATCGGTGATTTAGTTTCCTCAGAACAATGGGACAATGACTAAAATTAGTTAGTTTTATTTAGCTCTTAATTTACTCATTGATAAAACTTTATAAGTTTTTTTATAAACTACTTAGATAAGAACAATTTTGCAAAAACGATTGCTAAAGACCCAGGTTGAGGCGATATATTTGTCGGTAATTCAAGTCAAAATGGTTTAAAAACAATTAAGTAAAATTTTGATATATAAAGAATCATTTTGGCTCATCCAATTAACCTTTTACCTTTATCTTTGTTCCAAAGCATATATCTGTAAAGACAAGCGATATTAAACTTTCAAGTTATTGTAGATAGTTATTAAAACTTAAATATAGTTAATGACAACCATAATTGAGGAAAACAAATTTAGCGTAATAAATTAGTTGTTTGTCCAAAAAAAGTAATTAATAAAAGTTTTGTAATTGACACAAATAAGAATTAATTTTTAAAGAAAAAAGAAACTTCCACATATCATTTTGATGTCCGAAAAGCTCAAAAATAACCCTTCATTTTTTGTCTTTTGATGATCTTCAACTATCTCAATATCTATTTTTTTTAGCAAAACCGCCCCTCAATTGCCATATCTCGACAATATTGTCATTGAATAGAAACAAACTAAAAGAACAATAAACAACGATAGGCATTAAAATATGTGAGACTAATATAAATTAGAGAGTTAAGGCGGTAAAGATATATGCCACGTCGTGAAGATATAAACAAAATTCTTATTTTAGGTTCTGGCCCTATCATAATTGGACAAGCCTGTGAATTTGACTATTCAGGAACACAAGCCTGTAAAGCCCTAAGAGAAGAGGGTTATGAGGTTGTGTTGGTCAATTCCAACCCTGCAACCATTATGACTGATCCTGATACGGCTGAACGCACTTATATTGAACCTATTACCCCAGAAATTGTTGAAAAAGTAATCGCCAAAGAGCGCCCCGATGCTTTACTGCCCACCATGGGGGGGCAAACTGCTCTTAATACTGCGGTTTCTTTGGCAGAGTCAGGAGTTTTAAATAAATACGGTGTGGAATTGATTGGGGCAAAACTACCTGCTATTAAAATGGCGGAGGATAGAGAATTATTTAAGGATGCCATGGCAAGGATAGGAGTGCCTGTATGTCCTTCGGGTATTGCTAGTAGTTGGGAAGACGCGAAGGCGGTAGCCGAAGAAATTGGCTCTTATCCTCTAATTATTCGTCCTGCTTTTACCATGGGAGGTACTGGGGGCGGTATCGCTTACAACCAAGAGGAATTTGAGGAGATGGCGAAGTTTGGTATTGATGCTTCTCCTATGTCGCAGATTTTGATTGAAAAGTCTTTGATTGGCTGGAAGGAATATGAGTTGGAAGTGATGCGAGATATGGCGGATAATGTGGTTATTATCTGTTCCATTGAAAATATTGATCCTATGGGGGTACATACGGGGGATTCTATTACTGTTGCTCCTGCTCAAACTTTGACGGATAAGGAATATCAACGCCTCAGGGACTATGCGAAGGCGATTATTCGGGAGATTGGGGTAGAAACGGGGGGTTCAAATATTCAATTTTCCACTAATCCTGTCAATGGAGAGGTGATTGTTATTGAGATGAATCCTCGGGTTTCTCGCTCTTCTGCTTTGGCTTCTAAGGCTACGGGCTTCCCCATTGCGAAGTTTGCGGCTAAGTTGGCGGTGGGTTATTCTTTGGATGAGATTTCTAATGATATTACTAAGAAAACCCCTGCTTCTTTTGAGCCTACCATTGATTATGTGGTTACGAAAATTCCTCGTTTTGCTTTTGAAAAATTCCCTGGCTCATCTTCTACTCTTACTACTCAGATGAAGTCTGTGGGGGAAGCTATGGCTATCGGGCGTACTTTTAATGAATCTTTCCAAAAGGCGTTGAGATCCCTTGAAATTGGTCGTTTTGGCTTTGGGTGCGATCGCCATGAAACCTTGCCCACTCTCTCTCAAATTAGCTCTCAATTACGTACTCCTAAACCTGAGCGCATTTTTAGCGTTTACCATGCCCTTAAATTGGGGATGAGTGTGGAGGAAATTTACGGATTAAGTGCGATCGATCCTTGGTTTTTGGATAAAATGCAAGAGATTGTAGAGATCGAGAAATTTATGAAGCGTACTCCCCTTAAACAAATGACGAAGGAGGAGATGTTAGAAATTAAAAAACAAGGTTTTAGCGATCATCAAATCGCCTTTGCTACCAAAACCACCGAAGATGAAGTGAGAATTTATCGTAAATCATTGGGTGTATTACCTGTTTACAAATTGGTAGATACTTGCGCCGCCGAATTTGAAGCCTTTACCCCTTACTATTACTCCACCTACGAATCAGGGGAAAGCGAAAATAACGTCACCCAAAATAAAAAGGTAATGATTTTGGGCGGTGGTCCCAACCGTATTGGACAGGGAATAGAATTTGACTACTGTTGTTGTCATGCTTCCTTCTCCCTCCAAGATGCAGGTTTTGAGACTATTATGGTCAATTCCAACCCCGAAACCGTATCCACCGACTACGATACGAGCGATCGCCTTTACTTTGAACCCCTCACCAAAGAAGATGTTTTAAATATCATCGAATCGGAAAATCCTGATGGGGTAATTATTCAATTTGGCGGACAAACCCCCCTCAAATTAGCCATGCCCCTGAAAAATTATCTTGCAGACGCTAATTGCCCCGTCAAAACCAAAATTTGGGGTACATCCCCCGACTCCATCGACACCGCCGAAGACAGGGAAAAATTTGAAGCCATCCTCGATGACTTAGGCATCAAACAACCCCCCAACGGTATTGCTCGGAGTTTTGAAGAAGCCCTTATCATTGCCGAGAAAATAACCTATCCCGTGGTGGTACGTCCTTCCTACGTTCTTGGGGGTCGTGGTATGCGTGTAGTTTATAATGTGACTGAGCTAGAACAGTATATGAAATATGCCGTACACATTGAACCTGAACATCCCATTTTAATTGATAAATTCCTGCAAAACGCCATCGAAGTAGATGTGGATGCTATATGTGATCATACTGGGCAAGTGGTCATCGGCGGTATTATGGAACATATCGAAGAAGCAGGGGTACACTCTGGAGACTCTGCCTGTTCTATTCCTTATACTACCCTGAGCGATAAAATTGTCGATGTTCTCCGAGATTGGACAGTAAAATTAGCTCAATCATTAAAAGTGGTGGGCTTGATGAACATTCAATATGCAGTGCAGGGAGAAACAGCCTATATCCTCGAAGCCAATCCCCGTGCCTCCCGTACCGTGCCTTATGTCTCCAAAGCCACTGGGCGCCCCCTCGCCAAAGTTGCATCCTTGGTAATGTCGGGCAAAACCCTAAAAGAGTTGAACGCCACCGAGGAAATTATCCCCCGTCATGTAGCCGTAAAAGAGGCGGTATTACCCTTTAACAAATTCGTGGGGGCTGATACTCTCCTAGGACCTGAAATGCGTAGTACAGGGGAAGTAATGGGTATAGATAGCGATTTTGGTAAGGCGTTTGCAAAAGCGGAAATCGGTGCAGGGGTTACTATTCATACTTCTGGTACGGTATTTATTTCCATGAGTGACAGGGATAAAGAGGCGATCGTACCTGTGGCGAAGGATTTAGTAGCTTTAGGGTTCAAACTTGTGGCAACCTCTGGCACTCGTAAAGCTCTTATGGACAATGGGGTGGAGGATGTAGAGTTAGTGTTAAAACTCCACGAAGGTCGTCCCCACGTCATTGATTGCATTAAGAATAATCAGATTCAATTTATTATTAATACTCCCAGTGCTGAAGAAGAATCTCTCTATGATGGACGCAAAATTCGCCGTTCAGCCCTAGATTATAGATTGCCTATCATCACTACCATTGCAGGGGCAAGGGCTACAGTAGAAGCCATACGCTCTTTACAGTCCGAACCTTTACAGGTTAAGGCTCTTCAAGATTACTTTATTTAATTTAACGGGTGGGTATATTACCCACCTTTTTTTATTATTTAAAACATTGTTACTGCTGCCCATTCTTTAAGAAACTAAGCATAATTCAATGGATTTAAACCCTTTGTTCAGAACAGTTTTCGTACAATAAGAGCGATAACTGATTTTACCAACCTACTTATTCCTCCGCTAAATTAAGAATAAAGATAAATAATTCTAATAACAAAAATGAAACTATTTCAAAATCTAGCTATTATTTCTATCGTTACAATTATTGCTGCTGTTGGATTTCGCCTCAACAGTTCGACTTACGCCGAGGGAAATCAAAATAATCAAGAAAATCAAGTCATAACAGCCAGTGTTTGGGAAACATCCAATGTTAATTATGAGGGAATTAATGAAATTACAGTGTATCGTAGTCCATCCTGCGGTTGTTGTGGACAATGGATTTCTCACATTGAGAAACATGGGTTTGAAGTCAAAGACATAAAAACCGATGATATGGAGACTATTAAACGTCAAAATAATTTACCTTCAGAGTTAGCATCTTGTCATACGGCTATTATTGACGGTTATGTGATGGAAGGACATATTCCAGCGGATGATATTAAACGTTTTTTGAGCCAAAAATCCACCATGAAAGGATTAGCTGTGCCAAATATGCCTATTGGTAGTCCAGGTATGGAATCTAACAATATCAAGCAACCTTTTGCTGTTTTAAGTTTTAATAATCAAGGAGATATTGCAGTTTTTAATGAATATGAAAACTATTAATAGAGTAAATAAAATTACAAAAATAGGTTTACATATTCTTCCGACAAGTAAGGCGGATAATGTATTTTAAGATATTAAACCAAATCATACTAAACCCCGTTTAAATAATGTACTAATTATGGCGGAGAACAGGGAATAGGGAACGGGGAACACTTTATAATTGTGGATTAATAAGCGAATCCTCTCCATTTCAAATTGATGAATAGGTACATTATCTAATAAGGATTTGGTATTATTTATTTATTGTTTTAAAATAAAAGATAAATGTAAAAGATAAATGAAAATTTTAAAAAAATTGTAGTATATATAATCCCTTAATTATCAATTGTTATGAAATTAATTAATAGTAAGAAAAAATGGAAAGTGATAAAAGAGAAATAAGTTGTAGTTATTATTTTTCACCGTTAATAAATTTATCTAATTCTTCATAGTCGGGGAGTTGAGCATCTACTATTTTACCATCTCTGATTAAAGTGCGATCGCACTGATTTCGTGACAACAATTCACTAAAATAACGACCTTTAAAAACAATTAAATCTGCGGTACTTCCCACGCTTATTATGCCTAGGTGGGGCAATTTGATCATTTTTGCTGGAGTTTTAGTAACAGAGGCGATCCAGTCGCTGTAGGGGGTGTCTAGGTGAGCAATGCGCACAGACTGGGTAAATACCTCTAGCATATCATGATCTCCAAAACCAAAAAAGGGATCTCGACAATTATCACTGGCAAAAGCCACGTTTATTCCTGCGTTTTTCAACTCTTTTGCCCTTGTTACTCCGCGCCAAAAGGGGGTAGTTTCTTCCTGTCTATCTTGCAAATACAGGTTACACATGGGTAAACTAACGATGCTGATATTTGCTTGTTTTACTAATTCAATGGTTTTTTTGACTACTTCGGGGGGTTGCACTGCTAAGCTACAACAATGACCACAGATAATGTTACCTTGATAGTTCATTTTAATGGCAGTCTTTGCTATTTTTTGTAAACAAATTGAATCTATCTCATTATTTTCATCGGCATGAAAATCTAAGTCTAAATTACGCTCAATGGCAAGTTTAAATACGGTTTCTATTTGTTTATCTACATCTTTATTCATATAGGCAACTCCCCCCAAAATACCTTCTTTTTCTGCCATTTTATCGGCTAATTTTGCTCCGTCAGGGGTAAGAAAATAATCTAAACTAACGAGTGATACTGCTTGAATAGTCAGTTTATTTTGCCATTCTTTTTGTAGTTGTTTCCAGATTTCTACACTCATAAAAGAGTCATAGCTATAACAGTCTAAATGGGTTCTAAGGGCGATCGCACCGTGGACATAACTACACTTTAAACCAAAGTTCATTCTCTCATAAACTTCTTCTGGGTTCCAAAATTTAGCATCATTTCTAGCCATTTTTAAAGCCGTTTCAAAATCCCCTTTTAAGTTAGGAGAACGTTGATAAATATGTCCTTTATCTAAGTGAGTATGAATATCGATAAAGCAGGGTAAAACAATCCCTTTTTTCAAATCTTTTCCCTGTGTATTATCATTAGCAGGAATAATTTGCTTTATTTTTTCTCCCTCAATTTCAATGTCACAAAGAACCAGATTTTCTCTAGTCTTTTGCTCAAATTTTATAGTTGAATTTTCAATCAGATCTAAGGGAATATGAGCATTCTTTAGCCAATATTTATTATTCATTATCTAATATTTTTTATTATTAATAGTATAATTATACCAAATCCTATTTAGATAGTATATTTATTTACTTGAAATCATTGAGATTGATGATAGTTATTAGTCTACTTTTAATGTAGGATTTGGTATTACTTCAGTTTATCGGTACTATAGCGTTTTTATAAGTATGAGGTACATTTATTATTCTCAAGTCCCCCTTATTAAGGGGTATTTAGGGGGATCGTTTTGTACCCCGTAATCATGATAATTGCTATATATTATCTTTTAAAATTCTAACTTGAATTTTCTACTTATTAAGGCGGATAGGGGGGATCAAATTATTTACATTTTTAGAAAATAGATACTATATTTAATTACTTAAAACCGCTTTTATTTCTTCTAATTTAGTCAATAATTTATCAGTTTTTAGGACATCATTAACAGTGTCTATTGCTTCCTTCAAAGAAGGCGAATATCCGCAACGCCAAAGATAAAAGCCACCATTTAAAACAACCCCTTCCGACAAAGTAGATTGTTGCCCTTGTAAAAGTTTATGTAACTGTTGATAATAACTATCATAGTCCTCTAATTCGATGTCATGACGAGTCAAATCGAATTCTTCAGGATGAATTTTTAAATACTCATAACCCTCTTCTTTATCAGAACTATTAATACATACAATGGTGGTTTGTGCTAACTTTAAATCGGGGCTACCTTCTAAACCTTTGATGAGGGTAAACTGTTTTACTCCCCTAAGATGTAGGGCTTCTCGGATCATTTTTTCGGTGGGAGGATGAACAAAACCAGCTATTAAATGACTGTTACCTGTGTAGGGTTGCCAGATTAATTCTAGGGTGGCAAGGGGGGGGCGTTTACCGATTTCTTCTCTATATTGAACCAATTTATTTGCTAGGGGGAAATGTTGAGGTAAATAGAGGAAAGAAAAGTTAGTTTTTGCTAATAAACTTTGAGCTTTTTCTATGGTTAATTTACTTAAATTTACGCCTAAATTTTGCCAAATTTCAATAAGAGGTAATCCATATTTGGTGGGCATGGTTTTCCCTCCGTGCATTAATACGGGGATGTTATGACAAGCCAAAATTAGGGCGGTGATAGGAGAAATGGGGGCTGTGCGCGATCGCCCATCGTAGGGAATTCCGAGTATAGTTAAGGGATAAGAGGTATTGGGGATAGTATCTAATGTTGCCCCCAATTCGCTGTAGGCATCTAGCATTCCAGCCAATTCAATACCTGTGGGGCGTTTAATACGTTGGGCAATGAGAAAAGCACCGATTTGGGCGGGGGTAGCTACCCCTGTCAACATCATTGTGGCGGCTTGGTGGGCTTCTTCTCTGGTTAAATCTTTATGGGTATGCGCCCCACTACCAACTTTTTTTAATAATTCTCTGAATTCTGCGCTCATTATGATGGATTTTCATTTAAGTTAGGGCTTGTCTATGGATTAAGACAATAAAGTTATTTTAATCTATGGTGGGAGTTTTATTTATGTTGTGAAAGGCTGATTGGGCATAAATTTTACTTTTTTCTCCCCCTGTATTGATAATGCTTATTAAAATGTCAAGGGATTCTTGAGCGTTGATTTGTTGCCATGTATAACAGAGATTTTGAATGATTTGATCTGATTTTTTTGCTAACTCATGGTTACGATAAAATTTTAGAGAGATTTTAGCAATGGTTTCTTTTATTTTTGGTTTGTTTATTCTGCCTAAAATGGCTATTATTTCACAACAAATTTCTTCTGATACTAAATATAATGCTTTTTCAAGGGCATGAATACTATGGCTGGTTTCTTGCCAAGCCAAGGATTTTGTGATGGTATGTTGTAGGGGAATGGGGGTATGTGGTTTGATGAGGGTGGAAAAAAGAATGTCAGTGGCTAATGTATGGGGTATATGACTTAGGCAGATGGCGGCTTGTTGACAAACAGTCAAGTCAACGTCATCGAGGAAGGGGGTAATGAGGGTTGCTAATTGTTGAGGGGAATAATATTTAGTTTTTCGGACTAATCCTATTAATGCTTCTTTTCTGATGACAGAATTGTAGTCTTTGAGGGCGTTTTCTAAAATGGGGATAATGCCAGAGTCATCAAAGTTGCTTAAAGAGGCGATCGCACTTTGTCTTATGTCAACATTATCATCATCAGCCACAGAAAGCAAGGGTTTAATAACTAAACGATGGGGAATTTGGGCTAGGGCTTTGGTAGCGCAAAGACGATATGAAGGAGAATCCAGTAGGGCAGTCAAGATAGAAATAGCCCTTTCCCCTTGACTAGCTAAAATCTGAGCGCCAACACTGATTAAATCTTCATCTTCCGTGGTGTTTAATAATTCACTGATGATTAAAACAGTATCAGGGTTATCTAACTGACTAATAATTTTTAGGGCAAACCAACGATATTCACTATCTCTATTTTCGTCCAGAATTACCCCTTTTAATGGTTCAATGACTACTTCACCGTATTTTACCAGAACCTTGGCGATCGCCCATCGTTCTTCAAAACTACCATTTTCCAAAGTTTTAAGGGCAGAATGCAAGGAAAAAGACTCAAGATTGTTTAAAGGGAGATTGCTCTGTTGAGATAAATACATTATATTCTCAGTTTGTTGTACCATTTATTAACTACCATAGTCTAAGAAAATTCATTAACCTGATTTAGTCATTCACAATACATTTTTATTTTTGCCATGCAATAAACGCATCAAGTCAAATCATTATATGCATAAAAAGTGTAAAAAAATAAACTTTCTTTGACAAAACTCACCTAACCACAGCAACAAATAGAAACAAAAAAAAGAATGGGGAGAAAATATAACCCCCAAACCATAATATTAACTCAACTTAAGAGCATTAACGGGAACATCATCCCAACTGTTAACAGTACGCAAAACAGCCTTCCAGCCTTGCTTTTGTTGATCATCCGTCAACTTTTCTTGCCAATCACGATGACAATCATCCGCTGCTTCCTTATTCATTCCAGCAATACAGGCTTGAACAATTCCACAACCGTCAATTTGTTCATTTACCCAAATAGTCATAACTCAAACCTCTATATTTTTACTCTATACCTAATATTCTAAATGCCAACTCAAACCTAGAATCACTGCTTAATGTTTTGTAAATCTTTCACCATAGCAAAGTCAATGTTACCGTATAAAAAAACAAGACTGATTTATGATGGACAAAAACAATCTCCCTTTTACCAGCGCCCACAAGTTAGAAAAACTAATCCGTAAAAAAGAAATATCACCCCTCGAATTAACGGAATTATACTTGCAACGTATTGATGATATGGATGCCCAATGGGGTAGCTTCGCCCATGTTGCCCACGATAGCGCCATCAAAGATGCCCATGTGAAAACAGAAATTTTAGGCAACACCAAAGACACCCAAGAATTACCTACCTTTTTCGGGATTCCCACCGCCATCAAAGATTTATACTCCGTAAAAGGAATGCCCACCGCCTATGGTAACGGTTTTATAAAAGATAATATTGCCGATTTTGACAGTGGTATTGTCACCAAAATTAAAGAAGCAGGGATGATTATTTTAGGCAAAACAGCCACCTCAGAATTAGGCTCATTACCCTACATTGAGTCTCCTAGTGTCCCCCCTTGTCGCAACCCTTACAACCCCAAATACACCGCAGGAGGCTCTAGTGGAGGGGCAGCAGCAGCCGTAGCAGGGGGCTTAATTCCTGTAGTACATGGGTCAGACGGTGGTGGTTCAGTGCGTGGTCCTGCTTTTTGTTGTGGTTTGGTGGGTTTAAAGCCTTCTCGGGGCAGAATTTCTAGCGCCCCTGTGGGAGATTATTTAGCAGGAATGGCAACCCAAGGTTGTTTGAGTCGTAGCGTCATGGATTCGGCTATGTTACTAGATATTTTATCGGGTTATGTGATGGGAGATCCCTATTGGTTAGACAATCCCTCCGAAGGTTTTGCTTCTTTGGTTACAAAAAATCCACCTTCTCTCAAAATTGCTTTTGCTACGGAGATATTACCTTTTGGGAAGGCTGATGATTGTTTACAAAAACAGGTAAAGGATGCGGTAGATATTTTTGCCGATATGGGACATAAATTAACGGAAGGTTGTCCAGATTTTTCTAGTATCGTTGAGCCTTTCAAAGTCATTTGGCAAGGAAGTATGGTACAGGGCGATTTCCCTGATGCCATTCTTAGCCCCATGAATCTTTGGCTAAGGAAAACCGCCCCTAGTTTGAGAGAGTATTTAAATGCTGTCCATCAAATACAGGTGATTTCCCGTCAAATAGTGGCTTTTTTTGCTGATTTTGATGTGTTGATTTTACCTACTTATCTTCAACCGCCTATTAAAGTCGGCGAGTGGGCGAGTCTATCATCTGAAGTTACTTTAGATCATATCATTAATTGGATTGCACCTTGTCCACCCTTTAATGCTACGGGACAACCGGCGATCGCCCTTCCCACAGGATTTACAGACTCAGGCTTACCCATCGGCATCCAAATTGTCGGCAAACCTAAAGATGAAACAACTATTCTTCAATTAGCCTATCAACTAGAGCAAATTAAACAATGGCAAAAACATCGTCCTTCTAGCATAGACTAGCATTGAATAATCGGTGTGATCTGACACTTCCCCATGAAAAGAAACTCTAATGGTTTCTAAGACTAATTAAATCAATTAGTTGGTCAAAAGCAATGGGACGACTAAATAAATAACCCTGAAAAATATCACAATCATTATTAGCTAAAAAGTTTAATTCTCCGGGGGTTTCTACCCCTTCTGCCACTACTTTTAAATTTAATTGGTGTGCCATTTGAATCAAACATCTAACAATACTGGCATTTTTATAATTGCCATCAATATTTTTTATAAAATCTCTATCAATCTTTAAAGTATCAAAATTAAAATGTTGTAAATAACCAAGAGAAGAATAGCCTTTCCCAAAGTCATCGATCGCAATTTTTAATCCAGCAGATTTAAGTTTGTTTAATTTTTTTACTGCCAAAGAAGGATTTTTGATTAATAAACTTTCCGTTAATTCTATTTCTAAAAACTGAGGGTTAAAATAGTGATCAGCTAATATTTTAAATATTTTTTGTTCTAGTAGATTATCATTAAATTGACGGGGAGAAAAATTTACAGAAACCTGCATTTGTTGACCACATCTTTTTTCCAAAAGTTTAAAATCTTCACAGGCTTTATTTAACACCCATTCCCCAATACTATCAATTAAACCAATTTGTTCGGCAATGGGAATAAAAACAGCAGGGGAAATGTTATTATGTCCTGGATCATTCCATCGTAAAAGAGCTTCAATACCGATTATTTTGTTAGTTTTAAGGTTTACTTTTGGTTGATAAAAAACTTCAAATTCTTCATTGGCTAAAGCATCATGTAATTTTGTTTCTATGGCTACTTCATTTTTATTATTAGTATGAAATGCGGGAGAATAGACTTCGTATTGATTTAATCCTACAGTTTTATTCTCAGTAACAACAGCTTTCGCATTATTTAATAACTCATTAATTGTGTCTCCCTGAATAGGATAAAAACTGATACCAATATTAAAATCAATATAAATTTTTTGTTTTTTATAAATCAGAGGAGGAGTAATGTTTTTTAATAAATCTTCTGCTAAATCAATGGCACTTTGACGATGTCTAATAGGTTCAGTAATTAAACAAAATTCATAGTGTTCTAATTTTGCAATGATTATGTCATCTCCTAGATTCGCTTTTAACCTTTTGACCACTGCTTTAAATAAGGAATTAGAAACATCAATACCTAATTCATCTCGAATTAAATTAAAACGGCTAAAGTCAAGATAAAAAATAGGAATTAAAGATGGTATTGTTTCTTCGTTATTGTCGGCACTTGCATTTATTTGTTGATAAAAAACTTCTAAAATGGCGTTGAAGTTTTCTACTAAGGATAGCTGATTTGGTAATTGAGTTAAACTATCGTACTTACTAACAGCGTTTAACTTTTCTTGTTGTTTTAATAACTGTAATTCTTTATCAACAATTTGTTGATGTTTATTGAGGGCTATACTAATGTTGCTTTCTAAAACTTCTATTTTGTAAGGTTTGGCAATGAATCCATAGGGGGAAGTTTTGACGGCTCTTTTAATGGTATTTTGATCTGTATAAGCGGTAAGGTAGATGATTGGAATGGAATTGGAAGTTTTTTTGGCTATTTCTTCTGCAAGGATAATGCCATCATCATTTTTTATTTTAATGTCCATCAGAACTAAGTCTGGCTTACTTTTATAAATACCGTGTAGGGCATCTTTTCTATTGTCGGCTAATCCTACTACTCTATAACCTATGGTTTCTAAGTCTAATTTTAGGCTTTCTGCCGCGATCGCCTCGTCTTCTACTATAAATATAGTAATGGGATTAGTCATAATATTTTTTTGTAAAGAGAGAGGTTAATGATTTTTTATTTTATCTTGAATTCCTCGATTTTAATCAAGTAAAATTTTCACCTTCGTAAGGATGTGTTTAACTCACTTTGAAGGAAACGTATAAATAATAAACTATTTTTACTTACTCTTGATTATAGTTGATGGAAAAGATTAATTACTATGATAAGTGCAATAAACTCCATTTAATTTAAGTATGGTTGATTACCGAAATTTTGAATTATTGGTCTTACAATAATACTTAATAATTGGGAGATAAAAGATTTAAATATTTTTTTCAAATAAAACCCATAATTTTTTTGACTATGGTATTTATTTTGCAAATAATTGTCGTTAAGGCACTTTTTTCATATTAAAAGTTTACGCTAACTAATAATATTTTGCAATAAAAATAGAAGGGTTTAAATTAGATAGAGGGGAGATAAAGAAAAATTATTAAATTTTTAACGATGTTGGAGTGATTGGGCGTTAAAAGTAATGATTACGACATGAACCGAAACTCAATTACTTTTTGTTCTTTTTGATTTCTCGGTGCAGATAAGATTTTACAAGGGGTTAAAACCCCTTGCCTCGTCAATTATTTCATTTTCCCTTTGGGGCTAAATTTAAGTTTTTGAACGATTAAAAGGTTATGTAATGCCACTAATCCGACAGTCCATAAAGCATTAACATAAAATACCTGCCAAAGTACAGATACATTAAAACCGTGTAAATCTCCTAACACCACTCCCCCTAGCCAAATCATGGCTTGATAGGCGATGAAACCGATGACCAAGGTTAAACCGATAGCAGAGATATATTGACGGAAGTTTTTGCTTTGTCTGTCAAATTGAAACAAACCGAAGGCAGCGGCAAGTAGTCCGCCCAATAAGATGACAACACCCCAAGCGAAGGTACTAAAATCGAGAGGATAATCTCTCATGGTAAAGCCAATTACTTGGTTTACAAACCACATTAATAAGATGGTGGTAATGGCTTTTGATTTTGATAAATTAGTAGATGCGATCGCACCGAAACCCACTAAAGGTAAGGCACAGGTAAACACCACATTACTAAAACTACCCAAAGCAAGGAGAGCAAAAAACCAAGTACGGCTATTATTCACCGTCATTTGACAACTTGCCCAATTAATCTTGTCTGAATCATTGGGAAATCTGGAAACTGAAATAGTCATGGAAATACCTCATTAAATAAAATTTGTAACGGTAACCAAATCCCTAAGAAGGAATAGGGGGATAAAGATGATCAGTAATTTTTTCACCTCCGACAATATGCTTGTGAACAATATCTTTTGCCACCTCTGGTGTCACCCTTGTGTACCAAGTTTTATCCCCAGAGTAGAAAACCACAGGCCCCATTTTGCAAACCTCCAAACAACCCGAACTTTTTACCTTAATATCAAGCCCTGCTTTTTCCACTTCCCCTTGCAAAGCATCAAAAATCGGTTGCCAATCGTAAAAAGGATTACAACGCCCCGAGCGACACACAGATAAATAGGGCTTTTTGAGAGGATTACAATCGTAGGGAATAGGTTTTTTACCCAAAACATAAATCTCCCGTAACTCTTCATAAAGACTGAGTTTTGTTAAATTAGGCTTATGCTCAGGCAATAAATTCTCGTCTTCATCCACAAAAGGATTAGGCAGAAAAATATTCATCATCCTTTCCCCTGCCCCATTCCAAAACTGAATACCCCAACTACGGGGCTGGTTTTTTTCATTAAAACGACGATAAAAAGAAGCTCTACTAACTACCCTCTGCTGTCGTAACGATAAGGGCGTTTTCTCATCCGGGCCTCCCCCATGTTCTTCTAAACAAAGGTGTAAGTGCCAAGCATCGGTTACCACCGTCAGATAACCATCATAGATAACACACACCTTGGGAGGTTTAGTTAATTCTAATTCTAAGACACTACCTTCTACCACATGACCCACTTGGGTTTCTTGCCAATGTTCTTGAAACAAGGTGTATAGTAAACAACCGAGGGTATCCACATCACAGGGAATATCTTCATATTCCATCAAGCCCCCTGTAACGAGATTTTCTGTAGTTAACTTATTTAGAGATTTAACCCAAGGATTAAATTCGCCCATAATTGACTCCTAAAATGTTGCATTCACCCCGACTCGGAAATTTCTACCGAGAGCGGGAAAACCGGGGAATTGTTCATATTGTTTATCAAATATATTATCTATTCCCCCTGTTAAGTTAACATTATCAGAGAGAGGAATGCGGGTTTTAAAATCTACGGTGGTGTATCCTGGCAAAGAATCGGTATTGGAGTTATTGATAAAGTAACCGCCCAAACTTTTGAGAATCAGAGCAAGATAAATGTCTTTTTCGTAAGCAATACCAAGGTTAAAACTATTTGCCCCCCTGAAGCCTAGCTCATTTCCTTCGATGGAGGGGTTAACATCTTCTATGATGCGAGGATCATTTAAAGTATAGTTGGCAAAAGCAAAAAAGTTGGGGGCAACCTGAACATTTAGGTCAGCTTCTATGCCTGTGCTTTTGATTTCACCGATATTGGTGTAGGTGCTAGGGTTGCCAAACTCGAAGTTAATGAGGTTATCAATGCGATTACTAAAAAAGGTTAATCTTAATAGCCCGATGTCTCCCAATTGTTGATCGACACCAATATCAAAACTATTGCCCCTTTCGGGTTTTAGCTCAGGATTCCCGACAATATTAAATGCTCCTAAACCTTCTAGGTTAACAATTTGGGGAGATCTAAAACTTCTACCATAGTTTGCCCTGACGGTGGTGGTGGGGGTAATGTGGTATCTTGCCCCGATGCTAGGGGAGGTAAAAGAGCCATTTACAAGGCTATTAAAGTCTTGTCGGAGTCCTAGATTAAGGTTAAATTCGGGGCTAAAATCGACGTTATAACTGGCAAAAAGGGCTTGTTGGCTAATGCTACCGTCATAGTTGAGGGTGGTGATGCCACTGTTGCTACTAAAGGTGTTGTTTTCTGCTTGGGTGTTACGAAAATCGTAGCCGTAGGTAATGTTTTGGTTGGGGGTTAGTTGCCAGTTGTGTTGAACTTGTAACCCTAATGCTCGGCGGTTAATGTCATCTCTCCCAGCAGAAAAACCATCGGGGTTCTCAAATTTGTAGTCGAGAAAATCTCCAAAAATTCTGGTGGTAAGGAGGGAGTCGTCTCCTTCTCCTAGTTTTGATTCTAGGGTTAAATCAAGGAAGAGTTCGTCGGTATTTTGTCGGGCGAGGGGAGTAAGGTTGTTGAAAGGGGCTTCGGGTACAGCGATTCCCCCTGCGACTCCAAATTCTTTGTTGAGGTAAAGGGCGCTGAAGGTGAGCTTGTTGCGATCGCCCAGATTTCCTGCTAATTTCAAATTGAAGTTATTGTAAAGTACATCGGCGTTTTCTCTTTGGGATTCAAGCCCGATGCGATCGATACGGAAGGGGAAGTTATTATCAGATTGGGTTCTGGTGTATCCCACCGCCCAACTAACACCATTCGTTTCCCCACGACTCTGAATGGCTTGTTCATTTAAACCAAAACTACCCACATTAGCCCTGACAGTTACTTGAGGAGTTTCCCCCGCACCGCTACGGGTAACAATGTTGATAACACCTCCAAGGGCATCAGAGCCATAAAGGGTAGAGCCGCCTCCTGGTAAGAGTTCGATTCTTTCAATGTTATCGGTGGTGAAGCTAGATAAATCAAAACCCCCAAAACGACCAACATCATTAATGGGTCTGCCATCGAGTAATATCAATACTTGAGAGGTACTAGCACCCCGAATAATTTGGGTACTTTGCGCCCCTAATTGCCCTCCTGTGGTGCCATCACTCAGAACCCCAGGCAAGTATTTTAGGGCTTCTTGCACTGTCCTAGCCCCCTGAGCCTCTATCTGTTGCCTATCGATGACATATACGGGGCGACTAGAATCCCTGACGGTGGCTTCCCTTCTGAAGGGGGCAAACACTGGTTGATTAAGGATTTTATCGGTTATGATAATAAAAATTTCCTGTTCTTCTTCGGGAGTTAGATTATTTTCTACCTCTTGCTCTTCTTCTGACTGAGTTAAACTATTTTCTATTTGTGGCTCTTCTTCGGGTTGAGCGGACAAGGGAACACCATTATCAAACAGGACAGTTGCCACTAATAAAGGCAATGCCCAAACTAGACTTTTGCTTTGCAAAAGCCACCAATATTTATTCTTCATCCATACCTCGCAGATGATATTTGATTATGTAGATTTATTTTGGTGGGCATCCTGACTCAAAGACTTGATATGTCTTATTTACAGTTGCGGGACAGTGCTGGATTTTCACCAATCTTTCCCCGTTACCTCTAATGGCTGACCCCCATTAGAACCAAAAGTTTATGTGATAGCCTACTAATGTATCGCACCAGGTGGCTTTTGTCAAACTGAGCTCCATCAATTTTATTGCTAAAGATTATACATAACTTTACTATTTTGTTATATTATATTTTTGAGTTTAATTAATAACTATTTGCAATTAGTGTGGTGATTAAATGTTTTTTGATGATTTGTTGAGTATGGGAGGGGTGGTCGCCATTCCCTTATTGATTTTTTCTTTGATTACGGTGGCTTTGATGGTGGAGCGGTTCTGGTTTTGGACTAGAATTAAGTCAAGAGAGAAGCCTTTGATTCGAGAGGTTTTGAAAATTTATCGTTCTGATTGTGTAACGGCGATCGCCCGTTTGCGCAAAAATATAGATCTACCTATGGCGAGAATCTTTCTGGAGGCTTTAGAATTAGAAGGGGCCGATTCCACAGAGTTTCGCCTTGCCCTAGAAACCGCAACCCAAGCGGAATTACCTTTATTAAAAAGATTTAATACTTTCTTTCAAACCGTTATCACCGTTGCCCCCTTATTAGGATTATTAGGTACTATCTTGGGTTTAATCGAATCCTTTGCATCCCTTGATTTGGGTAATGCAGGAGGGACAAATACCGCAGGGGTGACAGGGGGGATTAGTGAAGCGCTTGTGTCCACCGTAATGGGGTTGGTAGTGGCGATCGCAACTTTGATATTTGCCAATGTTTTTCGTTCTTTTTATCTACGCCAAATTGCTTTGATACAGGAATATGGTGGACAGTTAGAGCTTTTGTATCGTCGTTTATATGAAAAAGGAAATAAGTCTTATGCGAATACCTGAAGAAAATGATGTGCAGGGAGAAATTAATATTGTGCCGATGATTGACGCTATTTTCTCTATTTTGGCGTTTTTCATCATCTCCAGTTTATCCCTGATTCGCTCCCAAGGATTACCAGTAAATCTGCCTTCTGCCCAAACTTCTCAACCAAATCAGCAGGAGGAAATCAATATCACCATCCAAGAAGACGGTAGCACTTTCCTTGATGGACAACCTATTTTAGTGGATGATGTGCGATCGCAAGTTAGTAATTTAATGGGAGAAAATCAACAAGCCATGGTAATTATCAATGCTGATGAAAAAGTATCCCACGGGGTTGTGGTATCAGTAATGGATCAACTTAGACAGGTACAAGGAGCTACCTTGGCGATCGCCACTAAAGATTAATAATACTTATTAGGCTTTTTCTTGCTAACTCAAATTCCCCGTAAATGTTGAAAGTAAAAGGTATTTAGTTTATTTAAAAAACTTATTCAATTTTAGGGTGGCTTTATTCTAAACTTAAAAAAATGTTCCCTTTAAAGCCTATCAGCCTATGTCTCGCATTCTCATTAACCAATACCGCAAAGAATTGGAAAATAGAAAACGTTATGGAGGCAGTACCAATGAAGGCTCCATTCGTTATGCTTTCGCCACTTTATTAAATGGTTATTGTCGTCCGAGGGATTTTATTCTGGTAGAAGAATTAACCATTGCATCTCGTCTGCAAACAAAAATTCGCCTAGATGGCATCGTCAAAGACGCACTCAGACTTGATTGGGGATACTGGGAAGCCAAGGACGAAAAAGATAGCCTTGATGCAGAAATTGAAGCGAAATTCAAAAAAGGTTATCCCACGGACAATATTTTGTTTGAGGATACCAAAAACGCCATCCTAATCCAAAACGATAACGAATCCATGCGGATTCCTATGGATGATGACGATGCTTTGGATGAGTTAATTAATAAATTTTTAGACTATGAAAGGGCAGAAGTAAAAGATTTTCGCAGTGCGATCGCCACTTTTAGCCAAGATTTACCCACCATAATCGATACTCTTAGGAATTTGATCGATGCTCAAGATCCCCCTATCATATCCCCCTCTCCTACGGGAGAAGGTTTAGATGTGAGGGCAAAAAATCAAAAATTCATAGAAGCGAGAAATAAATTTCTCAAAGTCTGTCAAGAGTCCATCAACCCTGACATCTCCATTGATGACATTCGAGAGATGATTATTCAACACATTTTGACAGAAGATATATTCACCAATATTTTTAGTGATGCTCAATTTCACCAAGAAAATAACATCGCTAAACAACTGAATGAAGTTATCAAAACTTTCTTTACAGGCAGTGTTAAAAGAAATACATTTAAAACGATTCAAAGTTATTATAACGCCATTATTCGCACCGCCTCAAGCATCGTTAATCACCAAGAAAAACAAAAGTTTTTAAAAGTAGTTTATGAGAATTTTTATAAAGCCTATAATCCTAAAGAAGCTGATAGATTAGGAATTGTTTATACCCCCAATGAAATCGTTAAATTCATGGTACAAAGTACCGATTATTTATTAGAAAAACACTTTAACAAAACCCTAGGGGATAAAGGAGTAGAAATATTAGATCCCTGTACTGGTACGGGTACATTTATCACAGAAATATTAGATTATTTATTAACTAGAGATGTTGAACATAAATATCAGCATGAGATTCATTGTAATGAGATGTCAATTTTGCCCTATTACATTGCGAATCTGAATATTGAATATACCCATCAGCAAAAAATGGGGGAATATTTAGAGTTTCAGAATATCTGTTTAATGGATACTTTGGATAATAGTAATTTTGCAGGGAAACAATTTGATTTGTTTGCCATGAATCAAGAAAATACGGGCAGAATTAAGCGACAAAATGAAACGGATATTTCAGTAATTATTGGCAATCCTCCTTATAATGCCAAACAGGAAAATTTTAATGATAATAATGCGAATCGTAAGTATGAAACTATCGATAAAAGAATTAAAAATACTTACATAAAGGAAGGTACAGCCCAAAATCAAATCGTTGTTTATGATATGTACACTCGTTTTATTCGCTGGGCTACGGATAGATTAGCGGATGAGGGGATTGTTGCTTTTATCTCTAATTCTTCTTTTATTGATGCTAGGGCATTCGATGGTTTAAGAAAGTGTTTGGAGGATGAATTTGATTATATTTATATCATTGATTTAGGAGGAAATGTTAGAGCAATTTCTGGTAAAGATGGCATTTTTATTTCTGAGAAACATACCATTTTCGGTACTGCTGCTATGACTGGTATTGCAATTTATTTTTTAATTAAAGATACAAGTGCGGTTAGTAAAAGATTATATTATAGTCATCCTTTTCACATTCATGAATTGAGAGAGAATAAGTTAAATTATCTTAATACAAATCCTTTTAAGGATATTCCTTTTGAAAGTATAAAACCTGATAAAAAACATAATTGGATAAATCAAACGGATAATGATTTTGATGATTTAATTGCTTTAATTGATAAGGATGTGAAGGCAGGTAAAATTAAAACGGTTAGAAATGAAACAACAGGAAAGTTAGAAAATCAAGTTTGTGATGAGGCAATTTTTCAACTGTTTTCTAGGGGTGTTGCAACCCAAAGAGATGAATGGGTTTATGATATTAATAAAAATAATTTAGAAGCAAAAGTTAAATTTTTAATTAAGACTTATCAGGCAACTTTAAAAGATAGTAATTATCAAGATAAAAATAAAATAAAATGGGATGCTGACTTAACTAGCTATTTAAAAAGAGGAATAAAAAAAGACTTTAATAGTAAACAAATTATTAAAAGTAATTATCGTCCTTTTTATACTCAATATTTTTATTTTGATAAGCATTTTAACGGTAGGACTTATCAATGGTTTAATATTTATAATACAGACAATTTAGATAACAAATATATTTCTATACTCACATTAGGGGCTACAAAATCTTTTCATTGCTTAGTAAGTAATAAATTAATTGATTTACATTTAACGGGTGATAGTCAATGTTTATCATTATATAGATACGAAGAAGGAGAGAGGATAGAAAATATAACCGATTGGGCTTTGGATTTGTTCAGGGAATATTATCAACCCTCACCCCCCCAGCCCCCCTCTCCCAAAGGCGAGGGGGGAGAAACTTCCCCATCTTCATCTTCATTCCCCTCTCCTGCGGGGGAAAGTTTAGAGGTGAGGGCAGATTCTCCTGCGGGAGAAAGTTTAGATGTGAAGGCAAATTCTCTTACGAAAGAAGATTTATCGGAAATAGTTGGTGCAAAGCGTGAAATTCCACGAGAGTTATTAGAAAAAGCAAGGCAGTTACGGGCTAAACAAACCCCAACGGAAGTTATTTTGTGGGAATGTTTGCGGGGAAATCGGTTATTTAATTTCAAATTTCGCCGTCAGCATAATATAGGTTCATTTATTGTGGACTTTTATTGTCATTCAGCAAAATTAGTAATAGAAGTTGATGGTAAAATTCATGAAAAGTCAGAACAAAAAGACAAGGATAAAAATAGAGATGAATGGTTAAAAAGTCAAGGCTTAAAAGTATTAAGAATTACTAACGAAATGGTAATCAATAACTTAGAAGAAACTCTAAATATAATCACTCAAAACTTATTCCCCTCTCCTGCGGGAGAGGGGTTAGGGGTGAGGGTAAATTCTCCTGTGGGAGAAAGTTTAGACGTGAGGGAAGATTCTCCTGTGGGAGAGGAGTTAGGGGTGAGGGCAGATTCCCCTACGGGAGAAGGCTTAGACGTGAGGGCAAATTCTCCTGTGGGAGAAAGGGCGCTGGATAGGCAACAACGAATTATTAATAAAGAAGACATTTTTAATTATGTTTATGGAGTTTTACATAACCCCGAATATCGTCAAAAATATGAACTAAATTTAAAGAGAGAATTTCCAAGAATTCCATTATATGAAGACTTTTGGCAGTGGGCGATTTGGGGTAAGAAACTGATGGATTTACACTTAAACTATGAAACAATCAAACCCTATGAATTAAGAAGGATTGATTTACCCTCACCCCCCCAACCCCCCTCTCCCAAAGGCGAAGGGGGAGTAAAAGTAAAATTGAAAGCGGATAAAGTCAAACATAAAATTACTCTTGATGAGATTACCACTTTAGAAAATATTCCTCCTGTGGCATGGGAATATAAATTGGGCAATCGTAGCGCCTTGGAGTGGATTTTAGATCAATACAAGGAGAAAAAACCGAGGGATAAAACCGTCGCTGAAAAGTTTAACAATTATCGTTTTGCTGACTACAAGGAGGAGGTAGTTGATTTGTTGATGAGGGTAACTACGGTAAGTATAGAAACGATGAAAATCATTGATGAAATGAATCTGTAAATTTTAACAAGGGGCTTATACCAAATCCGATTTGTAAAATTTACTATCATCCACCTTGCCACAGTTGACAATAAACAATTATTATCTTTTTTCTGTTGCCTGTTCCCCGTTCCCTGTTCCCCACCCTAATTAGTATATTATTGGAACAGGATTTAGTATTAAACCCCTTGCCTGAAACTAGAAAACCCTCCAAAAAGGAGGGCTTAACACTGAGTTTATGAACTATAAACCTAGAAACGAGTGGTGTTAGGTTTGTGAACGATGAAACTCATGGTTTGACACTGTTTGAGGTTGTCGAAACCGATAACTCTGATGTAGGAGTCAGAATACTGACCTTTACATTCACGAACTTCGTTTAATACTTCTTGGGGAGAAACAGCATTGAATAAAGGTAGTTTCCAAAGAGTCCAGTGGTGGTCGTTGGGTAAAGGATCTTTTTCAAATTCGATGGCGGGAATAAATCCTTGATCGAGTAAGTATTGAACTTGTTTAACGATTTGTTGATCGGTTAGGGGGGGTAAGTAAGAGAGAGTTTCGTAACGACGCTCTTTTGGTAAAGTTTGCATTTTTATTGTTCCTTGTTTTCTGATTGATTTGATTCGGTATCTATTTGTGTTTCATCCAACGATGAAGACTGAGTTTGAGTCAAACGTTCTAAGAGATAGCGACGATGTTCTATGTTAGATTGCTCTATGTTTGTCTTGACCATTTCTGGTAAAAACTCCACCGTTTGTTCCGCAATTTCTTTTCTTACTGTCAAGATTCGTAAAACTAATTCTTTATTTTCTTTCACCAAAGCCCTAAGGTAATTTTCACTATCCTGAATGGGGTGATGATGGGAAAATTCCCTTAACCAAATTGCCAAAGCTGGATTTGTTTCGGTCAGTTGTTCAATGATTAGCTTTACGGCTTGATAGGTAAGATAGCCTTGCAAAACTTTTGCTGTCTCTTTTACCGCTTGTTTGTAACACATAAATTTTAGTGGGCGATCGCCCCTTGGGTGAATCAGAAGATCGGTAATAAATTTCGTTTGTTATATCAATTACTTAATTATTCCTATTATGCTCAGAATTATTGTTCATTGATTACTGTTTCCATTTATTTTCCGTAAATCCTGAATCCCCAGCAACTAAAATTTAGAGGGTGTCAACGGTGTCAAACTCGAACTTGATCTCTTTCCAAAGTTCACAAGCCGCAGCAAGTTCAGGACTCCAACGACAAGCTTCACGGATTACGTCATTACCTTCACGGGCAAGAGAACGACCCTCGTTACGAGCTTGTACACAGGCTTCTAAAGCTACACGGTTAGCGGTTGCACCAGGTGCGTTACCCCAAGGGTGTCCTAGAGTACCACCACCGAACTGTAAACAAGAGTCGTCACCGAAGATTTCTACAAGTGCGGGCATATGCCATACGTGGATACCACCAGAAGCCACAGGCATTACACCAGGTAAGGAAGCGTAGTCTTGGGTAAAGAATACACCACGAGAACGATCTTCTTCTACGTAGTCTTCACGCATTAAGTCAACGAAACCTAGGGTTACAGCGCGATCGCCCTCTAGTTTACCTACAACAGTACCAGAGTGTAAGTGGTCACCACCAGATAGACGGAGACACTTAGCTAAAACACGGAAGTGAATACCATGGTTTTTCTGACGGTCAACTACTGCGTGCATAGCGCGGTGAATGTGTAGTAAGATTCCGTTATCACGACACCATTTAGCAAGGGTGGTGTTAGCAGTGAAACCACCAGTGAAGAAATCGTGCATGATGATAGGAGTACCGATTTCTTTAGCGAATTCAGCACGTTTCATCATTTCCTCGCAAGTACCAGCGGTAACGTTGAGGTAGTGACCTTTCATTTCATTGGTTTCAGCTTGAGCTTTTACGATCGCCTCTTGAACGAATAAGAAACGATCTCTCCAACGCATGAAGGGCTGAGAGTTGATGTTTTCGTCATCTTTGGTGAAGTCTAAACCACCACGGAGACATTCATAAACTGCACGACCATAGTTTTTAGCAGATAAACCTAATTTAGGCTTAATGGTACAACCCAATAAAGGACGACCATATTTATTTAACAAGTCACGCTCTACGGTGATACCGTGGGGAGGTCCTTGGTAAGTTTTGATTAAAGCAACGGGGAAACGGATGTCTTCTAAACGTAAAGCACGAAGAGCTTTGAATCCGAATACGTTACCGACTAAGGAGGTTAATACGTTAGTGATAGAACCTTCTTCAAATAGATCTAAAGGATAAGCAACAAATACGAAATATTGGTTATCTTCACCAGGTACAGGCTCAACGTTGTAACAACGACCTTTATAACGATCCAAGTCGGTTAGACCATCAGTCCATACGGTGGTCCAAGTACCAGTAGAAGATTCAGCCGCTACCGCCGCCGCACATTCTTCGGGGGGAACTCCTGGTTGGGGAGTCATTCTAAAACAGGCTAATAAATCGGTATCTTTAGGGGTGTAATCAGGGGTGTAGTAGGTTAAACGATAATCCTGAACACCAGCTTTAAATCCAGCTTGTGCCATTAGTGGCATCCTCCAAATATATAAATTTTCTTTATAGCTTTATTGTTAACAACCTCTATAAATAGAAGTCAGTTGTTAGGCTTTTGCTTTTCGAGTTTCAATCTTATCATGAAGGGGGATCATCTTCTTTCAGAAAACATTTTTTTTTCCATTAATATTTATTCTGATTTTTATTAATTTAACTAATCTTATTTTTTCCCTTGATCACTGTTTCATAGGCATTAATACTCTTTTTCCTACAATTCCTTGATTCTAAAACATTATTTTCTACATATTTCTTTACACTTTTTCCTAAATTCATTTACCTGTTATTGTAATGATTAGATTTACTTATAGTAGGTGAAGCTCAAAATTACATTTTCTGGTCAAGACAGGGAATGGGGAACAGGGAACGGGCAATGGTTAGACTATTTTTCATAATTTATTATGCCAGAGGGGATTTGCCCATGAATATGACACCGAATTTGGGTGAGTTAAACTGGAATAGTAGCACTCAAGGCTAAAATTATGGCATCTTTAACAGAAAAACGAGAGGAAAATATTTCGGGTAATTTTTATGTAGATAGCAGTTGCATTGATTGTGATACTTGTCGTTGGATGGCGCAATCAACTTTTTCGAGGGTGGGAAAACAGTCGGCCGTATCCCATCAACCTTCTAATTTGGAGGAAGAAATAAAAGCCCTACAAGCGTTGTTGTCTTGCCCTACAAATTCCATTGGTACGATACAACCTCCTGAAAACATTAATCAGGTACAGAATACCTTTCCTATTTTGGTAGATGAAAATGTCTATCATTGTGGTTATCATTCCCCCAAATCTTTTGCCGCAGCTTCCTATTTTATCCAACGGGAGGAGGGTAATATTTTGGTTGATTCCCCTCGCTTTAATGCTCCTTTGGTGAAAACACTAGAGGAGATGGGGGGAGTAAGATATATGTATCTTACTCATAAAGATGATATTGCTGATCATCAGAAGTTTCATGAACATTTTAAGTGCGATCGCATCTTACACCGTGACGAAATCAGCGATAAAACCAAGAATATTGAAATTCCCCTTGACATAAACGAACCACTACAGTTTGCGGAGGATATTATCATTATTCCTGTACCCGGGCATACCAAAGGACATACCGTCATGTTATACAAAAACAAATTTTTCTTTACAGGGGATCATCTAGCGTGGTCAGATAAACTAAATACACTGATAGCCTTTAAAAATCATTGCTGGTATTCTTGGGAAAAATTGGTAAAATCCACCGAAAAACTAACTGAATATTCCTTTTCTTGGGTATTACCCGGCCATGGTAGAAGACACTATGGCTCACCTGCCGATATGAAAAACGAATTAAGAAGTTGTATCCGTTGGATGCAAACCACCTTGTAACAAAGAAGGGTTATCCAAAGTAATGACATAACTATTGGTGGGAGTTTTAATATTTTCTTTTTCCAAGACTTCCTTAATGCCCTGACATACATCCGAGGTTACTTTTAAAAAAGATTGACGACGGGAATTAACCCAAAACAAAACTTCAATATTAACGGTACTAGGAATCAATTCTGTTACTAAAATCATTATTTCGCGCTCTGACTCTACCCCCTCGGTGTTAACCACTGTTGCCCGAATGATTTGTTTTACAAAACTTAAGTCTGAATCGTACTCAATGCCTAACATGAGACTACTACGGCGAAAAGGAGAAGCGGTAATATTGACAATGCTACTTTGAAACACTTGTTGATTAGGAATATAAACTAACCGTCCATCATAGGTTTGTAGTGTGATAGCCCTTAACTGAATTTGAATGATAGTTCCTTCATAATCGGTGATGATTACTTGATCATTTATCCGAAAAGGACGGGCCGCCAGTAATATAACCCCAGAAATGTAGTTACCCAAAACATCCTTGAGACTAAAACCAATGGCGACACTGGTTAAGCCCAAAGTGCCGAGTAACAATCCAAAATCTAGACCTAAAATTCCTAAACTGATTACACTGCCGACTATCCAAACTCCTCCATAACACAAGCGACTTATTAATATGTCTGTACTGCGATCGCCCTCAGTCTTTTCAGCCCATAAATAAGCAAGATTTTTAACTGCGATCGCCACCAACCAAGTAAAAACAACTACGATAAAAGCTCCCATAAAAGAAGGCAAATTATCAATAGTATCCTGAAGCAAATTTTGAATAGTAACATCCAATCTTTGAGCCACATCCACCATAAAACTAGGCTGACTCAAACTATCATCTAAATCCTGCGCCCATAACTGAGCCAACTCCTTCACCGAAACATTAAAATCAAGGGCATCCTGACTTGTCACAGTCATCAAAACTCGATTATTAACCTGCAATAGAGCACTACTACCCCCATCAATTAAAGCAATTTGCACAGAATTAAATGAATCCGACTGACTCACCAAACTAGCAATACGACGATTTATAGTTCTCGCCCTTTCCTTTGCAGTTATATCAACCAAACCCCCCACCTGAAATATCGGCTTTCCACGCACCATCACATCGGCAAAAAAAACATTTTCCTCCAAACTCTCCACTGACGAATCCTGCGCCTTTAGTTGCCCAGATACGTCAGACCATTGAGGGTAAAAAAATGTACTAAAATAAGTGAAACAAAAAAGCGTCAATACATAATATTTTTTCATCATCAAAACCCCATTGAAAGCAGATATAAAATGTCAAAAAAAATTCATATCGCCATTTCCACAGACAACCTCACAGAAAGCATCAAAGACTATAATAAACGTTTATCCGCTTCACCCATCATAATTGTGGAGAATCAATATGCCCTCTGGGAAACAGAAACTGTAAACTTTTCTGTCAGAGTGGATAAAAATGTTCCTTCTGGTAGCCTAAGACATCTGGGGTGGCAAGATTCCACCGCCGAAAAATTCAGTGAAGAAAAAGATGTTAATGGAATTACTTGGGAGAGATTTAATCGACAAAACCAATTAGACGAAATAAATCAACTAATTAATTAGGAATGGGGTAATTAGGGCAGGGAACAGGGAATAGTTTTTTTGACTTTAATTAGTTAGTGTAGTATCTAGGGTTTAAATACATATTTCATCAAAAATGTCGGCTATTTATCCTAACCCCACTACAAAGTCAAGATAAATGCCGACAAGTACATTAATTTCCTATCAAACGGTTACTTTTTCAACGCCGAGCATAGATATATTTAACTAAACTCACCCCAAGCCAACCTAAAAGAGCATAAACGACAATGGCCATTAATACATTGAGATCAAAAATGTTTCCTTCACCGATAGGATTTGTGCTATCCTCAGCGGCAAGGCTCGTAAATAACGTAGAAAAGGGTGCAACAAAAACATCAGAAATACCGTAAATAAATTGAGTAAACTGATTTTCAGTATTCGCACCCATCAAACGAAGAAAGAATCGTAAACTCAGTAATATTTGCAAAAATCCAATTAGGATATAAATACTCCTGAGAATCCAAGCATAAGAAGAATCCCGTTGTCTTGTTCTTAATGTTCTTTCCTCTTTTCGCAATAAAAAGGCTTCTTCCTCGTGTCGAAGTTCTTGTTGTCGATCAAGATTACTTTCTGATGGATCTTTATTCATTGTTTTCTATCACTCATTTAATGTTTTTGGAATTAAACTCTGCGACCGACCATTAAATTGTAAACAATACCAATAAGAGCTAAAACGAGAAGGATATGAATTAAACCTCCCCCAATGTTAATAGAGAATCCTAACAACCATAAAATTATTAAAACCCCTACTCCTGTCCATACTATATTCGGCATTTTTTTCCTCTCAAAAATTTTATAGTGATTTTTTCATAAAACGAAAAACAGACTTGACTAAATTGTTTAAATTGTCATTGCCCATTTCTCTAAAAAGGTTTAGTTACCTTTTATATCTTCGATCGCATTGCGAACTTGACTTTCTACTTGCTTGACATTGCCCATTAACTTATCTTTTGGGTCTCTTGTGGTATTACCCACAGCTTCTTGAGCCTTACCTTCGAGATTTTTAGTTACAGCTTTTGAGCGACCTTTTAACTTCATACTGTCTTTCATGTCTTCTTTTTTGTTCATCGCTCGACTTTCTACCTGCTTGGCATTACCCATTAATTGATCTTTGGGATCACCTGTTATGTTACCGAGTGCCTCTTGGGCTTTACCCTCGATGTCCTTGGCGAGAGCTTCTGAACGTTTACCCCAACCCCATGCAATTTGATTTGTGGGGGGATTTATGGATGAATTTCCTAGTTGCGCAGCGTAGCTATCATCCATAGCACCAAAAGCGGTGACTGTTGAAATAACGAAAAACAAAGTAATTGTTATTAACAATAACTTACGAATTTGTTGAAATAAAATCATATTATTCTCCAAAAAAATTGAATTGTTATTGATTAAATTATTTTTATTAAAAATCTAGTTAAGCCAAAATTCATATAAGTTTACAGATGTTGAAATTGCTTGGTGTCTAGCAATGACAAAATATCGTTATCATTACGTGAATCCTATTAACTATCAAAAATTCAGAGTAAATCTGTGTGAGTTTGGTTGAAAATGCTTTAAATAATGATCCATTAGAAATTATCAATCAATTTACACTTAAAGACTATTTATCAACTTCACTAAAAGGGATTAAAGTGCGATCGCACTTACTTGTGGCAAAAGTTTAATTAGAAAGCATCGCATCACGAGCTTCAGCTTTTATATCTTTTGTTGATTGACGCTCTTCTTTTTGAATCTGTCCTTTATTGGGTTTGTAGCTAGGATTTTGAATAGCATTACTGATACTGTCTTGAGTTTCGCTGTCTAGCTTCTGAGACTCTTCCATCTGAATCTCCGTTTTTCCCTCAAGATTTTTATCACCAGTTTCTATATCTTCATCTCCCCACGCTATCTGATTACTTAAAGGACTTATAGAGGACATTGGCTTTGTTGACGCAAAACTATTTCCACCCATAAAACCAAAAGCTGTAACCATGGAAATAAGTAACACTAAACTAATAGTGATAAAAGATTTATAAATTGGTCTTAATAAAATCATATACCCTCCGCAAAAATGAATATGTTTCGTACTTAATACCTAGGTTAATTTTTTATAAACTATTAACTAAAATGAGGGACTTTTAAACAAGTGATCAATAAATAATACTAACTATTTATCTTGATACCATCCCCCATAAAACTACCCTAAAAAACTATGATGTTATGACAATTAATCCATCGCTTTTTTTGTCTCATCCTTAACATCTTCAGTGGTATGTTTAATCTTTGCTTCCACTTGCTTGGCTTTTCCCTCAGCTTCATTTTTAGCTGAACCTGTAGCATTACCGTAGGTTTCTTGGATTTTACCTTCGATATTTTTAGCTGTTGCTTTGATTTTATTTTTCGAACCCATAATTTTATGCTCTTATTTTTGAAACAACATTAGGTAAACAATTTTTACTTTTGATTTTAAAATTAAGGTACTACATTTTTATTTTCGCCAGAAGTCATACTTGACTTTTAGCCAAATTATTAAAAGCAATTAAAATTAAAATTTATCAAGAATCAAATCATTCAAACCTAAGCCGAGAATAACATTATTTTTTCAAAACTAATGTACGATTTTGTACTTAGCAAAAAAGTATAAAGATTAATAGTCATTCTCTATGTACCTTGTAGAGATTGTTAAGAAAATAAGTAGTTGAAAAAATCAATCTTTGAACATTTGAACCTAATCTTTTGTCAAAGCAGATAATTTATTAACGGTTTCCTCCACCTTGCCAGTATTGCCAGGATTCACCAACCCATAGTAATCAAAAACATGAACATTATCCTCCTTCACTGCCCGTAAATTGCCCCAGAAAGACTCTGTCTTCATTTGTTCTTCTATACCCTGTTGCCCAGGATCTACTAAAATGATAATCTCTGGATCAGTTTCCAAAATTTTCTCAGGAGATAAAGTTACATAACCTCCAAATTGTGAGCTACCTTGTAAATCTGCCACCACATTATTAAATTGAAACTGATTTAATAAATCTCCAGCCCAACTATTTTTATTGGGGGCGAGAATGGGTTGACGACTTACCAAAACCACCACGGAAGTATCAGAGTTTACCTGTGCAGGTATCCAGTTTTGGTAACTATCCACAAGAGATTGAGCATCTTCCCCTATGATAGAGGCTATATTTTGGGTTAGTGTTGTCAAAGATTCTAAATTATCCACGTTGGTAGAAATGGTTTTGATGCCTACTTCTTCGAGTTTTGCTAAGGTTTGATCACTAAAACCCTCTGCACCAATCACCAAATCTGGCTCAAGGGCGACAATTTTTTCTAAATCTGGGGGTGTATTTCCTTCACTGACGGTGGGATAATCAGCAAATCTGGGGTCATTTCTGGTTAGGCTACTACCTGGAATTCCTACTAATTTTTCGGGGTTTAGTTGATAAATAATATCTGCACTCAAGGAGGTTAATGCAATAATTCTCTGGGGTTGATTAACTGTTTCTAATTCGGTATTGATACTTTCTTGTTGATTCTCTTGTAAGGCAATATTATCGGAATTATTACAGGCGGTAATGGTTATTAAGAAAAAAGATAACAATATTGAATTAATAGATTTAATATTCATATTTTTAAAGTGTTTGAATAGATGGATTTGAGCACAAATTATTAACAAGGGGCTTAAGCCCCTTGCCTCACAAAGCCTTTTTGTTAGAATAAAAGCCGATTAAGATGCAAGATAACACTCCATTAAAAACGTAGTCTAAAGTTAATTCCGGCATTAAATCCTGGAGGGGCAAACCTTTCTAAATTCGCATTATCAACGGTAGTGCCACGCACATCTGACCAGACAAAATATTTTTGGTCAAATAAGTTAAATAAACCAATATTTAAAGAGGCATTTTTGGAAAAATTATAGTAGCCAATTAAGTCTAGTAAAAAGTAACCATCGGGAAGGAATAAATTATCTCCATCAGCGTTTGTTTTTGCCCCTACAAATGTTCCGACTAATTCTGAACCCCATCTATCTTCGGGGGCTCGATACCGTACACCTACTACGGCTTGAAAGGGATCAATGGAGTTGAGTGGTATAGAGTTACCATCGCTGTTATTATTACCTTCAGTCCATGCTAGGCTACCCACTAAGCTAAAACCGTCTTGTCTGGTGGGATTAAAGAAATATTCTGCCCTTGCTTCTACACCGTAAATTTCTGCACTATCAATGTTTTGAGCTTGAAATTGTCTAAATCCGTCACTGGGGCGATCGCCCAGAGCCACATTATCGATAAAATTATTGTAGTTGTTATAAAATCCTGCCAAACTAAAATCCACTTGAGGATATGAACCACGCACCCCAATTTCAAAACTATCACTGGTTTCAGGGCTTAAATTAGCATTGGGTAACACCGCATATTGAAATGCAAAATTAGTAAAACCAATATTAGCATCATCATAGGGAGGACTGCGAAAACCTCTGGCATATTGCCCATATAAAGATAACTCTGGGGTAGCCTTGTAAACTACGCCAATTTTGGGAGAAAAAGCCGAGTCATTACGATTTTCCACCTCGAAATTATCCACATTAATACGGCGAAAATCATCATCCTCATTGGCATTGAGACTAAAATAATCCCACCGTAAACCAGGTATTATTGACCATTTACCGATTTCAATTTCATCCTGAATATACGCCCCGATGCGAAGGGTATCAGTATCAGGGAAAGTCTTGTTAGGAAATTCCTCCCCAATGACAAATTTACTGGTAGTGCCATCACCGAAAATTAAGGTATTATCCCTTGGGCGAGAAGTGCTGGTGTTAAATAACTCTAAGCCATAAACTAAACGATGGGATGCTCTGGAGGTTTGAAAGTCACTTTGTAACTGAATTTCACCACCAAATACTTCTTGGGAAAACTCGTTAATTTCGTCTCTGGTGACAGAGGCAAATCTCGGTGGCCCCATGCCAAAGGATTGTTGGATACCGCTAGATATTTTTTGTTCTCGAATGAAGGCATCTTGATAATATATCTTGGCGTTAATGGCATCTAACCATGAAGGGCTAGGGTTGGTGCTGTTGTAGTCGAGGCTGAAACGGTTTCTTTTACGGGTGTCTGTGGCTTCGGATAATTGGCGATCGAAAAATACAAGATTAGGGGGGCGAAGGTTAAAAGGTGTTCTACCCACTTCATCAAGAAGGTTGGTTTCTACTTCCTCATCCAAAAATTCCCCTGTAAATTTAAGGCTACTATGGTCATTAAAGTTATAGACTAATTTGGCAGTAAGGCTTAAATCTCTAGTGTCTTGAGGATTGGCGATCGCATCTCCCCTCGTTTTAAATTCTGAACCACTACCAAAACCAAACACCGTGGAAAATTGTAGTTTTCCGTCTTCATCTTCCCCTGCTAATACCCCTGTGAGGGAAATGCTTTCATCTCGGCTATCGTAACTTATCTGCCCACTAGTATAAAAGGAGTTTCCAAAAACATCCAGATAGTCTTGAGGGTCTTTGGTAATAAAAGAAACTACACCGCCGATCGCATCGCTACCGTATAATGCAGAGGCTGGCCCTTTAATAATTTCTACCCTTTTGGTGGTTTCCATATTAAAGTAATCTCTACCCCTACCCACATAATTATCAGGTACTCTGATACCATCAACTTGTAATAATACTCGGTTGCCGTCAATGCCTCGAATATTAAAATCTTGATTACCAAAACGATTTGATGCTCTGCCGACGGATACCCCAGGCTCATATCTAACCAAGTCTTGGATATTTTGAATTAGTTGTCTTTCTATTTGTTGGGAGTCGATAATGGTAATGGAGTTGGCAGAATCAAGAAGTCTTCGGGCGGTTCGTGTGCCTGTTATGGTGATGGTAATGTCATCTTGGTTAAAAATGTTTTGTGCGGTGTTTATTTGTCCTGTGGTTAGGCTCAAAACTAGGTTGTCGGGGGAGGGTACTATTTCACCGAACGGGGTTTGTTGAGTGCCTGTAACTACCATTCTAACGGTGTTATCATCAAGGGTGGTCAGGGTAATATTACCAATGTCTGAGCTAACGTCATTTACCTGAAATTGGTTGTCACCGTTAATGTTGAGGGTGGTATCAACAAAGTCAATGATTACTTGCTCTGATTCGTTCATAATTAGGGGAACGGGGCGGGTGCCGTCTTCGGTTTCGATGGTGATTTCGATTCCTGATGGTTGGGGGTTGATTTGGATACCTGTAATGATGGTTTTGTTATCATTTTGGGCAACAATCAAGGGTTGCTGTTGATTTTTTATGGTTGTTTCTTGGGCTTCTACGGGATTGCCTATGGTAAGAATTGTTAATGATAATAGGGTTGATTTTTTTATTATTTGTCGTCGGGTTTTGTTCATTTTTTTGATGAGTTTTTATAAAGTTTTCAAGTTTTATCGTTCTATTTTTTTTTAATAGATCCCCCCTAACCCCCCTTAATAAGGGGAGAATGAGTGTTAGGTTTTTTAAATTTCTCAACTATGAAAGATTTTGACTCTCATGGTTTTGGTACTTACTAGGAGGCAAGGGGATTAAGCCCCTTGTTAAAAGGGTTAGCGGCAACAGAGGTACTAAGGGGACAAATTTGTTTGCCGATGGGGGTATCAATAATGATGGTTTCTACGTCAAAAACGGCGGATATATTTTCGGGGGTTAAGACGGTGTCTATGTCGCCGATTTGATAGATTTGTCCTTGTTTGAGGAGGCCAAGGCGATCGCTATAGCGCACCGCAAGGTTAATCTCGTGTAATACTGTTATGATGGTCAAACCTTGTCGATTTAACTGTTTCAATAGTTCTAATAGTTGCAGTTGATAATGAATATCAAGGTAGGTGGTAGGTTCATCGAGTAATAACACTTGGGGATTTTGGGCAAGGGCAAGGGCTAAAAAGGCTCTCTGTCTTTCCCCCCCTGATAATTGGCTGACGGGGCGATCGCCATAAGCCATTAATTCGGTTTCTTCGAGGGCTTGATATACCGCCTGTTGGTCTTCCCCTGTCAAATCCCACTGATACCATGATTGGTGAGGAGTACGCCCCAAACTGACCAATTGACGAACGGTTAAACCTTGGGGAATGGTTTGCTGTTGGGGTAAGATAGCGATTTTTTTGGCGACGGTTTGGGGAGGGAGGTTATGAATGTCTTTACTATCGAGTAAGATTTTTCCCTGACTAGGTTTGAGGATACGACAGATGAGCTTGAGGAGGGTTGACTTTCCTGAGCCGTTAGCACCCACTAAACTAAGCCATTCTCCCCTTTCTAAATCGAGGTCAACGGATTTAATAATCGCACTTTTACCGTAACCCCCATATAGGTTATAAGTATTTAAAGGCATGATTGATGATGATGTTAAAAAGAGCGTTTATACAGTAGCCAAACAAAAAGGGGCGAACCGATGAGGGCAGTAACAGCGCCCACGGGCAACTCCACCGCACCGATGCGAGAGAGTAAATCGGCCCAAGACAATACCATCGCCCCCCCTAATGCAGACATGGGTATCAAAAGGCGATAATCATTACTTTTGAACAAAAAGCGCATGGTATGGGGTACGAGTAAGCCCACAAAACCGATTAGTCCAGCGATGCTTACAGCCCCCGCCGCCAAGAGAGTTGCAGTGCCACCGATGAGTAAGCGCGATCGCCCCAAGGGAATCCCCAAACCCACCGCCAAATCATCACCGAGGTTAAGGACATTGACAAAACGGGCTAATAAACAAGCAAAGGCGATCGCCACTATAATGTAAGGACTAGCAAGGCGTAACTCCGCCCAACCACGCCCATTAAGGCTACCCACAATCCAATTAAGAGCCCTTTGAATCCTGCCATCATCCGAGAGTAACAGTAATGTAGTTTGTATCGCCCCAAACAGAGACGAAACCGCCACTCCTCCCAAAATTAAACGCTCTACGCCGATACCATTTCCCGTCCTTGCCAAGGAATAAACCAAAGCAGTGGTCAACACCGCCCCTAACCAAGAAGCAAGGGGAATCATGTACAGAAAAACATTGAAGGTGATTAACACCACCACCACCAACCCCGCCCCAGCGGAAATTCCCAGTAAAAAAGGAGTTGCCAAAGCATTACGTAACATCCCCTGTAACAACGCCCCAGAAGTACCTAAAGCCGCCCCCACCACAAAAGCAGCCAATATACGAGGTAATCTTAAATCCCAAATGATTACTTGATTAATTTCTTCCCCTTGATGTCTGAGGGCTTGATAGATTTCTGTAAACGTAAGAGAAACTGAACCAGATGATAAAGAAATAAAAAAAGTTAACAGTAGAGCCACACAAATAAATATAATTATCAATTGTGTTTTTTTACTATTGTTCTGATTTTTTAAATTTTTTAATGAACGGCTAGTTTCAACAGGTCTCATTTCTGTATCAACAGTCATGGCAAATTACTGCACTTACTATTATTAAAGGATTATGTAAAAACATAGCATAGGTTTATTGTCACAAACGCTATTAATTTCTTTTCTCATTTATAACCAATCCTGAAAATTATTGCAAATAATAATCAATTGATATAATAGTCAAATGAGAATAATATATAACAGTTTCATGATGCAGTGAGTCCATCACCCCATATTTAGTCAATAGTTGATTAATCGATCGCCCTTAGCAGATAATGAATTATTGATCAGTAAAAGAGAAATTATATGTTAAGAGCAGGAATCGTCGGACTTCCCAACGTAGGAAAATCAACCTTATTTAATGCCGTAGTAGCCAATGCCAAAGCCGATGCGGCGAACTTCCCCTTTTGTACCATCGAGCCTAATGTGGGAGTTGTAGCTGTACCTGATGGGCGTTTAGATGTACTCGCAAAAATATCTAACTCCGCCAAAGTAGTACCTACCCGTATGGAATTTGTGGACATCGCTGGGTTAGTAAAAGGTGCTAGTAAAGGGGAAGGGTTAGGTAATCAATTCCTTGCTAATATCAGAGAAGTAGATGCCATTATCCATGTGGTCAGATGTTTTGATAGTGATGATATTATCCATGTTTCTGGGTCAGTAGATCCAGTGCGTGACATGGAAGTTATCAATTTAGAGTTATCCCTCGCTGATTTAACTCAAGTTGAGCGCCGAGTAGAAAGACTCAAAAAACAAGCCAAAAGCAACAATAAAGAAGCAGTGGCAGAAATGGAAATATTAGAAAAAATCTTACCCATTCTCAACGAAGGTAAGGCCGTTAGGGAATTAGAATTTACCCCCGAAGAGGAAGAAATTATCAAGCCCCTTGGTTTGTTAACCTCAAAACCCGTTATCTATGCAGCTAATGTCAGTGATGAAGATTTAGCCACAGGTAATCAATGGGTAGAAGGAGTGAAAGCAGAGGCTACCAAACAAAATGCCATGGTTGTCATCGTTTCTGCGCAAGTAGAATCGGAGTTGGTGGAATTAGGGCCAGAGGAAAAGGCGGAATTTTTGGAATCTTTGGGGGTTGAAGAAGGGGGTTTACAGTCTTTGATTAGGGCTACTTATGAATTACTCGGATTACGCACCTATCTCACCACTGGGGAAACGGAAACTAGGGCATGGACTATTATTGCGGGAATGAAAGCCCCCCAAGCGGCGGGGGTAATCCATTCTGATTTTGAAAGGGGTTTTATCCGTGCTGAAACCGTTGCCTATAATGATTTGGTTAGTTGTGGCAGTATGGGGGCAGCCAAGGAAAAGGGTTTGGTTAGGGCTGAAGGTAAGGAATATGTAGTGCAAGAAGGAGATGTATTATTATTCCGTTTTAATGTTTAATTTTCTCTCAAACTATTACTTTTTAACATTTTTAAAATAGTTATATTTTTATTTTATGGGTAGGGGCGATCGCCCTTACTTTTTTATTATCAATAACAATAGCAACATAATTTTTAATTATTTTTATCTATTTACTATTATCCTATACTTAGTCTAGTTGAGTATAAATAATACATAAATGACTAAAAAATATGAAATTGCTTTAACAGGACTTTTAAATAATATTTTTTGTTATTTCTTTTATTTTATCTTTAAAAAACTTAAATATTGTGATGATAAACAAATACTATTTATCACCGATGACTATAAAAAATAAGAGAAAATCAATATTGTGATTACATTTATTAACTAATATAAAAATAACTTATTTAAAAGGTAAAGACAAAACAAAGTTGAGGTAGGGTAAAACGTACAAAAATTAGTAGTAAACATATTGATAATTAAAAATATATAAGTCATAATATCTTTTACAACATTAAGAACAAGTTAAGACAAATGAAAAACAACCGTATTTGGACATTACTAATGATTTTGTTATTGGGTGGTGCTTCTGTATCCCTCGCCGCCTGTGGAGATAACACCGAAGTAACTCCTCCTCCTTTAGGGGAAACCGAAGAAACTGAGGAAACTGAAACTGACGGAATGGAAACCGAAGAAACTGAGGAAACTGAAACTGACGGAATGGAAACCGAAGAAACTGAGGAAACTGAAACCGACGGAATGGAAACCGAAGAAACTGAGGAAACTGAAACCGAAGAAGGTGGACAACAGTGATTATGGTTAGTCAAGGATTTACAAACTGGTGATTTAATGTGTTATGCCACCTTACAAAACCCTGAAGGTAATGAAATTTATAAAGGAGCGAGTTTTGAAATTTGTGCAGATTCGCAAATCTATATAAATCAAACCGTTAGGCTAAGTTATGAAGTGGTAAATATCAACGATTGTGAATCTATTGAACCCTGCGGGAAAACTCGTCAAGAGGAAATTATCACAGGGATGGAAATTATTCCATAATGGTTACTAATTAACCATTTCACTCATTTTGAATTTTTGGTGTCAGGAGTTGGGGGAGAAGGAAAAAGTTTATTTTCATCAAGATAAATTTGATTACTTTTACCCGAACTTTTTTTGTGGAAATTAATAATAGATAATCAATCACCTAACACCCATTATCCATTGCCCATTTTCCCACCTCCCCAGACGACTTGTTTAACACCTCCAAAGTAGTTAATAATAGGAGATTAGGTTATTAGAAAAAATTTATATTTTAAACAATGCGTATCTCTTTCAAGTGGTTACAAGAATTAGTCGATATTAATATTTCCCCCGAAGAATTAGCTAAAACCCTCACCATTGCAGGTTTTGAAGTTGAAGACATAGAAGATAGACGCACTTGGGCTGATGGGGTGGTTGTCGGTAAAGTGTTAGAGTGCGATCGCCACCCAAACGCTGATAAACTAAGTTTATGTCAAATCGACATTGGCGAAGAAACCCCCTCCCAAATCGTCTGCGGTGCGCCCAACATAAGAAAAGATATATATGTGGCGATCGCCACCCTTGGTACATATTTACCCAACGTAGATTTAAAAATCAAACCAGCCAAACTCAGAGGAGTAGAAAGTAAAGGTATGGTTTGCTCATTAGCTGAATTAGGATTAAGCAAAGAAAGCGAAGGTATCAAAATCCTTGAAGGAGACTTAACCCTAGGGCAAGACGTGCGCCCCCTATTGGGGTTAGATGATGTCATCCTCGACATTACCGCCACCGCCAACCGTGCCGATGCCCTCAGTATGGTAGGTATCGCCAGAGAAGTAGCCGCCCTCACAGGAGGAGAATTAAAACTGCCCACCACCGAAACTACCACTTCCATTAATCAGACAGATAACCTCACCCTCGATATTCAAGAAACCTCCGCCTGTCCAGCCTATATTGGTACAGTCATAGAAAACGTTAAAATTGCCCCTTCCCCCCAATGGTTGCAATGGAGATTAGAAGCATCGGGAGTGCGCCCCATCAATAACGTAGTTGACGTAACCAACTATATACTATTGGAATGGGGGCAACCCTTACACGCCTTTGACAGGGAAAAACTAACCCAAATTACCAACAGCCAAACCTTAAATATTGGGGTGCGCTTTGCCCAAGAAAACGAAACCCTCACCACCCTTGACGGACAAAAAAGACAACTCAAAGAGCAAAACCTACTCATCACCGCCAACAATCATCCCATCGCCCTAGCAGGAGTCATTGGAGGCGAAGAAAGCGAAGTAGATGACAATACCCAAAATATTATCCTAGAAGCAGCCCTTTTCGAACCTGTGCCAATCCGCAGAAGTGCCAGAAGTCAATCCATCCGCACTGAAGCCTCCACCCGTTATGAAAGGGGAGTTAACCAAGTACAACTAGAAAAAGCCCTTCACCACGCCGTAACCCTTATTACTGAGTTAGCCCAAGGTAATCCTACCGCCCAAGCTACTGCTGATAATCGTCGAGGAGACTTTACCAACACCATCCAACTCAGACTTGAGCGTTTACACCAAGTATTAGGAAAAGTCATTGACGGGGAAGGTTTAACCGACGTTGCGCCCCAAGACGTGGAAAGAATTTTAACCGACTTAGGTTGTCAGTTGAAAGTAGAAATAGAAAAACCCTTAACATGGCTTGTTACCGTGCCACCTTACCGATACCGTGACTTGGAAAGGGAAATCGATTTAATTGAAGAAGTCGCAAGGTTATATGGTTATGATCGTTTTACCGATACCTTACCCCCTCAATCTCAAGTGGGTTATTTATCCTCAGAGGTGACAATTCAGCGCCAAATTAGCTCCGCATTAAGGGGTTTAGGCTTAACAGAATTGGTGCAATATTCCCTCGTCAGCCCCGAAAAAGCCCAAATCAAAATCGCCAATCCTCTTTTTAGTGAATATTCCGCCCTCCGTAGCAACCTCATGGACGGCTTAATCAATGCCTTTGAATACAATCTTGCCCAAGGAAATGGTTATTTAAACGCCTTTGAAATTGGACGAGTTTTTTGGCTTGAAAATGATAATCGGTGTGAAGGGGACGCTCTCGGAGGCATCCTCGGTGGTGATTTATATAGGGATGGTATTTGGGTAAATAGTGGCAAACCGAAACCCCTATCATGGTACGAAGCCAAGGGAATTTTAGACAGTTTATTTAACAGCCTCAAAGCCCCCATCACCTATCAAGCGGAATCTGATGATGAGCGTTTGCACCCTGGGCGCACCGCTGGTTTATGGTTACATAAAACTAAAATTGGGGTATTTGGGCAACTTCATCCTCAACTAAGGCAGGACAAAGATTTACCTGATAGTGTTTATGTTTTTGAGTTAAAACTTGCTCCTTTGATGGACTATATTAGCCAACGATATTTACAAGTGCCTACTTTTAAGGCTTATTCTACTTATCCTAGTGTGGAGCGTGATTTGGCCTTCTTTGCCCCTATGGATTTAACGGTGGCAGAAATTACCAACGCTATGCGCAAGGCAGGGGGTAAAACTCTGGTGGATGTGAAGTTGTTTGATGAGTATAGGGGGGAAAGTGTGGAGGAAGGTAAGCGCAGTTTGGCGTTTAGTCTGGTTTATAAGTCTCCTGATGGTACTTTGAAGGATAGTGATGTTGATCCTATTCATAACAAGGTTAGAGATAAGTTAGCGAAGCAATTCCCTGTGGAGTTACGCAGTTAGTTTTCTTTTTACTAAGGAAAGTAGTTGGTTTCGTTACTTTAACTTTCTCAAAAATTTTTAAGGTGGGTAATGCCCACCCTACTAATTATTCATTATTGAAAATGGTTTTTTGTCTCCCCAATGGAAAGTTGAGGAGGCTTTTTTTATGGTTTATTCAACTTCTAAACCGAAAATACGATCAACGGCTTTTTCTACTTTGTAGCCAGAATCAATGGATTCTAAGGGATCTTTACGTAAACGATGGCGCAGACATAGGGGCATTACACGGCGGATGTCATCTACAGTTACTTCGGTACGTCCTTCAAAAGCGGCGATCGCCTTTGCTGCCCTATTAGTAACAATGTCTCCCCGTAAACCATCTACATCTAATTCAGAACAAATTTCCGATACTTTTACTCTGATTTCATAATCGATGGTGAGTTGGGGTAACAGATTTTGAGCATCAACTAACTTTTGTTGTAAAGCCTTTTGATCATCATCATACTTCGCCAAGAAACCTTGAGGATCTTGATCAAATTCCCCTCTTTGTTCTACAATTTGTACACGAAGGTCTGGATCTTTTACAGTACGAATTTCAGCGTGCATCCCAAAACGATCTAACAATTGAGGACGTAATTCTCCTTCTTCGGGGTTTCCAGAACCAACCAACACAAAACGGGCGGGGTGACGGATAGAAATACCTTCTCTTTCCACGGTATTCCAACCACTGGCGGCGGAGTCAAGGAGTACGTCCACTAAGTGATCATCAAGTAAGTTTACCTCATCCACGTAGAGGATACCACGGTTAGCCTTAGCCAAAAGTCCTGGTTCAAAGGCTTTTACCCCTTCAGAAAGGGCTTTTTCGATGTCGATAGTACCACACACACGATCTTCGGTAGCCCCCAAGGGTAAGTCAATCATAGGCACTTTTTTCTGAACAGTATCAATTTGTTGATTTTGTTCTAATTTTTCTCTCAACTCCTCTCCCATCATTTCCATGTCTTCAGGATCTGAGTTAAAGGGATCTCCTGCTACCACAGCAATTTCGGGTAAAAGGTCGGCTAATGCCCTGATAGTGGTGGATTTGCCTGTGCCGCGATCGCCCATAATCATGACCCCACCAATTTTAGGATCGATAACATTGAGCAACAAAGCCAATTTCATCTGCTCTTGTCCGACAATGGCAGTAAAAGGAAATACTAATCTACGATTTTTTTTAGGGGGTGCTTGTAAGGTGGTTGTCATAGGTTATTAAATTTTATTATTGAGATACTCTAATTTTTATGTATGTAATTTAAGGATAACCTTTCTATGGTATGTGTTTGTTAGATCCGAGTCAAGAATTAATTACCTCTTAGAATTCAAATCTTAAATCTTAAGTATCATATTTGTGGAGAATACATAAATATACCTTAGAATTTGGCTACCAATTAAGTTGTGCTGACTAAATCTTAGGGGCTTAAACTGTTGTTGAAAAATACTATTATCAATTATTCACTCTCAATTATCAATTACTTAAACTGCTCTTAACGTTAAATAAACTAAGATCCTGACATAATAAAGTTTGACTAATACAAACTAATAAAAAATACCATGTTAGAACCAGGAGATCTCGCCAATCTTTTTTTTGAACACTTAGAAGTTAAAATCATTCCCGCAGGGAGCGTCATTTTTAACGTAGAAGATAAAGGCTCGGTAATGTATGCCCTTTTGAAAGGCGAAGTAAATTTAATAGTCCATGACAAAGTAGTGGAAACCATTTTTGAACATGATGTTTTTGGACAGGGGGCATTGGTACAACCTGAGCATACTAGGGCTTCCACGGCTGTAGCCCATACTGAATGTCAAATTGCCGAGTTAGATAGAGAAAAATTTGTCTTTCTGGTACAAGAAACTCCTTTCTTTGCCCTAGAAGTAATTCGCAGTCTTTCCACTCGTCTGCGTAAAATAAAAGGTGAAGTTTAGGTTTTAGTTATGAAAATATTAGTTCTCAATGCAGGTTCCAGTAGTCAAAAAAGTTGTCTTTATGAAATCCAACCCCATACAGATTTATCGACTCCCCTAGAACCTCTTTGGGAGGCTAGTATTGATTGGACGGTAAATGATGAATATGGGTTATTAAAGGTTTTTGCTAATAATCAAAAGCGCAAAATTGACCTACCTTTAGATAATAAGGGGGAAAGTATTTTGATTATGCTCGAAACCATTACCCACGGACATACCAAGGTTTTGTCCAGTCTTGAAGAAATTGATATTATCGGTCATCGCATCGTCCATGGGGGACGAAACTATTCTCAGTCTTGTGTCATTACCCCAGAGGTGGAACAAGCCATTCAAGATTTAATACCCCTTGCCCCTAATCATCACCCTGCCCACCTAGAGGGCATAAGGGCGATCGCCCGTACCCTCCCCAAAACTCCCCAAGTGGCGGTATTTGACACGGCTTTCCATAGTAAAATTCCCCCTGAAGCAAAAGTTTATCCAATCCCCTATGAATTGTACGAAAAGGGCATCCAGCGTTATGGTTTCCATGGTATCTCCCATGAGTATGTAAGCCAACGAGCGGCCAAAATTTTGGATAAACCATTGGAGGATTTAAGAATTATCTCCTGTCACCTTGGCAATGGTTCATCTATTACTGCTATCAAAAATGGACACAGTATCGACACGAGCATGGGTTTTACTCCCCTTGAGGGTTTGATGATGGGTACCCGTTGCGGTTCTATTGATCCTGCTATTCTTCTTCATCTTATGGATGAATATGGTTATGATAAAGAGCAATTAAATCAGTTACTCAATAAGGAATCGGGGTTATTGGGGGTTTCTCAAGTGTCCGCTGATGTTCGTAGTATTATCAGTGCGATCGCCAATGGCAACCATCAAGCTCAATTAGCCCTTGATATATTCGTGCATCGGGTACAATCGGTTATCGGCTCTATGATTCCTAGTCTTGGGGGTTTAGATGTTCTGGTATTTACCGCAGGAATTGGGGAAAATTCCCCTTTAGTGCGTGAGCAAGTGTGCGCTGGGTTTTCCTTTCTCAATCTTCAGTTAGACCTTGAGCAAAATAATCTTAAGTGTCTTGATCACAATATCGCCTCTGCTGATTCCTCCGTGGCTGTGGTGGTGGTTAAAACCCAAGAGGACTGGGCGATCGCCCTTCAAACTCTTCCTTTTTCCCCCTCATAAATATTAAAAAATGTTACAAAAATCGACTTTTTTCTTGACTTTTGCCCCCAGAAAGGAGATGATGAGAATGTCTTTACAATAATGGAAATCTGTCTGTTTATATTTGAAAATGCCAGTATTCCCATTATACAATAAGCATACCACAAACCCTGCCCCATAAACAACTCCAACCCCTTTTTTTGATAAAACTTTACACATTGATTATTCATTAAATTAATCAATTTGCCGAACAACCGTTAGAGCAGAATAACTAACTCCAGCGGTGCCTTCCCCCGGGTAAACACAATCCCCCACCAACCAAAGGTTTTTAATGGGAGTACGGGGGGCAAAACCAAAAGGACCAAAAGTATTGATGCGTTGTCCCACACCGCCCACCATGCCGTCTTCCCGGGCAGTATATTTAGCAAAAGTTAGAGGGGTGGCTACTTCTTGATGAATGATATGCTCAGGGCTGAGGTTAAAATATTCCCCTAAACGAGCGATCGCCTTTTGGGTGTATTCTTGTTTTAATTGGTCATAATCAACCTTATTTTTATTCCACCATAGGGCAGTATCCGTAAAAGAAGAAGCGATAATGGTGCGTTTACCCTGGGGCGCTCGTCCATCGTTAGGTTTACTCACCGACACAAACAAAGAATTCATCTCGCCAATTTCGCCCTCATAGTCATACAGAAATTGTAAATGGGGAGGACAATTTTCGGGAATAGCAGATTCATTTACCCCCAAATAAATAACAAAAGCCCCAGAAGCAGGTTCTAGTTTTTCTACTCTTTTACCATAGCCAGAAGGTAAATTTTCGGTCATTTTTACAAGGTTATTTACTGTCAAATTTCCCACTACATGATCAGCATTTTCTGTGAAGATTTCTCCTTTTTTCTTATGCTTAATAGTTACCCCTTTTACTTGACCATTTTCTGTGTGAATTTTTTCCACAAAATAGCCCATTTTTAACTCACCACCATATTTTTTGAGGGCAGTTACAAGGCGATCGCTCAGAACCTGCATACTACCATCTAAATGATATAATCCTTGGGGTTCTTGGGACACAGAAAGGGCCGTGGCAGCATATAATAGAGCCGTTTCCTCCATACCTACCTGAGAATATAACTTAAGTTGTAAATCAAGGAAAGTTTTTAGCCGGCGATCGCCCTTTAAACCCAATAAATCAAGAACATTAGCCACCGTCATAAAAGTAAAAGGAACCGTAATAAAAGTATCCCATCTCAAAGCCTTAATAAGCTGAGAAAAATCCCATAAACTGCGAGGAGGTAACACAGGATCTCTACCTTGAAAACGCCAACTAGCATCAAACAAAACCTTAAATAAAGACCAAAATCTTTCACTATCAGGAAACTGCTTATTTCTCTCTTCCTGCCATTTTTGAGGATTTCTCCACACCATAATCGGCTCCTTTTCATCAGGTAAAAAAACCGCACAGGCAGGATCACAAACCGTCATCGAAGGTAACTCCACATCCAACTCCCGAAAAATACGCTCATGGATACCCCCCTTCTCCAATCCAGCCACCTGAGTTGCCCCCACATCAAAAGTAAAACCCCGACGCTTAAAAGTAGAAGCACACCCGCCTGGCACAATAGCCTGATCATAAATCGTCACATCATAACCCCTTTTAGCCAACAAAGCCCCAGCCGTTAAACCTCCAATTCCCGCCCCAATGACCACAACTTTTTTCACAACTTAACCTTTATGCCATAACTTACTTAACATTTCTTAATCTTTATTATAAACCTTCTCATATTAATAAAAAATAAACACAGAACACTTTTTCTCAAACAAAAACCCTCAAACTCCATCAAAGCCACTCCCAGAGGCTTTAACCCCAAAAGCCTTTCCAAATTCTGATAACATCTTAAAGTAAACGACTAACGATGAGATAAAATAGACCCAAATAGCACTTATAGCAACGCACTATGTTTAAATTTCTCAAACAAGTAACCGATTACGCCAAAGGAAGTGTTGAAGCCGCCAAATATATCGGGCAAGGATTCGCCGTAACCTTCGACCACATGAAAAGGCGCCCCGTCACCGTACAATATCCCTATGAAAAACTAATCCCCTCCGAAAGATATAGAGGTAGAATTCACTTTGAATTTGATAAATGTATCGCCTGTGAAGTGTGTGTAAGGGTTTGCCCCATCAACCTTCCCGTAGTAGATTGGGAATTTAACAAAGAAGTCAAGAAAAAAGAATTAAAACACTACAGCATCGACTTCGGTGTGTGTATTTTCTGCGGTAACTGCGTGGAATATTGCCCCACCAACTGCCTATCCATGACCGAAGAATATGAACTAGCCGCCTATGATCGTCATGACTTAAACTATGATAACGTAGCCCTTGGACGTTTACCCACCAAAGTAACAGAAGATCCTATGGTAACACCTCTCAGAGAATTAGGATACCTTCCCAAAGGAGTAACCGAACCCCACGACTTACCCAAAAAAAAGTAAAAAATAGATAACATCCAGATAAAATTTGACCAACATCCATAAAAAAAAGGAGTAATAAAAAACAGTGGAAATATCACAAGGAGTTCAGTTTGTAACCTTTGCTATCCTTGGGGTAATGATGATAGCATCAGCCCTAGGAGTAGTTTTACTAGAAAATATCGTTTACTCTGCCTTCCTACTCGGGGGAGTATTTATTAGCATTTCAGGATTATATCTACTCCTCAACGCAGACTTTGTCGCCGCTGCCCAAATTCTGATTTATGTAGGGGCTATTAACGTCTTGATTCTTTTTGCCATCATGTTGGTAAACAAAACCGAAAACTTTGCTGAAATCAAAGGTAGATGGATTCGTAAAGTATCCACTGCGGCAGTTTGTGCAGGGCTTTTTGGCTTACTCAGCACCATGATTTTATCCACCTCTTGGAATATATCAACAATTTCTGCTTCCGTCATCGAAAACACTACCATTGAGCTAGGAAAGCACCTTTTTAGTGATTTCTTACTTCCCTTTGAAATTGCGTCAGTATTACTACTCATCGCCATGGTAGGTGCCATTATCCTTGCTAGAAGAGACTTTATCCCCTCCGCTACCAAAACAGGTGACGGTTTTACCACTTCTTTAACCCTTCCTGAGCAACCCAGAGAATTAGTTTCTGCCGACGATAAATAAAATTATAAGCACCAATCAACGATTATGGAATTACAATTACAATATTTTTTATTATTAGCCGCCGCCTTGTTTTGTCTTGGTATCTACGGTTTAATTACTAGCCGTAATGCCGTTAGGGTATTAATGTCCATTGAATTATTACTCAACTCCGTTAACATCAATTTGATGGGTTTTTCTAATTATTTAGATCCTGATAATATTAGAGGTCAAATATTTACTATCTTTGTGCTTACCATTGCAGCAGCAGAAGCCGCTGTGGGTTTGGCAATTATTTTGGCTATTTACCGCAACCGTGACACCATTGACATGGAAAAATTCAATTTACTTAAATGGTAAATATTCGTTGACACAATAGTTATATTGAATGTCATTATTATGGTGGGCATTGCCCACCTTCACTATTATCACAGAATGATTTTTAAAGAATTAATCTTAGAGAATTTTGGTCCTTATCAAGGCAAAAATATTATTAATCTTACCCCTGACACTGAGCAAAATGGCGCTTCAATAATTTTGATTGGTGGTATGAATGGGGGAGGAAAGACAACCATAATTGATAGTATTAAATTAGCTTTGTATGGACGTAGGGCAGAATGTTCTACTCGTAAAAATTTGAGTTATAACGATTTTTTATTAGAGTCCATTAATCGTGGGGCAAACATAACTGAGGTAACCAGAGTTGAGTTAACTTTTGAACATTTTATTAATGAGCAATGGATTGAGTTAAAAATTATTCGTCATTGGCAAAGTAATGTTAGGGATGGAAAGGATAATTTAATCATTATTGAAGGAGAATTTCCTGACCTCAATTTGACGGAAAATTGGGATGAATATATAGAGGATATTTTACCGTTAGGGATTTCTAATTTGTTTCTTTTTGATGGCGAACAAGTGAAGGAATTAGCAGAGCAAGATATTCCTAATCCTTCGGTAGTAGATGCCATGAGAGCTTTATTGGGCTTAGAATTAGCAGATAAATTAGCCAATGATTTACAAATTTTAGTTAGCCGTAAAAGAAAGAGTTTAGAAAGTACGAAAGAACAAAAAGAGTTATTAAATATTGAAGAGGAGTTAAAATTTTTAGAAAAGGATAAAAAAAGTGTTTTACAAGAATTAAAAATAGCTGAAAAGGAGTTAAAAACGGCTTCAAAAAATTATCGATTAGCTTCTGAGAGTCTTCGGACTGAGGGAGGAAAAATAGCTGAGAAAAAATATGAACTTAAGCAGAAAATTGATTCTTTATCTCAAGAAATAGAAATAATTAGAGAACAATTAAGTAATGTTTTTACTCAATATTTACCTTTGGGATTAATTAAATCTCATTTAAATTCTGTAAGGGTTCAATTAGCACAAGAGGTGAGGGTTAGTAAAATTCAAAATTCCTATGATATTCTCAGAAAAAAAGATCAAAAGTTATTGGAGTTTTTAACTACTTTATCTATTGATGATATTAATTATCAAAAAATAAATGGTTTTTTAGAGTCACAAAATGATAGTTTGGGGCAGGAAATCAATAATATTGATGTTTATTTAAATGGACAGGAAAAGGAGTTAAATTATTTAGATAATATTCTTAGTTATTCTTTGCCAAGGGAAGAAGAGAAGGCGAAAGAATATGTTGAAAAGTTAACAATGTTGGAGGAAGAATTAATTAATGTTGAGGTGATGGCTCTTAATGTGGAAGTATCTAAAGACTATCAAAGATTGGAGAAGGATTATCAACAAAAAGAGCAAAGGGTAGTGGAGTGTAAGGCGGAGGTGACAAGGTTACAAAAAACTTTGGAATCCATGGAGCGAGATATACAGTCTAAGTTGAAAAAGTTGGGAAAATATAGCGATCGCACCATAGAAGATTTACAGGCAGATCATTTATTAAATGCGATGCCAAAGGTAGAAAAGACCTTAATGCTTTTTAAGGAAAAACTTACTCTTAGGAAGTTAAACAAGTTAGAAAATGAAGTAACCAGTTGTTTTCGTTATCTTTTACATAAGTCTAATTTCGTCGGTAAAATAATTATTAATACTGACAATTTTGTACTTAATTTGTATGATAATTTAGGTAATTTAATTACTAAAAATAGATTATCAGCTGGAGAAAAACAGCTATTGGCGATCGCCCTTTTATGGGGATTAGCAAGGGTATCAGGCAGACAACTGCCCATCGTCATCGATACCCCCCTCGGCAGACTAGATTCCTCTCACCGCCATAATTTGCTAGAGCGTTATTTTCCTACCGCTTCCCATCAAGTAATTTTACTCTCTACCGATACCGAAATCGGCGAAGCAGAATTAGAGCAACTGCATCAGCAAAATGTCATTGCAAAAGAATATTTACTAGACTACAATTCAGCAAAAAATCAAACTACTATAAAATCAGGCTATTTTTGTTAAATAGGAGTAAAACTATTTACTACTTTTAAACATTGCACCACGGATATGAGCAATATCGTATGTTACCAATTATCAACTTCTTGTCAATTCCCTTGTAAATGCTAAAGTATAATAAATCGTTAAAAACAAGAATTAAACTGATATAGTTTAAATCACATTAATTAGTCAGCGCCCCCAGGGCAAATAGCGAGAATCACAACTGGAGAAAAAATCAACAATGGGAAGAGTCGTTGGTATAGACTTAGGTACAACAAACTCGGTAGTAGCTGTAATGGAAGGTGGCAAACCGTTAGTAATTCCTAATTCTGAAGGTAGCCGCACTACTCCTTCTGTGGTGGGATTTAATAAGGATGGAGAGTTGGTGGTAGGGCAGATGGCTAGGCGCCAAGCGGTTTTAAACCCCCAAAATACCTATTATGGTATCAAGCGTTTTATGGGGCGTAAATATGGAGAATTAACAGAGCAATCAAAACGGGTACCCTATACCATTCGCCGTGATGAGGTTGATAATATCAAAATTCGTTGTCCCCGTATAAAGAAAGAATTTGCCCCAGAGGAAGTTTCGGCGATGATTTTGCGTAAATTAGCACAGGAGGCAGAAAGATATTTAGGGGAGGAAGTAACGGGCGCTGTAATTACTGTACCTGCTTATTTTAATGATGCCCAACGTCAAGCCACAAAAGACGCTGGAAAGATTGCGGGATTGGATGTATTAAGGATTGTAAACGAGCCTACGGCGGCATCTCTGGCCTATGGTTTGGAGAAAAAAGGTAGTGAAAAGATACTGGTTTTTGACTTGGGGGGTGGTACTTTTGATGTTTCTATCCTTGAAGTGGGGGATGGGGTTTTGGAAGTCCGTGCCACCAGCGGTGATACTCAGTTGGGGGGTAATGATTTTGATAATAAGATTGTTAATTACCTTGCAGAGCGGTTTTTGGAGGAGGAAGGAGTTGATTTAAGGCGCGATCGCACTTCACTCCAGAGATTAACAGAAGCCGCTGAAAAAGCCAAAATTGAACTATCAGGGGTAAGTAACACCGAGATTAATTTACCCTTTATCACCGCCACCGAAGATGGCCCCAAACATATCGAAACTAACCTCAGCAGAGCCAAATTTGAAGAGATTTGCGGAGAATTAGTATCCCGTTTACGGCGCCCCATCCAACGAGCCTTAAAAGACGCAGGATTAAGCCCTATTCAAATCGATGAAGTAGTATTAGTAGGAGGCTCAACCCGTATTCCCTTGGTACAAGAATTAGTACGGAGCTTTATCGACATCGAACCTAACCAAAATGTTAACCCTGATGAGGTTGTAGCCGTTGGAGCAGCCGTTCAAGCAGGAATTTTGGGCGGAGAAGTCAAAGATATATTACTCCTTGATGTAACTCCCTTATCCATCGGTGTGGAAACCATTGGAGGAGTAACCAAAAAACTATTACCCCGTAACACCACCATCCCCGTAAGACGTTCCGATGTTTTTTCCACCTCAGAAAATAACCAAACCTCTGTGGAAATTCATGTGGTGCAAGGGGAAAGGGAAATGGCAGAAGATAACAAATCCCTTGGACGTTTTAAACTGACGGGGATTCCCCCAGCCCCTCGGGGAGTACCTCAAATACAAGTCGCCTTTGACATTGACGCTAACGGTATCCTGCAAGTTATGGCAAGGGATAAAACCACAGGTAGAGAGCAAAGCGTAGTAATTCAAGGGGCTTCCACCCTTTCTCAGGTGGAAGTTACCACCATGATGCAAGAAGCGGAAGCCTTTGCCAGAGAAGATAGAGAAAGACGGGAAAGAGTCGAAAAACGTAATCGAGCCAAGGCTTTGACCGATCAAGCCCAGAGAAGGTTACGGGAAGTTACCCTCGATTTTGGCAGTCAGTTTACTAGCCCCTATCGTCGGGATGTGGAGTCTTTATGTCGGGAAATTTTGGATAGTTTAGAACAAAATGACGATCGCAAATTAGACCGTACCCAAGCGGACTTACAAGATGTATTATATGAGTTAAACCGAGAGGTAAGACTGCAATACAATGACGAAGAGGAAGGCTTCTTTGAATCCATCAAGAAAACCTTTATCGGTGATGATGAGGACGAATTATATAATCCTCGAGATTCCAGAAATATTTATCGTCAAACTGATTCTACCCTTTATGGTGGCAGAATGTCCTCTGGTTATGACCGTGGTTATGGTGGTAACAGTGTTAATGACTATGATTATGGGGCAGGGCTTTCCTCTCCTCCCAGTCGTCGCCCTCCTTCACGCCCCGCACCTCCTCCTAGCCGAAGGGGAGGATATGATGATTATCCCGAAGATAGAAATTATCGCACCAATCGCAAACGTGACATCCCCTACGAGAATGACTGGGATGATGATGAATGGTTTTAAATAATTGATAATGGATAATTGATAATGGATAATGAAAGACTAGGGGAATGGGGAATAGTGAAAATTTGTTTTTAATTGCTTATTCTCTTTTCCTTGATTTCAAAGATATTAAAAAAAACTATGGCATATTATTGGTACAAAGCGTTTCATATTATTGGGATTGTAGTTTGGTTTGCTGGACTATTTTATATAGTGCGTTTGTTTGTTTACCATGCAGAAGCGAGGCAAGAAAGCGAACCGGCGCAAACTATTTTGACAAAGCAGTATGAGATAATGGAGAAGCGTCTCTACAACATTATTACTACCCCTGGGATGATTTTAACGGTAGCCATGGCAGTGGGGTTGATTTCCACTGAGCCAGAGGTGTTAAAATCGGGATGGTTACACGCTAAATTTTTGTTTGTGGGCTTACTCCTCATCTACCATTTTTGGTGTGGGCGTATCATGAGAAAGTTGGAAAAGAATGAAAATTCTTGGACGGGGCAACAATTTCGAGCTTTTAATGAAGCACCCACAATTCTTTTATTAGTTATTGTTTTATTAGCTATATTTAAAAATAATTTACCCCTTGATTTAACTACATGGTTAGTGGCAGGTTTGGTAATTTTAATGGCGGCAAGTATTCAATTATATGCAAAAAAACGTCGTCAAAATAAAGAAAAATTAGCCCAAGAATTGGCTCAGGAAAATTAGATTTTATTAGGGTGATTTGTTTCTTTTATTATTTAATATAAAGTGCAATCGCGAAGTGGCTCTGCGAGATCGCCCTTATTTATTTTCCTTTAATTAATTACCTTGATTGTATTTAAACTACTATCTATTGCTCCTGTAATAGTCGCCCCAGAAATAACAACTTTTTTAAGATAATCTAAGGCTTCTATGGTAATTTTTTCCCCCGCCATTAGAATAGGGATACCAGGAGGGTAAGCCGAAATTGTTTCTGCACTAATTTGATTTAAACTATCCTCTAAACCAACAACTTTTTTCTCTGCCCAATAGGCTTGACGGGGAGAAATAGAGAATTGAGAATCAAAATGAAAATAGCCATAATTATAAGATATTTCAGAGACCTCTTGATAAAAATTAGTAAGTTTTTTAAAACCATTAATTAATAAATTAATATCAGTATCGTCATTACCAATAGAAATAATAAAAGTTAAATTTTTTAGAGATGGTAACTCACAAGTAACGCCTAATTTTTCATGAAGAATTTCATCTGCCACATAACCAGCTATGCCCAATTTACTAACATTAATCGTCAATCTAGTAATATCTAAATCATCAAAATAAGGGGTCGCTTTTTCAAAATCAAGCACCTGAAAATAATCTAAATTTCTAATAGCTTTCTTTGCCATGGTTGCCAGATAAATAGTTTTATCTAATAACTCCCTTCCTTCCTCCGCCATCTGGGTAGTGGCAGACTCCAAAGAAGCTAATAAAAGATAACTAGGACTAGAAGACTGTAATAATTGTAATGCGTTACTAATGCCATCAGGGTTAACTAAATCCCCCTGTAAATGAACCATGGAAGCCTGAGTTAAAGCCCCCAAAACTTTATGGGTAGATTGAATAACAACATCAGCACCGCCATCTAGGGCGCAAGTTGGTAGTTGAGGATGAAAAGCAAAATGGGCGCCGTGGGCTTCATCTACTAGCAAGGGAATACTATAACTATGGGCAACCTTAGCGATTTCTATTATGTTGCTACAGATACCATGGTAGGTAGGGGAAACAATCATTACGGCTTTGACATCTGTATTTTGTTGTAAAGCTAGTTCGATTTGTTGGGAAGATAATCCATAACAAATATCAAAATTTTCATCATATTTCGGATTAATAAAAATAGGAATTGCTCCTGATAAAACTAACCCATAAATTACTGATTGATGAACATTTCTAGGTAAAATAATTTTATCTCCTTCTCGGCAAGTTGCCAAAATGGAGGCGATAATTCCACAGGTTGAACCATTAGTTAAAAACCATGTTTTTTTTGCGCCAAAAGTATGGGATGCAAATTTTTGGGCTTCTTTTATCACTCCTTCCGGGGCGAAAAGATTATCTAATTCTGGTAATTCTGGTAAGTCGGCTTTAAATACTAATTCCCCAAAGGCTTCTTTTAATTTTTTACTAACTCCCTTTCCTTGTTTATGTCCAGGGGCATAAAAGGGAGCATGATGTTTTTCTAAGGATTTTTTGAGTTGATTTAAAAGGGGATTATTCATTGATTACCCCATTATCTCTTGTAGTGCGTGTTCAAGGGCGATCGCACTGTGAGTCCAATGGGTACCGCCCTGGCAGAAAGCAATGTAGGGTTCTCGTAAAGGACCATCGGCGGACAATTCGGACGTACTACCATCAATAAAAGTACCCCCAGCCATAATCAAATTACTCTCGTATCCTGGCATGGGCGCAGGTACAGGATCAAGATAGGAACCCACGGGGGAATACCTCTGAATAGCACGGCAAAAGGCAATGAGGGCTTCAGGATTACCAAACTTAACCGCTTGAATAATATCTCGTCGGGGGGCAAAAGGAAAAGGATTCACCTCATAACCCAACTCAGCAAACACCATGGCAATTAGATGGGTACTTTTTATGGCCTCCCCCACCATTTGCGGTGCTAAAAATAACCCTTGAAAAAGAAGACGATTTTGGTCAAAAGTAGCTCCTCCACTACTGCCAATTCCCGGCGCCGTGAGACGACAACAGGCTTTTTCTACTAAATCTTCTCGCCCTGCAATGTAACCCCCTGCGGTTACGATGGTACCCCCCGGGTTTTTTATCAGCGAACCTGCCATCAAATCTACCCCCACCGCTGTGGGTTCAAGGGTTTCGATAAATTCCCCATAACAGTTATCCACAAAACAAACCGTATCAGGATTTTGAGCCTTAACTATGGTTACAATCCTTTCAATGTCTGCTACCGAAAGACTTTTACGCCAAGAATAACCACAGGAGCGCTGGATTAACACTAATTTTGTTTCTGGTTTTACCGCCGTTTGTAAACCTTCCCAATCAATTTCCCCAGAGGGAGTTAAATCTAATTCACGATACTTGATGCCCAATTCCCTAAGGCTTCCTTGCCCTTCTCCCCGAATGCCGATAACTTCCTCTAGGGTGTCGTAAGGATGTCCTGCCACCGCCAACATTTCATCAGCGGGGCGTAACACTCCATACAAGCAAGAGGCGATCGCATGGGTCCCCGATACTATTTGCACTCTTACGGCACTACTATTCGCCCCCACAACCCTCGCAAAAACCTGATCTAATACCTCTCTCCCAAGGTCATCATGACCATAACCACTTACACTACTAAAATGATGGACTCCTACTTTGTATTCCTGAAAAGCGTTCAAAACCTTATGAAGATTATGCTTTATCTGTTGGTCAATTTGAGCAAAGGTAGGGGCTAATTTTTCGATGGCGGTGGCTATTAATTGAGATGGATTCATTTGGGTAGGTTATAGGTTAAAAAGTGTTTTGGTTAAGGTTGGCAACGGGGAATGGGCCATAGGGAATAGTGTGAACTTCACTTTGATTTAAGATAGCTGTTACAAAATTTTAGATTTTTTGGCACTCAATCACTGTATTTTAAAAAATGAATATAAATACTCATAAAATACAAAACGCCATGTTAAAGAAAATTTTATACGCTGACTCTGGAAATGGTCACACCCAAGAAATGTTAAAGACTTTGCAAGATATTCCTGCTTTTCAAAATTGTGACCTAACCATTTTACACGTTGTTTCCCCCCAAACCAGCGCCGATGCCCTAGAGACTAAATGGGAAGAAGGGGGAAAAATTCTCTCAGACATAGTCAAAAATGTTAACATTGACCCTACCAAGGTTTCAACTATTCTTAGACAGGGTGAACCCAAGGACGTTGTTTGTCAGGTAGCCCAGGAAATTGATGCGGACTTGATTTTGATGGGTTCTCGGGGTTTAAAAAGGTTAGAATCTTTCTTGGAAAACTCTGTTAGTCAGTATGTATTTCAACTGAGCGATCGCCCCATGCTCTTGGTAAAAGATGATATATATATACGTAAAGTAAAAAGGGTAATGCTGGCCCTCGATAAATCCGAAGCCGCCCAATACGCCCTTGAGTTAACCATTAATATGCTCAAAGACTATCGGGAAGCGGAATTGTACTTAGTGAGGGTTAACCCTGATTTAGATGCCAATGTTGACCTATCCACCGCAGACATGGAACAAAATCCCGTCCTTGCCTCTGCCCTTGCCCAAGCCAAAAGAATGGGGATTAGTACCCGTTGCATCGTTACTGGGGGTAAACCGGGTAAAAAAATTTGTCAGTTAGCCGAAGATAAAAACATTGATTTATTATTATTAGGCTCTCCTGATCGTCGTCCTTCCATTGCCAAAAGTTTGGTAGATTTAGATCGTTTACTGGGTTCTTCTCTTTCTGATTATATACGGGTAAATGCCAACTGCCCTGTTTTATTAGTGAGAAAATAGGTGTTAGACGTTAGAGGACGTATCATGTTACGTCCTTAAATGTGTTAGGTATTGGTTAGATTATCAATTCTCCATTATCAATTATTATCATGTCCATAGGCGATCGTTTTAATCAAATTAGAGGAAAAACTAGATTTGTTGTCTCCCGAATTTTCATCCATTTACAGGGGGAAGAAATCGCCCCTTTGTTGGGGGTATTAAATGAAAATGCCCGTAATGCGGTGGATGCGGATGGAGATTTGGAGGTGATGGGGGAATGTTTGGTCAATGTTTGCCAAAGTCTGCTTCAATATCAAAACTATTGGAATAGTGCTTCCAATGAAGGGGATGTGGTTTGGAATGAAGGAGAAGCGGGGGATTATGTAGAAGAATTATTCACCGATTCAGCCAATCGTTATCTGGCACAACCCGATATTAATCCGATGGTAGGGGAAAACGAACCTTTATCCCTGCCCATAACCGATAACTTACTTGTTATGATCACAGTAGCTTTTGAAGGGGAATCCCCTGAGATTGAAACGGATTTGGCGGAATATGAGGCCCTCAGTGAAGGTTTAAAAGCTCTTATTAGTCTTAATTATAAAGGTGGTTATCGTGCGATCGCACTTCATTTTTCCCCCGCTCGACTAGGAGAAATCCTCACCGAAGAGCAAACCATTCTCAACTTCCCTGAGTTAATACCTCTATAAAAAAAGTATCAGTTTAAAAAAATAAAAATCATAATGTTTAAGAAATTACTAGCCATATGTTTAGTCATCACCCTCGGTTTTACCACCGTTGCCTGTGGCTCAAACAACGTTAGAAGTAACAATACCAACTTTACTAATAATACGGCTCAAACCATTAATAATATCCCCAGTGGACAATATCCCGTCCAACAAGCCACCTTTAACGATGTAGATGGGGAATATAACCTAATGCTATTAAATACCCCCTCTGGTAGTCGTCCTAACTTCATGACTACCGACTTACAGATGGCAAGGTTAACCGATGAAGAAATAGAAGCAGGTAAACAAACCTACGTAGAGATTAACGGTAGTGATGCAGTGATGCACCTCACCGAAGATTTCCGCATTGAATACATCCACAACGAAACGGAAACCGTTACCAACCCAGACACGGGCAGACAAGAAACCGTTATCGTCAGACAGCAATCTAGTTTCTGGAGTCCTTTTGCGGGCGCATTGGCAGGACAAGCTATTGGTAATATGTTATTCCGTCCCCAATACTATGTTCCCCCCGTATATCAACCAGGGGTAACTTTAACGGGTTTTGGTGGTTATGGTAGTAGCTATAGTCAAGCAGTGGACAGCTATCGCAGTAATCACAATACTGTACCCCCAGTAGAAAGAAATCGTCAATCGGTACGCACCACCGGCACCATTAGAAATAGTCAAACAGGGGCAGTAAGAGGTAGTACCCTAAGCGGTACAAGAGCCACAGGCTCTGGAGTGGGTTCTAGTAACCTCCGCAATAGTGGCACATCCAACAGCACCACCAGACAGAGAAATAATAGTAGTTTTGGTACTAATACAAGAAGAACCCCTGTTCGTCGTACTCCTACCCGCCGTAGTAGCGGTTTTGGTCGTCGTCGTCGTTAATTAAGTAGGGTGGGCATTGCCCACCTTTATTTATGCCCCTATCACCCCATAAAAACTATCTAAGTGTTACACCTGTAAAGACAAAGATTTTATCCAGAGCAGATTAAAATAGTAGCTACAACTTTTAATCATCGATTATCACTTTGCGAAAATGGGTAAAAAACCACCATCCCCAGCGACAATAGATAGAATGGTAACGGGAGTTTTACAAACTATCCAAGCTCAGTTTAGTTTACCAATTCTCAAACAAGGTGCGATCGTACCAAAAATAAAACTTAAAAATGGAAGTAATGGAAAAACCCATGAATATCCCCTTTTAGGGGAACGTTACATCATTGGTAGAAATAAAAATAGTTGTGACATTATTCTTCGTAATCCTATCATCAGTCAAATTCACTGTGCCGTTGAAAAGGACAAAACAACCAACAGATTTAAAGTAAAAGACTTACAATCTACCAATGGAATTTACCTAGGCAAAAGACGTTATCAATCTGTTACCCTACGTCATAATGATGTGATAACCCTTGGTCCTCCAGAATTAGAAGATGTCATAGAATTATATTTTGATAAACCTCCCTCTAAATTATCGTTAATTCTTCGCTATGGATTATTTACCCTTGCAGGTTTTTTGATTCTTCTGTGTGCCATTGTCGCCATAGCATGGTCAAGATATACTGTTTATCCGATGCCCCAAGGTAATACTGGTGCCACGGTGGTTTATGGAGAAGATGGCGTGACACCCCTTGCCCCCCGCATTTCTTCCCCCCATCGAGAGTTAGAAAAATTGAATGATTTTTCTTCCTATTTGCCACAGGCGTTAATTGCTTCGGAGGATTCTCGTTACTATTGGCATTTTGGGGTTGATCCTTTGGGGATTTTACGAGCTATCTTGATTAATAGGGGAGATAGTGGGGCTAGACAGGGGGCTAGTACCATTACTCAGCAGTTAGCCCGTAGCTTATACCCTGAAGTGGGACGAGAAAATACCATCGCACGAAAGGTGCGAGAAATGGTGGTGGCGACTAAGCTAGAGGCGGTATATAGTAAAGATCAGATTATGAAGGGTTATCTCAATCGAGTTTATTTGGGCATAAATCTTTATGGTTTTGAGGATGCTGCCAGATTTTATTTTGGCAAGTCGGCGCGGGATGTTTCCATTGAGGAGGCGGCGGCGTTGGTGGCGATTTTACCTGCCCCCAATGCTTATAACCCAGTGCAGGATTATGATACGGCTTTAGGATTGCGTAATCGTGTCATCAGTCGTATGCTCTCTTTGGGTATGATAACAGAGGATGAAGCGAATGGAGCGAGAAGATCTCGTATTGAGATAACCCCTGAAGCGAGGGAGACTTTATCAAATACCATTGCCCCCTATTTTTATAGTTATGTGTTTGATGAGGTGCGGATGTTATTGGGGGCGGATTTGTTGCAGGAGGGGGATTTTATCATTGAAACGGGGTTAAGTTTGAAGTATCAAAGGGAGGCAGAAAACTCCCTTAAGGATTATATTAATACTAATGGATCTCGTTTTGGTTTTGACCAAGGTGCGATCGCAACTATCAACAGCAGCACAGGGGAAATTGTTGCCCTAGTGGGGGGAAAAGATTTTCAAGAAAGCCAATTTAATCGGGCAACCCAAGCCCAGCGACAAGCCGCCTCCACCTTTAAACTATTCCCCTACACCGCCGCCCTCGAAGCGGGTATATCCCCTAATAAAACCTATTCCTGCGCTGCTTTACAATGGCAAGGGGTACAATTTCGCCCCTGCAATAACTTTTCTGGCCCCATCGATATGTTTCAGGGCATGGCACTCTCAGAAAATGCCGTGGCATTACGCATAGCCCAAGATGTGGGCTTAAATAAAGTGGTAGCCACTGCCAAAAAAATGGGCATCAATTCCCCCCTAAATCCCGTACCCGGTTTAGCCCTAGGGCAAAGTGAAGTCAACGTTTTAGAAATGACAGGGGCTTACGCCACCATCCCCAATCAAGGAATATGGAATCGTCCCCACGCCATCAAAGTCATTCGAGACGGCAGAGACTGCGAAAACGTAGATGAATATAACACCTGTAGGGAAGTATATCGTTTTAATCAAGGGGGCTATGAAACCAAACAAGCCATAACCCCCCAAGTCGCCCAAACCGTCCATCAAATGTTACAAAGAGTAGTGACTTCTGGCACAGGCAGAAGTGCCAGTCTTGGTAGAGGGGAAGGCGGTAAAACAGGCACGAATTCTGGGGGTATTGATTTATGGTTTATCGGTTATAGTCCCCAAGATGATTTAACCACAGGAATATGGCTAGGTAATGATAATAACTCTTCTACTAGGGGAAGCAGTGGACAAGCAGCTTCTTTGTGGGGTAGCTATATGAAAAAGTTACTTTGAGCAAAGTGTTTATTTTCTCGTCACCTAAGTTAACATTTCACTGCCAATTAATTTTTTATAACGCCTTGCTAATTCATTTTTTAAACTAGAATCGTCCTCCATATACTTATCTTGTAACAGAATCTTTTCCGCCGCATCCCTTGCCAATACTAACACCTCTTGATCTTCTACTAAACTAGCAAGGGCAAAGTCTGGTAAACCCGATTGACGAGAGCCTAAAACCTCCCCCGGCCCCCTCAACCTTAAATCCATCTCCGAGATAAAAAAGCCATCCTGAGACTGTTCCAACACTTTTAACCGTTGTAACCCATCGGGGGATTTACTACCGCTGATGAGTAAACAATGGGATTTGTGACTGCCACGGCCTACCCTACCCCGTAACTGGTGAAGTTGGGATAACCCAAAACGTTCGGCATTTTCGATGAGCATAACGGTGGCATTGGGTACGTCAACCCCTACCTCGATGACGGTGGTGGAGACAATTATCTGAGTTTCGTTATCCCGAAAAGCGGTGAGGGCAGCTTCCTTTTCCTCGGAGGACATTCGCCCATGGAGTAAGCCCACATTGAAGTTAGTGAAGATTTTCTCGCTAAATTTTTGATGTTCGACTACCGCTGCTTTGACATCGAGTTTTTCTGATTCTTCAATCATGGGAAAGATAACATAAGCCTGTCTCCCTTGGGCTACTTCCCTTTTGATTAACTCATAGGCCTGGGTGCGCTGTTTTCCTGCTAAGACTGAGGTTTGAATGGGTTGACGCCCGGGGGGTAGCTCATCAATTTGACTTACGTCTAAGTCACCGTGGAGGGTGAGGGCGAGGGTACGGGGAATGGGGGTGGCTGTCATGGTAAGGACATGGGGGGCTTTGCCTTTGGCTAACAGACGGGCGCGTTGTTGTACCCCGAAGCGATGCTGTTCGTCGATTACCACTAAACCGAGATTACGGAATTTGACAGGATCTTGAATTAGGGCATGAGTGCCGATTAAAAGGGGCAATTCTCCGCTTTGCAGTTGGGAATGGATTTCCCTCCGTTTGGCGGTTTTGGTTGATCCTGTGAGCAATTCTACGGGCAAATGGAGTAGGTTAAACCACTGTACTATCTTGCGGTAATGTTGTTCTGCTAATACTTCCGTGGGCGCCATGAGGGCGGCTTGATACCCCGATTGGAGGGCGGCAAGGATGGCAAATACGGCGACGATGGTTTTTCCTGAGCCCACATCTCCTTGCACTAGGCGATTCATGGGGGAGGATGATTCTAAGTCGGTTTCGATTTCGTTGATTACCCTTTGTTGGGCATCGGTTAGCTGGAAGGGGAGTAATTGGTTAAATTCTTCAATGAGTTTTCCTTGGGGGATGAAGGGGGAGGCTTGGCGGTTTTGCCTATCTTGTTTTCTCCTTTCTAAAAAGCCTAGTTGCAGGTAGAAAAATTCATCAAAGATTAGTCTTCTTCTGGCTTCTGTCAGTTGTTTTTGGTTGTCTGGATAATGGATATGGGCGATCGCCTTTTGCAGATTAACTAAGCTATACCGTCTTTTAAGATTAACAGGTAGAGGATCATCAATTTCCGAAAGAGTTGGTAAACACTCCACCACCGCCTTACGAATCAAATCCGCTGCCACTCCTTCCGTGAGAGGATATACAGGTAATAACCGACCAATTTTCAGAGAATTGATACTGCCTCCCCCAGAGTCCAAAACCTCAAACTCAGGATTATCAAGGGTAATGCCATACTTGTTTTGCTTCACCAATCCAGAAGCCGCAATCAATGCCCCCATGGCATAAGAGCGTTTCATCTTCTCCTGCCATCCCCTACTACTAAAATAATTTCCCGCAAAAAAACGACTGATTTTTAAGTCTCCTGTCTTATCCCGAATAACAAGACTCAGAATAGTTAATTTTTTATTTTTAGGACTACTAAAACAAGAACATTTTTTCACCGTACCAATCACGGTAACTGTTTCCCCTGCCTCCAAATCCTTAATGGCAATCTTATTACCATAATCAATATGTTCCCGAGGATAATAAAATAAAACATCCCTAACTCTATAAATACCAAGTTTTTCTAACAACTTATTTTGCCGATTATTAACACATTTCAAGTTAATAACAGGACTATCTAAAGTAATCTTCTCAACAGTTTCTTTCACCTTGGAAGTAACAGCAACAGTTTCCACCTTAGAGGGAAAAGGTATTATATTATCCTCTTTAATAGCCCCTTTCCTTTTAGCTTCTTCCTTTTGTTTTTCCTTTACTTCATCAATAAATCCTTCCACATAAGCAATCAAATCTTTTTTTTCTTGTAAAGTTAACTGAGGATATTCCGTAAACTCCTTGGCTACCTTTTGCCACTTAAAAGCAATCATTAAATTTAACACAGGGGGAATGCCCCCAAAACTAAGACAGAGAAATTCATGGAAACGATATTGATTCCCCTGTAAGTTTTGATAGCCATATTCTTTTTCTACCGACAACGCCTTTTCAATTCTCTCCCAGTCAGGGGATTTTCTGCCCTCTCCACTCATTACGATTCCCTAGTCTCAACCCGAAACTTTACGTTTTCTAGGATAACTGATTGTTGCGTTAGAAAAATCATCAAGCATTTAAATAGTAATTTATTAGAGTTGGTGTTCAATATTTAATTATTAGTGCGATCGCCCTTACTAAAACAGTATTCTTTTAAGCTGAAATACTACGTAATCTGCCACACTGCATGAACTTATTTTTGATCAAACAAAAAAATTGTAAGGAAAAATGGCTGTTTCGTTTTTTTGAAGATCGGCTACTATATGTTTATTGATATTGCCGAAATTCCCATGGAAAAATTAGGAATCTATACTTTAGCTAACGATGTGGTCTTTGATCAACTTGTTGCCTTATTGAATAGTATCGAAAAAAATGTTAGTCCCGATATTCCAATATGTGTTATTCCTTTTGATAACAATCTTGAGAAGGTAAAACAGGAAATACAATCAAGAGATAATGTCAATCTATTTGATAACCAAGAATCCATAAGGCGCTGGGAAAATTTTGCCACCGAAATATGGTCAAAACATCCAAAAGCAAATCACACTAAGCAGTTTTGGGGAAAAGGACATCATCACCGTTTCGCTGCCTTTGATGGGGCGTTTGATAAGTTTGTTTTTTATGATGCTGACAGCTTGGCGATGAAACCGTTGAATAAGATGTTTGACAAGTTAAATAATTATGACTTTGTCTTTGATGATTGGGAACATCGTAAACCTATAGAAACATCGGCTTTAAATATACCCTTAATTGAAAAAACTGGTATTTTTAACGAGGATCAAATTAGACCTAAATTACATTGTTCTAGTTTATTCGGCTCGAAAAAAGGAATTTTCAATGAGGAGGAATTATCGAAACTCAAATATCGATTAATTAATGATAAAGAAATTACTTGGATTCCCCGTTGGTGGGATGATGCTTTTTTGTTCAATTATTTAACTCTAAGGTGCGATCGCCCTTTATACAATTTTACATTAAGTGAAGATGCCCAAGATCGCACGGGTAACTGTGCTGATGCTGATCCTTTTGTCAATGTGGATAATGTGTTGTACAACGAGCAGGGGTTAAAACCTATCCATCGTATTCATTATATGAATTATTCTTCCGCAGACTTTGCTCGTTTAACGCAGGGATATGATACGAATATTCGTTATCAAGAAGAATTTTTATACTATCGTTTTTTGAAAAATCCTGAACAAAAACCAAAGGAGTTAAAGAAACGTAGCCTATGGCAAAAAGTAGCAAACAAAGTAAATTTAATAAAGAAAAAATTTGCTTGAATAAATAACTATACAAAAAAGTTAATATAATGGGTATTAATTAATTTTCTAAAAATTTAAATCTTAAACAATAACTCTACAAACATAAACAATTATTTACTTTAGAATAGGTATTCTCAACATGAAACAATTAATTATCGGGATAGATGGAGGAGATCAAGACATTTTTTCTCAAGTTTCCATGCCTCATCTACATCAATTATTTAAAGATTGTTATACCCTGAAATTGACAGAAGACTTATTAAGTAGAGGTTGGGCAGAAATACTGTCAGGGAAATATGCCCGTGAGACAGGGGCTTTCTATATGAAACCCAAATTAGATAAAACTCATGATTTGATCTTACGCTTTAGTTTAAAAGATTTGCTAAATAATCCTGAAGTTCTTCCAATTTGGGCAATACCAGCTAAACAGAATAAAAAAGTTGGCATGATGAATGTCCCCACCACATTTCCCGCACAACCAGTAGAAGGTTTCTTTGTATCTGGTGCAGGGGGAGGCGTTAACAAGGTAGAAGGAATACCAGAAGATTTATGTTATCCCAATTCATTAGCCAAAGAATTAGAAGAATTAGGTTATGTCATTGATATTCGGGTTGGAACTGCCGGAATCAAAGATATTCAACTATTATTTGATAAGGTCAATGAGATGCAAGAAAAACGAGTAGAAGCATTTATTCGTCTGTGCAAGAAACAGCAACCCGACTTTGGCTTTATTGCCACAAGAGCTACAACTGATATACAGTATCTAGCTATGAGTGAACTCCAGTCTTATTTTGCTTATCGACGTGGTGAACTTACAGATGAAGAAGCAAATAAACACGCTATCTGGTTCGAAAATTTTGAGAAGCACTACAACCTCTTGGATCAGCTACTTAAACGGTTAATTGAAGAACTGAGTCCTGAACACTTTATTATCACGTCAGATCATGGAGCCGTACCTTATAAATATAAAGCTAACTTTAATGCTTTTTTACAAAATTATGGCTATCAACAAGAAAAATTAGTAATCAAAGGGACGTTAAATTCTCTAATTAACTCCTTCAGACGCAAAAAGTCTTTTCAACCAGTTTACAGAACACAATGGGAGAAAACGAAAGCCTTTACTGGTTGGTATGATCCCAGAATTTTTATTAATGATTCTCGTCGCTTCAATGGTCCTGTGAAGGAAGATGAAATTGACCAAATGGTAGCTCAAATTTGTGGTGACTTTAATAAAACGCCAGAAGCCAAAGAATACTATATGGAGGCTAAACCTTATCGTAAATTGTATCCTGATGCTAAATATAACCACTATTTACCTGATATTAAAATTCACTGTCCTACGACAATTTTTCCCGCTCCTGATGAAGGACCCTTCATAAGACCAAATGAAGATTATGCTCCATTACCAAACTTAGATAATGTCAAAGGGGGAATGCACTCAGGCCAAAAAGGAGAACATCCACTTTTTTGTTGCGATCGAAAGACTGCGACCCTGATACAGGAAGAAGATATTAGAGATTTAACTTTAATTTATAAATTGACAGAACGCATATTTAATTCATAGAGAGTAAAAATGATTTTGAAAACTTATATTATTTGTTTCGTAGGAAGAAGTGGAAGTACTTTATTAGCTCGAAGTTTAGCTGAGTTGGGCTACGTCGGTAATCCTATTGAATTTTTTCATTGGAGGAGAATTCCTCAATTAGCAAAGAGTGATTCTCAAATCTTCAAAGATTATCTTGATGAAATTAGAAACCAAGGAACAACTTCTAATGGCGTTTGTGGAATTAAGCTCCAGTGGGGACAATTGCAAACCTTGACGAGTATGGCACGGACACATTTATCTTTAAATGGAAAAAAAGACGTAGAAATAATCTCTCTACTATTTCCCAACCCCTATTACATATACATTGAAAGGAATAATTTATTAAAACAAGCAATATCTTTGGAACTTGCTCAACAAACAGGAGTTTTTACCAAATTCTCGGATACAAATTCTAAACAAATAGAAACATCACTTAGTCAACAACTGTCTAATAATCAGTTGTTGATTTTTAAACCTTTAAATATATTTAATCATAAAAAAAATATTAATATTACAAATCAAAAATGGCAAAATTTTTTTGAATTAGAAGACATAAATTATTATAAAGTTGTCTATGAAGATTTCTCTCAATCAATACCACAAACAATTATTAATGTAATTAAATTTCTAGAGATTGAACCTTTACCATCTGAAGATCAAATTAAAATCCCACTTAAGCGATTATCTAACGAAATTAATGATCAATGGTTTAAATACTATAATTATATTCCTGAAATTTTCCTTAAGTTGGGTGATTTAATAAACAAAAAATTTGGAAGCATAGCTAAAAAATTAATAAGAAGATAAACAAGCGTAAGAAAAATTATTAAAATTTAAAATAAAGACTTTGTATCAAAAAATAAACAAAATTTTACCGTGAAAATTGGAATTATTACATATCACTTTTTATATAATTTCGGTGCCAATTTGCAAATCTTGGCAACTATCAAATATTTAGAGAAACTTGGTCATCAAGTATGTGTGCTTAATTATCGCCCCCCTGAATTAGTAGAAAAATATCGAAAAACCGTTGCATCAATACAAGCTGAAGCACATCAACAATTTTGCGATTTATATTTGCCAGAATCACCCGTTTGCGAAAATCAAGAAGCTCTTATTAAATTTGCCACTGAAGCCAAATTTGATGTAATTATTTCAGGAAGTGATGCTGTATTAAGACTATGGCAAAAAAATGTTCGAGAAGATACGAGATTTCCGAATCCTTTTTGGTTAACTTGGACAGAACAAGTTGGGGTAAAACGAAAGGGAGTTTTAGCAGCTAGTAGTATGGGTACCAATTATTTAACTTTTCCCAAAGAGGTAAGAAGTGGTATTAGAGAAGCTCTCAAGAAAATGAACTATATAACTATTAGAGATAGGTGGACAAAAACGTTACTTTCTCTCATTAGTTACAATCAATATTCCCTGAAACTTTGTCCAGACCCTGTAATAATGTTAAATGAAGTTTTTGCTATCCCCGAACAATATTCTCAAGAAGCAGTTGCAAAAAGAAAGGAATATATTCTATTAAGCATCTATAAAGATACCGTGTCGAAGCAGTGGATTAAAGATTTTATTGAAACCGCTCATAACAAAGGACTTGAAGTGTATAGTCTACCTCTACCTGAATATGAAGTACAGGGAAATTTTGATAAAATTATTGGATTTCCCCTATCACCTTTAGAGTGGTATGCTTGGATTCAGAATGCGGCAGCTTATGTCGGAGTTCGTTTTCATCCCATTGTTTGTGCTTTAACGAATCAAGTACCATTTGTGGCACTGGATCAGTATGAATGGGGTATCAAAAGACGTAGAGATAGAATCTTAACTAAACCTTTAAGACCATTACTCCGTTTTTCGAGTAAAACTTATGACGTTTGTTGGAGTGCTAAGCTTACAAAATATTGTTTAAATCCCGTTCAATATAATCAATTATCTCCAGCTCAGATATTAGATTTAGCAACCGAATCAATAAATTTGCAAAGCAATCAATCATTCATCGCAGACTCTCAAGAAAGTTTTATTAAAACGATCAATAAAATTTTACTAAGATAACCAACAAAATTAATTCATGTTAGTCAGTCATCGTTATAAATTCATTTACACCAAAACTGTCAAAACTGCAGGAACATCAGTTGAATCTTATTTTGAGCCTTATTGTATGAAAGAAGGTGAATGGTCTTTTGCTCACAGCCGAGACGAATATACTTCTGAAACAGGAATAATTGGTTATAGAGGAAATCAAATACCTGATGATTGTGTTTATTATAACCATATGCCAGCGCAGAAAATAAAAAATCTTTTGGGAGAAGATATTTGGAATTCTTATTTTAAGTTTTGTGTAGTTAGAAATCCTTTTTCTAAAGCTGCTTCTTATTATTATTTTCGAGGAAGAAAAGAGTTACTTACTGGCAAAAAAGGGCTTTTAAAAAGACTTTTATATCCTACGGAAAAACTTAAATTTTTAGAGTATTTGAAAAAAATTAAGCCCGTTATAGACAGAGATAAATATTTAATTAATGATAAATTTTGTTTGGATGATGTGATCTATCAAGAGGAATTGAATAGAGATATAGAAAGAATTTGTCATAAACTTTCAATTCCTTTTGAACCTAAAAGAATACAGTTTTTAAAAAAAGAAGAGAAACAAAAAAAATTAAGTTTGCAGGAACTTTATTCATATGAAGCCAAGGCAATTATTAAACAAGTATATGCTTTTGAGTTAGACTATTTTAACTATTCATTTCCTCATAATAAATGATTACACAAAGTTTATGTTATGAATAATCCTCTAGTTTCAGTAATGATAACCAGTTATAATCAAAAAGATATTTTACCTAGAGCCATAGATAGTGTGTTATCTCAAACTTACAAAAATCTTCAGATAGTTATTGCAGATGATGGTTCTACTGACGCTTCACAGGATTTAATTAATCAATATTATCAAAGGTTTCCTGATCAAATTAAACCTATACTATCTCCCAAAAATCAAGGTATTCCTAAAAATAAAAATATGGGCTTTCGAGCCTGTGACGGGGATTTTATTACTTATTTGGATGGAGATGACTTCTACTATCCTGAGAAGATAGAACGAGAAATAAAAGTTTTTAAGTTAGAACCATCTTTCGGTGTTGTCTTTTCTAACTTTGCTTTTGTGAATCAAAACTGCTCAACTTCCAAATATTGGAAAAGAGAGGATATTTTTGTACCCCAAGGAGATATTTTTATAGATGTTTTCTCTCGGAATTTTCCTTTTTGGACTCTTTACCGTAACGAGTTGATTAGAAAAGAACTTCTTGAAAAAATTAATTATTATGATGAAAATTTAATTGCCTATGAAGATTGGGATTCCAGAATTAGACTGAGTAAAATCGCTAAGATTGGCTATTCTGACTATGTTGGTGCAGCTTATGTTGATGATCCAAAAGGCATTTCCAAAACAGAAAAGCGCCAGCGTCTTCTTCAAGAGATGAGATACGTTATGACAAAAAATTCACGTCTATTGAATGATTTAAAATTATTTGAGAAAATTAAAGTATTAAGAACATTAGAAATAGCAATTCTTGAGAGGGAAATTTCTTGTTCCCCATCTTTAGAGAAATTATTTTTGACTTTTAAATATGTTGCTATTACTGGTAATTTAAAGTTTTTTCTGAATTTAATAAAACAAAAAATAAAGTCAATTATGGACTAATATTAAATTGCAAAAGAATACAATAACAAGATTTTAGAAGAAAATGTCATCAAATTTTGACGAAAAAAACTTAATTTTCCTGATTTCTCAGCCACGTGCTGGTTCAACGATGCTGCAAAAAATTTTGGGTTCTCATCCCGAAATATACACAGTTTCTGAACCATGGCTATTACTTCATCCTGTTTATGCCTTAAGAGATAGTGGATATGAGGCAGAATATGATGCCAAACTGGCAAAAACTGCCTTGGATAGTTTCTTAAACTTATTCCCTGATCAAAAACAAGTTTATTTAGAAACTATTTCTGAAGTTTATGGAAAACTGTATCAAAAAGCTTTAGATCAAACAGATAAAAAATATTTTCTTGACAAAACTCCGAGATACTATCATATTATTCCTGAACTAGCTAAAATTTTTCCCGAAGCAAAGTTTATTATCTTATTAAGAAATCCTCTTGCTGTTTTAAGTTCAATTATTAGCACTTGGATTGTTCCTCATCCAGATCGTTGGTTTTATCTTGAGAATCATAAAGATGATCTTTTTAAAGCTCCTGAATTACTGTTGCAAGGTATAAATTTGTTACAAGATAGATGTCTAGTTGTTCATTATGAAAAGTTTTTAGAGAATCCCGATATTCAGACTAGATCAATTTGTGATAAGTTAAACATCCCTTTTCATCAAAAGATGTTGGTAAATGACAAAACTAATTCTGCTCAATGGATTTTTGGGGATAAAAAAGATCCTTATAAAACTTCTCAACCGAATGCTAAAAATATTGTTACTTGGCAAAATAACATTAACTCTCCTCAAATTTTAAAATCATTGAATGACTACTTAGATTTTCTTGGTGAGGAGATACTAACCAAAATGGGTTATTCATATCAAGAGTTATGGCAATCCCTACAAACCTATCATTCTGATTATCGTTTTTTATCGTGGACTACCTTGCCTTTAGAATATATAGTAAATAAACCGAAAACTTATACAAGTAATAAATATAGATTCTATAAAATAAAGCTAATTAATAAACTAGAGAAAAAAGGTATTTTAAATTTTTAAAAGAGTGATGATAAATATTTTTATTAACATTAATAAAAATTGCTCAAAAAGAACTATCAAGAAAATTAAACCGCAAATCAATTATTACAACAAAATTTATGATGAACAGACAACAACTTCCTACAATATCTATTGTTACCCCTTCTTTTAATCAAGGGAACTTCTTAGAAGCGACTATCGAAAGTATACTATCGCAGAAATATCCGAACCTAGAATACATTATCATAGATGGTGGTTCAACAGATGACAGTGTAGAGATAATTAAAAAATATGAAAAATATCTTCATTTCTGGTGTAGCGAACCGGACAAGGGACAATATGATGCTATTAACAAAGGATTTACCCATGCTAACGGTGAAATTATGGCTTGGCTGAATAGTGATGATATGTATTTTCCTTGGACATTAAAAACAGTGGGGAGTATCATGTCAGAATTACCAGAAGTGGAATGGTTAACGACCTTTCTACCAGGAACATGGGATTATCAAGGATTTTCCAGAGGTTTTCAACGCATCAGTGGTTATTCAAAAAGTGCTTTTCTTGATGGTTGTTATCTTCCTATTCACAATTATTTTTTAGGATGGATACAACAAGAGTCAACGTTTTGGAGAAGAAGTTTATGGGAAAAAGCAGGAGGTTATATTTCTACAGATCTTGATCTAGCTAGTGATTTTGAATTGTGGTCAAGGTTTTTTTCTCAAGCTGAATTATATGGGACAATTTCGCCGTTAGGTGGATTTAGAAAACAAGCCAATCAAAAAACTTCTCAAATGACTAAATATATGAGTGAAGCAAAAAAATCATTAATAGAATATCAAGAATTATTCCATTGGCGACCAAATAAATTTCTTACCTTTTTACAAGAAAAAAAACTATATCGAATACCTAAGCTAAATAAAATTATTAAAGATAATTATGGTTATGTAGGGAAAAAAGTTATTAGAAAAGATGAAAATTTATCCAGTGGTTATTGGCAAGTTCAAGAATATAAATTTATGTAGTTTTTTATGAACATTTTACAAATCAATCAGTCTGATATTTATTCTTGGTGGTACTAGGACCGCATCTTATAGTTTACATCAAGGACTATTAGAGGCAAACATTGACTCGAAATTATTGGTCGGCAACGTCCAAAAAGAAGATAAATTAGTTCAAAAAGTTCCCCGTCAAGGAAAAATTGACACTCAACTATATCGAATTACCAGTAGGTTAGGGTTAAATTATATACATCTACTCAGTACCTACAATATTCTCAAACATCCCTTTTATAAAGAAGCAGATGTCCTTAATTTTCATAACCTACATACAGGTTACTTTAACTATCTAGCTGTTTCTGCCTTCACCAAAAATAAACCTGCCGTTTATACCCTCCATGATATGTGGAGTTTTACTGGACATTGTGCTTATAGTTACGACTGCAATAAATGGCAAACAGGTTGCGGAAAATGTCCCTATCCTGATACCTACCCAAAAATTAAACGAGACAATACCAAATGGGAATGGAAATTAAAAAATTGGGTTTATGAAAATTCTAACCTAACCATTGTCACCCCTAGCAATTGGTTAGCTGAAGAAGCTAAAAAAAGTATGTTGAATCGCTTTAATGTTCAATGTATTCCCAATGGTATCAATACAAAAACTTATCGGCATTGCTGATTTTGAGTATGATTGGTATTGAGTACGAGTCACTAAATTATTCAATGGCTGTTATTTATAATTGCTAGATTTTTATTCTCATACCTTGATTCAGCAACGCCTTGATAAAGAAAAATGCCGTCAAATTTTAGGAATACCCCAAGGCAAAAAAGTATTAATGTTTGCTGCACAGAGTCTCACAGAAACTCGTACTTTTAATAATGGGGTCTGGTGCTGGTAATTTTAGTAAAACCCTTGACATTGAAACTGTCAGTTTAGGTTACTTAATATAATATCCTTTCGGTGGTCCCAATACTTCGGAGCTAACGGGAAACTGTCTAATAATTCTCAATAGCAACTGACGAATTATTTGTTTTATACGGTTTATATTTTTTCTCATTATTGATCTCATAAAAGTTGATATTATTTTGATAATAAATTTTTACATTTCAGAGCAAACATAAATAAATAAGAACTACTTAACCAATAAAATTTGGCGTATACCTTTTCCCATGAAGGTAAATTTTGCCAATGTTTATTAAAAACTGCCATATTTTCCTTGGCAAAACTACCCCAACCCTGACCAGATTTGCAATCAGAATGTAAACGAAAATAGGCAAATTCTTGGGGAATAAAGTGAAATTTATAATGACCATACAACATAACCCTTAACCAATAATCATAGTCCATAGACAAATTGAGTTCTTCATCTAGCAAACCTGTTTTTGTAAAAACTTCTTTATGCCAGAATGTTCCTTGTTGTGGAGGCATAACCGTTGGTAATCCTTTCATACCTGATTGCTGATGGAATAAGAGATTATAACGGGAAAATACGGGGGATAAGCCATGAAAAGTATTTATATTACTTAAAAACACCTTCCCAGTAACCACAAAGCGTTTTTTCTGAGGATTAATTTCTTGAGCAACTCTGCTTAATACTCCCTGAAAATAATAATCATCAGAATTAAGCCAAGCAATTATATCACCAGTTGCTTTTTGAAAACCTTTGTTAATGCCATTACTTTGACCTCCATCTTTTTCACTTACCCAATAAGCCAACCATGGGGAATATTTTTTGATAATTTCCACAGAGTTATCGGTACTACCACCATCAATGATAATATATTCAAGATTGGGATAACCTTGAAGTAACACTGAGCGGATGGTTTCCTCTAAGTATTCCCCTTGATTATAAGAAGGAGTCACAATAGTAATTTTTGGCCAGTCACGACCATCCGGCATCTTATTCTCTACTGGAGGAGTTTCTTCCGTCCAAGGCCAACCCTGGTTATTTTCAGGTGGTGCGGGTAATACTGCTAATTTGGCGGTTAACATCTTAATATTGCTTTGGTTCTATTGTTTATCAATTGATGGAATAGACTATGTATTTATAGAGAAAGATAATAGTGTTATCTACACATACTCGATCAAATGATTGATTTACCGAATCCTATCATATATTTATAGGACTTAGATAAATACAATATTAAAGTTATTATCGGTTTTCCTTGCTCACCCTAACTTCTTTCAGAGAGTAGCAAAAAAGATTTGTCGCTCAAATTGTGAAAAAATGTTGAGTATTATAAACTTTAATGACTAATATTGAGAGCGATCGCATCTATCCTTATGTAGAGAAATAGTGGGACCATTAAAGACCCGAATCTTACGCCCATTTCAAGCATCCCGTATTGCTGCTACCTTCCGGTCCTGACAAGGTTTGAGCGTCGAAACTGCATAAGTCCGAGTCATTTATTACTATAACCCATTCTGGAGATAAATTTCAAGGTTTTTTTTGATAACGCTAAACACGCTTAGTTTAAAAAGTCAAGGCTTGTTATAAAACTTTAGATAAGCAAAAAATTTTGTTAACATTTTGTAATAGTTACTTAAATCAATAATTTCTGCAAAATATGATAAAATCTACCCTTGAAAAAGCAAAAGCCCCTGTTGTTTTACCCGTGGGGGGTGAAGACGAAAATAATTTTAATTATCAAGAGGTTTGGTATCCTGTTTTTTTTGTGGAGGATTTGGATAAAAATATACCCAATTCTTTTACTCTTTTAGAAGAGGATATTGTGATTTGGTGGGAGGAAAAAACTACTCAATGGCGAGTGTTTGCGGACAAATGCCCCCATCGTTTAGCGCCTTTAACAGAGGGAAGAATTAATGAAGAGGGTTTGTTGGAATGCCCCTATCATGGTTGGGCTTTTTCTGGGGGAGGAGATTGTGAGGTGATACCCCAACAACAGGAAAATCAACGGGCGCATACCTCTTCTCGTGCCTGTGTGAGGTCTTATCCTTGTAAGATTGAGCAGGATTTATTGTTTGTGTATGCTGGTAATGCTAATAATGCGGATAAAACTCCTATACCCATAGTAGATCCTTTGGAGGAAGATAAGGATAAGTGGTTAGTGTTAAATACTTTTCGGGATATTCCTTATTCTGCCCTCACTTTATTGGAGAATGTTTTAGATTCTAGTCATATACCCTACACTCATCATGGTTCTGTAGGCGATCGCACCAACGTTTCTACAGTAGAATTAGAAATTATCAGCAGTAATAGGCAAGGATTTAGAGGAGTATGGCAAGAAGGGCCAAGAAAAGGGAAACTAGGCACCCAATACACTACCTTTGTCGCCCCCAATTTAATGTGGCATGACTTAACCTCCAAACAATTTGGACGCACCATGACGGTGGTTTATGCTACCCCCATTAGTAAAGGAAAATGTCGTTTATTTGCCCGTTTTCCCTTCCAATTTTCCTCTAAAATACCTCAATTTTTTATTAAGTTGACTCCCCGTTGGTATTCCCACCTGAATCAAAATGCGATTCTTGAAGATGATCAAATTTTCCTCCATTACCAAGAGCGATATTTAGAAAAATTAAGAGGTAGTGAAAAGTACGAAAAAGCCTGTTATTTGCCTACCAAAGCTGATTTATATGTAACAGAATTTAGACAGTGGATAAATAAATTTAATGCGGAGTTATTTCCCCATCAAACTTTACCCCCAACTCCTGCCCATGATGTGTTATTGGAGCGTTATCATTCCCACACAGAAAATTGTTCTAGTTGTCGTCAAGCCTTAAAATATATCAAAAAAATACGTCAAACTTTATTAGTTTTTAGCGCCATTATTTGGTCACTAATTCCTTTGATAACCCTTAAAGTCGCTAGTATATCTCCATTAATTATTTATTCTATTGTCACAGTTAATTTAATCAGCATTTTATTATACTTTTACTTAGGAAAAATTGAGCAAAAATTCTATCTAGGACAAACAATAGCTCCAAGAAATGTGAAAAAGTAATTGTTTTAGATCTCAAAAATTGTTAATACGAAAATGAAAAATAAAGAAATCAATAGATAATTATTTTTTATTTTTGATAATCCATTGTAATCATAACTATATCCCAAGAAAAATTTTAACAATAACTAACATTCGCTAAAATTAAATGTCAGCAAAAAAAATCTGACGCCAACTACCAAGGGAGGAACTAGGTGAGTGATAATATAATCATTAATAAACAAGATTCTCGTCACGAATTAAGAGAATTACTCAATTCGCAACTAAGATTAATGTTGGATAAAAATAATCTTGAAGGGGCGAAATCGTTACTAATACCCGTGCAACCAGTTGATATTGCCGAAGCTATTGGGGATTTACCTGAAACCCAAAAACTAATCGCCTTTCGGCTTCTCAATAAAACAGAATCTATCGATGTTTATGAGCATTTAGACTACAACAGTCAAGAGTCGTTAATTCAAGAATTTAAGCGTCAAGAAGTCTTAGATATTGTTGATAAAATGTCCCCTGATGACAGGGCGAAACTGTTTGATGAATTACCCGCCGTGGTGGTTAGTAGAATTTTAGAGCAACTTAGCCCAGAGGAAAGACAAACAACTAATTTGCTATTGGGTTATGGGGAAGATACCGCTGGGCGGATGATGACTCCTGAGTATATCGCCCTCAAGGAAGATTTTACTGTGGCACAAACCCTTGAGAAGATTCGCTCGGAGGCTAGGGCTTCGGAGTTGATATATTATATGTATGTGACGGATGCTTCTCGTCATCTCTTGGGCATTGTTTCCCTACGGGATTTGGTAGTAAGTTCCCCTGATGATACCCTTGATAAGGTGCTAACTAAAGACATTGTATATGTTAATACGGATATGGATCAAGAGGAGGTAGCCAGACTGATTCAACGGTATGACTTTTTGGCGGTGCCTGTGGTGGATAAGGAGTTGCGTTTGGTGGGTATCGTCACTGTGGATGATGTGATTGATATTATTGAAAGGGAGGCAACGGAGGATATTTATGCCCTAGGGGCGGTGCAGTCAGATGGAGATAATAGTTATTTTAAAACGAATTTGTTTGTGGTGGCGAGAAGAAGAGTTGTATGGTTGTTGGTGTTATTGTTAACCAATACGGTGACAGGGGCTATCATTGGGGCGCAGGAAGATATACTGGGTAGAGTGACGGTTTTGGCAGCATTTATTCCTCTTTTAATTGGCACGGGGGGAAACATTGGTACTCAATCTTCTACGGTGGTAATTAGGGGGTTAAGCACTGATAAGGTGAATGATTATGGCCCGAAAAAAATTATTTTTAGGGAGGCCATTGCTGGTTTAATATTAGGTTTAATATTAGGTTTATTGGCTACTATTTGGGCTTATTTTTTGCCACAAACAAACCAAAATTTGATGGTATGTGTAACGGTGGGATTTAGTTTAGTGGCGATCGCAATTTTAGCTTCTGTGGCAGGTTCGGCATTACCCTTTTTGTTTCGCTCTTTTGGATTAGATCCTGCTTTGATGTCTGCACCCTTTATTACCACTGCTGTAGATGTTTTGGGGGTGTTGATTTATTTTACTATCGCCCGTATTTTATTACCATTTTAGGAGAGAGGCAATGATTTTTAAGAATTTTACTTGGTGGGAGATTGGGGAATATATTAGCACTCTAATTTTATTAATTTTACTTATTATTAATAATCCTTGGCAGGGTAATTTTGTAGTTATATTTTTCGTTGCAGTTATTCTAATTCTTAATATAATTAATCGTAAATCATTAGAGTACAGAAACAAAAAAAGAATAGCAGCTGCTCTTAATATTCAACTAAAAAGATTCTCAGAACAAATTGCAGAAGTTAGTAATAGAGTTAATATTTTAGGTAGTAAAATATCCGTCAATCAGCCGCCCTTATCTAGTTCAAAAATGGGGTTATCAGAAAATGAAGTAATTGCCTCTTTGCAAAAAGACATCGCCACCATTAATCAGTCGGTGACAAGTATGATTGATTATGTAAATAAAAGTGACTTACTAGAAAGAGTAGCTATCATTGAACAAAAATTACCCTATATCGATGCTTCAAATTATAGTGGTAGTGCAAAAAATGACGATGGCATAAAGTTACCTAGTCCTGAAATTATTCATCAAAAGTTACCAGAATATAATTATGATTCACCTCCTCGACTTGCTTGGAAATGTATTCATGTTATGGAAGCCCATAGTCAATCAGTTACTGATGTAAGTGTCACCTTTGATAAAAAATATTTAGTTAGTGTTTCTTGGGATCAATATTTAAAATTATGGTCTTTGGAAGATGGTTTAGAAGTAGATGCAATTCAAGGCTCTGAACAGGGTTTATTAGCGGTATCGACCCACCAAACTAACTATTTAAATCATGGTATAGCCACAGGAAGTTTAGATCAAGACGTTAAAATTTGGTCTTTGGAAAAAAAGGGAAAAAAAGAATTAAAATTTAAGTTAGAACATACTTTAACCGAGCATACAGGTTCAATTCATGGCTTAGAAATTGCTCCAGAAAATAACTGTTTAATTAGTGGTAGTTATGACCAAACTTTGAAAAAATGGGATTTAATAAAAGGGGATTTAATTGATAGTTGTTATGATGATAATGGGGCTATAAATGCGATCGCCCTTAATGATAAAATCGGTATCATGGTAAGCGGTGGTGGAGATGGTACTATTTCTGTGTGGGAAATCAACAGTAATCGTAAACTAGCGGTTTTGGTGGATAACTTAATATCCTTAGAATCCATCGCCATTAGTACATCAGGGGAATATGTGGCGGCAGGTTGTGCCAATGGAGACATCAAAATTTGGTATCTACCCCCTTCCATTTTTAGCCTTTTCCAAGAAGTTTCCCCCTCCCTCCAACTCCAAGGGCATCATGGGCAAGTGATGGATTTAGCTTTTCATCCCGATGACCAATTATTATATACTGTGGGAGTAGATGGGCTTTTGAAAATTTGGTACTGTGCCACTGGTAAGGAATTAGGACATCTAAAAATTAGCGAAGATAATCGCATTTTTTCCCTTGCCCTCAGTGATGACGGAGAAATTTTGGTGGCAGGAGGAGTTGATGGTACTATCAAAATTTGGCAACAAACTAAAACAATTAACTAGGGTTTGCGTAAAAAGTGGAGTAGTGAGGGTAATTGAGAATGAAGAATTAAGAATAATATTCACTATCTCAGTTTATTCAACGCACCATATTTACTTATTACTCATTGCCTAATTACTCATCCCTCATAACCTAATACCCAGTACCTACCACCTAACACCCATTAAGATATAATACTTGAAGTTTTACGGTGTAAAGAAAATATTATGAAAATCATCGATGGTAAAGGTCGTTTATTTGGGAAGGTTAACATTCTTGACCTAGGGGCGATCGCAGTTATACTATTAGTAATAGTGGGTATCTTTATTGTACCAAGCCCATCAGGCTCTGTGGCTCAAGTAACAGGGGGTGGCAATAGAGTAGAAAAAGTAGAAGTCAGCCTTATTGTGAGGGGTTTAAACACTACCAACTCCGATGATACCCTTGCGGAATTGAATGATGATGCCGAAGTAAATGTTATCGTCAGAAATGAACCTGCGGGGAAATTAAAAATTGAATCAGTGCGAGAATTACCCAACTATGTGGCAGCCACTCAACCCGATGGTAGCGTAACAGCACAACTAGATCCACGCCCCATCGTCAAAAATAGCATTGATATGATTTTAACCATGACAGGCAACGGACAACTCACCAACGATGGATATGTCATTGCTAACCAAAAAGTAAAGATTGGCACAGTCTTAGAATTAGATAACCCCCGCTACAACTTCCGAGGCACGGTAATAGATGTTACTAATGCTGACGATTAATGGAAAAGATGATATTTCGGTTTAGGTGGGCAATGGACAATTAGTTACCCATTACCTATCACCTAATTAGATGGTAGCTTTTACCTCAGAGGTGTCTAGGGCTTCCACTAGACTGCGTACCACAGCCATCATGGCTACTTCGTCATTAAGTTTGTTTACCGCAGAGCCTACCCCCACTCCAGAAGCACCAGTGGCGATCGCCATGGGTACAGTGACATCAGATAAACCAGAGGCACACAATACAGGAATTTTTACCGCTTTAGAGATGGCATGGGCGGCGGCAAGGGTAGGACTGGCTTTTTCGATTAATCCTAAAATACCACTATGATTGGGTTTAGAACTTGTACCCCCTTCAGTTTGAATTATATCAGCACCTTCAGCTTCTAATGCTTGAGCTAATTCCACTTGCTCATGGAGGGGAAGGGTATGGGGTACAGTAACGGAAAGAAGAACATTGGGTAATAAAGCTCGGGTTTGACGGGTGAGGTTTAAAACATCCTCGGCACTGAAGTTGATTCCCTGAGCATAAAAACTATCAAAGTTTCCGATTTCGATTAAGTCTGCCCCTGCTTCTACGGCGCTGACAAATAACTGAGGCTCAACGGCACTAACGCATACAGGGATATTAATAGATTCTTTTACCGCTTTGATAATTTCTACATCAGCAGCAATGTCCACAAAAGTCGCTCCCCCTAATTCAGCGGCTTTACACACTGCCTTTACATTGGCTAAATCAAAGTTGTTTAAACCACTAATTACTTTAAGGGCTTTTTTCTGGGCGATCGCATTTATTAAATTCTTAAGACTCATACATATACCATGGTAGTGTTTAAGAAATTAATTATATCAGAATAAAGAAATTTGTTCTTTGGTAAGGTTCGTGGAAATTTAGAACTTTTCTAACCAATCGCAAATACGATCTAATTGTTCAATGGTAACTAAACCGTATTGCCATAATACCATGGGCATAAACTCAGTATTTTGTTCCACTGAACGCTGGGCGACAGCAATGGATTCGGGAGAAAGATTGATTTCTTCGCTAAGAAATTCTATGAAATTAGAGTAAATGATTGGTGGCATAATTGATTTTTTTTATATTCTTTAAATGTGTTAAAAATGATCGTAAAAAATGATAATTTCTATTATTATTTTCATTAATAAAGTAGATAAACTTTTCCCCATAAAACCTAAATGGCAAACTTTTATAGGTGTTATTAATATTTTATTGATATTGCTTGTCTTACTCTTCAATGGGTTATAGACAAGGAAATTTTATAGTAAACCTCACTCCAGTATCTCGTTAGATAACTAACTAAATTGATGAACAACATCCTAACAAATTAAACAATTGATTCCTTGATTTTTAACTATGATTTAACAATCCCAATTTTTAAAAAGTCAAGTTTGGTATTTTTATTTTGTTAGTAGTTAATTTCTTTTCAAGTTGTGATATTGATAGGTACTGTTATAGTTACTTAATATCTGACGACAATTAATAGTCTAAATTAATTAGACTTTAGGATAAATCCAATTATCTTTGTTTGATTATTTTAGTCACAAAACTTATCAATGGATGACTATAGTTTTGATTTTCAGGGTTTATTGTAAATAAACACTGATTTTAGTTCATTTAACTTAATCAATAGATAAATCAATGGGGTTTATGACTAGCTAATTTAATAGACTTAATCAATTATCTTTGGCAGATATTTTTTTATATCCAACTTTTGAAGCTATATTATAGTTTATTTTTTTGATTTTGTGTAGTCTATTTTACATTATTTTCTAAAAACTGGATAGAAATGCGATCGCCCTGTTGAATATTCAACTCATCTGCTCTCCCCCCAGCCAACTCCAAAACCTGATCAACTATAGCTTCTGGACCATAAATGGGGCATGGCTCACTCTCACAGGGAGGAACATTTGCCTCCACCGATACCACTTCACCCCCATAAAGAAAAATCATATCAAGGGGCATACTAACATTTTTCATCCAAAAACTAGCCCGACGGGGAAACTCAAAAGGAAATAACATCCCTCGATGGGGGGCAATAGAATCACGGTACATCAAACCTTGAGCTTGTTGTGAAGATGTTTTTGCCACCTCCAAATCGATTTGTTCACCATTAATGATAGTATTAGCCGTGATAGGCAATTCAGGAATAATATGGGGTTTTTCTACTGCAACCTCTGGAGAATCAGCTTTTGAACTATCTAATTCACACCCCATTAAAGGGAAAGATAGCAAAACAAAATAACCAAAAGAATAAATTAACAACCCATATTTTTTATTAAAAAAATTCAAGGATTTTCTAAGCATAAAAAAGAATAATCAATAATTGCATCAAAATAAAATTAAGCATATATACTTAATCAACTTTTAAAATCAGAAGGTATTAGAACTTAAACACCATCAAGATTGTTATAGTTTTAATTAATAACTTAAAACAATGTTACAATACTTAATCATTTTCAGCAAATACTCATAAAATCATGGCATTACCTAACCTTAATCATATCGGGGAAGCAACAATTAATAAGATAGCGACAAAGGCTTTTGAAACTCAGGTGACACAAGCAAGGGAATTGAGTGTTAATGTGAAAGTCAGTCGTCAAAATCTTCGTAAAGGCATTCTCGAATCCTTGGAAATTAATGGACAAGGGTTAATAATGAAAAGGGGCTTGAGTTTAGAGCAAATGAATATTAGTCTCCATGAGATTGGAGTTAACCCCCTCAAGGCATTGATGGGCAATGTACAGTTAACCAAACCCAGTGAAGGTAATGCTTGTATTATTCTCTCTGAAAAAGATATTTGTACGGCGTTAAATATCGGCTATCTCAACGGCATCGCTTCTCAATATGATGTTTCTGTGGATAATCATCCTGTACATATTAAGTTTGAGAATGTTAATTGTCGCATTTTATCTGACCATCGCATCATGGTTGAGGCTAAAGTATTGGTAAAGGAAACAAATACCATGGAGAGGGTATGTATATTATTTAAACCTATTATTTGTGATCAGGGTAATGGTGTTTTGCTGGATGATTTGGAATATGTAGAGGGTAAGGGTTTATCTTCTATAATCATTGATGCTTTCATTTCTCAGATTTGTGATGTTTTTAATTTAGACCATTTTGTTATTGATGGTATTTCTTTACAGGTGAATAATCTTGATTTTTCTGAGGGTATGTTGCGTTTATCGGCTTTAGCTGGAATTACCCATTTTCCCATGGGTAGTAATGGATGATACTAAATTTTGTTTTAATAAGGTACTAATTATTTGGGGAACGAGGAACAGTTTATAATTATATATTAATAAGCTAATCCTCTCTATTTCATCAGGTTAATGAATGGGTATGTTATCTAATAAGGATTTGCTATGGTTCAATATTTTATGGTTGTTTAAGCAAACTTAATTCATAAAAATAAAGAGCAACGGGCTTATTAAATGCTAGAAAATAATCTGGATCTTGGGGTGATAAATAGACAGCAGTATATTGCTTTGCTGTAATATAATTGGGGTCAATTAATTCATATTTGGTAGTAGTTTCCACTAGATTAATATAAATATTGTTAGGGCGACGAAAAAATTGTCTGGTAATTTCACTGGTGATAAACTGTTTTTTATTAATAGTTTGTTGTTGTCTGCCTATGACGGTGGAAATTAGTTCATTTTCTTCACTAAATTTGGTAATTTGTTCAGTGGAGTTTTGTTGATTAATGATGACATTTTTAACATTTTCCTCTCCTAAATAAGCCTGTGCGATCGCCCTTGCATTAAAACCACGATCTGCTATGATTACTTGATTATTATTAATTGTTGTGGGCAAAAACTTGTTTGAATTACTATTAATAATAGTAGGGATAAACTTTACATTAAAATTTATATTTTGGTCAATATATTGAGCATTTTGTGAAAAACCAGGGGTTTCAAATTTAGGAGCAAGGGGTGCTATTTGCTCTTTTAAAATATTACTAACTTGCCAATTTCCTTCAAACCAACGGGGATAAATTAATTCTTTTTCTGGAGATGGTAAAGATATTTGATTATTCCAATTAGGATAACTATTGATTCTTTGTTCTAAGTTTTCGGCAAGAACTGGATTAATATAAATTAGGAAAAAAACTAAAGTTAAAGAAATTAATATAGAAATTATTTTGACAAATGGGAGCATTATTTCTTTTTTTAGGTATGATAATGTGAGCTATAAACTATAGATTATAAATTAATTCTGACGATGTACTATCAACAAAATTAATTTAATTGTTAATTAGACATTGATTCAGATATTTCTTCTATCGTCTCATCTCTTTTGACCATAAAATATTGTAAAATTTACTGTATCTTAGTCATAATTAAACTTATGAGTAAAATATTAATTGTCGAAAATGAGCAGAAACTAACTAAGTTTTTGCAAGAAGGATTAAAGTATCAAGGTTATGAGGTGATGATTGCCGAGGATGGGCTAGTTGGTTTAACCATGGCAAGGGAATCTCGCCCTGACTTGATTGTTATTGATTGCATTTTACCAGGGTTATCAGGGTTAGAAGTTTGTCGCCGTTTACGTTTAGCAGGGGATAAGGTGCCTATTATTCTCTTGACGGCACAGGATGAGATTAACGACAGGGTAGCAGGATTGGACGCAGGGGCGGATGATTATGTATTGAAACCCTTTACCATGGAAGATTTGTTGAGTAGGTTAAAGGCTAGTTTACGACGTAGTGGGGAAGAAGATCCAGATTTATTGCATTTTGTTGACCTTAGCTTAAATCGTCGCACTAGGGAAATTAAAAGGGGCGATCGCACCATAGACTTAACCGCAACGGAGTATGATTTACTAGAGTACCTTATCTCTAATGCAGGGGAGGTTTTAACCCGTGACCAAATTTTGCAGAGGGTATGGGGATATGACTTTGGGGGCGACTCCAACATCATTGAAGTATATGTGCGCTATCTTCGCTTAAAATTAGAAGCCAATAAAGAAAAAAGATTGATTCAAACCGTCAGGGGTGTTGGTTATGTTCTCAAGGAATAGGAAAAAATTGACAATAAATCATTGACCATTAACAATAAAAGAAGAAGAGATAATTAAAAATTACTTCTATTAAAGACACTCCCAAAACTGTTAAATATGAATAAACAACCTAAAATAATTGTATTAGACGATGACCCTACAGGTTCTCAAACCGTCCATAGTTGCTTATTATTAATGCAGTGGGATGTAGATACCCTTCGAGATGGTTTACGGGATGAATGTCCTATTTTCTTTATCCTCACCAACACAAGGGCTTTAAACCCTCAAGAAGCCTCCCGTACTACCCAAGAAGTATGTCGTAATCTCAAAAGTGCGATCGCCCTTGAAGCCATAGAAGACTACGTCATTGTAAGTCGCTCAGATTCAACCCTCAGAGGACATTACCCCATAGAAACCGACACCATCGCCCAAGAATTAGGAGACTTTGACGCCCATTTTCTCATTCCAGCTTTTTTTGAAGGGGGTAGAATCACTCGCAACAGTACCCATTATCTAATCATTGATGGAGTAGAAACCCCCGTCCACCAAACAGAATTTGCCCAAGACTCAGTATTTGGTTATAGCTACAGCTATTTACCTGATTATGTCAGCGAGAAAACCGACGGTAAAATTAAACCAGAAGAAGTACAATGCTTTGTATTAGAAGACATTAGAAAAGGCACCCAAGAAAGACTCAGAAAATTAAATAACAATCAATGTTGTGCCGTCGATGCCGAAACACAATCCGACTTAGATAAATTCGCCCAAGACTTACTCGCCGTTGCCAGAGAAGGCAAAAAATTTCTTTTCCGTAGTGCCGCCAGTATTCTAACTTCCCTTGCAGGAGTAGGCAAACAGCCCGTCCAAGCCGAAAATATGGGTAAATATAAACCCACCAATAACACTGGAGTTATTTTAGTCGGTTCCCATGTCAAAAAAACCACCCAACAACTAAATCAATTATTACAACAACCCGAAATTGCAGGTATTGAAATTGACGTAGTATTACTGCGAGATAACCCCGACTCCCGACAGGAAATCATCACCCAAGCCCTAGCCAAAGTAAGCCAAGCCCTCTCAAACAGTAAAACCCCTGCTATTTATACCAGTAGAGAAGAATTAACCTTTGCAGACATAGCCACCCGTCTCGAATTTGGGAAACAAGTATCGAGTCTTTTAATGGAAATTGTCAAAGGATTACCCCAAGATATTGGCTTTTTGATTAGTAAAGGGGGTATCACCTCCAACGATGTTTTGAGCGATGGTTTAAGCCTGAAGGAAGCCAGACTACTAGGGCAAATCCTGCCAGGATGCTCAGTTATTACCACCCCTGCCAATCATCATTTATTCCCTAATCTGCCTGTGGTTTTATTCCCCGGAAATGTGGGTGACAAGGACGGTTTAGTTACCGCTTATCAACGTTTAAATAGTTGATGGTTTAATTATACAAACTCATCGCCTTCTCAATACCATCTTTTAAACTAAGCTCGATCGCACTTTGAGTAACATCCATCAAATCTTGTACAATGGGGGCTTCACTGGAGGAAAACTTTCCTAAAACATGACCGATAGTTTCTTTTTTGCCCTCGGATTTGCCAATGCCGATGCGACAACGGGGAAACTTTTGACCCCCTACATGACTTATAATCGATTTCATGCCATTATGACCCCCCGCCGAACCAGAAAGCCTTAATCGGATTTTGCCTAGGGGAATATCCATGTCATCATAAACAATCAAAAGGTCATCAAGACTCAACTTATACCAATCAATTACCGCCCTCACTGATTGCCCAGAGCGATTCATATAGGTTAACGGTTTTAACAGCCTTACTTTTTGACGATGGGGGGCTATACCTTCACAAAAAAGAGCGTTAAATTTACTATTTTTTTGCCAACTAAAACCCCATTTATCTGCTAAATAATCAACTATTTCAAAACCAATATTATGTCTAGTTTTGTCATATTTTGACTCAGGATTTCCTAAACCCACAATTAAGCTAGAAATAACTATTTTTTTTTGTTTTTCTTCTTTCATGAATCTGGTTATTTTTAATTATTTCATTAATTCTCTTAATATTTAAAAAATATTTCCCATTCCCTCAGTTTTCCTCACTCCAACAACTACGCCACTGAGATTCTGCCTGTGCGATCGCATATAACCTTGTAATACGTTGATAGCGTTTTTGTAAAGCGTTTAACTTATTGATAATAGCAACGATTTTAGTGCGATCGGCACTTAACCCTGTATCACCAAATTCAATCTCCCCCAACCGTAAACACATAGCCACCACAGGAGTAATATCCTTAATTTCCTTACTAGAAATATCCTCCTTTTCCACCACCAAACTAAGAAGATTAGGAGCATCAGCAATACCCTTAGAATTATCCCTATTTTTCAGAGCCATCTCCAAAACCTTAGCAGGAATTTGAGCAGGAAGAATATTATACTCCTTCAACAAATCATTTCCCCGAGAAGAAATTTCCGTCAACACCTCCCCCAAAGAATCCTCAATTTCATCATAAAAATGTAAAACATCATCAGGATTTAAAACATCAGAAAAAAGATTAACCCCAGAAGAAATCTCAGCACTTAAACCCTCAATACCAGCTTGTAAACTATTAACCTCCGACGGCACCTCCTGCGGAATAACCCCCGTCAAACTCTGAGGAAAATCCACAAAAAGATTATTATCTGGCACATCTATCTCCACCAAATAATTAGATAACTTGACCAAAAAATCCTTACCTAATCCCTTAATTCCCCCCTGTAAATCAACCTTTTGTTGATAACTCAAAGCCAAAAAACTATCAGGATACTTTTGAGTACATATCTGATAACTAGCCAACACCAACTGCTTAGCCACCACGGGAGTAAAATGTTTAATATAGTCCTCATATAAACTGTACAACTCCTTGCCCAGTAACCGAACTTCCGTATCCAATACCGTCAAATCACCACGTAACTGCTTGATTGACTTGGCCATTACTCTACATCCATAAACAACAACACATAATCAAAATCCCCCTTCCTCCCCAAAAGGGAGTAGCCATCAGGCAAAGGGGGAAAGATTCACAAATCTAACAAATGCAAGGGAAAAATCTACACAACGCCGCCAGTTTGAGCAGCAACCTCTTCAGCAAAATTAGTCTCTTCCTTCTCGATACCTTCACCTAAAATGAAACGAGAGAAACGACGAACTTGGATATTTTCACCAATTTTAGCAACTTGTTGAGTAATCAACTCCTCTACAGTAACACTTTGATCCCTTACATAGGGTTGAGAAAGTAAACACATTTCGCCAAGGCGTTTTTGGATTCTACCCTCAACAATTTTTTCCTTGATATTGTCTGGCTTATTACCCAAATCATCACGGCCCATTTCAATGGCTTTTTCCTCATCCACAATCTCTTGAGGAATATCAGAAATCTTAACATATTCCACATTAGGACAAGCCGCAATCTGCATAGCAATGTTTTTGGCAAGGGCTTGGAAATCTTCCCTTCTAGCTACGAAATCAGTTTCACAGTTTACTTCTACAATTACCCCAATGCGTCCACCAGTGTGGATATAGCTTTCCACGATACCTTCAGCGGCAACTCTACCAGCTTTTTTCTCGGCGGAGGTAATACCTTTTTGACGTAACCATTCCATCGCCTTTGCGATGTCGCCATCACTTTCCTTGAGGGCTTTTTTGCAGTCCATCATCCCTGCATTGGTTTTATCTCTAAGCTCTTTTACTTGCTTTGCTGATATTTCTGCCATAATTAATTACTTTAGTTTGTATTAAATTTTAAAAATTATCTTAAATAATCATTACATAAATCGAGTCCCATGCTCTTAGTTTTTCTGGAAACAGGATTTATCATTTCACCATACAACGGAAATCAAAAACAAATTTTACTCACCGCCAAAAGTATCTAGGTTATAGACACAATTAACAGTAAGTAAAAGTTACATTGTCAACGGCTAAGTTGTCAATTAAGAGAAATTACTCCTCTTCGCCACCAGCATCTTCGGTGTCAGAGTAATCATCATCTTCATAATCTTGGTCTTCAGCAGATTCTATGGTTTCTACAGACTCAAGAAACTCATCCACAGTGCCTTCAGCCACAGCTTTACCATAGCGCCCTTCATAGATAGCATCAGCTAATTTACCAATGATTAGCTTAATGGAACGAATAGCGTCATCATTAGCAGGAATAGGTAAATCAACCAACTCAGGGTTACAGTTAGTATCCAACATAGATACCACAGGTAAATTAAGTTTTTGACATTCTTTGATGGCGTTATGCTCACGACGAATATCGACAATGATAACAAGGTCAGGAATTCTGTTCATGTCCTTGATACCACCGAGGTACTTTCTGAGTTTGGTTAACTCACGACGTAATACCGAAGCCTCTTTTTTAGGTCTTCTGTCTAATGCACCACTTTCCTCGAGGGCTTCTAAGTCTTTGAGGTGAGCAACACGGGCTTTGATGGTTTCCCAGTTAGTTAGCATCCCCCCCAACCAACGTTGGTTAATGTAGAATGCACCACAACGGGCTGCTTCTTGGGCAATGATACCAGCAGCTTGGCGTTTGGTACCTACAAATAAAACTTTTTTACCGCTTTCGGCAGCTTTTTTGACGTAGTTATAAGCCTCGTCCATTAATTGGGCGGTTTGTACTAGGTCAATGATATGAACCCCATTTCTAGCGGTGTAGATGTACTGAGACATCTTGGGATTCCAACGGCGCGTTTGGTGTCCGAAGTGAACACCAGAATCTAATAGCTCTTTTAAGCTAACTACTGGCATTTGATTTTCTCCTTTATTCGGGTTTATCCTCTATCTAGGCGATTAAAATTTCTCTGTCAGAAACACCCGACATCCTAGATATGTGAATTTTTTACAACTTTTCTAGTTTAGCTCAATTACAGCTTTTTTTCCATACCTCAGCATAAAATCAGATGGGCATTGTTTTCCCATAATCAATCCATTGAATATCCCTCTTTTGTCACTTTCCGAAATAACTAATCGGAAAAAATGAATTTATCCACTGAGAAAATGAATCATACAATTATTGCTGTGGTTCAGTAAATGATTAAACCCTATCCATAATAAATCGCTCTCCATTATTCTT